>Ga0075012_10004451_pt1 | contig 13027 bp, 8 predicted proteins | sample All_14_2_FD_71474 | JGI IMG/M metagenome (GOLD analysis project Ga0075012, IMG submission 71474) | Freshwater microbial communities in response to fracking from Pennsylvania, USA - Allegheny Zone_MetaG_DW_15 | ecosystem: Environmental > Aquatic > Deep subsurface > Groundwater > Drilled...
GCTGACCTCACAGGTCGTCGCCAGCGTTTCTGAGGTGATGAGGTCGCGGTGCGCATCGATGGCAGCTCGCGCACCCTCGTCGGCAGACGCGAGTCGCAGGGCGATGCGGTCGCTCACGTCAAGCCCCGCGTCTTTGCGCGCCTGCTGCACCGCACGCACGACATCGCGCGCGAGACCTTCGGCCGCCAGGTCGGGAGTCACGTCGGTGTCGAGCAAGACAAAGCCACCTCCGGGCAAGAACGCCACTGCCGCAGCGGGGTCTGCCAGTTCAAGCTCGAGGCTGAATTCACCGGCCTCGAGGGCAATGCCGCCCACGACGACACCGTCGCCTTCGGCACTCCAATCTCCCGCCTTCGCTGCCTGGATGACCTGCTGCACTTGCTTGCCAATGCGGGGCCCCGCGGCGCGCGCGTTGACGACGAGACGACGCGAGATGCCCCACTGCTCAGCGACACCGTCTGAGAGCTCGACAAGCTCGATGGTCTTGACGTTGAGCTCGTCGCGGAGAATATCGGCGAAGTCGGCGAGCGCTTGCGACTCGGGCACGACGACCGTGAGCGCGGCGAGCGGCAGCCGCACGCGCCGGTTGTGCGCTTTACGTAGCGCGAGGCCGTTGCTCGCGATCGTGCGCACCTGGTCCATCGCGGCGACGAGTTCGGCGTCGGAAGGAAACTCTTCGGGGCTCGGCCAGTCGGTGAGGTGCACGCTCTCGGCTCCCGTGAGACCGCGCCACACCTCTTCGGCAACGAGAGGCGCGAGAGGCGCCGAGAGGCGCGCGAGAGTCTCCAGCACCGTGAAAAGCGTGTCGTGGGCATCCCGATCGTCACCAGACCAGAAACGGTCTCGCGAGCGACGCACGTACCAATTGGTCAGCACGTCGGCGAAGTCACGCAGTGCCGCCGCTGCAAGCGGTGCATCGAGCGCTTCAAGCTGATTCGTCACCTCGACGACGAGGTCGCGTGTCTTCGCGAGCAGGTAGCGGTCGAGCACGTGGGTGGAGTCGGTGCGACGCTCAGCGGCGCCGAGCGTGCCCGCGTTGGCATAGAGGGTGAAGAAGTAGTACGTACTCCACAGTGGCAGCAAGAACTCGCGCACGCCCGAGCGGATGCCTTCTTCGGTGACGATGAGGTTGCCACCGCGGATCACTGAGCTCGACATGAGGAACCAGCGCATCGCATCGGCGCCGTCGCGCTCGAAGACCTCACCCACGTCGGGGTAGTTGCGCAGGCTCTTCGACATCTTTTGACCGTCGTTGCCGAGCACGATGCCGTGGCTAATGACGCTCGAGAACGCAGGACGATCAAAGAGCGCCGTGGCGAGAATGTGCATCGTGTAGAACCAACCGCGGGTCTGGCCGATGTACTCGACGATGAAGTCGGCCGGGTTGTGCCCGTCGAACCACTCGCGATTCTCGAAGGGGTAGTGCACTTGCGCGAAAGGCATCGAGCCTGAGTCGAACCAGACGTCGAAGACGTCCTCGATGCGGCGCATCGTCGACCGGCCGCTCGGGTCATCGGGGTTCGGGCGCGTGAGCTCGTCGATGAACGGGCGGTGCAGGTCGATCTCACCCTCGGCATTGCGCGGCAACGCGCCGAAGTCGGCTTCGAGCTCGGCGAGAGAACCGTAGACGTCGACACGCGGGAAGGCCGGGTCATCGCTCTTCCACACGGGGATGGGGCTGCCCCAGTATCGGTTGCGACTGATCGACCAGTCGCGTGCTCCCTCGAGCCACTTGCCGAACTGGCCGTGCTTGACGTTGTCGGGCACCCACGTGATCTGTTCGTTGAGCTCGAGCATGCGCTCACGCATCTCGGTGACGCGCACGAACCAGCTCGACACGGCCTTGTAGATCAGGGGGTTACGGCAGCGCCAGCAGTGCGGGTAGCTGTGCTCGTAGCTGCGCTGCTGGAACAGTCGTCCCTGCTCGCGCAGCATCGCAGTGAGCGGCTTGTTCGCCTCGAAGACCTGCAGCCCTGCAACCTCGGGCACCTGGGGCAAGAACCGACCGCCGTCATCGACCGAGATGATCGTGGGGATTCCCGCTGCGGCACAGGTCACCTGGTCGTCTTCACCGTAGGCGGGCGCTTGGTGCACGATGCCCGTGCCCTCCCCCGTCGACACGTATTCCGCGACAAGCAACTGCCAGGCATTCTCGGTGCCCCACGTCTCGACATCGGCGTAGTAGTCCCACAGTCGCTGGTACTGCACGCCGCCGAGTTCAGCACCCGGGATGGTGCGAGTGACCGCGGCGAGCGCCTCCTCCGCGGAGGAGTAGCCGAGCTCTTTGACGTAGGCGGGGATGGTGTCAGCGGCGAGCAGGAAGGTGCGAGCATCCGCCGCCTCACCGCCCTGCGGCACGATCGCATAGGAGATCTCGGGGCCGACCGCGAGCGCAAGGTTCGTCGGGAGCGTCCACGGGGTGGTCGTCCAGGCGAGCGCTTCGACTCCTGCGAGGCCGAGCGCCTCGGCCTGGTCTCCGACGAGCGGGAAGGTAACCGTCACCGACTGGTCTTGGCGCATCTGATAGACGTCGTCGTCCATGCGCAACTCGTGGTTCGACAGCGGGGTCTCGTCGCGCCAGCAGTACGGCAAGACGCGGTAGCCCTCGTAGGCGAGCCCCTTCTCGTGCAGGGTCTTGAAGGCCCACAGCACGCTCTCCATGAACGTGATGTCGAGCGTCTTGTAGTCGTTCTCGAAGTCGACCCAGCGCGCCTGGCGCGTGACGTACTTCTGCCACTCGTCGGTGTAGACGAGAACGCTTTCGCGAGCCTTCGCGTTGAAGGCCTGCACGCCCATGGCCTCGATCTCGGCCTTCTCGGTGATGCCGAGTTGCTTCATCGCCTCAAGCTCTGCGGGCAGGCCGTGGGTATCCCAGCCGAAGCGGCGGTGCACTTGCTTTCCGCGCATCGTCTGGAAGCGGGGAAAGACGTCTTTGGCGTAGCCCGTGAGCAAGTGCCCGTAGTGCGGCAGACCGTTGGCGAAGGGCGGGCCGTCGTAGAAGACCCACTCGTCGCAGCCCTCGCGCTGCGCGACCGAACGCCGGAAGGTGTCGTGTGCCGCCCAATAGGCGAGCACCTCGTGCTCGAGCGCAGGAAAGCTCGGCGAGGCGACGACGCTCGACTCGGCGCGGTGCAGGGGGTAGGTCACGGGCTGGGTGCTGTCGGCGGGGCTCATGGCGCCTTTCGGTGTCGGCTGCTGCTGTCACCGCGAGGACGACGGCGCTGTTCGCGCTGCCGCGGTACCACCCCGCTTGCGAGAGCACCCGTGATGCGAGTGGATGCTCCGCCCCTCTGCTGCGGCTATGACGGGCCTGCCCCGCTCGGGTCTAGTGGCGCGAGCCTTGAGGGCCGCGCGTTCTTCCGAGGACTCCCCGGTGATGGCCGGATCACAGTCGATGCGACCAGTGTAGCGCCGAGCATCCCCTGTCATGGCGCGTCGGGAATAGCGAGGCGCACGACTACGCTGAGGGCCTTGTGACTGACAATTCGCGTGGCAAAGCGCCAACCACGTCCAGCGTCGTCACGGAGCACTCCGCTGCAACCGTGACGCCCTCCGACCCCCGCATCGCTCGTCGAGCGCGGTGGGCCTCCCTCGTCGGGACCTCCCTGGAGTCGTACGACTTCTACCTCTTCGCCTACTTCTCGGCCTTCTTCGCTGGCCCGCTCTTCTTCGAGCCGCTCGGTGAGGTCGGTGCGAATCTCGCCGCACTCGCGACAATCGGTGTGGCCTTCGTGATTCGCCCGCTCGGCGCGATCCTCTTCGGCCACATTGGTGACCGCATCGGCCGACGCACGACCCTCATCGTGACGATCACGATCATGGGTGTCGCGACGGGCCTCATCGGCGTGCTGCCGACCTTCGAGCAAGCGGGCTGGCTCGGAGCCATCTTGCTGGTGCTGTTGCGCGTTGCGCAGGGTGTCTCGCTCGGCGGCGAGTGGGGTGGCGCTGTGCTCATTGCGACCGAGCACGAGAGCCGCGCCAAGCGCGCCTTCGCGGCGGCCATGCCGCAGCTAGGGTCGCCCATCGGCTCGATCCTCTCCGCCGTGGCCTTCATCTGGCTCACTCTCGCCCTTACGAGCGAAGAGATCACTCAGTGGGCGTGGCGCGTGCCCTTCCTCACCGCGCTGCCGCTGCTGGCGATCTCGCTCTACTTGCGCCTCGCCATTACCGAGACTCCCGTGTTCACCGCCGTGAAGGATGCCGGTCGCGCGCCGCGCATCCCCCTCGCGGCCCTGTTGCGCGCGCAGCCCGTGACGATCGTCGTCGCCGTCGGCGTTGCCCTGCTCGGCATCGGCTCGTACTCGCTCATGAACACCTACACGCTCAACTACGGCGCCGGAGTGCTGGGTTATGACTACTACGAGCTGCTCATCGCCACGACGGCGGGCGGGCTACTGCAGCTCGTGACGATCCCGCTGTTCGGTGCGTGGGCGACCCGCATCGGTTCGGGGCTCGTCGTCGCCATCGGGGCACTCGGCACGTTGCTGGTGTCGTTCCCGATCTACTTCTTCTTGCAGACGGCGAGCTTCCCCGTGCTCGTGGGAATGATGATCATCGGCGGCATCTTGCCGACGATGAGCTGGGCGGCGCTCGGCGGTATCTTCACCGAACTCTTCGACGAGCGCTACCGCTATTCGGCTCTCGGCTTCGCCTACGCGCTCGCCGCGGTCGTCGCAGGATTCGTGCCCGCTCTCACCGGCGCCGTGGGTGCTGCGACGGGCAACGCCTGGTGGCACCCGGCCGTCGTGCTCGGTGCGATGTCGCTCATCACTCTCGTTTCGGCGCTCATCGCGATTCGCATTCGCGTCGATCGTGATGACGCGGAGCCTGCGGTGGATGCTCCTCGCCAGGGCGTCGCCGCCTAACGTCGCACTGCCTCACGGGCATGGCTCTGTCGGCCGGGGCCCCGCGCACTCTATGCTGTGCGCCACGGGCCCCGGCCCTACCCACGCGCCATGACCTGCGGGAGTTGCCATGAGTGACGATGCACCCACCGAGCGCTTCGACGCCGCAACGGCACCGCTACCGCGCCAGGACGGCGCGGAGGTGACGAGCGATGAGGTCTCTGACGGGCGCTCGCGCCGCGGAATGCTCATCACGATCATCGCCCTCGCGGCGGCGATTCTCGTCGCCCTCATCGTCGTGATCGTGCTGCTCGTTCAACCACCTTCCGACGACGAGCAACCTGTTCCCCTGCCGACACCGACGCTCACCCCGAGCGAGAGCCTCGAACCGAGTGAGAGCCCGGAGCCGGTCGAGTCGGAATCGCCGGTCGCCAGCCCGGCACCCAGCGCGAGCTCGGCACCCTCGAGCCCCAGCTTCGCGACCTTCCAGCCGGTTGACGAAGCCGAGTGCGCCGACGAGAGCGGTCAAGCAGAACTGACGTGGAGTTGGTCGAGCACGAACGCAAGCCGGGCATGGTTCGGCATTGGCACTCGCAACGCGAAAGAGGCGCCCTTCGAAGAAGTGGCAACGACCGCGACATACACGTTCTGGTACCAGTGCAGCGAGGCGAGCCAGCTCTACACCGTGACTCTCGAAGACTCCGCCGGTCGGCTCACGCACCGCACCGTCGAAGTCGTACGCCAGTAGCGCCGACTAATCGGGGTGCGCGTCGTATCCCCAGCGCTCGCCCTCGCTCCACGCGGAGGAGACGTTGCCGTAGGCGGGAATGCCCCCTGCGTCACGCAGGGCACGCGCCTGGTGCAAGAGATTCCACGTCATGAAGGCCGCGCTGCGATTCGTGAAGTCGTGCTCGGTCGCCCCAGACTGCTCGTCGAGGTAACTCGGTCCGGGCCCGATCTCGCCGATCCACCCCGCCTCTGCTTGCGGCGGCACGGTGAACCCGATGTGCTGCAACGAATAGAGCACCTCGCGCGCGACGTGCTTGACGCCGTCTTCATTGCCCGTGACGACCACGCCGCCCGTCTTGCCGTAGAACGCGAACTGACCCTTGTCGTTCGTCTGACTGCTCATTGCGTACAACCGCTCGATGAGAACGCGCAATTGAGATGACGACTCTCCGAGCCAGATCGGAGTACCGATGACAAGAATGTCTGCCTGCTCGACGAGGTGCCACAGCGCTGGCCACTCGTCGACCTCCCAGCCGTGCTCACGCATGTCGGGGTAGATACCGGGTGCGACACGGTGGTCCACGAGTCGCACGAGGTCGACGTCGACGCCTTGCGACTCCATGAGCGCCATGCTGCGTCGCATGAGTCCTTCGGTGTGACTCACCTCAGGGCTGCGCTTGAGCGTGCAATTGACGAAGAGTGCGTGCAGGTCGTCATAGCGTGCCGGAGGGGCAGGAGCATCCGTCATGCTTCGACGGTACGCGCGGTGCACCCTCGCTACGATGGATGCACACCACACATTCAGGCACCCTCACACGGTGCCGCACACACGCTAGCGAGACGCACGATGAGCCACGCCGCCCCGCCCACCGACTCCACCCCCGCCGGGGCGATTCCCGAGAAACCCGCCCTCGAAGGTCTCGAAGCCAAGTGGGCCCCGCGGTGGGAGCAGCAGGGAACCTATCGCTTCGATCGTGACGCGGCGAGCGCCGCAGGTAGCGACTGCGTGTACGCGATCGACACTCCCCCGCCGACCGCGTCGGGATCGCTGCACATCGGACACGTCTTCAGCTACACCCACATGGACCTCGCCGCGCGGTTCCAACGCATGCGCGGCCAGCACCTCTTCTACCCGATGGGTTGGGACGACAACGGCCTGCCCACCGAGCGCCGGGTGCAGAACTACTACGGCGTGCGGTGTGACCCGACCCTGCCGTATGAGCCCGACTTCACGCCACCGTTCGAAGGTGGAGACAACAAGAGCGCGAAGGCCGCCGATCAGGTGCCCATCAGTCGACGCAACTTCATCGAACTGTGCGAACGACTCACGGTCGAAGACGAGAAGCAGTTCGAAGAGTTGTGGCGCACACTCGGGCTCAGCGTCGACTGGAGTCTGACGTACCGCACGATCGGAGACGAATCGCAGCGTGTCGCGCAACGCGCCTTCTTGCGCAACCTGGGGCGAGGCGAGGCATACCGTGCCGACGCACCGACGCTGTGGGATGTCACCTTCCGCACCGCGGTAGCCCAAGCGGAGCTCGAAGACAAAGACATGCCGGGGGCGTATCACCGGGTCTCGTTTCACCGACCAGACGGCGGAACGATCGAGATCGAAACGACGCGACCGGAACTGCTGCCCGCGTGCGTTGCTCTCGTCGCCCACCCCGACGACGAGCGCTACCAGCCTTTCTTCGGCACGACCGTGCGCACCCCGCTCTTCGATGTCGAGGTTCCGGTCGTTGCCCACCACCTGGCTCAGAAAGACAAGGGTTCGGGCATCGCGATGGTCTGCACCTTCGGTGACGTCACTGACGTCATCTGGTGGCGCGAGCTCGAGTTGCCCCTGCGCCCCATGCTCGGCAAAGACGGTCGCGTGGTCGAAGCGGCTCCTGAGGGCATCCACGGAGACGGCCTCGCACACTATGCCGAGCTCGCGGGCAAGACTGTCTTCAGCGCGAAGCAGCGCGTCGTCGAACTGCTGCGCGAGTCTGGTGACCTCATCGGGGAGCCCCGCAACATGACCCACCCCGTGAAGTTCTTCGAAAAGGGAGACAAGCCGCTCGAGATCGTCACGACCCGCCAGTGGTACATCGCCAACGGCGCGCGTGATGAGGCACTCAACGCCAGACTCATCGAACGTGGTCGCGAGATCGCGTTCCACCCCGACTTCATGCGCGTGCGCTACGAGAACTGGGTCGGCGGGCTCTCGGGCGATTGGCTCATCTCGCGCCAGCGCTTCTTCGGCGTGCCGATTCCGGTCTGGTACCGGCTAGACGAGCACGGTGAGCCGACCGACGAGGTCATCGTGCCGTCAGAAGACCAGTTGCCGGTCGACCCCTCGTCGATGCCCGCGCCGGGTTTCGACGAGGCGCAGCGCGGACAACCGAACGGCTTCGTCGGTGAAGTCGACATCATGGACACCTGGGCGACGTCGTCGCTCACCCCGCAGATCGCCGCGCGCTGGGGTGACGACAATGAGCTGTTCGACCTCGTCTTTCCCTATGACTTGCGCAGTCAAGGTCAAGACATCATTCGCACGTGGCTGTTCTCGACCGTGTTGCGCGCCGAGCTGGAACACGGCACCGTGCCGTGGAAGCACGCGGGCATCTCGGGCTTCATCGTCGACCCCGACCGCAAGAAGATGTCGAAGTCGAAGGGCAACGTCGTGACTCCCGCGGCAATGCTCGACGAGCACGGTAGCGACGCCGTGCGCTATTGGGCAGCGAGTTCTCGGCTCGGCACTGACGCGGCCTTCGACCCGCAGAACCCCAAGCAGATGAAGATCGGCCGGCGCCTGGCGATCAAGGTTCTCAACGCCGCCAAGTTCGTCTACTCGTTCGAGGCACCCGAGGGTGCGGCCGATGGCGTGTCAGCGATCGTCGAGCCACTCGACCTCGACCTACTCGCGACGCTCGGCGATGTGGTCCGGCAGGCAACGCGCGCCTATGAGGAGTACGACCACGCCCGCGCTCTCGAAGTGTCGGAGCAGTTGTTCTGGACCTTCACCGACGACTACCTCGAACTCGTCAAAGAGCGGGCCTACGGCTCGCAAGGCGAAGCGGGCCAAGCGAGTGCCGTCGCGACGCTGCAGCTCGCGATCGATGTCTTCTTGCGTCTCTTCGCACCGGTGCTGCCCTTCGCCACCGAAGAGGTGTGGAGCTGGCGGCATGGATCTGATGGGCACAGCAGCTCAGTACACACTGCACCGTGGCCGACCGTGGAGGAACTCGGGGTAGATGCTGCTCCAGGCGGTCTGCTACCTCTCGTGTCGCAAGCGCTCATCGGCATCCGTCGGGCGAAGACTGACGCGAAAGCCTCACAGAAGACCCCCGTCACGCGTGCCGTTGTCGCCGGCCCGCCGCAGCTTGAGCACGCGGCGGCCGACCTCGCAGCAGTGGGCCGCATCGAGAACCTCTCGTTCGTCTCCGCCGACGAGGTTGCCGTGCTGGAGGTCGAACTGGCTGAGGCGCCTGAGGCCTGAGCGACTCTGGGGCGAGTGCGAGAGACTAGAAGCATGAGCGACGCCGCACCACGAAGCGCACCCGCCGTGACCGTTCGACTCGCTGCACCCGGCGATGAAGCGCGCTGGCGCGAGCTCTTCACGGCGTACGGCGTCTTCTACGAGACCGACTTCACCCCCGACGTGCTCGACGGTGTGTGGGCGTGGATCATGGATGACCGGCACCCGGTGACGTGCCTGCTCGCCGAGATCAACGGCACGGTCGTCGGTTTCGCGCACGTACGCGCTCAACCCGACACCTTCACCGCTGCAGATGGCTGGTTTCTCGACGACTTGTACACGGTGCCGGAAGCCCGAGGTTCGGGCGCGGCGAGTGCGCTCATCGCCGAGATCGAGCATCGCGCCGCCGAGCGTGGCGGCGGCACTCTGCGCTGGATCACCGCAGCAGATAACCACCGAGCCCAAGCGCTCTACGACAGACTCGCCACTCGTACGACGTGGGTCACCTACGAGAAGGAGATTTCCTGATGGAACTCGGAACCCGATGGGCTGTGGGCGACGACCCGCCCGCGCGTATCGGTTCGGCCATGCACGATGCGATTCGCCAGGTTGAAGGTGATCTGTTCGGCTTCGACACGAGCACGTGGCGCTGGACGCTGACCTGGCTCGAGCGTCGACCGGTGGTAACGCTCGACGACGGTACGGTCATTCGTCTCGACGCCCAGGGTGATGTGCACATCGAGACTGAGCCCACCGACTGAGGCGCACCCTCGTAGAGGTGGGCACCCCGCGCTGAGAGGCGGGAGGCGCGGGGCGTATCGACCCGCTCGGCGCGGATGCTCGGATCATCCGTAGGTCGCCGTGCACGTCGCCGCTCAGCGCGGGGTGCGGTCTGGGGGCTAGGCGTGAAAGCCGTAGCGGGGTAGTCGTGCCGCCGACTCTCGTGCCGACTCGGCGTGCAGCAACCGCGACTGCTCGGCATGAGTTCGTGCGGCGCTGCGGGTGTCGCGATCAGCCCACGCGACGAGCGCGAGCCCTGCCGCCAGGATGAGCCGACGTAGAACCGGCCGACGCGCGTAATGCTCTGACGTCGAGAGTGTCAAGGTGGTCATGATGCCTCCCGTTGCTGGGGCTCGTCGGGCTCGGGAATCTCGTCGCCGTCGACGACGGGAAACCCGAAGAACTGAAGGTGCACGGGGCGCGAACCGGGCACGCGCTGCCCGCGATAGCGCTTCGAGAACGCGATGATGAGGTCGAGAATTTCGTGGTTGAAGGCTTCGAGCTGTTCGGCGGTGACGTGCACACTGGCCGACTGCATCGCTGAGGCGTGCATCCACTTCTCGCCGAGGTCTTGACCGCGGTCCATGAAGTCGCGCACCGCCGTCTCGCGGTGGTGCATCCACTCACGCATGATGACGCGCGACGCCGCGCGACCGGCTTCGCTCTGCTCGGCGACGTCGCCGCTGAGTTCGATGGGGCCGGGAACTCGCTCCCACCAGCGCTCGCGCGCGGTACCCCGACCTGCGACTTCGCGCACGTAGCCGTGCTTCTCGAGCTGGCGCAAGTGGTAGCTCGTTGCTCCGCTCGACTCGCCGAGTCTCTCGGCGAGCGAGCTCGCGGTCTGTTCTCCGTAGGTCGAAAGGGCTTCGATGATCTGCACGCGCAAGGGATGCGCGAGCGCTTTGAGCCCATCGAGGTCTGCAGCGCGGCCCTCGTTCGCCTCGGCGTCAATTCCCATGCTCAGAACGATAGTGGTGCAAAGACATCTTTGCAAGTGTTTCTTTGCAGAGCAATCTTTGCATCTCAGCGTTAGGCTGATCCCATGACCAACCCGCTGCTCGCGCCCAGCACCCTGCCCTATCAACTGCCCGACTTCGCCGAGCTGCTCGATGAGCACTACGGCCCCGCGATCGAACAGGGAATGGCTGAGCAGTTGCGCGAGGTGCAGGCCATCACTCGCCGCCGCGACATGCCGACCTTCGAGAACACGATGGTGCCCCTCGAGTCGAGCGGACAGCTTCTGACGCGGGCGCTACGCGTCTTCTACAACAAGGCATCAGCCGACTCCAACGACGTCACCAACGCGCTCGAAGAAGAGCTCGCACCCAAGCTCTCGGCGCATGAAGACGCGATTCGGCTCGACTCGGCGCTGTACTGGCGTATCGACCAACTGCACCAGCAGCTCGACACGCTCGGCCTCAGCGACGAGCAGCGCTACCTCGTCGAGCGGTGGCACCGCGAGATGACGCTCGCGGGCGCCGGGCTCGATGACGCGCAGAAAGCGCGACTCGGCGAACTCAACGCCCGACTTTCCACCCTCACCACGCGCTTCGAGAAGAACCTGCTCGCTGACACCAACGACCTCGCCGTCGTCATCGACGATGCGGCCGAGCTTGACGGGCTCTCCCCCGGCGAGATCAGCGCCGCAGCTCAAGCGGCGGCCGACCGCGGGCTCGAGGGCAAGTATCTCGTGACCCTCGTGCTGCCGACGGGCCACCCCTGGCTCGAAAGTCTGACCAAGCGCGACGTGCGCGCGACGATCATGGCTGCCTCTCGCGCGCGAGGTAGCCGCGGCGGAGACCACGACAACCGGCAGGTACTGCTCGACATCGTGCGATTGCGTGCGGAACGTGCGGCGCTCTTGGGTTTCGAGAACCACGCCGCGTTCGTCACCGCCGACCAGACCGCTCAGACACCCGCTCGTGTTGCCGAGATGCTCGAACGCCTCGCCCCAGCCGCGGCGCGCAACGCCGCGGCCGAGAAGGCGAAGCTCGAAGCCCTAGCGGGGCACACGATCGAAGCGCACGACTGGGCCTACTACAGCGAAAAGGTTCGCAAGGCAGAGTTCGATGTCGACCTGGGCGAGCTGCGCCCCTACTTCGAAGCCGAGCGAGTGTTGCAGAAGGGCGTGTTCGCCGCAGCGACGAAGGTGTACGGCATCACCTTCTCCGAGCGCACAGACCTCGCTGGCTATCACCCGCAGGTGCGCGTGTTCGAAGTGCGCAACGAAGACGGCTCCGAGCTCGGGCTCTACTTGCTCGACCTCTACACACGCGACAGCAAGCGCGGCGGCGCGTGGATGAACGAACTCATCGGGCAGAACACGCTACTCGAGCATCCCACGATCGTCGTCAACAACCTCAATGTGCCTCAGCCCGCCGCTGGTGAGCCGACCCTGCTGACCTATGACGAGGTCAATACCTTCTTTCACGAGTTCGGGCACGCTCTGCACGGGCTCTTCGCGCACGTCACCTACCCGCGATTCACGGGCACGAACGTCTACCGCGACTTCGTCGAGTTCCCCAGCCAGGTCAACGAGATGTGGATGCTGCACCCGGAGATCGTGAACGACTACGCCGTGCACCACGAGACGGGCGAGCCGATCCGGGCCGAGGTGCTCGACCGCGTGCGCGCAGCGCAACTGTGGGGCGAAGGATTCGCGACGAGCGAGTACCTCGCCGCGGCGCTGCTCGACCAGGCCTGGCACACGCTCAGCGCCGACGAGGCCGCTGCCGTGACGGATGTCGCCGCCTTCGAAGCCGCCGCCCTGAAGCGCGTGGGCCTCGACGACCCCGCGGTGCCCACCCGATACAGTTCGACCTACTTCGCCCACACGTTCTCGGGCGGCTACGACGCCGGCTACTACAGCTACATCTGGAGCGAAGTGCTCGACGCCGACACCGTGCAGTGGTTCGAGGAGAACGGCGGGCTCACGCGCGCCAACGGTGACCGGTTCCGTCAGTATGTGCTCGGGCTCGGCGGCGCAGGTGACCCGCTCGAGGCATACCGCGCGTTCCGTGGCCGCGACGCCGCCATCGATCCGCTCTTGAAGCGGCGCGGCCTCGCCTAGCTCTGTCCGTCTCCTCTGACGGAACTAGTCGCCCGTTCCGGAACGGGTGACTAGTTCCGTCAGAGGAGATGGAGCTAGAACCAGGTGCTGAGGTAGGGCGCGCGCGGTTGCCGCAGCATTGCGTCGAGGCGCGTCGCCGAGCCG
>Ga0075012_10004453_pt1 | contig 13022 bp, 11 predicted proteins | sample All_14_2_FD_71474 | JGI IMG/M metagenome (GOLD analysis project Ga0075012, IMG submission 71474) | Freshwater microbial communities in response to fracking from Pennsylvania, USA - Allegheny Zone_MetaG_DW_15 | ecosystem: Environmental > Aquatic > Deep subsurface > Groundwater > Drilled...
ATGTTCCTATTTTGTTCTAGATTCTCCCCAGCGTTCATGGCATTTTTTGACATGGCGCCGCTTGGTGGGTGGAGGGCGCTGCAATCACAACATGGAGAAGGATGCCCGATGGCGCAGATGCCGAAAGGAGGGCCGCGTTCCGTTCCGGACCCGGCGGGTGAACACTATGATGAGATGATCAGGTAAGAACGGTTGAAACGAGAGCGCGCTGAAGCCGCAGTCGCTCAACCGCCGGCGAGCTCGGTCGGTCAGCCGAGCGCGACGGCTTTCATGATCACCTGGTCGTCGGCGATGCCGGCGTGTTCGCGGACCACGGGCGACTGCATGATCCCCTGGCTGTTGATCACGGCGCCAAGGCCGCGGGACCAGGCCGCGTGGACCAGGGCGGTCGTCACGGCGCCGCAATCGAAAGGCGTGTCGTCGCTATCAGCCAATTCGCGATCGTAGGTCACGATCACGCAGACCGGGGCGTCGAACTGGCGGAACCCGCGCAGCACCCAGTCCTGGCGCATGGCCTTGTCTTCCCGAGCGATCCCCATCGCCGCGAAGAGTTGCTTGGCGACCCCGACCTGCCGGTCGCGGTGAGCCCCTTCGAAGGCCTTGCCCGTCCGGAACTCGCGCGAGTGCGGTATGCCGGCGAGATTCCGCTCGGTGTTGCCGGCGCGGATCCGGTCGAGCGGTTCACCTGTCAGGACATAGAAGTTCCAGGGCTGCGTATTCATCGAGGACGGCGCGCGCATCGCCAGGCCGATGATCTCCTCAATCAGCGCCCGCGGTACTGGATCGGGCTTGTATCCGCGGATGCTGCGGCGGCCGAGAACGACGTCGTCAAACTGCATGGCTGGATCTCTTCAGGCTGGGGGTTTCTTCGGATGAGGCCGGGGCGGCCCTATCAGGCAAGAATGCCGATTGCCGTGACGACGGCGAGTTCGCGGGCGATCTTCGAACGGTCGGTTTCGCTGCCGAAGGGCGACGAGGAGACCCACGAAAACAGTCCCGGCATGCTGGCGAGCAGCGGCTCGCGATCGACCTTGCGGATGCTGCCCTCCCGCTCGCCCTCGTCGAGCAGCTTGCGATAGCCGTTCGTGAGGCGCTCGGAGAAGTCGTACATCGCCGCCTGGCTCCGCGGGCTCAGGAGACCGAAGCCGACATAGGGGACGAGGACGGCCCGGTCGGGATGGCCGGCTGTCTCGACGCTCGCCCGCACACCTTGGGCGAAGATGTCGAGCCGACTGGCTTGGAGCCGGTCGGAGGCGTCCATGACCCCGAGATAGTAGGCGATCGCCCGCTCGACGCAGGCGTCTACGAGGGCCGCCTTGTTGGAGACGTGATGGAAGATGGCGCGTTTGCTCAGGCCGACGGCCGCGCCCACATCCTCTATGCGCGTTGCGCCGATGCCGCGCCGGTTGAACAGGATCGATGCGGCCAGAAGGATCGCTTCGCGCTTGGCCGCGTCGACGGCGCGGCGGTCGAACAAGTCGATCTTGTCGCCGGGCTGGGGCGTTAAATCGATTGTCTCGTCCAGAGCCACCTTTCGGTCGGCCGCCAGGCCGCGGAACAGCAGATCCGTCAGGACCGCCGGTTCCAGATCGACCGCGGTCTCTCCCGCCCAACGGCGGTAGAGCGAGGGCCAATCCGCCAGACCGAGCACTGCGTTGGCGACGATGCTCGCGTCCAGCGGCCGGAACCGGCGCAGGCGAACGCCCATTCGCAGCACCGTCGCCAGGCCGGCGAGAAGGTCGTCCCGACGGGCCCGGATCGTCGCCTGGCGCTCAGGCGACAGGGCGTCGATCTCCGTCAGGACGGCGATTTCCGGAGATTCGGGACGGTTCGTCTCGACGAGGAAGCGGGCGATGACCTCGCATGGGTCGTCGGCCCCTTCCGACGCCGCCTGCAGGGCGGCCTGCCGTTGATCGCATGTCCGCGAATAGCATTTGAAAAGCAGGTCGTCGCGGTCGACCACGTACTTGTAGAGCGCCGGGCGCGAGACCCCCAGATCGGCGGCGATCTCGGAGAACCACTCCAGCGATACGCCCATGGTGTTCAGGTGCTTGGAGGCGACCGCGATCAGGTCCCGTTCCCGATTCCGGGCTCCACGGCTCGCATTCTGACGCGGCAAGACAGCTCCACCAACCTGCTTACGAACAAGGGCGGACTTGTACCCGTTCGAAAGTGGCTTGACGAGCGCATTACGTTCGGGGGATATCCACGTACCTAAACGTAACCTATCAGCCGGCGAAGCTCGGCGGGGGGGAAAGCCGTGCAAGCATCCGTGAAGCTCCTGAAGTCCGCCTCGATCGTTGCGATCGCAGGTCTTGCGCCGGCGGTCGCCAACGCCCAGGCCGCGCCGCCGCCTTCCACGGCGGGCGGCGTCGCGCAGGTGGAGGAGGTGATCGTCACCGCCCAGAAGCGTGAACAGTCCCTGCAGAACGTTCCTGCGGCCGTCTCCGCTGTCGGCGCCGACGCAATCCAGCGCCGCGGCATCACTGACACGACAAACCTGCAGTTCTTCGTCCCCAGCCTGGTGGCGGGGAAGATCGCCGGCGTGACGGCGGTCAGTATCCGCGGCGTCGGCCTCAACCAATATGGCGCGACCTCCCAGCCCGGAGTGGCGGTGCACATCGACGGGGTCTACCAGGCGCGCACGCTGACGGGCGGCTTGGGCCAGATCGACCTTGAGCGGATCGAGGCGCTTCGCGGACCTCAGGGAACGCTCTATGGCCGCAACGCCACCGGCGGTGCGGTCAACTTCGTCACGGCTTCGCCCACCGATCGCTTCGAAGGCAGCCTGCTCGCCGGCTACGCAGACTACGACGAGTACCATCTGAACGGAGTGGTGAACGTTCCGCTCGGCGACAAGGTCCGGACGCGGCTGGTGGTCGACTACGACGACCGCCGGGAGGGATTCACGAAGAATGTGGTCCCTGGCGGCCCGGACGCGGACAAGGGGTCGAGCCTGGCGGCTCGGCTGAAGGTGGATGCGGACCTCACACCCGACCTCGATCTGGAACTCACGCTCTTCTATCTCGACCGCGACGGCGGCTTTCCCTGGCTGCAGCTCAACTCGCCGCCAAGCGCGGCGGCGATCGCGGGCAACCCATTCTTCGCCGGCGCCGTCGTTCCAATGGAGCCGCATCGATTCAGCGCCGACTTGGCGCCCCAGTCCGACCTAAAGAGCTATGGCGCCGCCGCCACCGCGAACTGGGACCTCGGCTTCGCCAAGCTGAAGTCCATCACCGCCTATTCTTGGTACGACTATCAGGCCCACTACGACGCCGACGGCACCAACCTGGCTTTTTCCCCCGAGGTGGAGATCGCCAAGTCGAACACTGTCTCTCAGGAGTTCAATCTCGGCGGCAAGGCTGGCCGATTGGACTGGCTTGTGGGCGCGTTCTACATGGATGACGCGCTGAAAGCGGTCTATCAGTTCGATTTCCCGATCGGCTATCCTTCGGCGGGGCTGGCGCCAGGCGGACGTCTCACCACTGCCTCATCGCCCTACCGGGTGAAGACTGCGGCGGTCTTCACAGACAACATCTTCAACGTCACCGACCGTCTGCGCCTCATCGCCGGCGCGCGCTATTCCGAGGACAAGGTCGAGACGCGCTCGTCGACCGTGATCAACAGCGTCCAGATCGCGCCGGGCCTCGTCCTGCCGAGCCTGACGACCTGCAACAACGTCGAGACCGATCCGAGCTTCCATTCGTTCACCCCACGGGCTGGCGTTCAATACGACTTCGACGCGGACATCGGCGGCTACGCGACGGTCTCCCGCGGCTTCAAGAACGGCGGCGTGAACGGCTGCAGCGACGTCTACCAGCCGGAGAAGATCACCGCCTATGAGACCGGTCTGCGGATGCGGTTCCTCGACCGCACCCTCACGATCAATCCGACGATCTTCTACTATGACTACACCGGCTTCCAGGTGACCCAGATCCGGGGGCTGTCGTCGCCGGTCGTCAACGCGCCCAAGGCGACGGTGAAGGGCTTTGAGCTGGAGACCGCCTGGCGGGCTTCGGAGCATCTGACCTTCAACGCCACGCTCACCCTGCTCGACGCACAGTACGGGAGGGGATTCACCAACACCGATACGCTGAACCTCGCGGCCGGCGCCCAGGACCTTGAGGGCAAGCGGCTGAACCGGGCGCCCAAGACGTCGGCGAGCCTCGGCGCGGAGTACCGCACGGCGATGACAGACCGCGGACGGCTGACCCTTCGCGGCGACGTCTACGCCTCCTCGCGCATCTATTTCCGGGAGTTCAACACCGCTCTGGACAGCCAGCCGGCCTATCAGGTCGTCAACCTGAACCTGATCTGGGACAGCCCGCAGGAGCGCTATTCCGTCCGCGTCTACGCCAACAACGCCGGCGACGAGGCCTATCTCGCCCAGGTCGGGGCCACCGACGCCTACGGCGCGCGCTTCTCGTCCTACGCTCCGCCGCGCCAGGTCGGGGTCGAGCTGCGGGCCAACTTCTGATGTCCAGGGGTTCCCCTCAAGCGCCACAGCCGAAGGTGGGGGAGGGGCCGGCGGCCGCAGCCGGCCTCGCCGATCCCAGGATTGATCCGCGCATCAAGGCGATGCTGGCGCTGTTGCCGCCGCTCCCGCCTGTCGGCGACGTCGCAAGCCGTGAAGCCCTCCTTGAGGAGGAAGCCTCCGAACTTGGCCGGGCGATCGCGGCGGGCCAGGCGGCCTGGGCCGAGGCGATCGACGACGAAGCGGTCGCGCCATCGGCGGGATTGACGCTGGCCACGGAGCGCTTCGCCTCCGAGCCGGCGGGCAATGAGATAAGGGTCCTGCTTATCCGCCCTGAGGGCGAGGGGCCCTGGCCCTGCGTCTACTACGTCCATGGCGGCGGCATGCAGACCATGTCGTGCTTCGACGGTCTCTACCGGGCCTGGGGCAAGACCATCGCCGCCCACGGCGTGGCCGTGGCCATGGTGGATTTCCGCAACTGCCTGAGGCCGTCGACCGCCCTGGAGGTCGCCCCCTATCCGGCAGGGCTCGACGACTGCGTTTCAGGGCTTCGCTGGCTGCACGCCAACGCCGACGCCCTGGCGTTGGATCCTCGCCGGATTGTCGTCGCCGGCGAGAGCGGCGGCGGCAACCTGACCTTGGCGACGGGGCTGCGGCTGCTGCGCGAGGGAGACATCGCGCGGGTGAAGGGGCTCTACGCGCTGTGCCCCTACATCGCGGGGAGCTGGCCGCAGGCGCGCTACCCTTCGTCGGTCGAGAACAACGGGTTGCTGCTGGACCTGCACAACAATCGCGGGGCCATGGCCTACGGCGTCGACGCCTTCCTCGCGCGCGATCCGCTCGCCTGGCCCGACTTCGCCGAGGTTGCGGATCTGCGCGGCCTGCCGCCCACGGTGATCAGCGTCAACGAGTGCGACCCTCTGCGCGACGAAGGGATCGCCTTCTACCGGCGCCTGCTCGCGGCCGACGTCCCAGCCCGCGGACGCGAGGTGCTCGGGACCGTCCACGGAACCGAGATCTTCCTCTGCTGTCCCGACATCAGCCGCAGCACCGCGCGGGATATCGCCGACTTCTGCCGAAAAGGAGGTGAGCTGTGAGCGCACCCTCCAGACGCGAGAGTCTCGCCTTGCTGGCGGCGGCCGCCGCCGTTGGTGCGACCCCGGCCCACAGCGTCCAACCTGGCGTGTTCCGTCACGGCGTGGCCAGCGGCGATCCGGGTCCGGATTCCATTGTGCTTTGGACGCGTGTGACCACGACCGAAGATTCCTTGCCGGTGTCGTGGGAGCTGGCGGAAGACCCCGCCTTCAAAAGCGTTGTCCGGTCCGGAGACGTCCTGGCTCGGGCGCCCGCGGACCATACGGTCAAGGTTGCGCCCGGCGGCCTTCCTTCCGGACGGGTCTACTACTACCGCTTCCTCGCCAACGGCGAGGCTTCGCCGACGGGCCGCACCCGCACGCTGCCGACCGGCCGCCTGGACAGGCTGGGCGTGGCTCTGATGTCCTGCAGCAACTACTCGCTCGGCTATTTCAACACCTATGAGGCGGTGGCGCGCGATCCTGCGGTCGATGTCGTGCTCCACACCGGCGACTACATCTACGAATACGGCGACGACCTGTCGCGTCAGTCCAACTACTTCGTAAGGCCTGCCGATCCGCCGCACGAGACGGTGACCCTCGACGACTATCGGCGCCGCCACGCGCTCCACAAGTCGGATCCGCAGTCCCAGAAAATGCACGCGGCGCACCCATTGATCGCCTTGTGGGACGACCATGAGGTCGCCAACGACAGCTGGATGAGCGGCGCCGAGAACCATCAGCCCGCGACGGAAGGGCCATGGGCCGTGCGTCGGGACGCCGCCATCCAGGCCTACTACGAGTGGATGCCGGTCCGCGAACCTGAACCCGGCCGGGACCGCCTTGAGGCCTGGCGAACCTACCGGTTCGGCGACCTCGCCACCCTCATCACCCTGGAGACGCGTCTGACCGCCCGCGGCCAGGCGGTCGACTATCGGGCCTACAAGGACAAGCTCAAGACAGAAGCGGATCGCGACGTGTTTGTCCGCGAGGTGCTGGGCGATCGGTCGCGGCAGATGATGTCGCCTCGGATGAAGGACGCGCTCCATCGGGGGCTCTCGGCCTCGATCGAGGGGCGCCAGCCATGGCGGATCATCGGCAATGGGGTCCTGATGGCCCGGATCCGCATGCCCGCTCTCAAGGCGAACGGCCTTACGCCTGAAGCCTATCCGGAAATCGGCTTCCTCGACCAATACACCGACGTCGTCTGGAAGGCGGACCAGGGTCTGCCGGACGAGCCGGGGACCTGGGACGGATATTCGGCCGCGCGGCAGGAGTTCTATCGGCTGAGCCAGTCGGCCGGTGCTCGCGACCTCCTCGTCCTGACAGGGGACAGCCACTGCTTCTGGTCCAACACCCTGGCGGATGACGAGGGGACGCCGATGGGCGTCGAACTCGGGACCGCCGGCGTCTCGATTCCCAGCACCTACGCGATGGCGCGCTTCCGGCCCGACCTGATGACCAGGCTGGACGCCCTTTACGCCAGCGCCAATCCGGAGGTCCGTTGGACCGACAGCAGTCACCGCGGCTACGTGCGCGTGGTGCTCACCCCGGAGGCGGCGAGGGCGGATTTCGTCGCGGTCGAGACCACCCGACCGGATGCATCCGAGCCTTCGATCCTGCGAAGGGAGCACCTGATTCGAAAGGGCGGCGGCTTGGCCTTTGGAGAGCCTTACGCTCAAGCGTCGATCCAGATGGAGGACGACCCATGGCGACGGGCGTAACCACCTTGATCACCCAGGAACTGCGCGACCTTGAAGGGGTCTGGGGTGAACCGCGCAGATCGCCGCCCGTGGCGGCCTCGGACATCCGCAAGTGGGCGATCGCAACCTACTGGCCCAACACCCCGCCGCCCATCCATTGGGACGAAGCCTACGCGGCCGGAACGCGCTGGGGCGGGATCGTCGCGCCGGCTGACTTCAATCCGTTCGCCTGGCCGATCCGGCGCACGCCCCTTGCGCCGCTTCCGACGCCGAAAGGTCTCACCCTCACCAGCCTGAACGGCGGGCAGGTGGAGACCTATGGGGCCCCGCAGCGGCCCGGCGACATCATCGTCGACAGGATGCGCGTGGCCTCGTTCCGGGAACGCCATGGACGCTTCGGCCTGATGCTGCATGTCGAAGTGGAGAACGAATGGACCAACCAGGACGGCGCGTTCGTCCGCCGCCGTCTTTCGACCTTCATCCGCTACTGAGGCCCAGATGACCGCCCGACTCTATTTCGAGGACGTCAAGGCCGGCGACCTGCTTCCGGCCTGGTCGCGCACGACCGACCTGATGAACTGGAACCGCTTTGCGGCGGTCAACGACGAGTTCATGCCGTTTCACATGGACGACGCGGACGGGCGCAGGGCCGGCAATCCGGGCGGCGCCTTCGGCATGGGCAATCTGCGCTTCGCCTACATTCTGAACGCCCTGCAGGACTGGATCGGCGACGAGGCGGAGGTCCGCGAAATCGGTTGCCAGTACCGCAAGATGAACCAGAAGGGCGACACGCTCACGGTGTCCGGGCGTGTGCTCGCCGCCGAGCTCGTCGGCGACGAAGGGCGCGTGAGGCTGGCGGTCGATGTGGTCGACCAGGATGGCGCGGCGACCTGTCCGGGTCACGCCGTCGTCATCCTACCGAGGCGCAAATGAACGGGGCTGTGCGTCCGCTCGCGGGCCTCAAGGTGCTTGACTTCACCCGCGTACTGGCGGGGCCGTTTGCGGGGCGGATGCTGTGCGATCTCGGCGCCGACGTGGTCAAGGTCGAGCCTCCGGAGGGCGACGTGACACGCCTCTGGGGGCGCCGCGTTGCGGGTATTGGGGGCTTCTTCCATCAGCAGAACGCCGGCAAACGCGCGATCTGCCTGGATCTGCGGGCTCCCGGGGCGCGCGATCTCGCTGTCGGCCTGGCCCGACAGGCAGACATCCTGATCGAGAACTTCCGACCCGACGTGATGCCGCGCCTGGGACTGGGCTACGTCGAGCTAGCTGCGGCCAACCCGCGCCTCATCATGCTTTCAATTTCCGGATTCGGTCGGGGCGGACCCCAGTCGCACCGCCCGGCGTACGCGCCGGTCATCCATGCGGAGGCCGGCCTGCTCGATCGCAGCGCGCGGATGTCGGCCGACGGCGAAGCCCGCGATCTTCCGTGGTCGGCGGCGGACACCAACGCCGCGCTCCACGGACTGGTGGCGTTGCTGGCGGCCGTGATCTTGCGCGCGCAGACAGGGCGGGGACAGCATATCGACCTGGCCATGCTCGACGCGGCACTGGTCACGGACGACAACCTGCACTTCGAGCTTGAGGACGCCGAGGCCATGCGGGGGCTGGCGCCCGAGATATGGCGCTCTGGCGCAGGGCCGCTCCTGATTTCCGCTGACTTCCGGGAGCTCTGGCGCCTCCTGACCCGCCACATGGGCCTGGTCGACCAGCACGGACCCCACGCTTCGCTCGCCGAGAAGATCAGATGCCGACGCAAGAGCGTGGCGGCGTTCCTCGAGAACCTTAAGACCTGGGATGCAGTCGAGGCCGCGATGGCGCAGATGAACCTGGCTTGGGGCGCGGTTCGCGCCGGGACGGACCTGGTGACCCATCCGACGGTGCGGGCGAGGGGGTCGATCGTGCACGTCGACGATCGTGCTGGCGGCACGAGGCCGATCCCCCAGTCGCCGTATCGCTTCAGTGCAGCCACAAGCGAGGTGCGGGGCGCGGCCGCTCACCGCGGCGAGCATAACGCGGAGGTGCTGGGCGAATGGCTGGGGCTTGCACCTTGCGAAATCGCCCAGTTCGCGGACGCGGGCGTACTGCTGCGAGAAACCTGACCAAGGACGATCTCACCCTTGGCGCGGGCGCGTCGGAAGGCGCCGCCTCCCATTCCTTGACCGATTTTGTGATGGATCAGCAGAGATGACAGTCGCCACCCCCGCATCCGATTTCGGCGCAGTAGGGACCCTTCTGGACCGCCTCGTCGCTTCCCGCGTCGTTGCCGGAGCCAACGTACTCGTGCTGCGAGACGGGCATGAGGCCTTCGCGCACCAAGCGGGAATGGCCGACATAGAGACCTCCGCGCCGATCGACCGGGACACGATCTTCCGCATCTTTTCGATGACAAAGCCTGTGACCGCGGCGGCGATCATGGTCCTCGTCGACGACGGGCGGGTGCGGTTGGACGACCTTCTGTCGAAATTTGTTCCGGAACTCGCCGATCTGCAGGTGCATCGACCGGGGATCGACGGCGCTGCGAGCGTTGTCGCGGCCGAACCGATCCGGATCAGGGATTTGCTCACGCACACTGCTGGCTTCAGCTACTGGTTCCAGCCTGGCTCGCCGGTCGCCGAACTCTACGACACGGTGCTCGGCGCTGGGCGCTTCGAGCGCTGGCGGTTCGATCCGGCGCTGGGCGGTCTCGGCGGCCTCGCCAAGTCCCTGAGCGGGGTGCCGCTCGTGGGGCAGCCGGGCGGCCGCTGGCACTACAGCATGTCGCTCGAGGTCGCCGGCCGGGTCGTCGAGCGCGCCAGCGGCCAGAGCCTGGACGCGTTCATGCACGACCACATTTTTGAGCCGCTAGGAATGGAGGATACGGGCTTCAGCGTTCCGCCCGACAAGGTCAGCCGTTTGGCCTCGCTCTACGGGCCTGGGGCTGACGGCCGTCTCGAGCGCCTGGAGACCGCGGCGGATAGCCCGCTGCGGGGCCTGGTGCCCGGGCTATCAGGCGGGGGCGGCCTTGTCTCGACCCTCGGCGACTATGCGCACTTCGCTCAGATGCTGCTTGATGGCGGGGACGGTCGCGGACGGCGGATCCTGTCAGAGGCCGCTGTGAAGGCGATGACGACCAATCAGCTCGCGCCTGACCAGCTTCACGAGCTTCCGCAACTGGCCGCATTCGGGCTAGGCGGCACAGGCGAGGGGCTCGGCTTTGGGCTCGGTGGCGCCGTCGCCCTGCGTGCGCCCTCGAACGGCGTGCCGGTGGCCCCCGGCGAGTACAGTTGGGGAGGCGCCGCCAGCACGACCTTCTGGATCGATCCGCTGAATGCGCTGGTCGTGGTCTTCATGACTCAGCTCATTCCGCCAAGTCCGGACATGCTGAGGGATCAGCTCCATGTTGCGGTCTATCGGGCGTCCTAGAGATTTTGATTTAAGCCTTCCCGACGCAGAGATCCGATTAAGAGGGCAAGATAAAAGGGAGAGGCTTCGTCTCCTCCGATTGTCGCTTTTGATCAACAGGTTGTGCTCGAATTCTGCGGAGTTGTGCGACTTGCGCCAACTCACGCCTCCCGACGACCAGAAATGGCGTGAAGACGAAACTACGCATCTGCCAGACGAGCATCGCACCAGGTGCCGCGCCTTGCGGATTGGAACCGTTTGGGGCCGACACGAAGGATGCCGGACGCCGCGGCCGCCTCAAGGGCGCGCGCCGGCGGCGCGCGTCGCTGGCGCGACGGCTTCGCCGCCCTTGATCCGTCCGCTTGATCGTCCGGCGTGGGGCTGTCCATGGCGCTTAAGCGGGAGCGGCGAGCCGGATGCTCGCCTTCCTTGCAAGCTGGGCCGGAACACGGGACATAGAGGCGGTGAGGACCAGTCTCGACCATCTGCCGGAGGCCAAGCGGCGCGAACTGCAGCGCGTCGTGGAGATCCTGTTCGCCGAGTTCGAGGACGCCCTGAAGGGCAAGAACGCGCCGCACCGCAAGCAGGGGCGAATCCTGAAGGTGATCCTCTTCGGCTCCTACGCCCGGGGCGACTGGGTCGACGATCCGGTGGGCGGCTACACCTCCGACTACGATCTGCTGGTCGTCGTGAACCATGACGAGCTGACCGAGACGCTGGAGTACTGGGCCAAGGCCGAGGACCACCTGATCCGGGACTACACCATCAGCCATCAGCTGACGGCGCCGGCCAACTTCATCGTCCACTCGCTCTGCGACGTGAACAAGCGCCTGAAGAAGGGCCGGCCGTTCTTCGTCGACATCGTCCGCGACGGGATCGCCCTCTACGAAGCCCCCGACCAGCCCTTCGAGCATCCGGAGCCGCTGTCGCCGGCCGAGGCGCTGAGGGAGGCGGAGGGGTACTTCGCAGAGTGGGCACCTCGCGCGGTTAGTGCGCAAAAGGGAGCGGCCTTCTTCGTTGGAGAGAAAGAGAGCAGGGACGCTGCATTCCTCCTGCACCAAGCCACCGAGCGCCTCTACCATTGCGTCCTGCTGGTGCTGACTCTCTACAGCCCCAAGTCCCACAAGCTGAACTTCCTGCGCTCCCAGGCCGAGCGCCTGTCCCCGGAGCTCATCGAGGCCTGGCCGCGGGATGCGAAGTTCCAGCAGCGCTGCTTCGAACTCCTGCGGCGCGCCTACGTCGATGCGCGCTATTCGCCGCACTACCGGATCAGCGCCGAGGAGCTGGCCTGGCTCTCCGAGCGCATCCAGGTCCTGGAGGGCCTCGTGCGCCAGGTCTGCGAGGCGCGGCTCGCGGACCTGCGTCGCGGCGCGTCCGAGGCCTCCTGAGGGCCGTCTTAAGGGTCGGGCAGGGACATGGCCGTCATGGTCATGAACCCGCCTTCGGGCGCCTCCAAAGAGGCTTGCATGACCCAGCCTAGGTCCACCTTCGATCCGATCGACCGGCAGATCGGCGCGCTGATCCGGCTGCGCCGGAAGATGATGGGCCTGAGCCAGAAGCGCCTCGGCGCCGCGATCGGCGTCACCTACCAGCAGGTCCAGAAGTATGAGACCGGCGACAGCCGCGTCGCCGCCTCCACCCTGGCCGCCATCGGCAAGGCGCTGCAATGCCCCGCCGCGGCCTTCCTGCCGTCCGATGAGAACAGCCAGCCCGACGCCGCCGGCCCCTGGCCGCAGGCCTCCCCCGAGGGCCGTGACCTGCTCGGCTGGTTTCAGGGCGTTCCAGTCGAGTTCCAGCGGTCACTCGTGACGATCTGCCAGCGGCTGGCCGGGCCGGCTTGAGCGCAAGCCGCGCTCGCCCTACAACTTCTGATGTCGGGCGCCGTGAAGCAGGACGCGGTCCTTGAGCCGGGGGGTGGGGCGCAAGCGCCCCATCGGCGGCGGACCGTCCCCAGATAGCGGGCCTCAATGCACGAGGTTTCCAACGCCCGACCCCCATTCTCGTACACGCTGGACTTGCATCATGCCTGCGGATGCCGGAAGATTCCCTGTCGCCGCAACAGCGGCGGCAGGGGCGTGGAAACCCCTGTGCATGGATGATCGACGCCGACGCGCCGCAAGGCTGCGCGGCGTTCGCCTCACTGCATCGATGGTTTCCGAGCGCCCGCACCAGAGGGCGAGCGAAGTCATGGACGACGAAGCTGGGCAGAGAGCACGCAATAGGGGCGGCGTCCTGGAGGCGCTCTACCGGCGCTACAGCGACGGCCTTCGCCGGGCGCTCCGCCGCCGCTTCGGCGCTGACGCGGCTGAGGACCTGGTGCAGGAGGCCTATCTGCGTCTGGCGCCCTCGGGTGCTCGGCGTCCTCGGCCTGACCCGAGCGCGCCAGAC
>Ga0075012_10004455_pt1 | contig 13020 bp, 10 predicted proteins | sample All_14_2_FD_71474 | JGI IMG/M metagenome (GOLD analysis project Ga0075012, IMG submission 71474) | Freshwater microbial communities in response to fracking from Pennsylvania, USA - Allegheny Zone_MetaG_DW_15 | ecosystem: Environmental > Aquatic > Deep subsurface > Groundwater > Drilled...
TGGAGTCATGGGGCCACAATCAGCCAGCGAGCTCAACCGATTCGTGGTTTATCTGGCGCTACCCGCCTTGCTCTTCGACATCACCGCCCACGCTAAGTTTGCAGAGATCTGGCAGCCTGGATTTATCGCCACCTTCACGCTGAGCTGCGTCATTCTCTTCGGACTCACTCTAGCTCTATGTTGGCGGCGTGGGCGACCTTTGGCAGATGCCGCCATCGATGCCCTCGCAAGTAGTTATGCCAATACCGGCTACATGGGCTTCCCCCCTGGCCCTTGCCGTGTTTGGCTCGTCCGCCATGGCACCCACCTTGATCGCCTCCCTTGTGACGGTGTGCGCCCTCTTTGCCGTGGCCATCGTGCTGATCGAGATCAGCCTGCAAAGCGAGCGTCAGCCATCGCGGCTGATCCTGAAAGTGGCCACATCACTCGCACGCAACCCACTACTGCTCGCCCCGGCTCTGGGAGCCCTGTTTCCCCTGACGAGCACGCCGATTCCCGCCCCCTTGGACAGTTTTTTGAAAATGCTGGGCCATGCCGCCTCTCCTTGTGCCTTGGTAGGCTTGGGACTGTTCTTGGCAGAAAAGCGCGCACCTCAGGCATCACAAAATGAGCTTGGTCCAGCCGTCCTGATCATTGGCCTGAAGCTGCTGCTGCAACCTCTCATTACCTGGGTGCTGGCCGTGCATGTTTTCGCCCTGCCCCCTGCTCTAGCTCAACCCGCCATCCTCATAGCCGCCCTGCCCACGGGCACAGGCCCCTTCATGCTGGCGGAGTATTATCAGCGCGACGCCGGCGTCACCGCCAAGGTCATCATCGGCTCCACCGTGCTGTCCATGCTGACGATCACGGCGTATCTGACTTTTGGTCGGACTTGAAAGGGGGCGGCGTGAATAGGCAGCCCCGATCCCATAAAGTTGGATCCCTTTACAAGACGTGGTTAGTTACCAAAAGCACTGGCCCCCTGCCGCACATAGTTTTCCGCGACTTGCGCCTGACGACGTGCCTGACTGTCTTCCGCATAATAGGCGACACCGATGACTCCCACATTACGAGCACCTTTTTCACCGAAAGCAGTCGAGGCCCTCGATTGACTAACCGAACCAAATTTCAGCGAAAACAGTTTACCATTCACCCGCATGCCTTGGATCAAGACAGCAGACTTGGCGGGGATGACATAACCACGTTTTTTAACTGAGGCTGGCTGACCATCGAGCAGATCAAGACCATCCACCGAGACCACTACCTCCATACGATCAGAGGTGAGATTCTCGAGTTTAAGCGAATAGGCATGACCCGGAGCGCCTATGACATAGACTTCTTTTCCAGACCGGAAATATCCCAGCTTATCGCTACTCCGCCAATAGCCACTCATCACCGCCACACGCAATTTGCCAGGTATAAGCTCGAAGCTACCTTGCCCATAACGCACCTCATCACCCACCAGCTTGGCCATCAATTCAGCGCCCTCTTTGTCGTTGTAGTGGAACGAGTTGACACCGTCTGGAACGCCGCCGGATTTGCGGTAAAAAGTTTCCGATGTGCTATCATCGTGAATCTCACGTCCGAGTTGGGTGCCTAGACCCGGCCGGGATTTCGCTGGCGAGATACTTTCCGCGTCGCTGCCAGAGGTGCTGTAAGAGCGATGAGTCCCCGCCGATGCAGGAGCCATGGCGACTTCTGGCGATTGTGGGCTGCTGCAATAAGATAGCAGTGTAGCGATGGCCAGAATACCCAACGAGCGGACGCTTAGAGCCAGGAGAAAACGGAATGAGGAAAGTCTCATGTGCAGATTTTTCTACACTTAAATCAACGCGTCAATACAAATGTAGATTTTTCTGCATTTAACTTGTCGCACCTAATTTCTGGCACCATTTTCCTCCATGCCGCAGATCGCTTCTGAAACTCATTCCAAAAAAGAACGCCAAGCGATGGAAATCCTCTACCGCCTAGGAGAGGCGACTGTTGCCCAAGTGCAGACCGAACTGCCGGATGAACCTAACTATTCAGCCACACGAGCTCTACTGGGGGTGCTAGTCGATAAAGGATTGGCCAAAGTGGCGAAAGCCGAGGGAGCTCGCCATTATCTCTACTCACCCAAAGAATCCGCTCACAAGGCTCGCAAAGGTGCTCTCAAAAAGCTATTGTCCACCTTCTTTGACAATTCCCCTGCGGAACTGGCCATGAACCTCTTGGACCCGGACCAAAATCGGATGACTGTAGAGGAGATCGATAAACTCCAGCAAATGATTGATGCTCATCGAGCCCAACCCAAAGTCTGACCTCTATGTTGTGGTTTCACCTTTCCACCACAGTACTTCTTCTCGCAGCCTTGATTCTACCCACGGCTGGACTTTCCCGGCGGAGCATCGAAGGAGTCACGCTCCTCGTTATTCTCCTGCCACTCATACGACTGGCGCTTGAGACCTTCATTCCCTCACTTCCCCACCCTGCTCTTCCGCTGAAAGGGCTGGATGGGCACGGACAGTCTTCGATATTCGTGCAACTGCTCACCATTGTTTGGGTCACGGGAATGCTGATTCATGGAGTGGCTCTTGTCCGTCGCCTACGTTCTGTTCAGCACCTTAAAGCCACAGCGCACCCTCTCAGCCAGGAGTGTGTTCATCAAATTGCAGCCTGTCTTTCACAGCCCGAAGCGACCATCTGTCAAAGCTTTCGTGTCTCTACACAAATCAAAACGCCTCTGGTTCTACCCGGCCTGAACAGTCTCGTTCTGCTACCCGTGGAATGGGATGGATGGCCAGTACATTTGCAGGCGAGTGCTCTCCGCCACGAATGGCATCATCTAAGGAATCACGATGCACTTTGGAATGTTTGGCTGCATCTTTTCCATGCCATCTTTTGGTTTCATCCTTTGGCTGCGATGTCGGTCAAAGCCTGGACCGATGCATGTGAGTATGAGGCTGATCTGGCTGCGGTCGGCAGCAGCAATCCTGCCGATTACGCCCAATCTCTGCTTAGCATCGCAAGACTTCAGCAGCTATCTGCACACGCTACCGGTCTCGGTTTTTTAGGATCATCACATGTGGGGCTTCAGCAGCGTATCCGCGTGCTGTTATCCCCCCATCAAACCTCCGCATCCGAGCGATCTTGGTTAAAACGCTTAACCGTTCCAATGGTGATCCTCGCCTTCGCTGTGAGTTGCGCTTGGCTGGGGATTCGCAAGCCTGAGGAGCAGGCCCAACAACAGCACGAAGAAGCGTTCCTACGTTTATCCGCAACACCCTTCCCTGCCGATGAGTAGGAAGGCGCTGGGCCGTAGCCACCCTGGCAAATTCCCACTCCACACCGGAATGAAGCCATTGCTTACCTGTCTCATTGTTGCGCTCAGCACCTGCTCTCCTTCACCTCCAAAGAGCTACCTTCTACGCGAAGCGGACATCGTGTTTCAATCCCTGCCTCATTCTCCACTGGTAGATGCGATCGAAGGTTGCACTCATTCTCCTTATTCTCACTGCGGCATCTTAGCCTTTAAAGCCAACGAGTGGGTCGTCATTGAGGCGCTGGGAACAGTCCGTGAAACATCCTGGCCAGAATGGGCTCAGAGGGGGCGCAAACAACACTTCACAGTCTATCGACTAGACTTAACTTTCTCCAACCAGACTTCGGACATTGTCACTCGGGCTCGATCCTACCTGGGACGCCCCTATGACCTTCATTACAGCTTCGATGACGAAGCCATTTATTGTTCAGAACTCATCCAAAAAGCGATTCGCGGCGCCACAGCCCGAACAATAGGTAAGATTCAAAAGTTAAGCGACCTGAACTGGAAGCCCTTTGAAACAATCATTCGAACCATCGAGAACGATCTTCCTCTCGATCGTGAAATGATTACCCCCCAATCGTTAGCCGAAGCAACAGAACTCCATCAAGTTTATAGCCCTATTGCTGCGGATGACTGACACTCCCTTCCAACTCCACTCCCCTCCTTATGCGCTACATCGAATTTCGAGACAGCATCCAGGCGGAACTTCGCCGGAGTTCCTCCGGTCTAACTTGGAACCAACTCCGCGAACGGCTTGACCTTCCCTACACCCGACCTTGTCCGGAATGGACCAAGGACTTAGAACAGGAAATCGGTCTGGTGCGAGTGAAAGGTCAGGGCCGGGCTTATGTCTGGAGACTTTCGAGCGAGCCGTCTTGAATCGAGGGCAGGTATCGGTTATGGACTGCTACAGAGAATCGTTCGCTATGAAATCCGCACCCTCCGATACTCAAGGAAAGTCGCCGACCCAACTCATTGATGAGCGAATCCAGGAGATCGGAGGTTGGCAGGCGGAAACCCTAACGCGCATGCGGACGCTGATTCATGAAGCCGTGCCGGATGTCGTTGAAGAAGTAAAATGGCGGGGAGTTCCAGTGTGGTCCAGCGGCGGCATCCTCTGCACAGGCGAGAACTACAAAAAAGCGGTCAAGCTAACCTTCGCCAAAGGCGCCAGCCTCCCTGACCCCACAGGCCTCTTCAATGCCAGCCTGGAGGGCAACATGCGGCGGGCCATCGACATTCTGGAAGGCGAGGAGGTGAATGCCAAAGCCTTCAAGGCACTGGTGAAAGCCGCCGCCGCCCAAAACGCGACCAAACCTCAGAAGCCCAAGTCGGGCATGGGAGGAAAGACTTCGACCAAGTTGAAGAAAAACGATCAAGGCGTCGTCCTGCTCTCCGGCGGTAATCCACAGATTGCCAAAGGAGATGGCGATGCCCCCGTTCAGGCCTACATCGCCGCGATGCCCGGCTGGAAAAGCGAGCTGGGCAAGCAGCTGGATGAACTCATTGTTCGGGTGGTTCCCGATGTTCGCAAAGCGGTGAAGTGGAATTCGCCTTTCTATGGCAGTGCGGATCAGGGTTGGTTCGTGTCATTCCACGTTCTCACCAAGTATGTGAAAGTGACCTTTTTTGAAGGCACTTCATTGAAGCCCGAGCCTCCAGGTTTTACACCCAAGAGCAAAGAGAATCGCTGGTTGGATATCTACGAAAACCAGCCGCTAGATGTGAAGCAGATGGAGAAGTGGATCAAGCAGGCGGCTAAGCTCCCCGGTTGGATGCCTTAATGTGCTACCTCTCGGCATTGGGATCAAGATAGACCCCTTCAGCTAACAAACTGTGCTAAACTTTGGGGCCCCCAGCCTTCTGAGTAAACTGCTTGTAGGTCGATTCATCTTTGGCCATGGCTGCCGCTTCACGGGTGGTGATTTTGAAGTCCTTGGGAACGTGTGCACCTTTCTCGCCCTGCATTAGCTTGTTAAAGCGATCCAGCTTCTCCCGCGACTGTGCTATCTCTGCGGCATCCTCTTTTGAGACCCCTAAACCTTCGAGAACTTTCTCCATAGTCAGCGGTCCTTTGGCGCTCGCTATCCCCGCCATTTCTGCGACCGTTGGTTTCACCGCCAGACTCTTTTGCAAGTCATCACGAAGCAATTGAATCATCTGAACATGTTTGGAAAAGTTCTGCACACACTCCCTTTTGCTTCGACCGGCCTCGCCTGCCACATCTAGCATCTGGTCCACCCTCTCCGGTGTGATGTCTGCTGCTAAAAGAGTGTCCATCGTCTCCTGAGCGCCTTCGGTCGCCTGAGTGATGAAATCTTTTATTTCCTGAGGGCTCAATCGCACATTGGCCTCAGTCTCCAAACGTTCAATGACGGCGAAGACTTCACGCTTGAACTGCTGTGAATTGGCGGCCGCTACACTGCCCCACTGCCCGCCATGCGCAGCTCCACCGAACACATTTTCAGAGTCCACATTCGCCCCGGGTCTAAAGTCGTTATCGATGGCCTTGAGCTGCACATCATCACCCCTGCCTTCGATGATCAGATTGTTTTGGTTATACCATCCTTTGACACTGTCGCCCGGATTGGCTCCCGTATCTGCACGAGCGGCAAAACGATCAGGATTACCTGTAAAAGCATCAGCAGCCATGATCTGGCCAAGCTGTCTCTGGAAGGACGGGTTGGTCAACAACTGCTTGAAGTCTGGTTCCTGAACGGCTTTCTGCAAATCTCGACCCCTCACAAAATCCATTTCGACGACATTGCCGAATGGGGGGCTTGCTGCCGGGTTAGAGACTGCCGCTAGGGCCTGCGTCAGTTGCTGTGCAGCAGACAAATCGACATCACTTCCTTCATTTGCATCCAGATAAGCCTGCACGTCTTGCTGCAACTGGCCCAACTTCTCGTCCTTAACCGGTAAAATCGCAGCTGTGTTAACTCCTGCTTGCATGAGGAGAGCTGTGCCAACGACGGCTCGGCTGGGGTTCTCCTGCTGCAGCTTGATCACTTTTTGGGTGCCGTCGTCAGCGGTCACTTTGAACACGATTCCCTTTTGGCCGTCCTGCAGTTTTTCGATATCCTTCATGGTGTTCTCGGAGGTTTTGACTTAACCACAATTACCCAATTCTCACGATGGAGTGACAGATTTTGCCCAAAGATGGAGCACAAATGGAGTTTCAGACAGGTCCGTGTGGACTCTCCATCTGTGGCGTGATCATTTCCCCACGCTAAAAGCACGTGCAGTTGACGTATCCCAAAGATGCCGCATAAAGCGGATTCCCCCACCCTAACCAATGCAGAGAACCTTCCTTCTTTTTTCGACCCTGGGCTTTCTGACAGCCTCGGCATCCGCGCTCACGCTGGATGAAATGAACCAACGGCAGCAACCCATCCCGACGGTGCCGGAGAAGGATTTACCCCCCTTGAAAAATGCTCCGGAGCCCTTCCCGGGCATCGTGAAGCATCCAGGGTTCGAGGCTCACACCTGGGTGCGTTTTCCCTTTATTGAAAACCCCGGCAGCTTTGGTTTCGACCCGAAAGGGCGGCTATTCGTCGTCGAAGCCAACCGCTTCTGGCGCGGCGTGCCGGATCTTCGCGGAGCCAATGAACTGATCCGTGGGGACTTCCAGGCACAGACTTTGGACGATCGCGCCAATCTTTACAAAACCTGGGAAGCACGCTTCCCGGTGGGCTTCTTCACCAACACCGCAGATCGGCTCATCCGATTGGAAGACCGCGATGGCAATGGGGCTGCCGATCATCGCACCTTGTTTTCAGATCGCTTCCATGAGGCGCTGGATGGCCTGGGCTTCTCGGTGCTGGCGGAGGAGGATGCGGTGTATTTCACCTGCATCCCCAACCTGTGGAAACTGACCGACAAAGATGATGATGGCGTGGCCGATGCGGAGGAAGCCATCGTCAAAGGGTTCGGCGTGCGTGTGTCTTTCTTGGGGCACGACCTGCACGGCATCACTCGGGGTCCAGACGGGCGGCTTTATTTTTCCGTAGGAGATCGCGGATATCATGTGACTACGAAGGACGGCCAAGTCCATGCGGGTGGTGGACGCGGAGCCATCTTCCGTTGTGAATCCGATGGCAGCGGTTTTGAAGTGTTCTGCAAAGGTCTGCGCAATCCACAGGAACTGGCCTTTGATGAAGCGGGCAATCTTTTCACCTTCGATAACACGGGTGACATCGGTGACCTCGCCCGCATGGTGTATGCGCTGGAGGGCAGTGACTCGGGGTGGGACATGAGCCATCAGTCCGCCCATCAGTATGTGACTAATCTGGACTGGGAAGACTTTCACCCCCAGAAATCCATGTGGGTGGCTGAGCGCATGTATGACCTCTTCAATGAAGAGCAGCCTCAGTGGGTGTATCCTCCCGCCTCGCATGTGGCACGTGGGCCTTCCGGCGTCACTTGGCTGACCGGTGAATCCCTGCCTGAAGATCTGCGCGGCAAGTTCCTGCTGGCCAACTACCGAGGTGCCTCTCAGGGTTGCACGGTGCTAACGGTGGGCCTTGAAGCGAAAGGCGCCGGCTTTGCCGCCAACTCCGAAGACATCTTTGTCGAGGGCGTGGGAGTCAGTGATGTGGAACTGGGCTACGATGGTAACATCTACCTGTGTGACTTCGGCGGTGGCTGGAGCATCAATACCAACGGTGCCATTGAAGTCTTAACCCCCAAAGAACCTGCCCAACAAAAAGCAGGGGCAGAAGTGAAATCCCTCTTTGCGCGTGGCCTGAAAGAGGAAACGATTCCAGGTCTTGTCACCCTACTTGCTCACACCGACAAGCGTGTGCGTCAGGCGGCGCAGTTCGAGTTGGTGAAGCGGAAAGAAATCAACACGCTCATCGCCATCGCTAAAGATGAAACCAAAGCTGTCAAAAGCCGCCTGCATGGCATTTGGGGGCTGGATCAACTCGGACGCCAGGGAACCGCTGTCAGCGAAGCTCTTCTCAAACTAACCAAAGATAAGGAATCCGACATCCGTGCCAATGCCGCCCGCACTCTGGGGAGTGTGCGTGTGGTGGAGAGCCGGGATGCTCTGCTGACTCTGCTGAACGACACCTCACCTCATGTCCGCTCCCTCGCGGCTGTAGCACTGCGCCGCATTGTGAAGCCCGGCGATGAGCAAGTAACTGAGGCACTCTACACCTTAGCGGCCCAAACCGGCAAAACCGAGGTGGACCCGGTCCTGCGCCATTCCGCCCTCTCGGCCTTGGATCTGATTGGCACCGAAGCTGCCGCAAAAGCCCACAGCACAGATGCAGACAGGGAGGTGCGCCTCACCGCCCTGCTTTACCTGCGCCGCCATGAGAGCCCCGACTGCACCACATTCCTCAGCGATAGCGATGCCCAGATCCGCCGTGAAGCGGTGCGTGCCATCTATGACACGGCCGCAGTGGATGGCCCTGCCGGAGATGCTGTCGCGGCTCTAGCCAAGGAAGCGGCGGCTTTCCCATCGACCGTTCAGCAACGTATCGTCGCTGCGAACTACCGTCGCGGCACGGCTGACCATGCCCGCCATCTCATCCAGATGGTGCGCGACGTCACGCTCGATGAAGCCACCCGCACGGCAGCGCTGCATGCACTACGCCTCTGGGAGAAACAAATCGTCACCGATCCTGTCCTGGGCATCTACCGTCCGCTGCCCAAAGCCGAACGCACCCTCGCGGCACTCGGCCAAGCCATCGAGACCGATCTACGCGCTTTGCTCGCAGGGGATCTCGATCCCCACCTCGCCTCTCTCGCCCTGAAGTTGGCCTCGGAAACGGGAGTTCGCTTGGAAGCCAAAACGCTGCGCAACTTTGCCACAAACAAAACCGTCGCCGCAGAGGTTCGCGTCGCTGCGCTGGACAGCCTCGTCACCGCTTATCCGACGGAGGCCGCACCTGTGGTGAAAGACCTCATGGCAGACAGCTCCGCCACAGTCTCCGCCTCTGCCTTGGGTCATGGCTTCAACTTGAAGCTGGACGGCCTCACCGACATTGCACGTGAAGCCATCTCAAAAGGTCCGTTGGCTAAAGCACGTGCTGGCATCACCGGACTCGCCACCACCCATCCTGAAGAGATCGAGCAGCTATGGAAGGATCGTGAGAACAAATCACTGCGCCACGCTCTCTGGCTGGATGTTTACCTCGCCCTCCAAGCGCTGAACACACCGAGCAGCCAAACCCTCGTAACCGCCTATGCCGCCACCGCACCTGACGCCGTCTATCGTCTCAGCGAAACCGGGGGTGATTCAAAACTCGGTGAACTCGTCTTCCGCAATCAAGGGGCCTGCATGCAGTGCCACAAGATCAGTGGGGAAGGCGGCGTTCAGGGCCCCGATCTCACTCAAGTGGGTGAGCGTCTGAAGCCTGAAAAACTGATCGAATCCCTGGTGAATCCGAATGCGGTCATCGCTCCTGGATATGGCCTCGCCGCCATCACCAAGAAAGATGGCCAGCTTGTCATGGCTCGCTTGGCGAAGGAAACCCCCACCGAGGTGGAAGTGGTCGGCCTGGATGGCAAGAACAGCACGATCTCCCGTGCCGACATCGCCACCATCGCCCCCCCTGTCTCGGCCATGCCTCCGCTCGGCACGGCTCTCCAGCCTCGGGACCTGCGCGATCTCGTCGCCTACCTCTCCAGCCGCACTAAGGGCAACAAGAAAGCGACCAAGGATGACGCCAGCCATGGCGATGAGAAAATCGCGAAGTAAATCGTAATCGCCCATTCAATCGAAAACGAGCTCGGGAGCAAAAGGCTTCCGGGCTTTTTGTGCTCCTTTAATCAAGGACGCTACGACGGTTGGGATTCACCAATTCCGTCACTTTCCGCTTAGAAAGTCGCTCACATAAAGCAGCAGCTCCACACTGAAGTTTAAAGCTCATTTCATCTGATGTCAGAGGAAGGACTGCGTAAAAATGGATCACCTGTTGAGGAGGGACCATGAGTTCATGGAAATCGACTGACGTGGTCATAGGCTCCACAAGCATGAACCCTGTAAAAGGGGAGTCCTCCGCCAGAGGTTCCGCTGGGTCACCATTCGGAATGGTGTGGTGATGAGAAAGCCATGTGCCGTATTCATGGGGTAACCGCGCCAGTGTTTTCAACCAGCGGATGGGCCAGTAATGACGTTCATCTTTGAACGCATCTTGATCCATCTTCCAGCTCGGTGGCAAACAAATCATCAGTTCCCCATAGGACCAATACTCAGCCCCTTCCGGAGCCTTCATTCGCAGATCGCTCATCCCACTGGTCACTAATGTATAGTAGGGTCGTTCAGGACGTGGCGCGACAACGTGAACATCAATGTGAACAATGTCTGAAACCAATTCATGCCAGACATTTTCGATGGGTCCGATATGCTCTTCGATGTGTTGACTAATGGCCTCCAGATTAGAATCCGTCATGTCGGGCGGCACGATCCCTGGAGCGCGAGGTTTGTAGTGATAAAGCGTGCTTCCACCTTCACTGACACCTGTTGTCACTTCCTCTAACGGAGGCGGCGTCGTGCGACAAAAGACCGCACGTTGCTCATTCACGATTTCCCCAGTGGTTAGCACCGCAAGTTTGAGGGGGCTGTCCTCATGCTCAGGTAAAGTAGCCGTTACCGATCCAGCCTCTAACTCAAATGTGCCTGCATACTCATGCTCAAATTTTGGAGCATCTTCCAACTCTTCTCCATTAATAAGCAATCGTCCTTCAATCTTTAACCAGCAACGCTGCTCGGCATCAAAAGTCCAAACGGACCGAATCCGATGTGACCCGAGAGTATCGTCTTCCGCTCGCATCTGCTCGAATTCCGTTTCCCAAGCCCACGAACCAATCAACCGCTCAACAGTCGCCTCACACCATGGCAATGGAGGAGGTGATTTTTTTGCCAGGTCATCTCTAGCTAGAGAAGCTGCAATACGGTCCTCAGACATCTTCTTCCGCATTGTTCGCTCATTGACACGAAGACACCAGGGAACCAACAAGTCGGAGGGCCAATAAGGGGCGGGAAGAATCAAAACATCATGCACCTTTCCAGCGAGGACTAATAATGGTAGAAACCCCTTACTGATGCAACCTTCAGGCAAAAAAGGTCGGTGCCCCCAAAAGGTGGACATATGGCACTCCATTCCGGAACTCATAGCTGGAGGAACGGCTAAGCCGAAGCCGCGTTCTTTTTCAGCTCTAAGATGCTCAATAATTTCCCTCTGATCCTGAGGAAAATCGGTGAGTTCCTGATCTGCTACTTTGGCATCATAGAGAGCTTCCGCAATGTGAGGCAACTTTTGTTCCGCCTCCGCATCTGTTGCTGACAAACTATAAAGCACTTCTCCAGGAAGATCTGCTTTGCCTGGAAAATAAAGAGCACGATTGGCCATGACAACATAGCCCAAGACAACCTTTCCCTTCCGCCAAATGTCCTTTTGACGATACAACGTGTCTAGCAAAGGCTCATCCGATGGACCATAACTTTTGAGTTCTTTTGGAATCGGAATCCACTTATTTCCCCAACCGAAAAACCCGATTTTCCGTGGTTCCAACCCAAGTTTTTTTCTCACCAAATCTAGATTCAAACTCATAGGCGATTTTGAGTTCATGCCATGAGCACTTCACAGAATCCAGCTTAATCTGAAGATCCTCTTCAAACAGCCATTCTGAGATTGCCAATCACATCCGCATCGAAACAATGCAGGCACGATGAAACACGTTTTGTTTTTCCTGTTGGCAGTCCTGCCCCTCATGGCTGGAGAACCCGGATTGCCGGTGGGGAAGTTTCAGCAGCTTGATCAGCTGCTGCCCACGCCCTCACCTCAACGCATCGCCTCGGGAGCACCTGGGAAGACGTATTGGCAAAACCGTGCGGACTATGACATCCAAGTCGAGCTGGATGATGTGAAACGCACCATCACGGGAGAGGCCACCGTCACCTATCACAATGCCTCTCCTGATACACTGACGTATCTATGGGTGCAGCTCGATCAAAACTACCTTTCCCACAACGCCGACTCCCGCAGCGTGCCCAACACAACGCGCGGCGTGGATCTCACCAAATTCAGCTACAAGGCCCTGGACCGACTCCTCGCTTATGAAGATTACGATGGAGAAATGAAGATCCTCAGCCTGACGGATACACAGGGCCATGAGCTGCCCCATACCCTGGTCAAAACCATGCTGCGCCTGGATCTGCCGGAGCCTCTCGATGCAGGCCAAGATTTCCAGTTCAAGATCGCCTGGAGCTACCCCATCAATGATTGTGAACGCATCAATGCGCGCACGGGTTACGAGTTCTTCAAAGAGGACGGCAACTGCATCTACACCATCGCACAGTGGTATCCGCGCGTGGCCGCCTACACCGACTACGCGGGTTGGATTAACAAACAGTTTCTCGGCACCGGAGAGTTCACCCTGGAGTTTGGTAACTACACCGTGCACCTCACGGTTCCAGACGATCACATCGTCGCGGCGACGGGCGCCCTTCAGAATGCGGACGAGGTGCTCACCGAACCTCAACGCGAGCGTCTGAAGAAAGCTCAGGGAGAAACCCAGAAGCCTGTCTTCATTGTCACTCCTGAGGAAGCCAAAGCCGCGGAGAAAGCCCAACCCAAAGGCAAGAAGACCTGGGTTTTTCAGGCTGACAATGTTCGTGACTTTGCTTTTGCCTCTTCACGTAAGTTCATCTGGGATGCCATGGCGGTGGAAGGAGCCACGCACCCACCGACACCTGAGCGGAAAGGCGGCATTGCCGACCGCAT
>Ga0075012_10004457_pt1 | contig 13016 bp, 11 predicted proteins | sample All_14_2_FD_71474 | JGI IMG/M metagenome (GOLD analysis project Ga0075012, IMG submission 71474) | Freshwater microbial communities in response to fracking from Pennsylvania, USA - Allegheny Zone_MetaG_DW_15 | ecosystem: Environmental > Aquatic > Deep subsurface > Groundwater > Drilled...
GCTTTATATTAACTGCAAACTAAACAAATGTCACCAAATATACCCCTCTTTATTGCATAAAATTTATTGCCCCTAATATTTTTTTTATCAATAAGAATAAAAAAAATCCCCGCCACCTCTCCGCAGCAGGGATTACTATTTTATACTTTTTACTGTCATTGCGAGAGCAGTGAAGCAACACTGTCATTGCGAGCGAAGCAACACTATTCACTATTCACTATACAGTATTCACTATTCACTATTCCTCCGTATAAACCCTGTTCTCCTGTTCCGCAACCCTTATAAAAGTAGTGCGTTTGGTTAGTTCCTTCAGTTGCGAAGCACCTACATACGTGCAGGTGCTTCGAACGCCGCCCAATATATCAAGTACTGTATTTTCAACCTTTCCGCGGTAAGGTACTTCTACTGTTTTTCCTTCGCTGGCGCGGTAATCGGCTACTCCGCCGGCATGCTTATCCATAGCGGTTGTGGAACTCATTCCGTAGAACTGCTTTACTTTTTTGCCGTTTTTCTCAATCAGCTCACCACCGCTTTCGTCGTGGCCGGCAAGCATACCGCCCAGCATTACAAAGTCGGCGCCGGCACCAAAAGCTTTAGCCACATCGCCGGGAGTGCTGCAACCGCCGTCGCTTATAATCTGTCCGCCCAGTCCGTGAGCCGCGTCGGCACATTCAATAATTGCCGAAAGCTGCGGATAGCCAACACCTGTTTTTACGCGTGTGGTGCAAACCGAACCAGGACCAATACCTACTTTTATAATATCGGCACCGGCCAGCAAAAGCTCTTCAACCATTTCGCCTGTAACCACATTGCCGGCAATAATCACTTTATCATGAAATTTTTTCCTGGCCTGCTTAACAAAGGCTACAAAATGTTCGCTATATCCGTTGGCAACATCAATGCAGATAAACCTTAGTTGCGGATTAGCCTGAATGATGCTGCTTATTTTATCCAGGTCGTGCGAACCTGTTCCTGTGCTTATCGCAATATGATTTTCGATCCCTTTCGGGGCTTTGCTAACAAAATCAGTCCATTCATCCAAAGTATAATGCTTATGAATAGCTGTAAACAGCTTTTTGTCGTACAAGGCCAGAGCCATTTCGAAAGTGCCTACAGTGTCCATATTGGCAGCCATAACCGGAATACCGCTCCACTCTGTTTTGGTATGCATAAAGCGGAAAGTACGATCGAGTTTTACCTGCGAGCGACTGCTCAGAGTCGAGCGTTTCGGCCTGAACATCACATCTTTAAAGCCTAATTTTACTTCGTATTCTATTCTCATCTGCTTGTTGGATTTTAGCTTCAAAGGTACGGAATCTGGTGTATGGGACAAGAATAGAAGTTGTGAAAATGATATAAAATTGATTTGACAAAAGGATAAAGACAAAGGTCAAAGATACTTACTCCCTACTCCCTACTCCTTATTCCTTACTCCCAACTCCGACTGCAAAATTCAAAGCCCATCTCAACTTTTTCTCCTACTTTTACCTCAAAAATAATACTATGACAATCCGCCGCATTCTTTCCTTTTTAATGATCTCTTTCGTTGCCGGTTATTCCACAGTGCAGGCCTGTACCAATTTTATAATTACCAAAGGCGCCAGTAGCGACCGGTCCGTAATGATAACCTATAATGCCGATTCGCATACCCGTTACGGAGCCATTGCATTTTATCCGGCGGCCGATCACAAGCCCGGCGATATGTGCCAGGTTTATCACTACGAAAACGGCAAACTCCTTGGTGCAATTCCCGAAGTGCCACATACCTATTCGGTGGTTCAGTTTATGAACGAACACCAGGTTGCTATTGGCGAAACAACATGGGGCGGACTTGATTCATTGGTTCATCAGCCAGGTGCAATTCTTGATTATGGCTCGCTGATGAAAATTGCCCTGCAACGTTCCACAACAGCAAGGGAAGCTATAAATATTATGACAGAACTTGTTGCTCAATATGGGTATGCAACCAGTGGCGAATCGTTTTCCGTTTCCGATGCCAACGAAGCATGGATATTCGAAATGATAGGCAAAGGCAAATACGAAAAAGGGGCAGTTTGGGTAGCACGTCTTATTCCCGATGGATATATAAGCGGACATGCCAACCAGGCACGAATCACGACATTTCCTTTTCAGAAATCCAACAATTGGAACGATACAAAACAAACCGTTTATCATTCGTCAGATGTGATCAGCTTTGCAAAGAAATACGGGTTTTACAAAGGTTCCGACGAAGCATTCAGTTTCTCCGATGTTTATAATCCGCTGAATTTTGGTGGAGCACGCTTTTGCGATGCAAGGGTTTGGTCCTTTTTCAGGACGATAAACAAGGAAATCCGTGATAATAATGAATATACAAGTTACGCCCTCGGAACGTTTTCGCGCAACGCAACCTTTATGGATAGTAGTAAAAATCCAAATGGATATGTATCCAACAGGCTTCCTTTATGGGTTAAACCCGATGCTCCGGTAAGCCTGCAGCAGGTAATGGCCGGTATGCGCAATCATTACGAAGACACTCCTCTCGATATGCGCAACGATCCGGGTGCTGGTCCGTACAAATCGCCTTACCGCTGGCGCCCTATGGAATTTGAAGTGGATGGTGTAAAATACCTTAACGAGAGAGCCGTTGCAACACAGCAAACCGGGTATAGTTTTGTAGCACAATCGAGGAGCTGGCTCCCCGATCCTGTAGGCGGAATTTTTTGGTTTGGTGCCGACGATGCCGACGGATGCGTATATGCACCTATGTATTGTGGTATTACCGAAATTCCCCAAAGTCATGCCCTTGGCAACGGTTCCATGATCACATGGTCTGAAACATCCGCCTACTGGGCTTTCAGTCAGGTGAATAACTGGGCGTATTCCCGTTACAATGTTATACATCCTGAAATTGAAAAATATCAGCAACAGCTTGAAAATCAGTACTTGGCAGAGGTATTGGTAGTTGATAACCAGGCCGCTGAACGTTTCAAGCAAAACCCTGCAGCTGCTCGCGAATATATAACTGCATATTCTGTTTATACCGGCAACAAACTTGTAACCGACTGGAAATCATTCTATCAGTACCTTTTTATGAAGTATCATGACGGTAATGTTAAAAATACGGAAGGCCAAAAACTACTTGATAACGGAAATGGTAAAAATGTTCCGAAAGCGCCATCGCAGCCTGGTTATGGAAAAGAGTGGGAAAGGATTATGATACAGGGAACCGGGGATAGATTAAAGGTGCCGATGAAATAATGTGGAAATTTAGGAATTGATAATCAGTCACTTGGTTTTTTTTAAAGCTGCTTAATTGAACGGATTGCTTGTATTCTGTCACATTGAGCGAAGTCGAAATGCACTTGTTTAACTCAATAACGAGTAATAATATTAGTTATAGTTGGGCTTCGACTCCGCTCAGCCTGACAGAAGTACAAGTTGAAATCCATTTAAAAAGTTTCTCCCGAAATATAGACACTCTCTTAGTCAGGATCAGGATCATAAAACACACAGCATCAAAAACGAAACTCACAATCACTATGACTCTCACCGAAAGAATAGAAAGCAGAAAAATTCTGATCCTCGATGGAGCCACAGGCTCACAACTGATAGCCCGCGGATTATCAGCCGGCGAATGCCCTGAACTATGGAACGTATCTCATCCTGAGGTAATTAAGGATATTGCTGCATCGTATTTCACAGCGGGATCAGATGCTATACTTACAAACACATTCGGCGGATCATTACTGAAACTGAAAGCCTATAAACTCGAAAGCCGTGCTTATGAACTTAATTTTGAAGGTGCAAAAAATGCAATTTCTGTAAAGCCTGAAGGGAAATTTGTAGTTGGCTCCATTGGTCCCAGCGGATCGATGCTTGAACCATACGGCGATATTAATGTTCAGGAAATGACCGATTCATTCGCTATTCAGGTTAAAGCTATGAATGATGCCGGTGTTGATGGGTTCATACTCGAAACATTTACTGACCTTGATGAATTGAATTGCGCTGTTAGTGCAGTTAAGCAAAACTCAGGACTTCCTTTTTTTGCTTCAATGACATTTGGTGATACACCTGATGGATTTAAGACAATGATGGGTGTAGGAGTGAAGGATTTTATTGATGCTATGCAAAATGCTTATGCCTTGCTGATAGGGTCAAATTGTGGCAACGGGATACTGAAAATGGTTAAACTGGCTAAGGAGTTCAGGAGTGTATCATCAACTGTAAGGTTATTGCTGAAAGCCAATGCCGGGGAACCTCATCTTCACGATGGTCAGCTCTGTTATTCGGAGTCACCTGATGTATTTGCGTCTAATTTAACAGAATTGCTTGCGCTCTCGCCTTCTGCAGTCGGAGGTTGCTGCGGAACTACTCCCGAGCACATTAAAAGGATTAATCAAACTATCTCACTTTAATAGTAACTTGTCTCTGTTGCTTCTGTTACAAGTATCAATTTCTGATCTTACCTGAAACTATCGATCTGCGTTAAACAGCATCAGCTTCGTGTTTGTAAAAAAATTATATTTGCGGTATAATCTTTCGAAAAACTATTAGTTATGGAAAGCATTACCGCTGAATTTGTAAGGTATAAAGAAGCATTCGAATCGGAGCTGCTGAATGATATCCTTCCTTACTGGATAAAATACGGTGTTGAAAAAGAAGGAGATGGATTTTATGGCGCTGTCGATCTTGATGGTAATCCTGTTCCAACAGCCAACAAATCGTGCGTGCTGAATGCCCGAATTCTATGGACCTTTTCGGAAGCTGCCATTCAGTATAGAAATCCTGAATATATTAGGATGGCCGACAGGTCATTCAAATTCCTGGAGAAGCATTTTGCTGACAAGGAGTTCGGCGGCTATTTTATGGAGCTCAGTCCTGATAATTCCGTTGCTTCTGATATTAAACATACCTATGCCCAGGCTTTTGTAATTTACGCTTTGTGCAAATACTATCAATTCGCACCGGATGAAGCTGTACTTAAGCTGATCCAAAACTTCTTCCTTTTACTTGAAAAACATACAAAAGATATTGGAAATCCGGGTTACCTTGAGGCATTTACCCGTGATTGGAAATTGTATGGGGAGAACCGCATGGCTGATAATAACGAGCCTAAATCAATGAATACACATCTCCACATTATGGAGGCTTATGCGGCTCTGTACAAAGTGTGGAAAGATGATACAGTAAAACTCCGGTTAACCGAACTGCTTAACCTGTTTATCGATAAAATTATCCGTGATGACGGACACCTGGGAATATTTTTCGACGAGCAATTCAATGAGGCCGAAGCCTCAAAAGGAATATGCTCATTTGGCCACGATATAGAAGCGTCGTGGTTGTTGATGGAAGCAGCTGAAATATTGGGTGATGAGGCCATCATAAATAAGATGAAGCCTTTGTGCATAAAAATGGCCGGTGCCGTCGAAAGGGTAGGATTGGATAAGGATGGCGGATTGTTTCTCGAATCAACCCGTTTCGGTAGCCATATCCGCACAAACAAACACTGGTGGTTGCAGGCCGAAACTCTGGTTGGTTTTATGAATGCTTTTGAAATGACCGGTGACAGGAAATACTGGGAAACAGTCAAGCTTTCATGGGATTTTATTGATAATCATGTAATTGATCACCATGGAGGGGAGTGGTTCACTAAAGTAAACCGGCTGGGAATTCCTTTTCTTACTGAACCTGAAGATGATCCTTCACCATACTACCGCAACGACTGGAAAATCGATCCCTGGAAATGCCCGTATCATAACGGAAGAGCGATGATGGAGATGGTGAAACGAATTGAACTAAAACTGAAACATAATGAATAGAATTTTACTGCAATGTACTATAGCAGCGGCTTTAGGTGGTTTATTGTTTGGTTACGATACGGTAATCATTAACGGGGCAATGCTCGACCTGGTTAAGCACTTTCACCTGAGTGCCGCACTTCAGGGGTGGACAGTAAGCTCAGCATTAATAGGATGTATTATAGGAACGTTTTTTATAGGAAAACCGGGCGATACATATGGCGCCAAGCGTTTGTTGCAGCTGCTTTCTATCATGTTTTTCGCATCTTCAGTCGGATGCGGCCTGGCAAACCATATAAGCACATTCATTATTTTTCGGTTTATCGGAGGACTTGCAATTGGCGGCGCATCCGTACTTTGCCCGGTTTATATTTCCGAAATTTCCCCGCCCAAACACAGGGGTATTCTCACCGCTACATTTCAGTTGGCTATTGTCATAGGTATTCTTTTGTCGTTAATATCAAATTATTTGCTGCTCAATATTGGTGATCAAAATTGGCGCTGGATGCTTTTCAGCGGGGCGTTGCCGGCCGTTGCTTTTTTTCTGATGCTGCTAGTAATCCGAAAGAGTCCGCGTTGGCTGGTAAAGAAAGGGAGAATAGAGGAGGCAAAGAAAAATATTGAAGAATTATCGTCGCACGAAATAGATACGGAACAAACGATTCTCGAAATACAGGAATCCATTAAATTGGAAAATTTAGGGAAACGCATCAATGTATTTAAAAAGCCATACAGGCGAATAATTTTCATCGGAATATTTGTTGGCATGTTCAGCCAGCTCACAGGCATCGGAGTCGTGTTTTATTATTCTTCCCAAATATTCAGTATTGCAGGCTTCTCTGCCGACAACTCAATGGCTCAGAGTGTAATCCTGGGCGCTACTAACCTGATTTTCACCATCCTGGCCATGTTAGTTATTGATAAAGTAGGGCGAAAGAAATTACTGTTGTTCGGGCAACTTGGAATGGTTGCTGTTCTTGGCCTTTTTGGTTATGGATTACTCACAGGAAACATAAGTGGTTACTGGCTTGTGGCTTTACTGGTAGCATACATTGCTTTTTTTGCATCTTCGCAGGGCGTTGTAATTTGGGTATTGTTATCCGAAATGTTCCCAAATGTAATCAGGGCGAGAGGCGCTTCCATCGGTTCATTTGCAAACTGGGTTGTAAGCGCTGCACTCAATTTCTTTTTTCCGGTCGTTATCGGATTATTTGGAATAACCCAGGCTGCACAACAACAGGGGATGAGCTATGCTTTTATTTTTTTAGCCTTTGTCACATTTATCGGGTTCCTTTATTTAAAGAAATATATTATCGAAACTAAAGGAAAGACACTCGAACAGATTGAAAAAGAAGTGCTTTGCTGATTTTGATTAATCGTAAAATGCAACGTTAACCACAGACCTGCTAAACTGAAAACATAAATATTTTGACACACAGGGAAAGGATATTTGCAATTCTCAAAGGAGAACAACCCGACCAGGTACCCTGGTATGGGGATCTTGACTATTGGGCAAATTCATTGATGATACGGGGACTGAAACCCAAAGATTTTATTACCTCAAACGAATACATTCAATGGCACCGCGAATTAGGTGTAGGCTTCTATCTTCAGGGCTATTTCCCATACAGGCAAATTTATGAGAAGTGTGAAGTAAAAGAATGGAAAGAAGGACACAGACGTTTTAAAGAAATAGTAACACCTATCGGTTCAGTTCGCGAATGCGGGGAATACATCCCGACCTCTTTTTCGGAAGGACCAATTGAACATTTTATGAAATCGGAGGAGGACATCCCCGTCATGAAGTTCATCTATGAAAATATGCGTTTTGAACCGGATTATGAATATGCCGTTCAGCGTAAGAAACAGGTTGGTGACCAGGGTGTTGTATTGTGTTACCTCCCTAAAAGTCCGTTTATGCACCTTCTGGCACTCGAAGCCGGTGTGATGTCAGTAACAATGGCTGCATTAACTACGCCCGACGAATTCATGGATCTTATAAACACCATGAAAAAAGCATTCGACCAGGCAGCCCGGATTGCGGTCGATAGCCCTGCCGAAGTATTGATGATCCCCGAAAACCTGTCGTCCGAAATGGTTGGGCCTGAGCTTTTTGAGTTGTATATGTATGACTATCAGAAAGAATGGACGGGGAAAATCAGGGATGCCGGCAAGTACTCATTTATCCATATCGACGGAACTTTAAGCGGACTGCTTCAGCAGGAAGCATCGGTCGGATTTTCGGTTCTTGAGGCGTTGACTCCTTACCCGGTAGGTGATGTAAAATTCGAAGATATCGCCGCAATGGCCGGAGATTCCAAAAGTATCATCTGGGGCGGAATTCCAGGGGTTTATTTTACCAATTGCATAAGCGATACTGAATTTGAAAGACACGTTAAGCATGTGCTTTCAATTATGGTGAAAGAGCCCCGCTATGTTCTGGGTGTTGCCGACCAGGTGCCTCCCGATGGACTTGAAAGCCGTGTGAAGCGTATTGCGGAACTGGTTGATGAGTATGGTAAATATTAACAGCAAAAAATGATCTGAATAATACTTTATGAACGGATACGAACGAATAAATGCGGCATTAAAAGGCTTGAAGCCTGATAAAACGCCTGTTATGCTTCATAATTTTATGATGGCTGCGCGCGAATATGGCGTTACTATGGAGCAATTCCGTAATGATCCCGGGGTGATTGCCGGAGCATTTATTAAATCGGTTGAAACTTACCAGTTCGACGGAATTCTGGTGGATATTGACACCGTAACACTGGCAGGCGCATTGGGAGTTAAAATTGATTTCCCGATAAACGATCCGGCCCGGATGCACGATGGCCTTTTAACTGAACTTGAAAATGTAAGGAAGTTAAAGCCCTGCAGGGTTGAAGATTACAAATACATACAAGTATGGCTGGAAGCGGTTCGACTGCTGAAAGAATATCTCAAAGATGAAATCTATATACGCGGCAATTGCGACCAGGCCCCGTTTGCGCTGGCTACTATGGTCCGTGGTGCACAGGATCTGATGATGGATCTGATGATGGCTGAAGAAAACCTGGTTTTTGAGTTACTCGACTATTGCACGGATGCCACTTGCCAGTTCATAAAACTCATGGCGCAAACCGGCGCCGATATGGTTTCCAACGGCGACAGCCCGGCTGGTCCCGAAATGATTTCGCCTGATATGTATGAAAAATTTGCGCTCCCTTTTGAGAAGAAAGTTGTTGATACAGCTCACTCTTTCGGTCTTCCTTATGCACTCCATATTTGTGGTAATACCCACGTAATATTGGATAAGATGCTGCTTTCAGGGGCCGATGCCTTTGAACTCGACTACAAAACTGATGCCCGTAAAGTTTTTGAATTGTATTCCGATAAAGCCACTCTGATAGGGAATATCGATCCGAGTGGTGTTCTGGCACTTGGAACTGTCGGTGATGTGCGACAAAAAACTATTGAACTCCTGGAGATTTATTCAGGTTCTCCGAGGTTTATCCTTAACGCAGGTTGCGCTCTACCGCCAAATACACCTTCAGCAAATATAAAAGAGATGATTAAGATCGCCAGAGAATTCACTGGAAATCAATGAATGGAAAACTTGTGTTCAAAAGACTAAAAATCCATTCTGATAATTTGTGTAAATAATACTATAAATACCATGAACTTAATTGAACAGGTTGCTCATTGCATTGAGTTTGGGAAAATTAATAAAGCCTCACCCTATCCGCCCGAATTAAAGGGTCAGGATGGAGCCGATGAGCTTACGCAAATGGCTCTTGAAAATGGGTTCGCTGCCGAAGAAATTTTGCAAAAAGGATTTGTTGAAGCCATGAACCGGGTAGGGCAGAAGTTTTCGGAGCACAAAATTTTTGTTCCCCAGATGCTCATGTCGGCCAAGGCGATGAATACTGCAATGAAGCACCTGCGTCCTTATTTTCAAAGCGGTGAAATCAGCCGGAAAGGAAAATTTATTATCGGCACTGTTGCCGGCGATCTGCACGATATTGGTAAAAACCTGGTGGCTATGATGGTTGAAGGCGCCGGTTGGGAAGTAATCGACCTTGGTGTTGATATCAGTCACGATCGCTTTCTCGAGGAACTTGAAAAACATCCCGGCAGTTTTGTCGGACTTTCAGCTATGCTTACAACCACTATGGTTAACATGGAAAGTATCGTTAAAAACCTGAAAGAAAAATACCCTGATCTTGTGGTATGTATTGGTGGTGCACCGGTAAACCAGGAATTTTGTCAGAAAATTAATGCAGATTTCTATAGTCCCGACCCACAGGGTTTGGTGAATTACTTAGGTCAGCATTCCTCCAAAGTGAATTAAATCATGGAAATAAAACGCTTCGGGCTCAGTTATAACGATCTGGCTATTGACAAAGCAGCAGTAGCCAAACTGTTAAAATATGGCCCGGGTGAGATTCCTTCTCATTTCGATGAAATGATCAGCCTTGAACTTCAGGAAGCAAAGGATCTCTGCGAAATATACGGTGGATACAGAATAGTTGACGATATTTCGATCGATAAGGTTAATCAGATAATTAGGGTGAAAGAAACTGATTTCCTGGTTGGGAAAAACATCTCAGTCTATCTCAGGCATGCCGAAAAAATTGCCTTATTGCTTTGTACAGCCGGGCCAAAAATTGAAGAGCGATCACAACTGCTGATGAAAGAAGGTCATTATCCCGAAGGCTTTATCATGGATATGATAGGCTCGGTGGTTGCAGATGCGGCTATGGATAAAATTCACGAAACGCTTAATGCTGATATGGAGGCTATTGGTATGAAAGTCTCCAACCGATATAGTCCCGGTTACTGTGCCTGGAATGTCAGCGAGCAAAAGAAATTCTTTACGTTTTTTTCTGGTAATTTTATAAAAATTTCACTTTCGGAAAGCTGCCTTATGAATCCTATCAAATCCATCAGTGCGATTGCCGGAATAGGTAAAGAAATCAAACACCTAGGTTATGCCTGCGACAGTTGTACCATGGCTGATTGTGTGTACAGAGGGTTAAAAGAGTGAAAGGTAACATTTTCAGAGCATGTACACAGAACTTGTAACTTTTAAGTATAATGACTAATCATGTGATGAAATTCAAACAGCATCAACGCTTGTCTTTTGGATCATTAATCAATAACGAAATAAAAATCAAAAACACTCAATGAAAAAATCGATTTTAATCCTGATTCTGCTTACTGGTATCTTCTTAATTACCAATGCGCAACCTAAGCATACTTTCGCAATTAGCGGAGGTGAATTCATGTATGATGGCAAACCAATTAAAATTTACAGTGGCGAAATGCATTATTCGCGTATCCCTCACGAATACTGGAAACAGCGCCTGCAAATGATCAAAGCCATGGGTTTGAATACGGTTGCAACCTATGTATTCTGGAACTACCACGAAACTGCACCTGGAGTGTGGGATTTCACCACCGGCAACCGTAATATCAGGGAATTTATAAAACTGGCTGGCGAAGAGGGATTGATGGTAATCCTTCGCCCTGGTCCATATGCATGTGCCGAATGGGAATTCGGGGGTTATCCCTGGTGGCTGGTTAAAAATAAGGACCTCGTAATCCGCACCAACAACAAGCCCTTCCTGGACTCCTGTTCAATTTACATTAACAAACTTATTGGTGAAGTAAAAGATTTACAGATTACGCAAGGCGGACCTGTAATTATGGTTCAGGCTGAAAATGAATTTGGTTCCTATGTAGCTCAACGTAAAGATATTCCTTTGGAAGAGCATAAAAAGTACAGTTATGCAATTAAAGACCAGTTGCTGAAAGCGGGTGTGGAAGTTCCCCTGTTTACATCCGATGGTAGCTGGCTTTTCGAAGGAGGTTTTATCGAAGGTGCGATGCCTACTGCCAACGGAGAGGATAATATTGAAAATCTGAAGAAAATCGTAAATCAGTATAATGGCGGAAAAGGCCCGTATATGGTAGCTGAGTTTTACCCGGGCTGGCTCGATCACTGGGCTGAGGAATTTCAGAAAGTTCCGACAGAAACAGTTGTAAATCAAATGAAAAAATACCTCGACAACGGTGTATCATTCAACTTTTATATGGTTCATGGCGGTACGAATTTTGGGTTTACAAGCGGTGCCAACTACGATAAAAATCATGATATTCAGCCTGACATTACAAGCTATGATTACGATGCACCAATAAGCGAAGCCGGCTGGGCAACGCCGAAATACATGGCTATCCGTCAGGAACTTACAAAATATGTAAATTATACAATCCCTGAAATTCCCGCAGCTATACCGCTTATTTCAATTCCTGAAATTAAACTTACCAAAGCTGTGGATATTGCTTCACTGAAAGCTAAAATCAAACCGATTGTTAACGATAATCCACTAACTTTCGAAGAATTGAACCAGGGGCATGGCTATGTTTTATACAGTAAGAAGTTTGTTCAGCCTATTTCAGGAAAGCTGGAAATCAAGGGTTTGCGCGATTTCGCTACACTATATGTGAATGGAGAAAAAGTAGGGGAACTGAATCGCTACTATAAAAATTATTCAATGGAGATTGAAATTCCGTTCAATGCTACTCTCGAAATACTGGTCGAAAATATGGGCCGAATTAATTATGGTGCCGAAATTGTTAATAACCTGAAAGGTATTATCAGCCCGGTTACCATTAATGGAATAGAAATTACCGGTAACTGGCAGATGTTTAAGTTTCCATTCGAAACAATGCCTGATCTTCAATCTTTCAGCATTAAGAATTCACTGGGAAGGCCGGTAATTTATCAGGGCAGGTTCGATCTGAATACAACTGGAGATACTTTTCTTGATATGCGCAACTGGGGCAAAGGAATTGTGTTTATCAATGGCCATCACTTGGGACGTTACTGGAGTGTAGGACCACAACAAACTCTTTATCTTCCTGGTGTATGGCTAAAAAAAGGTAAAAATGAAATTGTTATATTCGAACAGCTTAATGATGTGATACAAAACCAGGTAAGTGCTATAAAAACTCCAATCCTGGATGAGTTAAGGGGCAAATAATTATGTTTTTTTTAAGGTATTGATCTGGAAAGTGAATTTGTATTTGAAATAAAGGAAAAGAGGCTATTTCGGGTGAAATAGCCTCTTTTCTTGTGCGCCCGGCATGGGCGATAACTATAGGGTGCAAGTCCCGAACACACTTGGTAGTAGGAAGTGTTAGCTAAAGGCAAGGGTGTCGTGGGTGACTGCGAATCTGAAGGAAGCC
>Ga0075012_10004464_pt1 | contig 13006 bp, 8 predicted proteins | sample All_14_2_FD_71474 | JGI IMG/M metagenome (GOLD analysis project Ga0075012, IMG submission 71474) | Freshwater microbial communities in response to fracking from Pennsylvania, USA - Allegheny Zone_MetaG_DW_15 | ecosystem: Environmental > Aquatic > Deep subsurface > Groundwater > Drilled...
TTCGGTCAGCGTCGTGCCGGTGACGGTCTGGGTACCGTTGGTGATAGTTTCGGTCAGTGTCGTGCCGGAGACGGTCTGGGTGCCGTCGGTGACGGTGTCGGTCAGCGCGGTGCCGGTGACGGTTTGGGTACCGTTGGTGACGGTTTCGGTGAGCGCGGTCCCGGTGACGGTTTGGGTACCGTTGGTGACGGTTTCGGTCAGTGCCGTGCCGGTGACGGTTTGAGTACCGTTGGTGACGGTTTCGGTGAGCGCCGTTCCGGTGACGGTTTCAGTGCCGTTGGTGACGGTTTCGGTGAGCGCGGTCCCGGTGACGGTGCCGGTGCCGTTGGTGACGGTTTCAGTCAACGCCGTTCCGGTGACGGTTTGAGTACCGTTGGTGACGGTTTCGGTCAGCGCCGTGCCGGTGACGGTTTGGGTGCCGCTGGTGATGGTTTCAGTCAGCGCCGTTCCGGTGACGGCTTGTGTGCCACTGGTGATGGTTTCAGTGAGTGCGGTACCGGTGACCGTTTGTGTCACGATGCCAGTGATCGTGTCGGTAATGATGCCGGAAACGGTGTCCGTGATGATGCTGGAAATGGTCTCGGTGAGCGTTACGGTGTCGGTCAGCGTGATGGTAATCGTCTCTTCGACGATCTCTGGCGTCACAATGACCGTCTGCGAATCGTTCGTCGCCGTCGGCATGAGCAACAGTTCGTTGCTGTCTTGCGCAATAAAACCGAAGTCGAAGGTGACCGGATTGACGCCTTCCGCAATGCGGAGCAGGCGAACGAAACTGTTGCCTTCGCCACTGCCGCCGCCGGCCAGACCCGCCGCCGGTGCTTCAAGCGCGTTGCCGAGGTCACCGCCCTGTTCCAAAGCCTGGATCACGTTCGTGATGTCCGCACCGGCTAACTGCGCCTCTGGTGCGGTTGGACGAGTGGTGTCGTCCATTTCAGCATTCATCGCGACGGTCTGATTCTCCGGAATGTCGAGACGGCTGCCGTCAGCCATGGCCAGTTCGACACGGCCTCCGGCAGAAGTGACAATGGTTTCACCCTCGTGAAGCACGTCGCCGGCTTTCAACGGGCGGGTGTTGCCATTGGCATCGCGGGCAAACGCGGCGCCCTTGATTGCGACGACCGTTGCAACAGGGGGGAGGGCGGTAGCCATTACAAACCTCTTCTTAAGCTGGAAATGGGCCGGTAGCGTGTGCGACCGGAGGGCGTCTCATGACGGCCCTATCCTATGTCGGGCATTCGATGGCGGCTATTGGACGAAAGGACAGGACGAGGTGAAATGTCTCAGGCGGTTGTGCTGGATGGCTGCTGTCCAGACATGCTGCCACTCGTGCCGATTCGCAGTGCGAGCTGCAGCCGATCACGAACGCCCAGCTTCTCGAACGCAGCGCCGAGGTGGGCTTTGACGGTGCGCTCGGTTACGCCGAGCACGCGAGCCACTTCCTTGTTGCTCATGCCGGAGGCAACGGCACGAGCGACTTCAAGCTCTCGTTGTGACAGCGCGGAAAGTGCCTCGTCGCGCGAGGCTGGCAGGCGTGTCTGGAGGGCGCCGAGCAGCCGTCCGATCAGTTCCTCACCAATCCACAATCCGCCGTGTTCCACCACCGTGGCGATTTCGCGCAGGAGGCCGGGGGTGGCGAGCGCATGGGCATAACCGCGTGCCCCCAGTTCGAATGCCGCCATCGCTTCATGCTGATCAGGTTGCAGCGACAGCACGATGACGGTGCAACCATTGCGTTCGAGCAGATCCACGATACGGCTGCGCCAATCTGGGATCTCCGCGCTCAGCCAAACCAGGTCGCTTGGTCCGATATCCAGGCCACGCGCCGATGCAGCGATCACCGCATGCGGGATGGCTTCCTGCCAGCGGGCGGCTGCGATCGAGCTGCCGCTAATGAAGATGTGTCTGTTCATCGTTCGGTGAGTGCGTTGGCTTTTGCCCGCAGCACGGGCTTGAGCAAGTAGGAAAGAATGGTTTTCTTGCCCGTGAGGATATCGACGTCCGCCATCATGCCGGGAATGATGGGTAGATTCTCTCCCAGTGTCGAGCTGTGCGTGCGTACGCGAACAACATAGGCGGCGTTGCCCTTGGCGTCGACCACGGTGTCAGCCGAAATCTGTTCGACCTCGGCTTTCAGACCGCCATAGATTGCGAAGTCGTAGGCGGAAAACTTGACCAACGCTTGTTGTCCCGGCCGCAGGAAAGCAATGTCGCGGGGGTTGATCTTGGTTTCGAGAATCAAGGCGTCGTCGAGCGGCACAATCTCCACGACCTCCTTGCCGGGCTGAACCACGCCTCCCACGGTGTTGACCAGCAAACGCTGCACGGTGCCGCGTACGGGGGAGCGGATCTCGGCGTGTTTGACGCGGTCGGCCAGCATCCGGCTGCCCTGTGACAGGCTGCTCAGCCGCGCCATTACTTGGGAAAGCTCGCCCCGCAGCTGGTTGCGGACGGTCAGTTCGATTTCCTGAATTTTCCGTGTCGATTCATTGATGGCCGACTGCACGCGCGAGATCTGCGCTGCGGATTGTTCGCGCTCGCCGCGCAGCCGCGATACATCGCGCTCAAGGCGCAGGAGCTCGACCTCGGACACCGCTCCGGATGACGCAAGGGGCTTGGTGACCGAAAGTTCCTGCTGGGCAAGATCGAATGCACGGTTTGCCTGCGTATTGCGCGCGCGGACTTCGTTCAGTTCCTGCTCGCGCTGACGCAGTTGGTCGCGGGCGATCGAGAGCTGCGCGCTCATTTCGGCATTGGTCGATTCGTACAGTCGGCGCTCATGCGCGACGATGTCCGGCGCTTCCTGCTCGATTTCGGCTGGGGGGGCGAAAGCGGTACCTTGCGCCAGTGCCTCAAGCCGCGCGCGTTTGGCCTCGAGCGACAGGTATTCGGCCCGGTTTTCAAGTAGCGAGGACATGAAGCGGGTGGGGTCGACCTGCAGCAGCAAGTCGCCAGCCTCGACGACCTGACCCTCACGGACGGCAATGTTCTCGACGACGCCGCCGTCGACCGACTGCACGATCTGCAGCTGCCGCGATGGAATCACCTTGGCTTCGCCACGGGTGACTTCGTCGATTTGGGCGAATGCGGCCCAAATCAGCAGAATGAACACCACTGTCGCGGCAACGCGAAGCAGGGCGCGCGCCCGTAGCGGTTCTTGCTGCAGTCGTGCCCAGTCGGCATCGCTGGACCAATCGAGGCTGTCGTCACGTTCGATCGAGGTCAGGCGCGATAACAGCCCACCAAACAGACGCTGGCCAATGCTCGAAGGGCGATCCGCCAGATCTCCGATGCGCTTGAAGGCGCGTTGCTCGTGATCCGCCATTACGAGCCCCTCCCGATGCGTCCCTGACGCAAGGCTTCGACGACCTGGGCTTTGGGACCGTCGGCGACGATACGCCCGCCGTCAAGCACGACGACCCGATCGACAAGGTCGAGCAGCGATGTGCGGTGGGTGACGATGAGCAGGGTTTTGTTGTGCGAGAACTCGCCGAGGCGACGCTTGATGGCATCTTCGCTCGAATGGTCCATCGACGCTGTCGGCTCGTCGAGCAGCAGGATGGGCGGGTCGTTGATGATGGCCCGCGCGATTGCGACCCCTTGGCGCTGGCCGCCGGAGAGGGATTCACCGCGTTCGCCGATCAGCATGTCGAAACCGCGTGGATGGGCATTGACAAAATCGAGGATGCCTGCGGTGTCGGCTGCGCGAATGACGGCTGCGTCATCCGCCTGCTGGGCTGCGATGGTGATGTTCTCACGCAAGGTGCCGTAGAACAGCGTGACATCCTGTTGCACGTAGCCGATGTGACGACGGAGTTCGGCAGGGTCGAGCTGGCGCTGGTCGATACCGTCGATCAGCACCGCGCCTGCGGTGGGGCGGTAAAGGCCGAGAATGAGTTTTTCCAGCGTGGTCTTGCCCGAGCCGACGCGACCGAGAATGCCAACTCGCTCTCCAGGCCGGATGCGCAACGATACCGAGCGCAAGGACTCGGCTTGCTGGCCCGGGTAAGTGAAGCTGACGTCCCTGAACTCGATCTCGCCGCGGAAGCTGCCGCGGCTGATGAAGGCGCTGTCATCGGGGCGCTCGACCTCACGTTTCATCATCTGGTCCAGTGATTCGAGCGCGGTCGAGGCGTTGTGGTACTGGATCAGCAGTCCAGCGACCTGGCTCACTGGTGCCATGGCGCGCGAGGACAGCATGTAGCAGGCGATCAGGCCGCCCATCGACAGCTCATTGCGCCCAATCAAGTAGACCCCGAGCACGATCATCGAGACATTGACCAGCTGCTGCATGGTGGACGTGCCGTTGGTCGCGGTTGCCGACAACAGGCGAAGTTGGGCGGCGACCCGTGCGAGCAGCGCGGCGCTCTTTTCCCACTTGTGCTGGAGGGGGGCTTCGGCGCCGAGCGCCTTGACCGTTTCCAGCCCCACCAAGCCTTCGACGAGCGTGGCGTTGCGCTGAGCACCTGCCCGGTAGGTCAGTTCGGAGAGTTCGTGCATGCGACGCTGTACGCTCAGGGCGTACAGCAGGACGATGGCAACGCCGACGAGAAAGGGTAGCAACATCGGCCACGCAATCCAGCCAATCACGACCAGAAAAACCAGCGCAAAGGGGACGTCGATGAACGACACCACGGTCGCCGAACTGATGAAGTCGCGCACGGACTCGAATGCGCGCAGGTTGGCGGCGAACGAGCCTGCCGAGGGCGGGCGTTCTTCCATGCGCATGCCGAGCACCCGTTCCATGATCAGTGCCGAGATCCGAACGTCGGCGCGGTTACCTGCCAGGTCGACGAAGTAGCCCCGCAGTGTGCGTAGCACGAGGTCGCCAATCAGTACCACGAACACGCCAGCAGCAAGTACCCAAAGCGTTTCCACGGCATTGTTCGGGACCACGCGGTCATAGACGTTCATCGTGAACAGCGGTACGCCGAGCGCAAGCACGTTGACCATGAAGGCGGCCAGCAGCACGTCGCGGTAGAGCGAGCGGTTCTCGATGATCGCGCCCCAGAACCAGTGATTGCTGCGCTGAGCGCGCACGAGCGGTGCGCGTGCGTCGAAATGCACCTGCGGACGCATGTGGATTGCACGGCCGGTGTAGCGTGCCTGCAGGGTCTGGAAGGGAATCTCGACCTCGGTCTCGCCAAGGTCGGGGAACACGACGCTGGCGAGGCTGCGGTCTGTGTTCCAGCCGGTAAGGACGCAGGCCGTCTCGCCCTCCAGCAGCAGGATGGTCGGCAGTAGCGCGTCGTTGAGCCCGCCAAGTGATTTGCGGACGACCCGGCTGGTGAAACCGGCACGTTTGGCTGCGCGCTCGAACAGTGAGGGGGGCAGGCCTTCGACCCCGACTGGCAACCCGGCCAGCACCGCGTCGGGCGTGATCGTTCGACCATGCGCACGTGCTACCAGCAGCAGACACTCCAGCAAGTCCTGGGATCCGTGGCGTGTCGTACGACCGGCCGATCCGATGCCCTGTTCGAGAGGTGCATCGTGCTGGAAATCCGCGTCAGATCCTTCTTCCACGAGTCAGGTAGCCTTTCAGAATGAAATACTTAGTCATGGGGGGCGGAGGGGCCGCTAAGATGCCCTTTGCCCCCTTGATGCCGCAACGAAGCGAGCCGAGGTACGTGCCTCCAAGCATGGCCGAATTCTCGCATGTGCCGACTGTCCGCAAGCGTGATCGTATTCCTGTGTCACCAAACATTCAGTCGAGCGGCGGTGCCCGTCCCGGATCCCGTGCGTGGTCGGTCAGTATGCTGTAGCGCTTTGTTGATAATGCTAATTCAATTGTACGGCGGTGCGGGGTGCTTATTCCCGGGTACTGTCGAATGTGCTCGAGAGCCCTGGGCCCGTCATGCCGTCAAGCCCGAGGCTTATCAGCGCCCGTTCCTCGCCATGTGAGCCAACGCCTTCGGCAATCACTTGCAGCCCAATGGAGTGGGCGAGCGTGCACAGGCCGCGGACCAGCGCCTGATTTCCAGGGGTTGTGTCGATGTCGCGGATGAAGGCTGCACTGACCTTGATGTAGTCGAGTCCCAGGTCGTGCAACTCGGCGAAGCGCGAGAAGTCGTGGCCGGCGTGTTTCAGGCCGATCTTGCACCCGAGTGCGCTCAACGCGACGCAAAGCATGCGGAATTCGGTGGGATGGCGCAGCGCGGTGCTCTCTTGCACGTCGACCCATAGACGGTGCGCAATCTCGCGGTGTGTCTGCAAGGTCGTAATGAATTTCTCGCGGGCGTCCGTGTGGTGAAGTGCTTCAGTCGATACGTTGATCGCCAGCCCGGGGCCGCCCGGGTCGCGACGCAGGGTTGCACACGCGGTCTCGAGCACGCGCGCATCGATCTGTTCGATTTGGCCACAGCGCGCGGCCCACGGCAGGAATTGCCCGGCGTTGAGCCAGCTGTCGCCCAGTCTGAGCCGGACAGGGCATTCGAAGTGAAGGATGCGTCCTTCCATGTCGTGAACCGGGAAACGATTCAGTTTGATCCGGTCATGGGCCATCGCGTCGGTGATCATCTGGCGCCAGGCTTCCACTCCGGAGAGGAGGGGGGGCTGCTCGCTGGCCATCACGGTCTCCGTGGCGTCGCTTTGTTCGGCGCTCGCAAGGGCGCCATCAAGTCGTGCCAGCAGCGGGCCGCGTGGCTCGCCGGCCGTGTAGCGGGCGGACGCAGCGACCAGCTCGGCTTCAGGTAAGTGCGCCGTGGCGATCTCGCGCAGTTGTGGCGTCAGCGCGTTCAGCGCCTCGAGACTGAGTTCGCCGCCGCCCAAGGTCAGCAGCGCAAATTCGGACGCGTTCAAGCGTCCGCACTCGACCTGCGCGGCGGGGATGTCTGCAGTACGCAGCGCCGTCGCCAGGGAGACAAGCAAGTCATCAACCTTTGCACGCCCCGCGTGTTGGTTCAGTTCCGGCAGGTTGGTGATGCGAATGAGATAAAGCGTTCCAATCGAGTTGGCATCTTCGCGCGCGAGGGCGGTGTCGAGCTGATTCAGGAACTGCGGCCGGTTCAGCAGTCCGGTCAGCCCGTCATGCTGGGTTTGGCGACGCAACTGCTCCAGTCTTTGTGACTCTTCGCTCAGCATGGTATGGATGCGCGCCGACAAGGCGTTCATGGCACGTACGACGCTTCGGAATTCAAGCGTCTTCGGCTCGGGCGTGGTAATGAAGCGGCGGTTGCCGATCGCTTCGGCTTGTTTGACCATCCGTCCGAGGGGGCGGGTCAGCAGCCTCAGCGCGAATGTCCCGATCAGTCCCGTGAGGAGGCCGCCTGCCAGGAACCACCACAGCAGTTGCTGCGTTGCTGCCCATAGCGAGTCGTAGGCATAGCGGTCATGCGTTTCCATCTGCAGGGTCCCGAACTGATGCCAGCCATCCTGCACCTGCGCGATGCCTGGGTGGGTTTCGATCGGTATCAGCGTCATGAACCAGAGTGGGGCGTCCGCCGTCTGGCCGCTGTATTCACGTTCGACGAGCACCTGCCCTGTCGGGCTGGTCAGGCGAATCAGGCGGTAATGTCCGGCGTCGAACTGGGCTGCGATCTGCAGTTCGACGGTAGTCTGATCCTTCGGCATCTGCGACAGCGACAGCGCAAGCGCGTTGGCATTGTCCATGTTCTTGACCATCAGCTCTTGCTGCAGGTATTCCCGCGCTGACAAGGTGCTGACAACAAAGCTCCCCCCGAGTGAGAGCGCGGTAATCAGGCCGATGGCGATCCAGAGTTGTTTGATCAGGGACATGAGTGGATCTCTCCGGGGCGAGGCTTAATAGGGTCTGTTGTATTCATGGAAGGGAAAGTCCTTCGTCCCGCATGCGTTGCAAGACGTCGCGCCAGCGGGATAGACGTGCGGTGGGGTCAGCGGAAGATTGCTGAGCGCCGGAAACCCACAGCCCCGCGTCATTGAAGCTGAAAACCGGGAACAGGTCGGGGCGGCGCGTGGCTGGGCGTATCTCGCCTGTCAGATTGTCGAGGATGAGTGGTTCGGCATCGGGTGCGGGAAAATAGCCCAGCACCATATGCGCTTGAGAAATCGCGCTGTTCGGCCCGCCAATCTGGGCGCGTACATAAATCAGGCGTAGTTTGTCGGCGGGCAGGCCGAGCAGACGCAGGCTGGCGTACTTCGCAATCGCGAAGTCTTCGCAGTCCCCGGCTTTGCGTCCCATCGTTTCCAGCGGGGTCGCCCAGTAGTCCGGTTGTTTCCAGATCACGCTGTCGTCTTCGAACAGAATGCGCCGGTTGAAGAATGCATTGACGTGCTCAAGTTGCGTTTCTTCAGGCTGGTCCTGCGCCTCAGCAAGCATCTGTCGCCAAGCCGTCACGCTGGTGGCCGTTTCCTTTCCGTAGCGTTTTTCGGCGATTGCGTAGGTTCGGTCAAGGTCGGGTGAAGCAGCGACAGACCAGAGGCAGCCCACGCACACCAAGGCGGAAAAAAGCCTGAGAAGTGTGTGCAGATGGGCTGGGACTGCGGAGAGGGTGAGGATTGATGGGAGCACGCGGGGTGCGAGTGTTTCTGGCGTTATTCGGTGTCTGCATTATTGCGGATTGCCCGATGATGGCAGTGGTTTTTTAAGCACGAGCGTTAGTTAGTTGGCACTGCGAGAGGACGACGTTGCGTATACTCATGACCAAAGCATGAGGTCGGTCCCGGGTATTTCTCAAACTATGTATCTGCGCTGTAGGGTTGATGATGAATAAATTGCGCTCCCTGATTTTTGTGGCGGTAACGGCCGCGTTTCCTCTGATGGCTTCCGCACAACAGTTGCCGGATCCACTTGTTGACGCCGCGCGCAAAGCGGTTGTGTCGAACCCGGAGGTTCAGGCGCGGTGGAATGCTTTTCGTGCAGCGGATGCCGAGCGCGATGTGGCGCGGGGTGGATACCTGCCGCAGGTCGATGTCTTGGCGGGGATCGGTCAGGAGCGTTTGCGTGAGCCAGGTCAGGCTGCCGAGAGCTATACGCATCGGGGCGCCACGTTGTCACTCAACCAAATGGTGTATGACGGTTTTTACACCCGCAATCAGGTGAGCCGTCTCGGATATGCACGTCTGACACGCTACTACGAGGTGATGGAAGCCTCGGAGAGTGCGGCGCTGGAGGCGGTCCGGGCGTACGCCGATGTGCAGCGTTATCGGGAGCTCGTTGCGCTTGCGCAAAGCAATTATGTTGAGCACAAACAGGTTTACGATCAGATCGCCGAGCGTGCCGCTGCGGGTGTGGGGCGGCGTGTCGATTTTGAGCAGGCGGCTGGACGTCTGGCACTGGCCGAGTCGAATCTATTGACCGAAGCCTCCAATCTTCATGACGTGAGTGCCCGTTATCTCCGCATTGTGGGCGAGGTGCCCGCGAATCCGTTGGCGGCTTTTCCCGAGGCGTTGTCGCGCAGTTTGCAACCGGCGACGGTCGGCGATGCACTCACCGTGGCGTTGAATTCGAGCCCGTCGATGAATGCCGTGATCGAAAGCGTGCGTGCAGGGCAGGCAGAGGTGGATTCCCGTCGTGCGGCCAATCACCCGCGAGTAGACTTCCGTGCCCGGCAGTCGATCGATCACAACCTGGACGGCGTGGATGGTCGGTCGCGCGCGGGCGTGGTCGAGCTGGTACTCAGCTACAACCTGTTTCGCGGTGGGGCAGATCAGGCCCGGATCCGGCAAGCCGCAGAGGAGTTGAACGTCTCTCGTGACTTGCGCGAAAAGGTCTGCAGGGATCTGCGCCAGACGCTGACGATTGCCTATAACGACGTACATCGTCTGCAGGAGCAACTGCGTTACCTGGATCAACATCAGCTCTCGATCGAGAAGGCTCGCCAGGCTTATCGGGCCCAGTTCGATATCGGTCAGCGCACACTGCTCGATCTGCTCGACACCGAGAACGAATATTTTCAGGCGCGCAGGGCGTATGTGAATGCGCGTTATGACCAGGGGATTGCGCAGGCGCGCAGTCTCGCGGGGATGGGCCGCCTCTTGCCGGCGATGCAGATTGTTCGTGACGGACTTCCGACGCCGGAAGAATTGGGGCAGGACCGGTCCGGCATTGATCCGGCTGATCTGTGTCCCGCGCTGGCGCCCATACCGCAGGCCATCGACAAAGAGGCATTGTTCGCCGAGGCGATGAAGGCCGCGGGCAAATGATGTCTGCCGCCTGAGTGGCTGCCGTGAGGCGCCGCTGGCTGTGATTGCCTTCCCTCAACGCCCGCCAAACACCGGCGGGCGTTTTTCCAGAAACGCCGTCAGCCCCTCGCGATAATCCGCTGTCGCGAGAAAGTCGAACGCAGCGCGCTTCTCGGCTTCCGTAAGCGGTTCGCCCGTCATCAGTCGCCGCACCCACTGTTTGTGCCAGCGCGCCACCAAGGGTGCGCCTGCGCAAATACGTGACGCACAGGCAGCCACTTCCTCGAATACCTTCTCGTCATCCACGACGCGTGACAGCAAACCCTTTTGCAAGGCTTCGCGCGCTGTCAGGATGCGCCCTTCGAGCAGAACCTCCAGCACCACCGCTGGCCCGGCCAGCGCCAGCAGTCCGGCCATTTCCCCAGGGTACATCGAAAACCCCAGCCGGTTGATTGGCGCGCCGAAGCGTGACGACTCGCCGGCGATGCGGATGTCGCAGCAGCCGGCAATCTCCAGGCCGCCGCCGATGCAGGCGCCGCGGATTGCGGCGACGGTCGGTACCGCGCAGTCGCGAATGGCGTTCAGCGCGCTGGCGACCAATTCGTCGTGATAGTGCAGGGCGTCATCCACGGTGGCGCGGACGGTCTGGAATTCCTCGATGTCGCCGCCTGCCGCGAAGGCGTCTTCACCTGCGCCGCGCAGGATCACGCACCGTACGTCGGGCGTTTCTGCCACATTCTGCAGGGCGCCGTAGAGACCGCGCCACATCGCGGCATTGACCGCGTTGAGCTTGGCTGGATTGTTGAGCGTGATGGTGGCAACGCCATCTGCAAGATCGAACAGGATGTTTGAATGCATGGTAGGTGCAAGCAAATAAATAAAATTTTTCCATACGGACATGTATGGAGTCTTATAGATGATATATCATCCTTCGCATCGAAACGCCGCGTCAGACGGTCGTTCGGTCAAAGGAGGGTGGAGGGGTGGCGTTTCCAACGTTGCGTTTCCTTGAGGAGGGAGAAAGTGTCTAGCTCAGTCTATGCGCACATCAGGCGCAATCCGCGCTTTGCGGAACTGGTGGCCAAGCGGACCCGTTTTGCGGGCATGCTTGCAGCCATCGTGCTGGTGGTTTTCTATGGCTTTGTCCTGCTCGTGGCCTTCGCGCCCGAGTTGATTGGCAAGCGCCTGTTCGAGGGCAGCAACCTGACCTTCGGTATCCTGGCTGGCCTGCTGCAGTTCATCTTTTTCTGGATCCTGACCCTGGTGTATGTACGTCGCGCCAACGGCGAATTCGACGACATCAACAAGGAACTCGTCCAAGCTGCATGGAAGGCGGAAAAATGATGAATGCCCCGTTCGTATCCCGTCTCGGCGCCGGGCTGTTGTCGCTCAGCGTCTCGGCTTCCGTGCTCGCCGCAGGCCCCGCGATGGAGGCCACGCAGAAACAGTCGCTCAATCTGCACGCGATCGCGATGTTCTTCATCTTCGTGCTGCTGACGCTGGGCATCACGTATTGGGCGGCCAGCCGTACCAAGTCGGCGTCCGACTTCTACACCGCAGGTGGCGGCATCACGGGCTTCCAGAACGGTCTTGCGATCGCCGGTGACTACATGTCGGCCGCCACGCTGCTGGGTCTGACCGCGATGATGTACATGCAGGGCGTCGATGCCTACATCTACATGCTGTCCTTCTTCGTCGGCTGGCCGATCATCCTGTTCCTGATGGCTGAGCGCCTGCGGAATCTGGGTAAATTTACCTTCGCCGACATCACCGCGTATCGCCTCAATCAGGGCAAAGTGCGCACGATGGCAGCGATCAGTTCGCTGACCGTGGTGTGCTTCTACCTGGTGGCGCAGATGGTGGGTGCGGGCCAGCTGATCAAGCTGCTGTTCGGCCTGGATTACAACATTGCGCTGTTTGTCGTCGGTGCGCTGATGATGGTGTACGTCACCTTCGGTGGCATGGTCGCCACCACCTGGGTGCAGATCATCAAGGCCTGCATGCTGCTGATCGGTGGCACGGCAGTAGGCGTGCTGGCCTTCAGCCAGTTCGGCTTCAGCTTCGAAGAGCTGACCAACCGTGCGATGGAAGTCCACAAGCTGGGCCAGAAGCTGCTGAACCCGGGAAGTCTGCTCGCCGATCCGGTCACCGCCATCTCGCTCGGTCTGGGCCTGATGTTCGGTACCGCCGGCCTGCCGCACATCCTGATGCGCTTCTTTACCGTGACCGACGCCAAGGAAGCACGCAAGTCGGTGCTGTACGCGTCGGGCATCGTCGCCTACTTCTTCAACGTCATCGCCATCATGGGGCTGTGCGCGATCCTGATCGTCGGCCAGAACCCGCAGTTCTTCGAAGGCGGTGAGATTGGTGGCAAGGTGGTCGGTGGCGGCAACATGATCGCCATGCACCTGGCGCAGGCGGTCGGTGGCAACCTGCTGCTGGGCTTCCTGTCGGCGGTGGCCTTCGCAACCATCCTGGCGGTGGTGGCCGGTCTGGCGCTGGCGGGTGCTTCGGCGATCTCGCATGACATTTACTCGCGTGTCATCATGAAGGGCAAGGCGGATGAGGCGAAGGAATTGCGTGTCTCCAAGTTCGCCACCATCGGCCTGGGCGTGGTGGCCGTGCTGCTGGGCATGGCCTTCGAGAAGATGAACATCGCGTTCATGGTCGCGCTGGCGTTCGGCGTGGCGGCTTCGGCCAACTTCCCGGTGCTGATCCTGTCGATGTACTGGAAGGGCCTGACCACCAAGGGCGCGCTGGCTGGCGGTTATCTGGGCCTGTTCAGTGCGGTGACTTTCGTGCTGTTGTCGAAGTCGGTGTGGGTCGATGTGTTGGGCTTTGGCTCGGCGATCTTCCCCTACACCCAGCCCGCGCTGTTCTCGATGCCGCTTGCTTTCCTTGCCACCAT
>Ga0075012_10004465_pt1 | contig 13003 bp, 11 predicted proteins | sample All_14_2_FD_71474 | JGI IMG/M metagenome (GOLD analysis project Ga0075012, IMG submission 71474) | Freshwater microbial communities in response to fracking from Pennsylvania, USA - Allegheny Zone_MetaG_DW_15 | ecosystem: Environmental > Aquatic > Deep subsurface > Groundwater > Drilled...
CTGCGGGTACAGGCGGCTTTCGACCAGGTACACCGTGAGCACCAGCCAGGCCGTGACCGACAGGGCCGGCGCAAAACCAAAGCGCGCCGGCTGCTCAAACATACCCGTGACGAGCACCAGCAGGTGCAGCAGCCAGGCCGTGGCCAGCACCGCGCGGGTTTGTTTGGGCGTCATGCGGGGGTGCGCCCAGGCCAGCACGGCGTACGACAGCGCCGCCACGGCAGAAAGCAGGGCGGCGGGTGGATTCGACCAGAGGGCGGGCAGCAGGTTCATGGGATCCGCGTTGTAAGCCGCAGGCAGGCAGCGTGAGGCACAGCTAAAATCATTTGCACAGTTTAACGGTCTTGCCCACGCAGACACCGGCGCTGTCTGGCCCCACTTGTCCCGGCCCTGCGGGCCTTGCGGCCCGCGCCGCAGCCCCTTCACCATCCCGAGCGCACCCCCATGGCATCAGCCCTCTCCGACCGCCTCTCACGCATCGTCAAGGAAATGCGTGGTCAGGCCCGCATCACCGAAAGCAACGTCACCGACATGCTGCGCGAGGTGCGCATGGCCCTGCTGGAGGCCGACGTGGCCTTGCCGGTGGTGCGTGACTTCATCGCCCGGGTGAAAGAAAAAGCCCTGGGTCAGGAGGTGGTGGGTTCGCTCTCGCCGGGTCAGGCCTTGGTGGGCATCGTCAACCGCGAGCTGGCCGCCACCATGGGCGCTGGCGTGGCCGACATCAACCTCGCGGCCCAGCCGCCGGCGGTGATTCTGATGGCCGGCCTGCAAGGTGCCGGCAAAACCACCACCACGGCCAAGCTGGCCAAGCACCTGATTGAAAAGCGCAAGAAAAAGGTGCTCACCGTGTCGGGCGACGTGTACCGCCCGGCGGCCATTGAGCAGCTCAAGACCGTGACCGCCCAGGCCGGCGCCGAGTGGTTTCCCAGCACGCCCGACCAGAAGCCGGTGGACATTGCCCGCGCTGCCATCGACTACGCCAAGCGCCACTACTTCGATGTGCTGCTGGTGGACACCGCCGGCCGCCTGGCGATTGACGAAGCGTTGATGCGTGAGATCCAGGAGCTGCACGCGGTGCTCAAGCCGGTGGAGACGCTCTTTGTGGTGGACGCCATGCAGGGCCAAGACGCCATCAACACCGCCAAAGCCTTCAGTGCGGCGCTGCCACTCACCGGCATCATCCTGACCAAGCTCGACGGCGACTCGCGCGGTGGCGCCGCCTTGTCGGTGCGGCAGATCACCGGTGCGCCCATCAAGTTTGCCGGTGTGTCCGAAAAAATTGACGGCCTGGAGGTGTTCGACGCCGAGCGCCACGCCGGCCGCATTTTGGGCATGGGCGACATTTTGGCGCTGGTGGAGCAGGTCACCGCCGGGGTGGACATGGCGGCGGCGCAAAAGCTGGCGGCCAAGGTCAAAAGCGGTGAAGGTTTTGACCTGAACGACTTCCTGGACCAGATCCGCCAGATGAAGCAGATGGGTGGCCTGTCCAGCCTGATGGACAAGCTGCCCAGCGGCATGGCGGCCAAAGCCAGCGAAATGGACATGACCCGCGCTGAAAAAGACATCAAGCGCAAAGAAGGCATTATCTGCAGCATGACGCTGCGCGAGCGCACCAAGCCCGAAATCATCAAAGCCACGCGCAAGCGCCGCATTGCTGCGGGTGCTGGCGTGCAGGTGCAAGAGGTCAACCGCCTGCTCAAAGAGTTTGAGCAGATGCAGGGCATGATGAAAAAAATGAAAGGCGGCGGCCTGATGAAAATGATGAAGCGCATGGGCGGCATGAAAGGCATGCCCAAGTTGCCCGGCATGGGTTGAGCGAAGTCAAGCCCCTTCGCAGCACGCCGGCCCATACTGTGCCCCCATGCTGTCCAGTCTTGAAATTTTGTTTGCTGTGGTGTCCTTGGCGGTTGCCTTGTGGCTTCGCCCGTGGCGCATGCTGGGCGGCGCGCTGCTGACACCCGCGCTGGCCGCTGTGGTGTTGCTGCCCGGGCTGTGGTTGCTGCCGCAAGCCTTGCCCCAAGGCCTGGCGATCCAGTTCTCGGGCGCCAGCCTGCTGGTGCTCATGCTTGGCTGGCCTTTGGCCGTGCTGGCTTTGTCGCTGGTGGCGCTGGCCGTGTGGGGTATCGGCACCGCCGATGCCGGGTCGGCGCTGTCGCAGTGGGTCTGGATTGGGCTGGTGCCCGCCACACTGGCGCTGGGCATTGGCGTGCTGTTGCGCCGCTGGCTGCCGCCCAACCCGTTCATCTACACCCTGGGCCGAGGCTTCTTGGGCACGGCGGTGGCGGTTTTTGTGTCAGGCGTGCTGATGGAGTTGCTGCACCGATTGGCCGGCGCGCCCATGTTGGAACAAGCCCTGGTGGCCCGCTGGCTCATGGCCTGGGGCGACGCTTTTTTGACCGGCATGTTTGCCGCCATTGGCGTGGCCTTTGCGCCGCAGTGGCTGGCCACCTGGTCGGATGCGCGCTACCTCAAGTCGCCTGCGCCGTAGCGCGTGCGGGTGGTGGTTGCGGTACCGCCCCGTAGGGTGTCACCGCTTCAGGTTGGCCTGAGCACCGCCAGCCGACTCGCGTGCTGCCAGGCCCGGCGCAGCACCGCAGGCGACCACGACTCCTCGGGGATCAGCAGCACACCGTGCGTGCGCATCCAGGTGCCCAGGTCCACGTGGCTGGTGGCCACCGTCAACGGAACCGACAACAGCAGGGGCAGCGCCACCGGGGCCAGCCAGACCAGCGCCTGGGCATTGAAGGCGGCCATAAGCAGCCCCAGCAGACCGGCCACCAACGTCATGGGGGCCAGCCGTGTGGCGGCATGGCTCCAACTCACGCCGGCGGCTTCCCGGGGCGGTGAGGTCCAGTCCAGTTTCAGCCCCGTGAGCGCCCCCAGCACAAACAGCGAATGCGCGAGCATGCGAATGGGGGCTTGAAACACGGCCAGCACGGTTTCCACTGCCCCGCTGCGCAGCAGGCCCAGGGTGCCGCCAAACGACGTGTGCTCGCCTTGGATGTACACCGCCAGCAGGCCCAGCACGCGGGGCAGGTAGAGCAGGCACAGCGTCCACAGCCACAGGCTGCGCAATTCGGCGGGCAGCGCATGCCACTGTGGTACGGTGCTGGCGTCCAGCATCCACAGACAGGTGCCCATGCCGATGAACGCCAGCCACAGCGGCGCTGACAGGTAGGACATGGCGCCAATGGCAAACAGGGTGCGGTGCACGCGGTGGATGCCGGGTTCGGCCATCAGGCGCGCGTTTTGCAGGTTGCCCTGGCACCAGCGGCGGTCGCGCTGCAGTTCGCTCAGCAAGTCGGGGGGTTGTTGTTCGTAGCTTCCCACCAGGTCGGAGACCAGCCACACGTGGTAACCGGCGCGCCGCATCAGGGCCGCCTCCACGAAGTCGTGCGACAGGATGCCGCCGGACATGCCGCCTTTGCCTGCAATGGGCGCCAGCGCGCAGTGTTGCATGAAGGGTTCCACACGGATGATCGCGTTGTGGCCCCAGTAGTGCGACTCGCCCAACTGCCAGAACTGCATGCCCAGCGTGAACAATCGACCAGTCACGCGCGAGGCAAACTGTTGTGCGCGGGCGTGCAAGGTGGCGTGGCCAATGGCCTGGGTGGCCGTTTGCACAATGCCGGCTTGGGGGTGTGCTTCCATCAGCTTGACCATGGAGGTCAGGCAACTGCCGCTCATGACGCTGTCGGCATCGAGCACCACCATGTAGCGGTAGTCCTTGCCCCAGCGGCGGCAGAAGTCGGCCACGTTGCCGGCCTTGCGGTGGGTGCGGCGCGTGCGCAGGCGGTAGTACACCTCGATCGGTGGCCCGTCGGACTGGGCCGCCAGCGCCGCGCGCAGGGCTTTCCAAGCCGATTTTTCGGCTTCGGCAATGGCGGGATCGTTGCTGTCGGACAGCACGAACACGTCGAACTGCTGCGCATGACCGGTGCTTGAAAGGGACTCGCAGGTGGCGCGCAGGCCGGCGAACACGGTGGCCACGTCTTCGTTGCAGATCGGCATGACGATGGCTGTGCGCGCCTGTGGGTTCATGGGGTGGTGCTGCACGGCCTTGGCCGAGAGGGTGTGTGCATCGCCACGCAGCAAGACCCAGAAACCCATGAGGGCGGTGACAAAGCCGGTCACCACCCAGGCCGACAGCACCACAAACAGCAGCAACTGGCCGGTTTGCAGCCAGCCGTTTTCATGCGCGGGTTGGGCGCTGGCAAACAGACTGGCGGCAAATGCCGTGCTCACCACGGTGAGCAGCGCGAACACCAGCCGACGACGCTCAGCGGCGCGTTCCCAGGCGGCGGGTGCGGGTTGCGCCGTGGCGGGTTGTGGTGCGCGCGGCGGCAGCACGCGGCTGAGGTTGCCCAGCAGCGCGGTGCCCAGGCTGTTCCAGAACCCGCGCCAGGGGCGCGGAACCATGGCGCCACGGTGGATGGGTGGTGCGGTCACCGCGTTGGGGTGGCGTTCTTCGCGCAGCAGGCTGCGGTTCGTGGGCGTGTGGCTCATTCGGGTAACAGCAGGTGTGTCCATGTTTCACTGACGGTGTCGTTCTGGTGCTGGAGAAAGGCGCGCAGCTCGACCGGCCGGGTGGGGTCGATGCGCTGCACACGCAGGGTCACGCGCCAGCTGCGCGTGGCGGTGTTGGGGTAGGCCAGCGCTTCCAGCACGCGGCCATTGGCGTCGCTGCTGGCATTCACACGCACCGGCGCGCCGGTGGGCAGCGCGTCCAGCGCGGGGCCGGCGAAGTCCAGTACGTACTGCGCCTGGCGGGCCTGTTCATCGGCGCTGAGCCGGGTGTAGCCAAACCCCCGCCGGGTTTGCGTGACCCAGGCGGACGGGGGGCGCTGCTGGGCATCACCCTGCCAGCTCAGGGTGTAGGCCACTTCCAGGGGCTGACCCGGGGCGGGCAGGGTGGCGGGCACCCAGTAGGCGACGATGTTGTCGTGCGTTTCGTCGGGCGTGGCCAACTGAACCAGTTCAACGCGGCCCGGCCCCCAGGCGTTCAGCGGCTCCACCCAGGCGCTGGGACGGCGTTCGTAGCGCGCCTCGGTGTCCTCAAAGCTGGCGAACTGGCGGTCGCGCTGCATCAGACCGAAGCCGCGCAGCTGGCCCATGGCAAACGAACTCACCACCGTGTGCCGGGGGTTTTGCAGCGGGCGCCAGAGCCATTCGCCATCGCCGGTGACCAGCATCAGGCCGTCGGAGTCGTGTACTTCGGGGCGAAAGTCGCTGGCCCGGGGCTGGTTTTCACCAAAGAAAAACATGCTGGTCAGGGGCGCAATCCCGAGGGTGCTCACCGGCTCGGTGCCCGGGCGGATGAACAGGCGCGCGGTCACGGTGACCACGGTGGCGCTGCCGGGGCGCACCACAAACCGGTAGGCGCCGGTGCTGCGGGGCGAGTCCAGCAGCGCGAAGAGGGTGACGTCCTGGGCATCGGGCGCCGGGCGTTGCAGCCAGAAATCGGTGAAGCGCGGAAATTCTTCCCCCGTGCCGCCCACGGTGTCGATGGCCAGGCCACGCGCCGACAGGCCGTATTGTTGGCCCGCGCCGAGCGCCCGAAAGTAGCTCGCACCCAAGAAGGCAATCAGTTCGTCTTTGTAGCTGCTGGCGTTGAGTGGGTAATGCAGGCGAAAACCGGCGTGGCCCAGATCGCCCCAGGTGTGGGGGCTTGTGGTGTTGCGGCCGTGGTCGAAGTCTTCGCTGCGGTAAGGCAGTGTGCGCACCCCATCGGGGGTGATCTCGTGCAGGCGCACCGGCTGGGTCTGGTACAGGCCGAGGTGGAAATACTGGGCTTCGAACGGCAGGCCTTCGGCGCGCCAGGTGGCGTGGTCGGGCCGGAAACGGATGTCGCGCACCTCGTCGTAATTGAGGGCCGCGAGTTCGGCGGGCAGGGTGTCGCTGTTTGCGCGAAAAGGCGCGTGGGAGCGGGCTTGTGCCAGTTCGGTCAGTTGCTCCCAGTCCATCGACTGGGCATGGGCCGACGCCCCGGCCAGCAGGGCGAGCAGCGCGAAACGCAGTGCGCAGCGGTACCGCGACCAGCGGTGGTGAACAAGGCAAAAAAAGACGTGCATGCCGGTACCAGGGCAAACCCTGTGCCAGCTTCAAAAAAGTCTTTTAAATCAAAGGTCTAAAGACGCATTGCGCACCGAGAACCGGCGTCGCATGCCTCGGAGGTGGGAGAAGAGGCGGTATTCGTCGCCGTTTGGCGACAGTTGGATCAGCTGGATGGAAAAAATGCTTATGAAACAACGGTTTTCGCTTGTCACGATTCAGCGACAGGGTCGCCAGAGCCTGTGTGCTGTGGGGGACTGCCGTCGCTCTTGAACAGGCCGGGCGTGAGTGCGTGTTTTTGCAGCAAACGGTAAAACTCGGTGCGGTTGCGCTGGGCCAGGCGGGCCGCATCGGCCACGTTGCCGTCGGTCATTTTGAGCAGGTCCACCAGGTAGGCGCGCTCGAACCGCTGGCGCGCGTCGGTGAAGCTGAGCACCTCCACCGAGGGGGTGCGCAGCGCGCGTTGCACCAGCGCCAGCGACACCAGCGGCGTGGTGGACAGGGCGCACACCTGTTCGACCACGTTGTAGAGCTGGCGCACATTGCCCGGCCAGGCGGCCATGGTGAGCGCCTTCAACGCCTCGGGCGCAAAGCCCGAGCTGCGTTTGCCGTATTTGGCGGCGAGTTTGGCCAGAAAGTGGTTGGCCAGCAGGGCAATGTCTTCGCGCCGTTCGGCCAGGGCGGGCAAGGTCAGCGTGACCACGTTGAGCCGGTAGTACAGGTCTTCGCGGAACTGGCCCGCAGCCATCGCGGCTTCAAGGTCGCGGTGCGTGGCCGAAACAATGCGCACATCCACCGGCACCGACTGGCTGGAGCCCAGCGGGCGCACCGCACGCTCTTGCAGCACCCGCAGCAGTTTGACCTGCAGGGCCGGCGGCATGTCGCCGATCTCGTCGAGCAGCAGGGTGCCCCCATCGGCTGCTTGGAACAGGCCTTTGTGGTTGGTCACGGCATCGGTGAAGGCGCCTTTCATGTGGCCAAACAGCTCGGATTCGAGCAGGGCTTCGGGAATGGCGCCGCAGTTCACCGCAATGAAGGGCCGGCGCGCGCGCGGGCTGGCGCGGTGGATGGCGCAGGCCAGCACTTCTTTGCCGGTGCCGCTGTCGCCGCGCAGCAGCACGCTGGCGTCGGACTGGGCCACCATGCGGGCTTCGGCCAGCAGGTCGGCCATGCGGTTGGAGCGGCTCACGATCTCGCTGCGCCAGCTTTCGTTGGCGTGCGTGTGCACGCTGGCCGGTGTGCCCAGTGCCAGCGCCTGGGCAATTTTCTCCAGCAGTTCTTTCGCGTCGTAGGGCTTGGTGAGGTAACTGAACACGCCGCGTGCCGTGGCCTCGACGGCGTCGGGAATGGTGCCGTGGGCGGTCAGCAGAATCACCGGCAGCGAAGGGTGGCGTTGGCGGATTTCGTCGAACAGCGCCAGGCCGTCGCGTCCGGGCAGGCGCACATCGGAGAGCACCAGCCGGGGCCGCTCCACATCGAGTTGGCTCAGGGCCGCCTCGGCAGACCCCACCGCCGTGACGTGGTAGCCCGCCGCCTCCAGCCGCATCGAGAGCAGGCGCAGCATGTTGGCGTCGTCATCGACCACGAGCAGGCGTGTGCGCGGCGTGGCCAGGCCGCTGTTGTCGGAGGTGTTCATGGTGTGGGCACGGGTCGGGCCTTGGGTCGGGTGGTCAGGCTGCGTTCGATGGCGCGCATGGCCTCCAGCTGCTCGCTGAGTTGTTCGATGCGGCGCTGGTGGTCGCGCAGCTGCTGGCCCTGGCGCTCCACGGTGTCTTCCAGCCGGCGCTGCGTGCCCAGGCGCGTGGCCAGCAGGCGGGCCAGCGGCTTGAGCGCGGTGCTCTCGGGCGCTGGGTTGTTGATGACCCGCTGCAGCAGGCCCAGGGCGCGCGCCGTGTCCGCCGGCAACTGGGTGTGCATCAGGGCGATGGCCAGCCGCATCTGGCGCAAGGGCGTTGGGGCAGGTTCGTCCAAGCTGACGATGTCGGCGCTGAGTTCGGTCGCGCTGAGCGATCTGGCCCGTTCGGCGTAGGCCAGCAGGGCGTCCAGAGGGGGGGTATCGGTGGCGCTGAGGGCTGTCCGAGGCGCTGGCGCGGGCACTGTGCGCAGGGGTTCGGGCGCGGGCGCTGCGGCGGTGGTGCTTGAAGGTGTGCGCATGACCGCAGCGGGTGGCGCAGGCACGGCGGCGGGGCTCACGGGCGCCACGGCGGGCGGGACCGCGCTGCATCCGCCCAGGCTCAGGGCAATCCACAGGCCGGTACAGGCGGTGCGGTGTGGACGGGGTTGACGGGTGTGGCGTTCAGCTGGCATGGGGAAGTTCAATGCGGAAATGGGCGCCTTCGCTGGGCCGCAACAGGGTGATGCGACCACCATGGGCACCCACGTACTCGTGCACGATCGACAGGCCAATGCCGGTGCCGCGCACGGTGTTCTGGGGTTGGCGTTCGCCCCGGTAAAAAGGCTCAAAGATGCGGTCCCGGTCGGCCTCGGCCACGCCGGGGCCTTGGTCGATGATGTCGATGCAGGCGCAGCCGGGCAGGTCCATCAGCACCAGCCGCACGAGGCCGCCGCGCGGCGAGAAACGGATCGCATTGGAGAGCAGGTTGCCCACGGCAGAGGCGAGTTTGTCGCGGTCCACCGTCAGCCACAGCGGCCCGCCCTCGGCCTGCACGCGCAGACCGTGGGCCAACCAGTGCAGGCGCTGCGCATCGATCAGGTCGTCCAGCAACGCCCGCAGGTCGGTGCGGCTGCGCCGAAGCTGCCGGGCTTCAAAGGCCGCGGCATTGAAACGCAGCAGGGCTTCAATTTGGTGTTGCAGCAACTGGGTGTTGTGCCGCAGGATGCCGACCACTTCGGTCTGGTTGGCGTTGAGCGCACCGGCCACGCCATCGCCCAGCACCGCCACGCCTTCGTGCAGCGAAGCCAGTGGGGTCTTGAGTTCGTGCGAAATGTGGCGCAGAAAGCGCGCCTTGTCGGCGTCGAGTTCGGTCAGGCGCAGGCGCAGCCAGTCGAGTTGCTGGCTCACGCGGCGCACGTCGGCCGGGCCAGGAATGTCGATCGGCACGTCGAGCCGGTTTTCGCCCAAACCGACGATGGCTTTTTCCAGCCGTTGAAACGGTCGCGCCAGCCAGACGCCAAAGCCCAGCGCCAGCACCGCCGCCAGGCCAATCGAACCCACCACCTGCTGCGTCAGTTGCTGGCGGCTGGTCTCAAAACGCTCCTGCAGCGCGTTGTTGCGGCTGGAGATGATGGCCTGCACCTGTTGGGCAATGGCCGCGCTGTGACCGTCCAATTCGCGAAACGCCCGCGCCACCGCCCGTTCGCGGTCCAGCGCGGTGTCGGGCGGTCCGTCCAGCAGCTCGGTGATCTCGTCGAGCTGCGTTCGCCAAGGGGTGGCGAAGGCGCTGGGCAGTTCGTTGTCGTTGAGTTGGCGCAGGATGTCGCGCGCGTTGCCTCTGGCTTCCATGAACCGCTGGCGCAGCTGTGCGTCGCGCAACACCAACGACTGGCGCGCAGCGCGCTCCATGGTCAGGCTGCGCTCGCTCAGCGACTGCGCCGCCGTGCTCAGTGCAATCGCCTGCGCCGCGCTTTCGCGGCTTTGGGCCATGAGCGTTTCCAGTGAAAACAGTGCCCGCAGCGCCGCTGCACCCAGCAGCAGTCCGATCAGCAAAAACGCCACCAGCAGCAACTGCTGGAACGACAAGCGCAGCGGTTTCAAGCGGTTTCGCGCACCAGCACTTCGCCGCGCAGCGTGTAGCCGTTGGTCTCGGTGATGGTCACATCCACCATCTGGCCCAGCAGCCGCGCCGCGTTCGGGCCGGCGGGGAAGTTCACCACGCGGTTGCATTCGGTGCGGCCCATCAGCTCGGGCACCGCCAGGCTGGACTTGCGCGACGGGCCTTCCACCAAAATGCGCTGCACCGTGCCCACGCGGCTGGCGCTGATGCGGGCCACGTTGGCCTCCAGCGCCGCCTGCAGCTGCTGCAGGCGCTTGAGCTTGACGGCGTGCGGCGTGTCGTCGGGCAGGTTGGCCGCCGGCGTACCCGGGCGGGGGCTGAAGATGAAGCTGAAGCTGATGTCGTAGCCCACGTCGTCGATGAGCTTCATCATCTTGCCGAAGTCTTCTTCGGTCTCGCCGGGGAAGCCCACGATGAAGTCGCTGCTCATGGACAAGTCAGGCCGAATGGCGCGCAGCTTGCGCACCGTGCTCTTGTATTCCATGGCGGTGTAGCCGCGCTTCATCGCCATGAGGATGCGGTCGGAGCCGTGCTGCACCGGCAGGTGCAGGTGGCTCACCAGCTTCGGAAGCTTGGCGTAGGCCTCGATCAGGCGCTGCGTGAACTCGTTGGGGTGGCTGGTGGTGTAGCGGATGCGCTCGATCCCGGGGATGTCGGCCACGTATTCCAGCAGCAGCGCGAAGTCTGCGATGTCGCTGGTGTCGCCCATCTTGCCGCGGTAGGCGTTCACGTTCTGGCCCAGCAGCGTCACCTCGCGCACGCCCTGGTCGGCCAGCCCTGCCACCTCCACCAGCACGTCGTCGAACGGGCGGCTCACCTCTTCGCCGCGGGTGTAGGGCACCACGCAGTAGCTGCAGTATTTGGAGCAGCCTTCCATGATGCTCACGAAAGCCGATGAACCTTCCACACGCGCCGGAGGCAGGTGGTCGAACTTCTCAATCTCGGGAAAGCTGATGTCCACCTGCGGCAGCGCCTGGCGCGCGCGCTGGTTCAGCATCTCAGGCAGGCGGTGCAGGGTCTGCGGGCCAAACACCAGGTCCACATAGGGCGCGCGCTTGATGATCTCGGCGCCTTCCTGGCTGGCCACGCAGCCGCCCACGCCAATCAGCACACCCTTTTGCTTCAGGTGCTTCACGCGGCCGAGGTCGGAAAATACCTTTTCCTGTGCCTTTTCGCGCACCGAGCAGGTGTTGAACAGAATCAGGTCGGCTTCTTCCACGTCCTGTGTCTGGGTGTAGCCCTGGGCCGCGCCCAGCACGTCGGCCATCTTGTCCGAGTCGTACTCGTTCATCTGGCAGCCAAAGGTTTTGATGAAGACTTTTTTGGGCATGGTGGTTGGCGTGTGCTTCAGGCGGCAACGGGCGGCGCACCTGTGAATGAAAACATGGGTTTCGCCGGGAGGAGGCGGACGGTGGTGGGCCGGTGCCGCAGAGCGCAGCCTGACCGTGTTGGCCGCTCAGCGGTTGCTGGCGGCCGTGGGGCGCTTTTCAGCAGCCTCGGCGGGCGTGAGAATCCAGGCCTCATGCACCATGCCGTTGGGCTCCAGCAGGTAGTTCACTGTCAATTCCTGGCCCACCAGCGCGCCCGACATCACCAGCATGTTGGTGTTGCTGCGGATGCGCGCGCCCGGCGAAAGCCGCGCGGGCTTGCCGTCCAGGCTGATGATGGGCGGTTGCTCCACCACCAAGGTGCCGCGCAAGGCAGCGGCGGGAAAGTTGCGTGACTGGGTTTGGGCCTGTGTGGCCGGCCAGAAGCCCAGGGCCAGCAGGCACAACGCCAGTGCGGCGCCGCGGCGGCCAGCGGTTTGAGGGGAAATGCAGCGGTTCATGGTGTCCATCCAGAGGCTGTGAAAGGCAATCGATCTGCCACAGGGCGGGCCCAGGCAGCGGCCCGCATTGTCTCACGACCCCCGGCTCAGCGCGTGTCGGCTTCGGGCCGTGGGTCTGGCGCCGGGTGGTCGGCGTGTTCCAGCGGATACGCATCGGCCACATAGGCCGGGCCCTTCATCACCATCACAATGAACGCGCCAATGGCCACGGTGAGCACCAGGGTCCAGAGCAACACCACCACACCAATGGCCAGAATGTCGATGGTCTGGATGCGGGTGGCCATGTCCATTTCGCTGCCGCTCCAGGGGAACACGCGCGCCAGCAGCGCCACCAGCGCGGGCAGCGCGCTGCCCAGCCACAAGGCCTGGGGCAGCTTGCGCAGTACCACGCGCTCCAGCCCCGCAGGGGTTTGCTGAAATCCGGGCCAGATGTTGAAGAGGTTCATGGGGCGTGCTCGTTAAAACAGGGCAATGCTTGCTTGCTGCAGTGTTTCAATATAGGGCGCACAATCTGTTTTGTCCAGGACAAAACAGCATTTTCCATGTTGTTACACCGCTGGTTTTTTCAGGAGTTTTCCCATGTCCCGTCTCACGGTGTTCCGTTTTTCCCGTCGTCTGGGGTTGGCCGTGCTGTCGCTTGGGCTGTTGCTGGGGCTGAGCGCCTGCGCCACCGCGCCGCCGCCCGGCGTGGCCGTGGTCAGCCCGTTTGACGCTGCGCGCTACATGGGCCAGTGGTTTGAAATCGCCCGGCTGGACCACCGTTTTGAGCGCGGCCTGAGCCAGGTCAGCGCCAGCTACGCGCTGCAGCCTGACGGCAGCGTGTCGGTGACCAACCGGGGCTACAACGCCGCCAAAGGCGCGTGGAACGAGGCGGTGGGCCGCGCCGTGTTCACGGGCGAGCGCAACACCGGTTCGCTCAAGGTGTCGTTCTTTGGGCCGTTTTATGGCGGCTACCACGTGATCGCGCTCGACCCGGACTACCGCTGGGCCATGGTGATCGGGCCCGACACCGGCTACCTGTGGATCCTGGCGCGCGACACAACGCTGCCCGCCGATGTACGCGCCCGGCTGCTGGAGCAAGCCACCCGCGTGGGTGTGGACACCCGGGCGCTGATCTGGGTAGACCACAGCGCCCGCGGCGGTTGAGCCTGCGCCATGGCGTACAGCGTGGTCTGGTTCAAACGCGACCTGCGCGTGCACGACCACGCCGCGCTGCAGCAGGCCGCCGCGCGCGGGCCGGTGCTGTGCCTGTATGTGGTGGAGCCCAGCCTGTGGGCCGAGCCCGATGTGGCCACCCAGCACCTGCATTTCTTGCGCGAAAGCCTGCTGGACTTGCATGCCGAACTGAAAGCCCTTGGCGCACGGCTGCATGTGGTGACGGGCGAGGTCA
>Ga0075012_10004466_pt1 | contig 13003 bp, 9 predicted proteins | sample All_14_2_FD_71474 | JGI IMG/M metagenome (GOLD analysis project Ga0075012, IMG submission 71474) | Freshwater microbial communities in response to fracking from Pennsylvania, USA - Allegheny Zone_MetaG_DW_15 | ecosystem: Environmental > Aquatic > Deep subsurface > Groundwater > Drilled...
TGCGCGCGATCATATCGGAATGCTGCGCGCACAATTCTCGGAACGCTGCGCGCCATCATCTCGGAATACCGCGCGCGATCAAATCGGAACACTGCGCGCGATGATCTCGGAATCCGCATCGTCGAGCATATTGTCGTGCCAGACCTCTCTGCGCAGCTCTGCCCTTGCCGAATAGGGGCTCTTTGGCAGGAGTGTGCGGGACTGGATGACGGGGTCGGCTGAGGGCACCCAGATCGCCGACTTGTCGTCCCCGGCAAGCGGGCGCGCCCCGCCATCAAGGGCGCGGATCGCGCAGACGCAGCAGATGATCGCGTCGATCATGTCTTCCTGCGCCTTGAGTTGGTTCGGGCTAAGGCCGAAGGCGGTGCAATAGGCCTCGGCGCCTTGCAGATAGGGCTCCAGAACCGCTCCGATTGCGCTCCATTCGGCGGCGAGGAGAGTGCGACGATGGTTCGGCTCGAGTTTGGGCCAGTAGGAGCGAATCTTGCCGACCTTGTAGGGGAGGCGCTTGGGTTCGTCGCACAGCTCCACCAGTGCCGGGTGCGGATAGACTTCGATCAGACCGGGCGTTGTGATCTCACTAATGCACAGGTCATATCCTGCCTCCGCAAAACCCTGCCGCAGACGATCGCTGATCGGACCCGGTCGCGTGGCGCTGGGACTGTGCGCCGCACACCAATTCGCGCCATAGGCCCGCGAAAGGGCATCGTCGGATGCACGCCTGCCCGTGATCGGCTCCAGTGCCATCGGCATGTCGATCGCGACCAGATCGGGCAGTCTGCCGACAAGCCCGCGGGTGGCGGCGAGCAGATCATTGGCAGGGGCGACGCCGCCGGAAGGCTTGTCGGGCGATGGTTGCTCATAGGCCGCCGCAATGAAGTGAGCGACAGACGGCCAAGCTCCTTTGAGCTGCCAGCCGTTCGCATCCTCGACTGCCACTGCAACGCCCGAGGCATTTTTCTCGGTCCAAGCCGCATCGATACCGAGCACTGTTCTCATCGACTTGCCGCTCCTGCAAGAGTTGTCATTGGGTCTGTGTCACGGGTTCGAGCCCGTCAAACTCCACCTCAGCGCCATGTCCGCGCCATAGCGGGCCTGCCGTATCGTTGAGCGCTGCGAAGCTGACGGAGGCGAAGTGGCCGCGCCGGCTCATGTGCGCGACGTTCCGGGCAATGGCGTCGAGGTTGGCGGGGCGCTCGGCACGCCGCTCGGGGAAGCGGGCGGCGCGCACCACCACCCATTCCGGCCCCTTGTCCATGTCGGCCACGAACCAGATGTTCGGATCAACCTGCGGGTTGGAATGCGAGGACATGATCTCGTAGCCGCGTTCCTTAAGGTCGTTCCTCACCACCTGCACGGCGAAATCGAGCAGCTCCCAGTCGGTCAGGGCGACCGGATCGTCGGTGACCAGCAGCGAGGGATTGATGCTTTTGCCGTCGCGCAGGTCGATCATGCCCCAGCCCGGACGGTCAGGCTCCCATCCCCGCAAGGTCCGGCGCATCGGCATGAGGCAAGGGTAGCCTCTCCAGCCTTCGGCTACCATCAGCAGGCCCTCGCGGCTGCCGGGCACCTCGGCCCGTCCGTCGACATCCTCGAGCCGGAGGAAGAATACCTGGTTACCGAGCCGGAACGAGAGGTGCTCGAGAAACGGAGGGCGCGGTTCGACCTTGAGCCAGCTCTTCAAGCCGTCCTCGAAGAAGCTCTGGATGTGATTGCCGGCCGCGCTCCACATGGCGAGAAAATCGCGCGAGGGATCGGCCATTGTGATCTTGTGCATCAGGAATGATCTCCCGGGAATCGGCCTGGGCCATGACGCAAGAGGGGGTTGCACCATCGCTGCGACAAATTCGGTCGTTTCACCATTTTTGCGTTTTGTCACACTGTAGGGCGTTTATAGAAGCATCTGTTTAAAAATGATAAAGTTTCCCGATAAACCTCTCTGTCACAGCCATTCGCTCATCAATCGCTAAATATGACATATTGACATGTCGCTTTTATCCCCCTAATTCTCAGGCATGGATGACAACGAACTTACGCTTGAAGAATTGAGTGAGCGCACGGGCGTCGAAGCGCGCACTCTGCGCTCCTGGGTGAGCGAGGGGTTGCTGGCTCCCCCTTTCAAGCCCGGGCGCGGTGCACGCTACCCCGCCAGTAATGCCGACCGAGCGCTAGCGGTGCGGGCGCTTAAGGATGTGCACGGCCTATCCTTCCCAGAAATCGGTCGCCGGTTCATGATGGCGAGCGAGGAACAGATCCGGGCGTGGGCACTAGAAGCGGGTCCAATCACTTCCGGCAAAGGTTCGGCACGTGACTATCTTCGTTCAATCAAGGAACGCGGCCAACACGCGCGAACCAGTCCGGAGACGGCTGATTTGTCGCGCGGCATTGCCCCACAGACCTCAATGGAACGCCCGGCGTCCATGCTTGCCTCCGAGCCAGCCGCTTATGAATATAGCCCGCGGGTGCCGAGGATCGCAAAGACCGATCTCGCCAGCATCGAGAAGCTGATCTTCCAGCTTGAGCGTGTGCTCGATGCGCCTGCGCCGCGCCGCTCGCGCGGGGCAATCTGGACGCGGATCGCTATCACGCCTGACCTCGAGATTTCCGTGCGCGGCGAACTCGATCCGCGTGAACGGGTGCTGTTCGAACAACTCGCGGACCAGCTCCGCGCCATTCTGATCGGGAGATCGAAGCATGACTGACGTGACCTTTACCATCGATGCCGCTTTCGACCGCCCGCTGTTCTGGGAGCAGGGCGGATCGGTCCGCTATCTTGTCGCCCGCCTTTCGGCGCAGCGAGCCGATGCCAAGCGTCAGCGTGACCGCGCGCCGCTCAATATTGCTCTGGTGATCGATGCCAGCGGTTCGATGGATGGGGGCAAGCTCGATGCCGCAAAAGCGGCCGCCATTGGGCTTGCCGAACGCTTGACAGAGCGTGATCGCCTGACGGTGGTGTCCTTCGCCTCTGATGTGCAGGTTCATCTCGATGCCGTGGCGGTGACCGAGGCCAATCTTGCTGTCATCCGCCGCGAAATCGGGTTGCTCGACACCCGCGGCACGACCGACCTTTCGGGCGGCTGGTTTGCCGGTGTCGATTGCGCCGCCCGCATGGCTGAGGCCGATCCGACGCTGACGCCGCGGATCATCATCCTGAGCGATGGCCACGCCAATCAAGGCATTACCGATCCTGCCGAACTGCGCGAGCATGCCGGCGAATTGCGGCTGCGTGGGGTGCTTACCTCGTGCCTCGGGATTGGCGATGGTTATGATGAGAATCTGCTTCGCGGCATTGCCGAAAACGGCGGTGGACGTTTGCACGATGCCGAATTGACCAGCGAGATCTCGGCTGTGCTACTCGGGGAGCTCGACGACATCTTCGGCACGGTGGTGGAGAATTCGAGCATCGCGCTCTCGTTTCCGGCTAGCGTTGCCGTCGAAGCGCTCGGTCTCAGTGCGATACGGCCCGACAGGGCCCGTCTGGTGGTGAACCTTGGTCCCGTGCAGCATGGCGTTGCGCGCGTGCTGGTTCTCAAGGTGGTGTGTCCGCCGCTTCGGGCGGACGACACGTTCGACTTCACGCTGCAGGCAAGCGGTCGCCTGATTGATAGTGGTGCTATGATCGAGACTGATACGGTTTTCGCAAAGCTGACGTCTGCCCATGGTTCTGTGAACAGCCGCCAGCCGCGCGATCTGGCTCTTGCCGAGGTGGTCGCGCGCCAGTGGAGCGCCAGCATCGTCGCCACCGCGGCCCGCCTCAACCGAGATCGCGCCTTTGGAGAGGCCGAGGCCTGGCTGGAGGCACAGTTGCGCCACTTCCGCCGCTATGTCGAGGGTCTTGAGAATGGGCACGCGATGATCCGGGAGATCGAGCTGCTGGCCGCGCGCGTCGGGCGCGAACTCTCGTCGCGCATGCGTAAGGAAATGGTTTTGCAATCTTCTTTGGCGATGGAAAGCCGGCTCGATCGTCGGGGCGCCGAAAAAGCTGCCTGGGCCGAACGGATGCGGCGCGGTGACTGATGGCGAGCGGGTCAGGTAGGGAGAGATGACTCAATGATTGCTGCCGATCCGCTCCATCCCGATCACCTCAAGGAGAAGCAGCGCGCGCTGCGGAAGGGCTTTGCTCTCCCTCTGACCTTGCGGGTGCACCGGGCGCTCAGCTGGCTGCTGCGTGCACATCGCGAGGAGGAGGATCTCGACACTCGTTTCATCCACCTGTGGATCGGGTTCAACGCCGCTTACGCGGGCGATCTCGAGCGTGCGCTGGAGGATGACGAGGGGGCCGGGCGCCGCCCCGGTGCCGTCAACGAGCGTGAGCGTTTCGATGGCTTCTTCCGCACGCTGGTCCGGCTCGACGGCGAGGGGCGCATCTACAAAGCTTTATGGACACGCTTCCCACAGGAAATCCGCATCCTTCTCGACAACCGCTATGTCTTCGCGCCGTTCTGGAAGCACCATGCCGGCCTTCCGGGCGGGGGAGGCTGGGAGATCAGCTTCGAGGCGGCCAAGCGCGCCGCCAATTCCGCACTCGCGGCGGGCGATACCCCGGTGGTGCTCTCGATCCTGTTCGACCGGCTTTACGTGCTGCGCAACCAGCTGCTCCACGGCGGGGCGACCTGGAACAGCGCCGCCAACCGCGCGCAGGTGCGCGACGGCGCGGCGATCCTCGGCCACCTGCTGCCGCTGTTCATCGACCTGATGATGGACAATCCTCACGAGGACTGGGCGATGCCGCTCTATCCCGTGATCGAGGATTGAACGACCATTTCTGTCGTGAAGGGCCTGTAGGAATCGCGGCATGACGCAAACACGCACTCGCCGTTTCGGCCTCTCCAAATCGAAGATCACCGCTTTCGAGCAATGTCCCAAGCGGCTCTGGCTGGCGACCCACCGCCCCGAGCTCGCCGAGCAGGATGCGGGCGCCGAGGCGCGCTTCGCCGCCGGCAATGCGGTGGGCGAACTGGCCTGCGCGCTGCATCCCGGCGGCTTCATGGTCGATGCCCCGACCCTTTCGGCGGCGCTCGCCACCACCGCCTCGCTGATTGCCGGCGGGCATCCCGGGCCGATCTTCGAGGCGACCTTCGAGCATGACGGCGTGCTGGTGCGGGTCGACGTGCTCGAACGGCTGGCGGAAGGCGGCTGGGCGGCGGCCGAGGTCAAGAGTTCGACCGCGGTCAAGGATTACCACCGCGGCGATCTCGCCACGCAGGTGTGGGTGATGCGCGAGGCCGGGATCGATTTGCGCCGCGCTGCGATCCGCCACATCGACACCGGCTTCGTCCTGACCCGCGAGGGCGACTATGCCGGTCTCTTCTCCGATGCCGACCTGATGGCCGAACTGGAGGGCATCGTCGCCACTCGTCCGGCGCTGGTGGCCGAGGCGCGGTCCGTGCTTTCGGGCGACGAACCCGAGCGCGACATGGGCGACCATTGCACTTCGCCCTTTACCTGCGAATTCGCCGCCTATTGCAGCCGGGGCTTGCCCGAGGGGCCGGAATGGCCGGTGACGGTGCTGCCCCATGGCGGCGGCAGGCGCTGGCTGGAGCGCGGGGTCGAGGATCTGCTCGATCTGGCGGAGGACGATCTCAACGATCGTCACGCACGCATCCTCGCCGCAACCCGCGACGGCATTCCGTTCCACGATGCCGAGGGTGCGCGCAAGGCGATGGCGGGCTGGGGCTGGCCGCGCGCCTGGCTCGACTTCGAGACCGTCGCGCCTGCAATCCCGCGCTGGGTCGGCACGCGGCCCTACCAGCAGGTCCCGTTCCAGTTCTCGCTTCACCTGGAGCGCCGCGGCGGGCGCATGACCCACCACGAGTTCCTGAGCTGCGACGGCAGCGACCCGCGCCGTGCTTGCGCCGAGGCGCTGGTGGAGCACATCCCCGAGGGCGCGACGATCATCGCCTACAACGCCGCCTTCGAGAGGAGCGTGCTGCGCGATCTGGCGAAGGCCTTCCCCGATCTCGCTGCGCGCCTCGAAGCCATGGCCGAGGCAACGGTCGATCTGCTGCCCGTCGCGCGCAACCACTGGTATCATCGCGACCAGCGCGGCAGCTGGTCGATCAAGGCCGTGCTGCCGACCATCGCCGCCGAACTCGATTACGGCGCGCTCGAAGTGAAGGATGGCGGCGACGCGCAGGCCGCGTGGTTCGAAGCCGCCGATCCCGCCTGCGACCCGCTGCGGCGCGAGGCGCTGGAAGAGGCGCTCAAGGCCTATTGCGAGCGCGACACCTGGGCGATGGTCGCCGTGGCGCGGGCCCTGGCGGGCAATTGACGGGGGAGAGAATGATGCGACGACCGGGTTCCGTTTCCGCGCTCGAGGATCTTGGCCGGGTGCGCCTGTCCGAAAACTTCTTCATGCGCGACATGCTCTATTCCGAGATCGCCAATCACTACGGCATCCCCAACATCCCCGACGATCCCGAGCTGGCGATCGCGGCCGGCACCCGGCTGTGCGAGGACCTGCTCGAGCCGATCTGGGCGAAGCTCGGGCGCATCTCAATCCGCTCGGCGTTCCGCTCCTGCGCGGTCAACGAGGCGGGTGTGGGCAAGCACAATTGCGCCCGCAACGAAGCCAATTACGCCGCCCACATCTGGGACCGGCGCGATGCCGACGGCTGCATGGGCGCGACCGCCTGCATCGTCGTGCACAGCTTCCTGCCCTATTACGAGCGCACCGGCCACTGGCAGGCGCTGGCGTGGTGGGTGCATGACAATGTGCCGGGCAATGCCGGGCTGACCTTCTTCCCCAAGCTCGCGGCCTTCAACATCGCCTGGCACGAACAGGGGGAGCGCAGCATCTACAGCTACGCGCCGCCCAAGGGCTGGCTGACGAAGCCGGGCATGGACAATTTCGACGGCTCGCATGCCGGGGAATATCGCGCGTGGCTTGCTGAAGCCGGGATCGGCACCTGAGACGCGGTTCGCTGTTCGATCGGGCTGTGCGACGGCCAAAGCGGGCCGTCCGATCTGCGATTTTCTGGTTCATTATCATTTCGATGACCAATTCTGTCGTATGACCATCCTATGTCGGTGAGTGAAAGGATGATGCATGCGACTGCATGACGAACAGACACTCTTCTCGCCGACCGACCTCGTGCGGTTTCTCGGCTGCAACAACGCGACCGCGCTTGATCTGCTGCGCCTGCGCGACTCTGCCAGTGCCCCCGCACCGGCAGAGGACGACGCCATGGCCGAGCTGGTGCAGCAGGCAGGGCTCGACCATGAGGAGCGCTTTCGGGCGCGGCTGGCGGACGAGGGCGGGCTGGTCGAGATTCCCGTCAATATCCCCCTGACCGAGCGTGCGTGGCTGACCGCCGAAGCGATGCGGCAGGGCCCCCCGGCAATCTTCCAGGGCGCGTTCCTGCAACCGCCATGGAGTGGTTTTGCCGATTTCCTGGTGCGGGTGGAGGAGCCTTCGGAACTCGGCGCATGGTCCTACGAGCCGGTCGACACCAAGCTGGCCCGTTCGGCCAAGGCATCGCATCTCGTCCAGCTCGGTCTCTACGCGCGCATGATCGCCGCCATTCAGGGGCGAGCGCCCCGCCGTGTCCATGTCGAGCTTGGCGACGGGCGGCGCGAGTCCTTCCGGCTGCTCGATTTCGACAAGGTGCTGTCGGCGGCGATTGCGCGGTTCATGCATTTCGTTTCCAGCGACACCGGGAGCACCGCGCCCGAGCCCTGCGCCGCCTGTCCGCTGTGTCCGTGGCGCGACCATTGCGGCACGGTGTGGGAGGCCGAGGAGCATCTTTCGCTCGTTGCCGGACTGGGGCGGCCGCAAGCTCAGAAATTACGAGATGCAGGCGTCACAACGCTGACCGCGCTGGCAGAATTGTCCGATGGTTTCAGGGTGCAGCGCATGGCACCGGCCACGCTCGACAAGCTGCGTGCGCAGGCCCGGCTGCAGGTGGCGCGGCGCGCGGGCGGCGATCCCGTCGTGGTGCCCTTGCCGGTCAAGCCGGGGCGCGGCTTCGCGTTGCTGCCGCCGCCCGATCCAGCCGACCTGTTCTTCGATCTCGAAGGCGATCCGCTCGAGGATGGCGGGCGCGATTACCTCTGGGGCGTGCATTACCGCGACGGCGGTCGGCCCGGATTCCGCTTCCGCTGGGGGCACGATGCCATCGAGGAACGGCGCGCCTTCGAGGAAACGCTCGACTGGATGGCCGATCATCTCGCCCGTCATCCGGGGGCGCATGTCTATCACTACGCGCCCTACGAGATCACCGCTTTGCGCCGCCTTTCGACGCTGCACGCCAGCCGTGAGGCCGTGCTCGACCGCCTGCTGCGCGAGCGGCGGTTCGTCGATCTTTACGCCGTGCTGCGGCAGGCCGTGCGCACCTCGGAACCCAACCTCTCGCTCAAGACGATGGAGATCTTCTTCGCCGATAAGCGCGAGGGGGCCGTCACCAAGGCCGACCAGTCGGTGGTCGAATACAAGAGCTGGCAGCAGACCGGCGAGCAGCGGGTCCTCGACGGGATCCTCGCCTACAACAAGGTCGACTGCGAGAACACCGAAGCCCTGCGTGACTGGCTGGTGTCGCTGCGCATGGCTGACCTGCCGTGGCGGGAGGTCGGAGCCGTCGCGGCCGTGCCGGACGAGAAATCCGAGGAACGCGAAGCCGAAGAGCAGCGCGTGCAACGGCTGATCGCCGCGATCAACGACGGCGGGATGCTTTCGACCCCTGAGGCACGTGAACTCGTCGGCCACCTCGTCGAGTTTCATCGGCGGGCGGACAAGCCGGCGCTGTGGGCGATGTTCGACCGTTGCGAGCGCGAGGCGGAGGAGTTGGTCGAGGATACGGAATGTGTGGGCGCGATCCAGCCCGATCCCGGCCCGAGCGGCAGCTGGCGGCGCCCGGACAAGCGCAGCACCATCGCCAGCTATCGCTTCCCGGCGCAGGAAACCAAGCTGCGCGAGGGCGACGCCGTGCTCCACGCGCCGACCCTGTCGAAGGTGGGAACTATCGTCGCGCTCGATGGCGAAGCCGGAACGATCGAGGTCAAGCGCGGCAATGGAGCCAAGGGCATCTGGCCCGAAGAGGGTTCGCTGATCCCCGAGCCGACGGTTCCCAACAAGGTGCTGGTCGCAGCCGTCTGCCGCGTGGCGATGGCATGGGCCGGAATGAACGAGGACCAGTGGCTCTATGGCGATACCGATCCCGACGGGCTGGAGACATGGTCCTGCGGCCTGTCCGACGGTCCGCCCTACCGCGCGCTGCTTGATATCATAGAGCGCAACCCGCCGCGTATGATCGGCTGGGACGGCGGGCCGCTGGTGCGCGAGGGAGAAAGCCTCGTCGAGGCGGCAACCTTGCGCTGTCTGGCGATGGACGAGACCGCGCTGTTCATCCAGGGGCCGCCCGGCACGGGCAAGACCTACACCAGCGCGCACGTTATCTGCGCCCTGCTGGCGGCGGGCAACCGCGTCGGCGTGTCGAGCAACAGCCACAAGGCGATCAACAACCTGCTCGCCAAGATCGAGGATGTCGCCGAGGAAACCGGGCTCGACTTCTGCGGAGTCAAGAAATTCACCGGCGGCAAGGACGAGCAGCGGCTGAACGGGCGCATCATCACCGATGTCGAGAAGGCGCAGGACGTCCATGACTACCTGCCCGATCTGGTCGGCGGGACGGCCTGGCTGTTCGCCGACAAGGCATTCGACCAGCATTTCGATTACCTTTTTGTCGACGAGGCGGGGCAGGTCTCGCTCGGGCACCTGCTGGCGATGGGTTCGGCCGCGAGGAACATCGTGCTGGTCGGCGACCAGATGCAGCTCGCCCAGCCGATCCAGGGCGCGCATCCGGGCGAAAGCGGCCTGTCGGCGCTCGACTACCTGTTGCAGGGCGAGGCGACCGTGGCCCCCGATCGCGGCATCCTGCTCGACACCAGCTGGCGAATGCACCCCGCGATCTGCGATTTCATTTCCGATGCAGTCTATGACGGACGGCTCAAGGCGCACCCCGATTGCGCGCGCCAGAGGCTGCACCTGCCCCCCGGCCACGATCCGGCGCTGGCGGAGCGCGGCCTGCGCTTCGTGGCGATGGATCATGCCGGATGCGGCCAGCGCAGCGATGCGGAAGTGGCGCGGGTCAGGCAGTTGGCCGGCGCGCTGATCGGCACGCCCTTCACCGCCCGTGATGGCTCGCAAGGGACGATCGGCTGGAACAACATCCTGATCGTCGCGCCCTACAACGTTCAGGTCAACGCGCTGCGCGCCGCGCTGCCGCAAGGGGCGCGGGTCGGCACGGTCGACAAGTTCCAGGGGCAGGAGGCCGAGGTGGTGATCGTCTCGCTCGCGACCTCCAGCCCGGACGACCTGCCGCGCCATGTCGAGTTCTTCTACTCGAAGAACCGCATCAACGTCGCCATCAGCCGCGCCCGCACGCTGGCACTGGTGCTGGCCAATCCGAAACTGCTCGAGCTCGATGCCAAAAGCATCGAACATCTGAGACTTGTGAATACGCTGGCCTGGGTGGCCGAGGAGGGATGCAAGTGAGAAGACCCGACGTCCATGCAGTCGAGCAGGCCGTGGCCGAGTTTGACCGCCTCGGCCGCGATGCCTTCATGGAGAAATACGGCTTTGCCGATCGCAACATCACCTATGAGGTAGAGGTAGGGGGGCAGATCTACCCTTCCAAAGCAATCTTCGGCGCAGCCTTCGGATACATGCCGGGAGGAACCCCGAGGGATAGTGAGACGTGTCAGGGCACAGAGGCGCGAGAGCATCTTGCGCGCCTCGGATTCAGGATCGTCGACCGCAGGGCGGGCCAATCGGTCACGCAGGCCGAACGCATCCGCGAGTTCGTGATCGCCAACATCGTCGAGCCGGCTCGGCAGCGGGGCGAGGCGAACGTCGAGATCGTTTCCGGCGATGTTCACGCGCGCATGGGCCTCGAGAATGCGCTGCCTGCCGTGTGCGCCGTGCTTGAAGGCAGGATCTTCGCCGAACAGGCCGAGGTGAAATTGCTCGACCGGCACAGCCCGATCGGCAGCGACAAGCCCAGCTCGACCATCCGCTATCGGTTCAGTCTTGGTGCGGAAAGGGCCGCGACCCTCGACCGGTCGGCACTGGAACGGCTGAAGGCGAAGTTCTTCGAGCGGCATCCCGACTTCGTCAGCTTTGACAACAGCCCAAGCTTCGCCGGCATGGAGCGCGACTACAAGCATGCCGTCGTGACAGAGGCGCAGCGTCTGCTCGCGGTCATGGCGAACGAGAGCGACGAGGCGCTCGGTGCGGCGCTCATCGAGCTTCTGGCAGGGCGAGCGGGGCTACCTTGCAATCTCATTGACTGGCGGGCGCAGAAGGTAGTCGACGACGTCCGCGAGGCCCAGCCGGGTCTGGCAGAAGGCGCGACCGGTCGTCTTGCGCGCGCCCAGGACGGGCCTGCAGCGATCATCGCCTATCTGGATGCTGTTTGGCCAGCAATGACCGAAGGGCGGCCGAGCAGGCCCTATGCCGAAAGCCGGATGTTCCCGACCATGCTGCGGGCGCTGGTGGCTCCCGGCGAGGTGCTGCCGATCCGTTCGAGCCCAACCGATCACGCCCTTCGCTTCCTGACAGGCGGCGGCGGCTTTGCCTCGGCCCCGCTGTCGCGCGCCGAGCTTGACCGTGTGAACGCGATGGCGCGCGAAATCATGCGCGTCATGGACGAGGAGTGGGGCTGGCACCCGCGCGACATGTGGGACGTGCAGGGCTTTATCTGGGTGACATGCAAAGAGCGGCTCGAGCACCCCTCGCAAGCCAACGAAATCGAAAAGACCGACAAGGATGCCCTGATGCAGCCGACCAACCTTATCCTCTACGGCCCGCCGGGAACTGGGAAGACATATCGGACCATGGAAGTCGCGGTGCGCCTGTGCGGCGAGATGCCATCGGGTGATCGGGATGAACTACGCAGTCAGTATGAGCGATTGCGCGGGGACAAGCGCATCGAGTTCGTCACCTTTCATCAGAACTTTTCATACGAAGAATTTGTCGAGGGCCTCCGTCCACCATCGACATCGGATGAAGGCGAGATGGGTGGGAATGGTTCAAACGGCTTGGTGCTGAACATCCACACCGGAATTTTTCGAGACATTGCAGAAAGGGCTGCGATCCAGCGGGGTGGGCGTGGTTCTACTCTTGATAGCGAAAGATCAGTCTTCAAGATCGCATTGGGCGACCGCAATCATGAAGAGCCTGAGATCCTCCAGGCCCTGGATGAAGGTTTCATCAGCCTGGGCTGGGGTGGGAATCTGGACTGGAGTGCACCGCAATTCGATGATTTCAATGCAATCCTTGAGCGGTGGCGGAGAGAAGAGGATCCCGATGCCTCGGGGAAGGATTCCAATGTCGAGCAGTTGTTCGCCTTGAGATCGTGGATGCAGGAAGGTGACTACGTCATCGTGTCAGACGGCAGGGATCGTTTTCGCGCAGTTGGCGAGGTTACCGGGCCCTACGAGTTCCATGCCGATCGGACGAGACATCCCCATCGCCGGAATGTCCGATGGCTTTGGCGGGACGATAACGGAGAGGATCGCCAAACCTTCTATCCCAAGGGTTTCCGCAGACACTCTCTTTATCGCTTGGATCCCAAGGCCATCGACTGGGCAGCACTTTCACGTGTTGTGAACCGAAACCGCGAAAACGCCGGTGACGGTAGCGGTTTGTCTCACGTCCTCATCATCGACGAGATCAACCGTGCCAACGTCTCGAAGGTCTTTGGCGAGCTCATTACCCTGATCGAGTCCGACAAGCGGCTGGGGATGCCCAATGCGCTCAAGGTGCGGCTGCCCTATTCCAAGCACGAGTTCGGCGTGCCGGCCAATCTCCACATCATCGGCACGATGAACACCGCGGACCGCTCGATTGCGCTGCTCGACACGGCTTTGCGGCGCCGGTTCCGTTGGGACTGTCAGGAATTTCGTGTGTGGGCGGGCGGTTGAACATTAGGCCGCCATGGCCTTGATGAAGCGCTCACCGAACAGGACGGCGAACTGGGCCTTGGCCATGGACCACTCACGTGGC
>Ga0075012_10004467_pt1 | contig 13002 bp, 5 predicted proteins | sample All_14_2_FD_71474 | JGI IMG/M metagenome (GOLD analysis project Ga0075012, IMG submission 71474) | Freshwater microbial communities in response to fracking from Pennsylvania, USA - Allegheny Zone_MetaG_DW_15 | ecosystem: Environmental > Aquatic > Deep subsurface > Groundwater > Drilled...
GCGCTGCGGTTGCCTATCGTCCGGCTGCTGATCGCCGACGACGTTGGTATCGGCAAGACGGTTGAAGCGGGCCTTATCATCCGCGAGTTGCTCGATCGCGGCGAACTCGACAAGTTCGCGGTTCTTTGTCCGCCGCATTTGGTCGAGCAATGGACAGAAGAGCTTAGAACCAAATTCGACATCGACGCCGTCGCTGTAACGGCAGCGAGCGCGGCCAGGCTCGAACGTGACCTTCCCACGTCGCAGACCCTGTTTGACGCCTACCCCTTTACGGTCGTGAGCCTCGACTACATCAAGGCAGATAAGCGCCGCGACAGTTTCGCCCAGGCTTGTCCGCCGTTGATTGTGGTTGATGAAGCTCACGCCTGCGTCGGCGGCGAAAAGGGGCGTCACCAACGCTATGAACTGCTCCAGCGCCTCGCGGCCGATCGTGAGCGCCATCTAATCCTGCTGACCGCGACACCACACAGCGGCGACGAAGCCGCCTTCGATCGGTTGCTCGGATTGATCGACCCCGACTTTGCCAATGGTGCCGGCTTCGAGAACGAAGCAGCCCGTGTCAGGCTCGCTCGTCATTTTGTTCAGCGACGCCGCATCGATATTGCGAGCAAAGAATGGGACGAAGAGCGGTCATTTCCACGTCATGAGACGACTGAGCTACCCTACCGTTTTGACGCCACCACCCAGGCATTCCATGACGCCGTGATCGATTGGTGCCTCGGCGTCGTCGAGCACGCTGGCGGCGAAGGACGCAATGGCCGACTGGCCTTCTGGGGCGTCCTAGCCCTCATGCGCTGCGTCGGCTCCTCGCCAGCCGCCGCAGCGGCAGCTCTTAAAAACCGACTCGTCGCCGAAGAAGACCGACTGAGCAATCAGGTCTTCGATGACGATGCCGATGAAGCTGACGCCATTGATCTTGAGCCGTCGCCCGGCCTGAGCGCGGCCGATCCTGTCTTGCTGGATCTGGCTAGGCAGGCCGAAGATTTGGCCCAGCGCCCTGATCCCAAGCTCGACGCGCTCGTTAAACTGCTGAAGAAGCCGCTTTCGGACGGTGCCAATCCGGTCGTGTTCTGTCGCTATCTGGCCACCGCCGACCATGTATCCAGGGGCCTGCGCAAGGCCTTTCCGAAGCTCCGCATTGAGGCCGTGACCGGAGCCCTGACGCCGGAAGAACGGCGTGCCAGGGTCGACGGAATGGGCGAAGCAGGCGAGGACGGAGAAACGCCCCAGCGCCTACTGGTTGCCACCGACTGCCTATCAGAGGGCATCAACCTTCAGACCCTCTTCGACACAGTCGTCCACTACGATTTGAGTTGGAACCCGACCCGGCACCAGCAAAGGGAGGGGCGGGTCGATCGGTTTGGCCAGCCCGCGGAGCTGGTCCGGTCGGTGCTGATGTTCTCTCAAGACAGCGCCATCGACGGGGCCGTGCTCGACGTGATTCTGCGTAAGGCCAAACTCATCCGCGATCGCACCGGCGTCACCGTCCCGCTGCCTGACGAGCGGGGCGCTGTTACTGGTGCGCTCTTGAACCGTGTGCTTTTGCATCGCGGCCGCGCCAAACAACTGACTTTCGATTTCGGCTTCGGTGCTGAAGACAAGGCCATGGAGGTGCGCTGGCAGGATGCCGAAGAGGGCGAAAAGCGCTCCCGCGCCCGCTTTGCTCAAAACGCCATCAAACCGGAAGAGGTCGCGCCGGAATGGCGACGCTGGCGCGATGTGCTCGGGGGACCAGAAGAGGTTCACAGCTTCGTCGACCGCGCCATGCGGCGCTTGGAGACTCCGCTGCAAAGTGCGCGCAACGGCTCGGTGGACGCCCACCTCCAAGCCCTTCCCGACGGCTTGAGGGAGCGCCTCGCCTACCGAGGTCTGACAGGTACAGTCAGACTGTCATTCGGCGACGCTGCCCCCGGCGGACAGGCCGTGACGCGCAATCACCCTTTGACGGCCACGCTCGCTGAAAGCTTGCTTGAGGGAGCTTTGGACCCGGCATCGGCGGAGACGCCGTCGCTGGGCCGGGCGGGTGCATGGCCGACCAAGGCGGTAACGACCGTGACCACAGTGTTACTGCTGCGGCTACGCTTCAAACTCACCATTCAGTCGCGCCGCGAGCGGCTTCTCCTCGCCGAGGAGGCTCAGGCCGTTGGCCTGACGTTAGGTGCCCTGTGCGCCAGCGGGGATGAGGCGCGCGGTTTGCTCGAAGCTCACGCCGCCGGCGACCTTGCCGAACCGGCGCGCCAGCGCACCTTGGTCCGGGCCTTAGAGGGCCTCGATGCGGCACTGGCCGGACCGATCGCGCGGTACGCCCGCGACCGGGCCGAAGCATTGGCCGATGATCATGAACGCGTGCGCTCGGCCGACGGACGGCGCGCCGCTGGGTCCGGCGGCTCACGTGTCATCGTGGAGCCTGTCCTGCCCGCCGACGTCATCGGTCTCTACGTCCTATTGCCCGAGCTCTGAGTATGGCACCCCGAACCTCCCGCGCCGCTGGCGTCCGGACCGCACGACGCACGACGGTCGCCCAAACTTTTGACGCGCTGACGGTCGAGGGTGCTCTCATCGCCACTGCGCAACTAGCTCTGGTCGCGGGCGCCCAAGCGGAAGGCCAGGACGAGACGGCCTATAGCGTCCCCCGGGGCTTGACCCTGCGTGATGAGATTCCGCGGTATTTCCGCATCGCCCAGGCGCTGTGGAAAGACTTGGCGGCGAGCGATACGACCTCAACCGCCGCCACCGTGGAGTTCGTCGAACGGCTGATGCGAGATGTCCTCGGCTTTGTCGATGTCACACGGGCGCCGGTGCGCGCGCATGATGGGCGCACCCATCCAGTGACACTCGAAGCGCTGGGCGGACGAGTCCCCGTAGTCGTAGCATCTCCGTCCGATCCCCTCGATCGGCCAAGCTCAGCCTTGTCAATCGACGGCCGCCGCACTTCAGCGGCCCTGGCGCTTCAAGATTGGCTGAACGCTGCTGAGGGCACCCTCTGGGGCCTGGCTTGCAATGGCGAAAAGCTGCGGCTGGTACGGGATAATCCCAGCCTCACTCGCCCCGCGTACATAGAGGCCGATCTTCGCCGAATGTTTGAGGGCGACGCCTTCGCCGACTTCACTGCGCTTTGGCTCCTGCTACATGCCAGCCGCTTTGGCTTCGCCGGCACCCCGGTCACCGATTGCACTCTAGAGCGATGGCGTGATGCGGGACAAAAGGCTGGGGTCGCCGCGCGTGATCGTTTACGCGACGGTGTTGAAGAGGCGCTCCGGGCCTTCGGCACGGGATTTCTCAGCCATCCAGCCAATGGCGAACTGCGGCGCAAACTGGAGGTCAACGAACTCGACCTGCTGGATTTCCACGGATTGCTTCTGCGGTTGGTATATAGGCTGATCTTTCTGCTGGCGGCGGAGGACCGCAATCTGCTGCACCCGCCCGCCGCCCCGGTCGCAGCACGCACGCTCTATGCCGAGGGATATAGCCTTTCGCGGCTGCGCGCCCGCTCTGCCAAACGGGCGGCCTGGGATGCACATGACGACCTGTGGGATGGCTTGCAGATTGCCTTTCTCTCGCTCGCGCGTGGCGAGCCCTCCTTGGCTTTGCCTGCGCTCGCCGGCCTTTTCATCCATGGCGGTCTTGGCGAGTTGGAAACCTGCGCCCTTCCCAATCGCGCCCTGATGCGGGCCATCTATCGGCTGGCTTGGCTGAAGGACGGCGGTGCCGTCGTGCCGGTCAACTGGCGCGATATGGAGACTGAGGAGTTGGGTTCGGTCTACGAGTCCCTGCTGGAACTGACGCCGCGCCTGACCGACAATGGTCGGGCCTATGGCTTCGCTGAAGGCACCGAGACCCGCGGCAACCAGCGCAAAACCACAGGGAGCTATTACACCCCGGACAGCTTGGTTCAGGTTCTGCTCGACAGTGCGCTAGACCCTGTACTTGACCGCGCCGAGCGGGAGAGCGAGACGCCGGCCGACGCGCTTCTCGCGATCCAAGTCATCGACCCAGCCTGCGGTAGCGGTCACTTCCTGCTGGCGGCGGCGCGTCGGATCGCTACCCGCGTGGCACGACACCGGGCGGGCGGCGCAGCCTCGGCCGACGACTATCGCCACGCGCTGCGCGATGTCGCTCGTTCGTGCATCCATGGCGTCGATCGAAATCCAATGGCCGTGGAACTGACCAAAGTCGCATTGTGGATCGAAACCGTTGAGCCGGGCAAACCGCTTGGCTTTCTCGATGCCAACATTCGTTGCGGCGACGCCCTGCTCGGAGTCTTTGACCTCGGCGCGCTTAACGATGGCATACCGGATGCGGCCTACAAGCCGTTGGCGGGAGATGACGCCCAAGCCGCGCGGATTGCCGGGAGGGTCAATCGCGATCAAAAACTGAACATCCGCCAAAGTGACCTTGTCGCCGGCCTTGCTACCCGCAATCTGGCCCGCGAAGCCCAGGCTGTGCTCGCCATGGCGGAAGAAGATGTTTCCGGCCTCAAGCGCAAAGCGGAGGCTTATGCGGCTCTTCGCAGCAACGTAAGTTGGGAGGCCAGCAAGCTGGCTTGCGACCTCTATGTTGCTGCGTTTCTGCGTCAGAAGGTATTCCGCAAGGACAGCTTCGCGCGCTCCCAAAATCCTGACCGTGTGCCCACGACGCTGGACGTGCTCACTGCGATCGGCGGCCGACAGCCAGATCCAGAACTCGTCGGTCTCGCAGTGGAAATCGCGGGAGAAGCGCGCGCCTTCCACTGGCCGTTGGAGTTCCCTGCTGCAATGGCAGCGGGGGGTTTTGACGTCGTACTCGGCAATCCGCCGTGGGAGGTCATGCAGCTTGGCGAAGAGGAGTATTTCTCCCAACGCGTACCGGAAATTGCCGAACTCGCAGGAGCAGCGCGCAAGCAAGCGATCGCGGCCCTTGCCACTGAGTGGCCTGATGTCTTCACAATTTATCAGAGAGATAAGCGTCGATTCGAAGCGGGAAACGAATTTGCCCGATCTTCGGATCGATTTAAACTAACCGCGCGAGGCAAGATCAATACCTATGGTTTGTTCGCGGAGCTCTTTACAAGCTTAACCAGCCCGGCGGGTCGAGCAGGGTTAATCGTGCCTACTGGCATAGCTACTGATGCTACGACAGCGCCATTTTTTGCCGCGTTGACAAATGAAAAGCGCCTTGCAAGCTTATTCGACTTTGAAAATAGCGCGCCAATATTCACCTCGGTTCATCGAAGCTTCAAATTCTGCCTTCTCACCTCCGGGCGAAATATAGATGAAGCGGCATTTGCCTTCTTCCTAACCGATCCTGCGCAGCTTGCTGAGCCTGAGCGGCGGTTTACCCTCAGCCCCTCTCAAATTAGCCGCATCAATCCAAATACAAAGACTGCGCCGATATTTCGCAGTCGCAGGGACGCCGAACTCACGGCCAGCATTTACGGTCGAGTGCCGGTTCTGGTGGACGAAGCCGACGAAATTGCTGGTGATCCTTGGGGCATCCAGTTTCGTCAAGGGCTCTTCAACATGGCGTCCGATAGCGCCCTGTTTCGCACAGCGGCTCAGCTAGAAGCAGAGGGATTAGCACGAGACGGTATTGACTGGCAGGGCGCGCTTGCAGGCGACAGATGGGTTCCTCTCTACGAATCAAAGATGCTGGATCAGTACAATCATAGGTACGCGGACTATTCTTCACGGGGTGACAGTCGCGGCCATAGAGTTCTCCCGCAAATACCGCAATCAGAACTACACAATAACTCTCGCGAAGCAGAACCATTCTATTGGGTCCTTGCGAAGGATGTAGATAGCCGTGCTCAACGCACTCCTTATTTATCGGGGTACGGAGAGGCGACCACGGCTTCGACTTATAGGACTTTCGTCGCAACCATATTCCCTTGGAGCGGCGTTGGGCACAAAACAATTCTCTACAGGACAAGCCGCAGCTATGAACTTGAAAACTGCCTGACGGCAAACTTCAACTCTATCGTGTTGGACTATTTAACAAGAACAAAGGTGTCGTATCTCACCCTTGCGCAGTTTATTGTTAAGCAGCTCCCGATAATTCCTCCTCAGGATTACACTCCGGAGTCTATAAACTTCATCTCTTCTCGGGTTTTGGAGCTAACATATACGAGCTGGGGTCTCAAACAGTACGCGCTCGCGCTAGGTTATGATGGGCCGCCGTTCGCTTGGGATGAAGGCAGACGGGCCGTCCTGCAGTCGGAGCTCGACGCTTGGTATGCCCGGGCCTATGGGCTGACTCGGGACGAGCTACGCTACATCCTCGCCCCCGCCGACGTCATGGGTTCGAGCTATCCGTCCGAGACCTTCCGCATTCTCAAAGATGAAGAAGTCCGTGCCCACGGAGAATATCGAACTCAGCGATTAGTGCTGGAGGCTTGGGACGCACAAGGAAACACCCTCCAGACGCCCGTTGCCGCGACTCCTGCTGTTGAGGTCCGTAGTCACCCCAGTACGCGGCAATCAGATGACTGGGCTCGGCCTGCCGCTGATATTGGCTCGCTCGCCATGCAAACACGCGCGCAGATTGCCGCTGTACTGAAGGCTCTTCCCGGTCCAATGCCGGAACAGCGGGTACGACTCGCAGCACTCTTTGCGCTGGAGCCGAACCTGCTTACGGCGCGCCTGTCTGGAGCTGAACGTGGAGACTGGATTCGAGCCGTTGGTGGCGAGGCCACCCCTACGAGTCCAGGGGTGCTAACGTTCGGGCTTGGGGGCGCTGCGGGCTGGGCCATAGCATTGCGACAGCTGATGGCGCAAAATGCTCTCATAATCGATACCGCCAATAACACTTGGGCGGCGGGGCCAGGTTTGACGAGCTATTTCACCGATGGCTGGCCTGAGCGTGCGGGCTTCGCCTTGGATGTCGCGGCTCGTGTCCTGACCGACCAGACGACCACGCTGACGGGCGATGAATCGAGAGGGATAGCCGCGATTGCAGCATGACCTTTTCCGAAACGGGACCCCGGACCTTGACCTGAAGCCGGTTGTAGGGCGGGACGAGCCGCGCCTTTGGGTTCGGCGCCTGATTATCTGGCGCGACAAAGGCGAGGTGCTGCGTGAGATCACGCTCAGACCTGGCCTCAACGTCATCTGGTCGCCTGACGCTGTGGCCGATGGCGCATCGATTGGTCACGGCGGGGGTAAGACCACCTTTTGTCGATTACTTCGTTACTGCCTGGGCGAAGACAGCTTCGCTCCGGCCGGACAGCGCCGCGCCACATTCGACAAAATGCCAAATGGTCGGGTTGGAATAGAGGTTCGGCTGGATGGCAAAAATTGGGCGATCGTTCGGGCCTTTACCAGCTTCAACGAGGACTGGGCCTTCGCGAACGCTACCCTGGATCAATCCGTCGAGGGAATCCAGCCGACGGGCATGGGACCATTTCGAGTCGCCGCGACTGAAGCGTTGCTCGGCGACGCGGTCCAACTCATGCCCAAGTCGATCGGTGAGATAGCAGCATGGCCGGCGGTGCTTGCCTGGCTGACACGAGATCAGGAATGCCGTTTCAGCCATTTGCTCGACTGGCGTGACAAGGACAGCGACTCAAACTCGCCGGTGAGAGGGCGTTCTATCGACGAGCGCCTAACCATAGTCCGCGCCGTACTCGGGGCGCTGACCGCGGAGGAGTTATCGACCGAGGCAGCGCGGACCACGGCTGCGGAGCAAGCAAATAAACTAACATCGACAATCAGTCGCCTGGATTGGCAGATCGGCCGGTGGCGAGACGAACTTGTGGGTGGTCTGGGCCTAGGAACTGGGCTCGGACCGACGGAGCTGGACGCAGCGGTATTCTCTAAAGCCGCAGCGGAGAAGCTCACCGCTGCGACCGGTTTGGACAAACTGCAGAATCCAACTGACCTATCGGCCGCGCGAGTCGAACAGAAGCGGCTTGAGGAGTTGGAACGCGCGGCTGACAACGCTGTTCAGCGACGCGCAACCGAGGTTTCCGAACGCGACCGAACCCTAAAGCTTCGGAAAAGCGAGCTGCCTCAATTGAGCGCCGCTGCCGCAGCGGTCCCAATTTGTTCTCTCTGCCATGCGCCAATCGGAGCTCTGCACACTTGCGACGCGGGCGTTCGGAAGGATGAGTTCGACCGCGCCTTAGCTGGTTACAAGTCTGAGGAAGCCGAGCTTGTGACCCTCAGAGGGTCAGAGGGCGGGCTGAGGCAAACGCACGCGCTTGCCCTTCAGCAACTGAATCTACAACGCAAAATAGTGGACAAGCTCTTTCAGGTGGCGGGCCGAACCTCCGCCGTTATTCAGCGCGCGCAGGCGCTGGTGTCAGACGCCGAACGATATGAGCGACTTTTAGGAGAACGCAAAGCATCGGCGGATGAGTTGGAGCGACTCGAAGTAGAACGCGATCGCCTAAAAGGTGTCGTGGACCAGAAGCGTTCGACTACACGAGACCTGTTGAACCAACTTTCTGAGCGTTGCGATTTTGTGGTTCGCCACTTGGTTCCGGGAGAAGTAAGCGGTAGCGCTGTCTTAGACGGCAAGGGACTGCATCTTCATATCAAGATGGGTGGCGACCGCAGCACGGCAGCCATAGAGTCGCTGAAGGTCGTTATCTTCGATCTCGCGATGCTCACGCTCGCGATCGAAGGGCGGACACGCTTTCCGAGCTTCCTCGTTCATGACAGCCCGCGCGAGGCAGACCTAGATCTGCTCGTATATCATCGCCTCTTCGATTTAATTCAGACGCTTGAGCAATATGGCCCGGCTCCCCAGTTCCAATACGTTGTCACGACGACCACAGCACCGCCTCAACAGATTGTAGACGGCGAAGCACTGAGATTGACCCTCAAGGGGGCTCCCCCAGAAGGCCGTCTTCTGATGACGGACCTATGATGGAGAACTACGCGCCATCGCTGGAAGATCCACCTGGCTTCATCGTCCGGACTGAAATCGAAAAGGCAGCGGCGGCACGCGGCTATAGATTGCCGAGGGGGTCTGAGGGGGCTTGGTTCGCCTATGATTCCACCACCGCGGATGGCCGCATTTGGTTGGCGAGCGTTGGCCCCGACGGTCCTTGGTTTCTGGCGCTCGATCATTCTGGCGTCGTTGCGGAGATCGGATCCAGTGATGCGTTGCCCGGTCCCGGTCTGGCCCGGTATGCCTTTGGCACAAAGTCCGATCTTTATGACCGGCTCGACCAAGTCTGGCGCCTAAGCGCGAGTCTCCCGAGCATACCCCTTCGAGAGTTCCAGCTTCAAACGGCCGCCTTGTCGCGCAGCACTGAGGCTGAGCGCTGGGTGATGCAGCGCGTTGGACAAAGCGTCTTCCGCGCCGCCCTGATGAAATACTGGAACGGCCGATGCCCGCTCACCGGTATTACTGCACCCGAGCTGCTGCGCGCATCTCACATTGTCGCTTGGGTTGACTGCGACGATGACGCCCACCGCTTAGATGTCCACAATGGCCTTTTACTTTCGGCCCTCTGGGATGCAGCCTTCGACAAAGGGTTGATTAGCTTCAGTGACCTAGGAGAAATCCTTTATTCCACCGCGTTGAACGACAACGCTCGACTCCATTTTCGTCCGAGTATCAATTTCCTCGGTGGTTTAACCGATGGCCATCGCGTCAACTTGCTACGTCATCGCCGAGCATTTGGCTTCGAATAGTGACGAGAGGTCATCTAACAACAATGCCCGCTATAGAGCGCTATGGGGTAGCTAGCACCTTGGCGATGGTGCGACGATTTGATGGTTCCGATGCTCGCGAAAGCAAACCGAGGTAGCCACTAAGACCACCTAGTCGTCGAGGCGCCAGCCTATTGGCAACACGTCGCGCGGCATGGCATCGACATGGACGCGCATTCTTTGGTCAATCCCTATTGAAGCATAAGGCCTTGCTATCACCCCCTCCAAGAGCGCCACGGCGCACGGGGATGAAGCGGCGGAAGACGCAGGCCGGCGGGCCGCATCGAACTCGACGCGGCTCATTCCGCCGGGCTGCTTCGCCAAGCGGCCGATCAAGGGCGCAGGCTGCGCATCGGACGTATGGCAGAGGTTCAGACCAGCCCGCCACCACCAGCGGCGCACCGAACTCGGCGCGTGACCCTCGGTGGGGACGGGCGGGCATCAGTGGGGGTGGCGTGGTTCCGTCGTTCGCTTCGCTTTTGCGGCGCGTTTGATCTGCTCGGTTTCTTTTTCTTCCGTCGCGACCGCCGGTTCTCGGGGCTCCCAATCGCTCATGCCCTGCAACACAAGGTCGGCATGTTTGATGGTGTCCACATGGCCGTAATGCTCCTGGATCATCTGCACCGAGGTTCCCATCTGCTCGGCCAACAGCAGTTCGCTGACGCCCTCGGTCAGCCGAATGGTGGCGTAGGTGTGCCGGAACGAATAGGTCGAGCGCAGAATGCCGGAGGGCCCCACACGCAGTTTCGCATCGTCCAGAAGGTCGGCGACATGCATCTTATAGAGGGTGCGTTCTTCTTTGCCGGTCGCGCTGCTGAACACCGGCGCTTCCAGTGCGGTGCTCACCGCGATAGCGCGGATGCGGTCCAGGTATTTTCCGACGTTACTGCTCGGCGCGACGAGTTGGCGTGACTTGCCTTTGCCGCGCACGGACAGGACCGTCACAGGCTGGCTGTTCTTGTCTGTCGCCTCCATGATGTCGCGCCAACGCAGGTTGCGCGCCTCTGAGGGCCGCATGCCGGTGTTACACATGATGAGGACAAACTGATAAACCATGTCCCGATACCAGCGGGCGGTTTTAGTCTTCGCCGCCGGAACCCATTTGGTGCGCGCATGGGTGTGAAGGCGGCGGTACTCTTCTAGGGTGAAAGCATCGCGGCGCTGCTTCTCCAGCGACGGCATTCCCTCGATGCGGTGATGTGGCGGGGCCTCCTGCTTTGCAACCGCGTCATTGATGATGGCGCGGTAGATCTTCATTTCGAAACGAATGGTGGAATCGCTGACGATAATCCATTCCGTCTGCTCCGCCTTGGGGTTCGCATCGGATGGATGACCGATCCGGCGCAGCGTCTCCTTCGCCTTGGCCTCGGCGACCTCTCTGGCGGCCAAGCGTTCCGCCTGCGTCATCGGTCGCACATTACCGTGGCGCGTCATGCGCCCCTGACCCAGCGACCGTCGCCAGGACGGATAATTCTGCCAGCGGTCCAGCGCGATCAGGTCGATCTGGGTCTTGCCGACATAGGGGTTGAGCTGGTTCTTGACGACTGACTCGATGAGTTTTACCCGGCCAAGCGTGATCTCGCCGCGCAGTGCGCGCAGTTTCTGTTCGGCGATGTAGTCCTTCGCCACAGCGGCAAAAGGGCGGTTGAATACCGGCAGATTGCGCTTCAACGCAAAGCGGATTTCGCTTTCATGGTCGTAGGCCAGGTTGCGCGCCGTTGTGATATCCGGCGTCTTCAAGGCAATGGTCTTGTAACGCGTCGCCTTCGGCAGCCGAACGCGGCAGTACCAATCCCGGCTCTGCAAATCGCCACGCCGGAAGATGACTAATCCGGGCTTCAGTTCTTCCTTGTCCGTGACAAACGCCATGACAGCCTCCATCGTCGTGCAGGTTTCGTGCACATCGCGGCGCTAAGTCGTTGATTCGCCGTGACGTGCATACATCGTGCAGCAACATCATAGCAAAAAATGTTGTTTGTTTCTAGTTGTTTAGTTCTTTGGTCTTCTCCCATTGGGAGAAGGAGGCCGCGAAGCGGACGGATGAGGGTCGGGTGTCCAAGTCGGCGCAAGCCGTCGCAGCGGTCGGGCCGCAGCGGACGCTAGGGCGGCGCACGACCCTCACCCTTTCGCGCAAGGACGACGGCTGCGCCGCCGTGCGCTCAAGCCCTCTCCCAACGGGAGAGGGAAGGCCGTCAGAAGCCTAGTGTCTTCGCGCGATCCCGGATCGCGTCGTCTATGCGCCAGGGTTCGGTCAGGGCTTGGGCATTGGTGAAGCGAACGACGGTCCAGCCGAGGGCCTCGATGGTTTGCTGGCGAAGGTGATCGTTCAGCACCACGTCATCGCGTTCATGCACCCCGCCGTCGATCTCGATGACCAGATGGAGCGGGACGCAGGCGAAATCGACGACAAAGCGGCCGACCGGATGCTGACGTCGAACCTTCCAGCCATCGACAGCGCCGCCGCGCAACCGCGTCCAGACACGGTCCTCGGCCACGCCGCCGCTTTGTCGCAGTCCCCGCGCACGCGGCGTCAGCCGGTTGGACGTCATTGCTTGAGCATCGGCGTCATCTCCACCCCGTCACAGGGAGACCGCCCGATAAAAAGCCATCAAGCCTCCTGCCGACAGTCATCCGATACCGTTCTGCGCCTTTCGGCAAGATGGGTAAGCGCACAGTGAAACGGACAGCCGCACCTCTTCTCCTTCTCCCATTGGGAGAAGGTGGCCGCGAAGCGGACGGATGAGGGTCGGGTGTCGAAGTCGGCGCAAGCCGTCGCACTGGTCTGGCCGCAGCGGACGCCGGGTGGCGCACGACCCTCACCCTTTGGCTGCTTCGCGCCGCCCTTCGGGTCGCGCAAGGACGACGGCTGCGCCGCCGTGCGCTCAAGCCCTCTCCCAGCAGGAGAGGGAAGGCCGAGCGAGGCAAGAGCCGGCGCACCGTCCCCTCCCCGCCTGCGGGGAGGGGGGGCTGGACGCCGCACCGGCGCCTGCGCCCCTAATTCCGCCGACGAACCCGTTGGTTTTCAAAGCTCTGACAAAAATTCACGCCGGTTTCCCTACCAGGGTTCGAAACCGTGGGATGATGACGCCGCGCCTCCGCATCGGGCGGGCGGCGTCGGCGGGAGGGCGGATTTCAGACTATTCAGACTATTCAGACACTGTTTTTTCGACGCGAGTCTGAAATCTCACTCCTGCGGGATCGGATTGGTCCTCGGGTCCGGGCCGTTGGTGACGACGCGGTCGCGTTCGCCCAGGTCCTTGACCACCTTGACGTCGGCGAAGCCCTGGGCCTCGAACAGGGCCTTGACCTGGGGCCCCTGGTCCCAGCCGATCTCGACGGCGAAGACGCCGCCGGGCTTGAGGAT
>Ga0075012_10004468_pt1 | contig 12998 bp, 14 predicted proteins | sample All_14_2_FD_71474 | JGI IMG/M metagenome (GOLD analysis project Ga0075012, IMG submission 71474) | Freshwater microbial communities in response to fracking from Pennsylvania, USA - Allegheny Zone_MetaG_DW_15 | ecosystem: Environmental > Aquatic > Deep subsurface > Groundwater > Drilled...
GCAATATCCTTGGCAACGCGCACTGGATGACGCCTGCCGTCGCCGTTTCGATCTGTTCTTCCGGCGGGTGGTGGCGAGCGTTTCACCGGGCGTACATTACCTGCATAACTGGCATATCGATGCGATGGCGGCGCATTTGCATGCCTGTGCGCGGGGTGATATAACGCGGCTCATCATCAACCTGCCGCCACGCATGATGAAATCGACGCTGGTTTCGGTGGCGTGGCCTGCATGGCTGCTGGGGCACGACCCGCAGCGCCGCATTATGGCCGCGAGCTACGCACAATCGCTGGCGACCAAACATTCCACCGACTGCCGACTGGTGCTGCAGCGCGCGTGGTACAAGCGCGTTTTCCCCGAAACGCGGCTGAGCGACGACCAGAACGAGAAAGAACGCTTCGTGACGACCAAACGCGGCCACCGGCTTGCCGTATCGGTCGGCGGTGCGGCGGTGGGTGAGGGCGGCACCGTGCTGATCGTCGATGATCCGCTAAACCCATTACAGGCCAACCACCGCACGCAACGTGATGCGGCGAATGCATGGTTCGACCATAGTTTCGCAACCCGGCTGGATGATAAGCAGTGCGGCGCGATCGTAGTGGTGATGCAGCGGCTGCATGCACAGGATCTCTCGGGCTATCTACTGGAAAAGGGTGGGTGGGAGCATCTCTGCCTGCCGGCTGTGGCAACGACGACAATGCATATTCGGTGTGGGGACTGGCAGCATACACGACACGCGGGCGAGGTGCTGCACGAAGCGCGTGAGCCCGCCGCATTGCTGGCCCGCACTGCCACCGAGCTGGGGAGTATGAATTATGCTGCACAATACCAGCAGGCACCGGTTGCACAGGCGGGGCAGATGATACCTTCGGCGTGGCTAGCGCGCTATGATGTGCTGCCGGAAGGCGGGCGTATCGTGCAAAGCTGGGATACGGGCATTAAGGCAGGCATGCAGCATGATGCCAGCGTGTGCCTGACCATGCAGGAAGTGGATGGGGTGCATTACGTGCGCGACGTGCAGGAGGTGCGTATGGAATACCCCGCCCTAAAGCGGTTCATGCTGGCGCAGGCGGAGCGCTACGCGCCCGAGGCGATTCTGGTGGAAGACAAAGCCAGCGGCCAGTCGCTGCTGCAGGACCTGCGGCATGAATCTGAGTGGCCGTGGATTGCGCAGCAGCCGCAGGGAGATAAGCAATCACGGCTGCTTCGGGTGAGCCCCATGTTGGAAGCCGGGAAGGTCATGTTGCCAAAAGAGGCACCTTGGCTGTCGGATTTCCTGAAGCAGCTGCTGGGTTTTCCTGAGGTGAACCACGACGACATGGTGGACGCGCTAAGCCAATACCTGAACTGGATCCGTGGTCAGGTATTGCATGCAAAACCTTTAATACGAAGGGTTTAGCTGTCACAGAATCTTCACAGTGCAGGCGAATGCTGCGTGGTAAGATGCCCATAATGGACACGACTAACCCAACAGTGCAAACGCCTGCGCCTGCCGATGGACAATCGACGGTGCGCATCGATAGCGGCAACCTGGGGCAGGCCATCCTTAGCGGGGCGGTTTTTGGCCTGATCGGTGCGGCGACCGGTCGCGTGCTTGCGAAAGCGGGTGAGGGCAGATTCGCCGCCGGGCTGGGGCGCAAGGTGAGTGCAGTGGTGTTCGGGTTGTTCAGCGGTTCGATCGCGTTCTACAGTTCGTTGCGCAGCACCGCGGAAGAGAACGCACGTACGCAAGCGCAGGCCGTCGGCGTGACGAATGGACCGGAAATGACAGCGCAGAAAATAGATTTACAAATGACCCCCAACGGACAGCTGCAAACGCCTGATGCTACGGTGATTGCAGGCGCGGCGCAGTACGATGGCGCCGTGCATGACATGGCCCGTGTGACCCAGCGCTAATTTTTTTGCGATTGACCCCTTCCGGGCATGCAGCACCCCGCGTAAAACAGTAAATGTAGCATGGAATTCGTGTGGCTAAGCGCCACGTTCCTTCGCACTCACCCTTAGCAATGGATGTTCTATGGCGCGCTGGTTTGCATGGCCGCGTCGCGCGGTGCTGTCTGCACCGCCGGCGGCGGAAGTAAAACATTATCCCGCAAGTTCGGCGTTCATGGTGCCACTTGGCCAGCCAGTGTGGATGCGCCGTGATTACGCAAAATTCGCCGAGGAGGGATACCGCCGCAATGTGATCGCGCATCGCTGCATTGCCATGGTGGCCAGTGCCGCGGCAAGCGTGCCATGGAAACTCAGCGAAAAGCGCCGCGGCAGCACACGCTTTGTTGAACAGCATGCGTTGCTTGACCTGCTGGACCGACCCAACCCGCTGCAGGGAAGCACGGAGCTATGCGAGCAGCTGTTCAGCCATCGGCTTATCTCGGGCAATGCCTTCCTGCATGCGGTGGGGCCGCGCGGTGAAGCACCGCTGGAGCTGCACGTACTTCGCCCGGACCGGGTGGCAATCATTCCGGGGCATGGTGGTATTCCTAAGGCGTACCGTTACAGCATCGACCAGCGCGCGGTGGAGATGCCGGTGGATGCGATCACCGGGCAATCGCGCGTGCTGCATGTCAAGGCGATGCACCCGCTGGATGACTGGTATGGCATGTCGCCCATGGAAGCCGCGGCCTACAGCATCGACCAGCATAATCAGTGCGCGGCATGGAACCAGTCGTTGCTGCAGAACGGGGCGCGACCGACCGGGGCGTTGATGGTAAAGGCAGCAGACGGGCAACCCACTAGCCTGAGTGAGGTGCAATTCACGCGGCTTCGCCAGCAGTTGGATGAACAGTTCGCCGGGGCGACCAATGCGGGAAGGCCTTTGTTGCTGGAGGGCGGACTTGAGTGGAAAGAAATGAGCCACAGCCCACGGGATATGGATTTTGTGCAGATCAAGCATTCCAGCGCGCGGGATGTGGCGCTGGCGTTTGGCGTACCGCCGCAATTGCTGGGCATTCCGGGTGACAATACCTACGCGAACCTGCAGGAAGCGCGGCTGGCCCTGTGGGAGCAAACCGTGCTGCCGTTGGTGGAGCAATTCACCGATGCGCTGAATAATTGGCTGGCGCCAATGTTCGGACTTGGCTTGGCGCTACAGGCGGATACGGATGCCATTCCGGCGCTGGCGGCAAAACGCGATGCGTATTGGGAGCGTATTGCGAATGCCGATTTCCTAAGCGCTGAGGAAAAACGCCGCCTGCTTGGATTAGGGGAGGCGGCATGAAGCAAGTGAAGACGCAAACGCCCGTTCGCCAGCATGGGGGGGTGATGGAGATCAAAGCCATCAGCGAAGAGGGGCGTTTCGCTGGGTATGCCAGCGTGTTTGACGTGGTGGATAACCAGCGCGACGTGGTGCGCGCCGGTGCCTTCCGCGAGACATTGCGTGACCGTACAAGCCCTGTGCAGCTGCTGTGGCAGCATGCATGGGAACACCCGATTGGCGTGATCGAGCAATTGTTCGAAGATGGGCGCGGCCTATTCATACAGGGACGGTTGCTGATGGAAGTGGAGAAAGCGCGCGAGGCGCATGCGCTGCTCAAGGCCGGGGCAATCCGCGGCCTGAGTATAGGTTACCAAGCGCGGCAAGCGCAGCGCGACCCGGAAACCGGGGTGCGCGCGCTGCTTTCGGTGGAGCTGTGGGAAATCAGCCTCGTCACATTGCCTGCCAATGCGCAGGCGAACGTGACGGTGGTAAAGCAAGGCGAACCCGACACGATGCATGCACTGATGCATGCCGTGGCACGGGCGCAGGCGGCACTTCGTTAGGCAGACTTACGCAGCGCTGTCGTTGCTGGGGCGGGTACGCACACGACCGGTGTGGGCAAGACCCATGACGGTGGTGGCGGCGTGGTGGAAGGCCGAGATCTCGTCATGCTCAAGCATGGCAGCATCCAGCGCGGTTTCCTTCAGGTAGAATACATTGCTGGCCATCGCCGCATGGCGTTTGGCTTCGCGTAGGTGTTCTTCGCTGATGCGGATCATGTTCTCGAACAGGTGAATGAGCTCACGCGTGGAAAGTTTTTGCACGCGGCTATCCATGCACAACTGCAACGCAGCGGCCACAATGGCGTTCGCCCAACCGTTCTCGGCGTGGGTGAATTGTGTGTTGTGAAGGTTGAAGTAAGCGCGTCCGACGAGGTCGGTGATATGGGTCTTCAGTTCAGGATTGGCCGAAAACGTTGCACGGGAAACACGACCAAAAGCGACGGAGAATTCTTGCATAAACCCTACTTGCGTGCAGCGAAGCTGCTTTTGTTTCTTATTTGCCGGGCGACGTGGAAGCACCCGTTGAACAAGACTATGCTGATGCCGGCTGGTGGATGCAACCTTTTTCAGCGACTCATTAATAAACGGCTATTTCAGGGGTTTATATTGTTACCGCTTCTTAACTTAACAAAACCGTAACATAGGCCAAAAGTTAACACAAGTTAAAATAATCTCAAATTTTATTAATTTTATAACCCGCCATTCCGGCGGGTTTTTTATTGGAAGGACTGAGGAATGACGATTCAGGAAATTACCGATCGCGTGCATCATCTGGGCAATGCGTGGGAGCAATTTAAGCAGGTGAATGATGCCCGGCTTGGTGAGATCGAGCGTAAGGGCCATGCTGATCCGCTTTATAACGAGCACCTCAAGAATATCAGTGATGCACTGGACCAGCATAAGCGGCGTATCGACCAGATCGAGACCGTACATGCGCGCCCCGGTACCGATATGGCCGGTGCGCCCTTCGCGATGGAGCAGGGTAGTGAATACAAAGCCGCCTTCCGTAATTACCTGCGCAAGGGCAGCGATGCCGGGCTGGAGGCGTTGCAGTTGAAAGCGCTTTCGGTGGGTACCGACACAAACGGCGGCTACCTGGTGCCCAACAGCATGGGTGAAACCATCGTACGCATTGTGAATGAATCCTCGCCCATGCGTGCACTGGCAAGCGTGGAGACCATTTCGTCGGATTCGTTGGACCTGATCGAGGACACGACCGATATGGACGCCGTGTGGGCCGATGAAACGACCGCGCGTGATAACGACACCAATACGGCGACTATTGGGCGCAATACCATCGACACGTTCGAGATGTATGCGCAGCCCAAGGCCACGCAGAAACTGATCGACGATGGTGCGATCGACATCGAGCAATGGATCGCCGAGAAAGTGGCGGATAAATTCGCCCGACTGGAGGCGACCGCGTTCATTTCCGGCAACGGCACCACCGCGCCGAAAGGCATTCTAACCTACGCGGCGGGCAATGCATTTGGGCAGGTGCAGCAGGTGCCGACTGGCACGTCGGCCGTGATCACGGCCGATAGCATCATTCAGCTGTTCTATGCGCTGAAGGACGAGTATTCCAAACGGGCTACGTTCCTGATGCACCGCACGACGCTGCAGGCGGTGCGCCTGCTCAAAGAGGCGACCACCAACCAGTATCTTTGGCAGCCTGGGCTGGCCGCGGGCACGCCCGACACGCTGCTTGGCGCGCCGGTGGCCATCGCGGCAGACATGCCGATCCCGGCAGCCGCGTCGCTATCGATCGCGGTGGGTGACTTCAAACGTGCCTACCTGATCGTGGACCGTGTGGGTATTCGCACGCTGCGCGACCCGTTCACCAGCAAGCCGTTCGTGAAGTTCTACACCACCAAGCGCGTGGGTGGCAAAGTGGTGAACACCGAAGCAGTGAAGCTGCTGAAACTGGCCGTAAGCTAGCGCATTCGGCATGGCGGGCGAGGCGCACCATGCCTTCGCCCGCCAGCGTTTTCGCCACGCATGCTATAAAAACACGGCGCAATACCTTATGAAACAGGGGTTTGGGTTGACGCCACCGGGCGTTGCCGGGTAGATTCCCTGCAATGGGGGCCAAGGTGAGCGAACTCAGCCGATCGGATAAAATCCTAGCCGAAAAGACCGTCTGCGTGCTTCTGGTGCGCGGCGAGGATCTCGATGGCAAGCCGATCTATGCGTATGTCGGCGTGCGTGCCGATAAGCTGCAGGAGTTCATGAACGCGCAGAAAAGCGGCACCTTCTATCCGGAAGAGCATGGCGTGATCATTGAAGCGGGCGAAGGCCTGCCGAACGATGAAGTGCGCGCCCGCATGGAAAAGGATTATGGCTTCAACCATGAAGGCATGCTGGACATTCCCGATGCCGAGAATGCCAACAAGGTCGCCGCTGAACTCAGCCGACTGGCACGCCACAAAGACCAACTCGACGACTAACACCCCACCGATCTGATGCATTGCTACGCCCACGCCCCCTGGATATGGGTGCGGGGTGTTGGCTTATGCCCGCCATTCGACGCCATCATGCAAAGCCGCAGCATTGCGGCGCATGCGATCCAGCTTGGCTGGGCCACGCAGAGGCAATCACAGGAAAGGAACATGCCAACCATGTACATGGATGAAACATCGCGTCTGGTCCGGGTCAATGGACCCGCTAGTGAGCCGGTGACGCTGGCGGAAGCGAAACAATATTTGCGCATTGAACACACAGCGGATGATGCAGTCATCGCCCATGCCATCAGCGCGGCGCGTGAAGCGGCCGAGGAATACATGCGTGTAGCGATGCTGCCGCAGAGTTTTAGCTACACCGCGCCACTGGCGGGCACCATTATCACGCTGCCGATCGGCCCGGCGCAGACGATCGCCAGTATCCAGCTTTACGGCAGCGATGGGAGTAGTAGTGTGGTATCGCCGAGTTATTATCGGCTGACCATCGATGGCTATGGCGTGGTCTTCAACCACAGCCCGACCGGTGTGAAAGTGATGGTGCACTACGAGGCATATTCTGCCAGTAACGCCGCGAACGTGTCCATCCTGATGAAGCAGGGACTGCTGCAGCATATTGCCGTGATGGTGGAGGAGCGGGGTGGATACACGCCGCTGCCGAAAGCGTCGCTGGCAAGCTATCAGCCGTTTCGCCGGGTGAGGTTGTAACATGCGCACGCAGGAAGAAAGGCTTGCCACTCGCCTGAATGAGCGAATCGGGATCGAACACCCGCTGCGCAGTGACGACGGGCAGGGTGGCCAACAGGTGAGCTGGCAAATGTTGGACGAATGCTGGGCTGCGGTGACGCCGGTGTATGGCGCTGGGCGAGAAACAGCCCGTGCGGGACAGGCAGAAGCCTTGGCGGGCTACCGTGTACATATCCGCTGCCGCGATGACGTGCTGGCTACTATGCGGCTACGCTGGCGCAACCGGATTCTGTGGATCCATTCGTTGCACGAGCAGGAAGGCCTGCTGAGCATGCTGGTGTATGAGGAGCAATTATGAGTCTGGTGATGCAGGCGGTGCAACAGGCACTGGTCTTCAAAATGCTGGGCGATGCGGTGCTGATGGACCGCGTGGATGCGGTGTATGACGTAGTGCCGCAGCGTAGTAGCCTACCTTACATTTGCATTGCAGGTATTGAACAGGAAGCGCGCGATTCCGTGGGGCAAGCCGCATGGGAAGTGCGAGTTGAACTGGAGGTGTGGACCGAAGCGGAGGGTCGCAAACAGGCGATGGCCGCGCTGGAGCGGTTGCAGGCTGTCCTGCATCAGGCCAGTTTGAGTGTGACCGGATATGCTGTGCAGGAAATGCGGGTGATGGCCGCGCGCTGCGATGTGGCAGAACGACAGACGCGTGTGGTGGGTACGATGGAGCTATTGCTATTGGTGCAGCAGTCCTAGGGAGTAAGCAGTGACGCGCGCCACTGGGCAAGCTGACGGGCGCTTATTGCCAGATGCGGCTCCCGGCAGGATTGGCGCGCATAGATAAGGCGGTAACTGTCACTGGCGGAGGCGATGATCGATTGCATCTGCTGCTGTAACGCATTCGGTGTTTCGGCCAGCGCCCCCGATTCGGCATAGCGGTAGATGGCCTGATAGGTTTCACGGTACTCTTTGGCGCTCAGGTAATCGCAGCGGCGCAGTACGAAACTGAGGATGATCGCTTCTTCAATTTGACGTTTGAGCGTGCTTGCCGAGATTTGCTGCGCCAGATGATCGTCGCTGGGGTTGAATAGCTCAAGGATCAGATCGGCCTGGGTGGTGGCTTGCGCGGCCTGCTGTGGGGTGAGCACAGTTGCAGTTTGTGGAACCACGGGTACGGGTGCTGCCGGGCGCTCATAGAGGAATGCGCGCCATGCCAGCGCCAGTACCAGTAAAACGAGCAGTACGCCGATAAGTATGTTAAAACGTGCCAGCACCGCTACTGGGCGGCGGGTTGCGCTTGCTCGCCGCCTTCAGCACCCTCGTGGCAATCGATGGTGAGGGTGTCGCCCTGATTGAATTCTTTCGACCAAAGGCGATCAATGGTGTAGCAGCGATAGCTGATCTTCAATTGCTTGTAGCACCGCGCCACCGGTTCAACTTTCAGCGCTTCATCGCTTAAGCTTGTGCTGCAGCTTAGCCGTCCATCGCACAGGCTGCTGAGGGCAAGCAAGGCGTTGTCACGCTGCACCAGCTGCGGAAGCTCGGGCATGGTTCCGTCTTCGTTTTTGACCGTTTCGCTGCGCATGCGGGTAATGTCAGGATTGCAGTTCTGCCCGTAGGTGGCACTGTAGATACGGATATAGCGGTCGCCCGTTGGCGTGTTGGGATCTACCGGTGCGGCTGCTTCCTTCGGTCCCATGATCAGGAACAGCACCGTGATGATCAGGCAGATCGAGCCAACCGCAATGGCGTGGAACTTCATATTCTTGCGCATAGATTTATCCTTTATGACGCGCAACCTAGGCTTTCGCCGGTACGCTCGTCAACGCAGGGGCGCTGCTGCCGGGTGGCGTTGCGCCCGGAGGTGCCACATCTGTGGCATTTGTAACATCAAACCGCTGATTCGCGCGAGCAAAATCGAGGCTGGTGCCGCGGGTGACCTCTTCCGGCGTGACAGGAATGCCGCTGCGCACCTGACGGTACACGCTCCAGGATACATCGGCCGGAGCGCTGCCTTCGGGGCTGACGCCAGTCACGATGTCTGCTGCGGCCATGAGCCCCGGGCTGTTCGATTGGCGAAGCGCCCAGTTCAGGCTGGTCATGGATTCCTGCAGCATGGCGAAGCTGGTGGCGCGGTCGTTCTCGGCCAGCACGTTGTTGAACCATTCTCCGATGTTGGAAAGGCTGAAACTGCCGACATTGCGCCACATCGCCTTAAGGACCGAAACGAAGCTGTAAGCGTATTTCACGGCAGTGCCGCCGAAATCGTTGGTAATGGTGCTGTCCGGGTCGAACTGGCCAAGGCGCTCGGTCACCTGATCGCGCAGGAACTGGCGCTCGTCATCGCGCAGGGTAATGCCGCGGCTGCGTAGCCCGGCCTCGACCTGATCCATGTTCACGCGTGCGACCATTAGCCACGCCCTACGTTAGAGGAAGGAGCGGGGCCGCCAGCAGGTGCGGGCGCGGCCGGTGCATCCGCCAGTTGAATCTCACCGGAGAGAATGCCGCGGATTTGTGTAAGCAATGACTCGTTCACAGTACCATTGGCGGCTTGGCCCATACGATAGTCGCCGTCTTTCTTGACTTCGGTCTGCATGCGCATGAGCGCACCGCCAAAACCTTGGGTAAGGCGATTGGGGTTGTCGCCCACGTCGTTACCAAGGCCGGTGATGTAGCTGGCTGCATTCGTTGCCGCTGCTTGATAGCGTTCGAGATCTTGGGCGGTATATTGCGGATTCTTCGCTTTCAGTTGCGTCACCAGATATTCACTGATCTGCGTTTGCAGTTGCTGGGTGGTAGCAAGCACGGCCGAGGGATCGGTTTGCATGCTGACACCGAAGAAACCGTCCGCCGCGTCTTTGCAGAGCTCACGAATATGGGTGCTGGCGCCGGTGAGGCCGAGCGTCTGGTCGATGCGGGTGATGGCGTCGAAGCGGTCAAGGCGGCCTTTGAAATCGTTCTGGGCGGTGACCTCTTCCGGGTTAGTCTTTTCACGGAACCAGCCGGTCGCTTTTTCCCAGAGATCCTTAAAGAAATTGCCGATACTATCGAACACACTGCGGATGGGCGCAGGGATCTTATTGTAGAGCGAGTCTTCGCTGGTGTTAAAGAACTTCAGGATGCCCGTGAGCACGGCCGCGCCAAGGCCGAACGGGATCAGCCCTTTGAGCCAATTCAGCCCGCTGCTTACAATGCCTTCGCCTGAGAGTTCTTCCATGTGATCAGATTCCTTCACCCCGATACTATCAAATTGGCATGGGCGGATGTGTGAAGATTCTGTGACATGCCCGGTCGCCGATTGCCGTAAGCTTTCATGAAACTGTCATACATAAGGTGCGGCAGATTCCGTATAGTGCAGAGTGAAGGATTATACCGAATGAGCGATTACGACCACCATGCAGGCATCCTCTCCGGCGACGAGCTGAGCGATACGCTCAGCCGCTCGATGGCGCGCGGATTTGAAGATGCACGCCGGGTGGACCGTTCGGGGCAAGCTGATAAAACAGTGAAAGTACTAGGCCTGATCGAGATGGATGCAGGCACTGCTGCACTAATCGATGGTGTGTGGAACGATGCATCCACCCGCATGATGACCATGCTGAAGCCCAAGACCGAGCAGATTGCGCGCAACGTGGGCACCCGAGCGGGCATGCAGGGCAGCGCGCTTGATAAAGCCGCCACGGTAGCTGTGGTGGGCGTGAATGCGGCAGCGACGGGTTCGAAATACATCGCTAGCATTGCGCAGGGACATAAGAAACATTTCGATGAGCGCGCCCAGCTGGCGCGTACGCTGGCCCCGGCGCTTGACCGCATTAAGAACAACCATTCCGTATTCGCACTGCTGGGCGTGAACGATAACCCGGCCAAAGGCGGTAACGAGGTGATCTACGCGCACCGTAAGCGCATGAACCGCGTGGCGGATATGGAGAACAGCAATAATTACCTGCGCATGCTGGTGAACGTGGCACCGTCGGTGATGACGGAGCTGCCTTCGGCCAAGCGCATGTGGCATGGGCAAGATGCGTCTGCCGCGATTGAGCCTCCGGTAGAGCCGGTAGCCCCGCGCGGCGATGAAGGTGTGACTGATGCCCTGAAAAGTACTGGGGTAATGGCGATTCGCGGGGGTGCAGGCCCGATCGCGCAGCGCATTATCGACAAGAACGAGCGTCGCCTGGCCAGCAACCAGCAGCCAAATTCGGCGCTGGAGCTGATTCTGACACTGCAGGAGCAGGTGGAATATAACCCGCAGTCGCGCAGCTTTCAGTTACCCCGTGAAAGTGGCAGCAAGTCGCTAAGCCTCGAAGAATACATTGCCCACGTCGCCGTACAGCATCAGAAAGATATGGCTGATTTGAGCCCGCAGCACAGCGAGATCCGTGAAGCCCTGCGCGAAGATTTGCAGAATGCCGTGAAGCCGATTGCCGAGGCGATTCGCAAAGGCGATCTTGACGCGTTCGCGCTGATCCACCTGGTGGGTGAGCGCATGTTAATCAAAAATAATGGCCGCGCCATTGCCGATGAAGATGAAGTGCTGGCGCATGTTGAAAAGCTATCGGGCGTGGATAAGCCGCAACCGAACATGAAGCCCAAGGAATTTTACAGCAACCGCGGTTTCACCCGCGATCAGTTCAAAGAAGCGCTGGGCCAGCTTCAGGGTGAAGAAAAGCAGCGCCTTGCGTCGATGTTGCCCGATGACGTATTAAAAGACGCTGGGTACAGTGAGCGCGACGTGCGTGAGGTGCGCGACGGTATGCGCAAGACGTACCACACGATGCTGACCGAGGCCGTGATGGGGCTTGCTGCACAGAGCGATGCCGCCTTGAAGCACGAAGGCATGCCGCAAAGCCAGATCAAGCTGCTGCGCAAACTCGAAGCCAATATCCGCGAAGAGGGCGTGGACGCAGTGAAGGCTCCCCGCAACGGAAGCGCCCACGCACTGGATGCCGAAGGGCTGGTGCTGGATTTTGCGATTCCGCAGATTATGGAAGACAAAACCTATCTTGGCACCTTGGTGGCGAAGGGCAAAGAAGTGCTTCAGGACGAACGCGCCGCCAACGATGACGAGGCGGCCCATGCCAAGCCACGCCATGGCCATGCCGAGAAATATGGTCGCCGCCACGCCAATGACGACCACCGCGCCGCGGATAACGATGATGGTGTAAGCCATGCTAAACGTGAGCATGCACGCCGCGCCTACCATGGCGAATCCAGCCGCGATTTCGATCGCTAACCCTTCCATTTAGTCCGGCAATGTCATGAAACCTTCATACAGGGTGCGGGGCAGTTTTGCTAAGATGATGGCTGGAGATATACATGGTTGAAGGTTTTGCACCCCCGATTTCGCCGCAGGCTGCCCGCAATGGCATGGCCCATGGTGTGGGCGTGCGCCCGGTACAAAGCGCGGCCGGGACGGCCTTGGATGCAAGCCATGCACGCGCAGCAGCCAAACAACAGCTGACCGGTGAGGACAAAACCATTGCCACCCTACAGGGCGCGCAGAGCAACGCATTCAAGCTGTTTGGGTTTGAAATGTTCGGCGGCATGCTGGGCGGTGGCCTACTGGGCGGTGCCGCAAGCAAGATTGGCCTAAAGCGTACCAGCGTGGTGCTGAAGACCGCATTCCAGGCACCCACCACGGCGCTGCGCAAAACCGAAATCGGTGCGCTGCACCAGTTCCCATCGAAATTCATGGAAGCCGCCAGTGACATTGCCCGCGAAACTGGCGGCTCTGCCGCAGGCTGGGCGGATTCCGCTGCCAAAACAGCGGAATCGTTGGCAGAAAAAGGTGCGGCCTTTGGTGCCAAGACCAATGTTGTGGGTGATGCAGTAAGTAGCACCGTCGGCAAAGGACTGGACCGCTTTGCGCAAACCGGCGTTGGCAAGCATACCGATGGCTTGGTTGAGGGGCTGGCCGGCAAATATTCGGGCTACCTGAAAGGCCAGCAGGATAAAGCGCTGAGTAACGCGAACGCGGCGTTCACTACTGAAGTCCCCGGCTTCTTCGGCCGCATTAAGAACTTTGTGACGCGCGCCAAGCCCGCCACCATGAGTGCCGCTCCGGAAATGAAGGGCGCGATGGATGTGCTGGCCAAAGGC
>Ga0075012_10004470_pt1 | contig 12997 bp, 10 predicted proteins | sample All_14_2_FD_71474 | JGI IMG/M metagenome (GOLD analysis project Ga0075012, IMG submission 71474) | Freshwater microbial communities in response to fracking from Pennsylvania, USA - Allegheny Zone_MetaG_DW_15 | ecosystem: Environmental > Aquatic > Deep subsurface > Groundwater > Drilled...
TCGAAAAATTTCGCAATTACTAAACTAAAGAGCAGCTTTAAACAGCGGCTCTTTTTTTTATTTCATAATTCCCATTGTCGCATAGATTAATGTACAATCCATTGTTTATTCGCAACTTTGCAAAATAAAGTCACTTCCGGTAATCAAGAATACCCGAAGCCATCCTATCATCAAAATCAGATCCTTAACCCCCACTTTTGCATGGAACAACAAAATTTGCGTGCTCACCTTTCCATGCTGGCAGCTACCGGGCTTTTTGGCGCTAATTACTGGATTGCCAAAGGATTAATGCCCAATCACCTTTTACCGCTGCAGATCATTTTCCTGCGTGTTTCGGGTACATTGCTTATTGCATGGATTATTCAGCTGAGCATAAAAGAGCTTCGGATTCTTAAAATTGATCGTGCCGATTTCCCGCGACTGGTACTGAGCAGTATTTTGGGCGTAGCCATTAACCAGATGATGTTTTTTACAGGGTTAAATCACACTACGCCTGTTGATGCTGCCATTATTAACTCCGGGAACCCAATAATGGTACTTGTATTTGCTGCATTGATACTTAAAGAAAAAATTGGAACTTCGAGGCTGGCCGGCATACTACTCGGAGCTTCAGGGGCTTTAATGCTGATTTTGCTGGGAAACCCAATTTCGTTAGGCAGCGGATATTTGAAGGGTAATTTTTTTATTCTTGCCAATACGGCAGCATGGAGTTTATATCTTGTTATCGCAAAGCCGCTTATGGTAAAATACAATCCGTTTGTCTTGATGCGTTATATTTTCCTTTTCGGATTTATCGGAGTATTTCCATTTACGGTTAATCAGGCGATGGACATCAATTTCAGCACTTTTGATACGCGCACCTGGTTTTCAATTTTGTACATAATTATCGGCACTACGTTTATGGCATATTTCTTTATCACCTTTTCGCTTAAGCGTTTATCGTCGCCGGTAGTAGCCTATTACACTTATTTACAACCGGTTTTGGTTGCGCTTATAGGTATCATCCTGTTCTCTGAATTAATTTCGTGGGTTAAAATTGTGAGCGCACTCTTTGTATTTGCAGGGATTTACTTTGTAACGAAGAGGCGGAAGACTTAAACCTGTCATGAATCCATGATCACTGAAAACTAAACTACAGAACCTCTTTAAAACATATGCCTGAACGGAAGGAGCAACCACCCCAGCACCTTCTCAATCCTGGGACGGCGCATCCAGCTTACATGATCAAAAGGCAGACAATTCTTCATGGTTTCGGTAACATGGCGCTGTACTTCATCAACAATTCCTTTGTGGTTTCCAAAGAGCATTACTTCGTGCTGATAGCGAAAACTGCGATAATCGATATTGGGCGAGCCAATTCCGAATGTTTCTCCATCAATAAGCAAAAGCTTGGCGTGCAGATTATTAACTGTATAAAATATAAGACTTATTTTGTTTGTATAATAAAAGCCATAGTATTTGCTGCTTAACAAATCAATGGAACGAACATCGGAATGGCGGGGTAGTATTATCTTAACACTGACACCACGTCCGGCCGCATCAGCCAGAGCTTTACGCATTTTATATCCGGGCAGGAAATAAGGAGTTTCAATAATTATTTCCCGCTTCGCTTTATGGATCAGACGTTCTAATTTAGTTTTTACACGCTGACGGTATATGGAAGGCATATCTTCAACAAGCTCAAACTGATCGATAAATTTCGACTTTTTATACGTAAATTTATTAAAAATATATTTGCTGTAGATCTTATAACTCTCCAGAAATGAACGCTTAAACATAAGTGTAATTCCTCCGGTGAGCCTGATAACCGATTCGCGCCATTGCAACGAATACCCTGTGATATTGGCCGAACCGATGTAGCCTATCTGATCATCGATAAGCAAAAACTTACGGTGATTACGACGGTGGTTTTTCGTAAAAAAATCGAAAGTGTAAAGAATCTTCCTGAAAAACCTCACCTCCCCACCCGATTTTATCAATTCGCTAAAAAAATCTTCATTGTACGAAACGCCCCATGAATCGAGCAGTAATTTTACCTGAACACCCCTAGCCGCAGCTTTGGTAATCGCTTCACGAAACTGCAATCCAACTTCATCGTTGCCAAACTTATACATTTCGAGATAAATATAATGTTCAGCCTTTTCAATATCGCGCAACATAGCTTCGTAAAACCTGGGTGGCTCGCTGTATAAACGATGGCTCGTGAGGGAAGCTGCAGGTCGCGTCATGGTTTGCTGATATTTGGCAAGTCAAATGTAAGGATTTTATCGAAACATTTATAATTCGTGCCTGATTGGGTTACGTTGGCTAACACTTACAAACATTGTATCTTTGCTTTTTCAAACCAATACAGACCTATGATACGATCGATGACCGGATTCGGCAAAGCCACTGCTAACCCGGGAGGGCGAACAATAAATGTGGAAATACGCACATTAAACAGCAAGCAACTAGACGTAAACACAAGAATTCCATTACTTTACCGTGATAAAGAAGCCGAAATACGCGCTGAAATAAGTCGTGTGCTCGAACGTGGTAAAATCGATTTTATGATTACCATGGACAGCGATGCCGATACAGGCGAATTTACGATCAACCGTCCGCTTGCGCGCAGAATTCATACTGAAATTACCCAACTTGCCAATGAATTGGGCGAAACCACCGGAACCGACATTATTTCAACCATCCTCCGGATTCCTGATGTACTTAAAGCAGGCCGCGAAGTACCCAATGAATCGGAATGGAATATGGTAAAAACTGCCATAACTGATGCCATTTTTCAAACCGATGCCTTCCGCACAGCTGAAGGCGAATTACTGGGTAAAGACATGAGTTCGCGCATTCAGCTTATTCTTGACCTCCTGCTGAAAGTCGAGCCCCTCGAAGGCGCACGAATCGGTAACCTCCGCGAGCGCTTTCAGCGCAACCAGGACGAATTTCTCGAAAAAACCACCAAAGTCGAAAAATTTGACGAAAACCGTTTTGAACAGGAAATATTCTGGTACCTCGAAAAACTTGATGTCACCGAAGAGAAACTTCGCCTGCGCAAACATTGCGATTACTTTATTAACACTTTGCTTTCCAACGAATCAAACGGGCGCAAACTCGGATTTATAACACAGGAAATCGGCCGCGAAATAAATACCCTGGGATCAAAAGCTTACGATGCTGAAATACAAATGATTGTGGTGCAGATGAAGGACGAATTGGAGAAAATCAAGGAACAGTTGGGGAATGTGTTGTAAAATTGTTGTTTCTTGTTTTTTGTTTCAGGTTTCAAGGCTGTTTTCCTGAACTGATTATGATACCAGTTAAAGTAAAGACTCTAAAAATTGATTAGGATTCTGCCATGTCGAAAATGATTATAATTTCCGCTCCATCAGGTGCAGGAAAAACCACTATTGTAAAACATTTGTTACACCGGTTTCCGCAGCTTGGGTTTTCGGTATCAGCCACCAGCCGTGCTATGCGCGAAGGTGAACTTAACGGTAGAGAATATTATTTTACATCGGCTGAAGACTTTCGTCTCATGATCGGGAACAATAAATTGCTCGAATGGCAGGAAGTGTATCCGGGCAGCTTTTATGGCACACAGATTTCGGAAGTTGAACGCATAACTGCGAACGGACAATTTCCGGTTTTTGATGTGGATGTGGTTGGAGGTCTCAATATTAAAAAAATGTACGGCGATAATGCGCTTGCTGTATTCATAAGGCCGCCATCATTCGAAATTCTCGAATCGCGGCTCAGGTCAAGAGCAACAGATAGTGAGGAAAGTCTTCAGAAACGGCTGAGTAAAGTAAAAGAGGAACTTGCCTATGAATATGATTTTGATCAGGTAATTGTAAACGATAAACTTGAGGATGCTTTAAAACATGCTGAGATGCTTGTTAAATGTTTCCTTGGTATAACTGAATAAACAATCCGGCAATGAAAAAGACAGGACTTTTATTCGGATCGTTTAACCCAATACACATCGGGCATCTTATGATTGCAAGTTATATGTACGAGTTCACCGATCTCGATGAATTATGGTTTGTGGTTTCACCGCTTAACCCTTTGAAAGAGCAGAAATCATTGCTGGCCGACCATCACCGTCTCGAAATGGTAAACCTCGCTATTGAGGACGACAAGCGTTTCAGATCGTGCAATATCGAGTTCAAACTGCCGAAACCTTCCTTTACCATTCATACACTCACCTATTTGCAGGATAAATACCCGGAGCGCGAATTTGTAATTATTTCAGGAACCGATATTTTCCCGACTTTTCACAAATGGAAAAACTGGGAGCAATTGCTCGAATTTTACTCCTTTTATGTATATCCACGACCCGGTTCGCAGGATCATGAGCTTACAAAGCACCCTTCGGTTAAGGTTTTCGACGCTCCAATGGTCGAAATTTCAGCAAGCTTTATTCGTGAAGCTATACGCTCAGGTAAAAACATGTCGTACTACATTCCTGATAAGGCTTTCAGATACATCAGCGAAATGCATTTTTACGAAAAATAAACACTTAATAGTGAGTAAAGTACATTTTTAAAAAAGCTCAATGAATTCAAATTTTATTTCTTAGCTTGAATTTTCAACTGGTTAATCCTTATCACAATTTTATAATTCAGGCAAACTTTAGTAATTGTATTCTGTTTAATATTTAATGTTATTTTTGCCCGCTCAACAATCATTTTCCGGCTGATACTCAGGTGGAGAAATCATTTAAAAACCTTTCTATGAAAATCAGAAGTTTACTTCTCGCGATGCTATTTTTAACAGGCATTGCAAATCTCATTGCACAAAATATTCCTGTAACTCCCTCGGAGATAGGTGTAGGAGTATTTCTGGGTGAAACGAAACCTCTTCGCGACATTCCCGAGCTTACGGCTACCGAGTTACAAATTTTAAAGCAAAAAGCGGAAGCCAGGCAGTTTAACAAAAAACTTCGCTACCGCGAATATCCGTTTGCCGATATAGCTTTACCTAAAGGTCCTGATGCCGTTTGGCAAAAAACAATGGGTAAAACAGCAACAACAAAAGCGCCTCTGATAAATTTTGAAGGACAGGCTACTTCTGCATACCCACCCGATTGCAATGGTACCTCTGGTCCTAACCATTTCATGCAAACGGTAAACTCAACTTATGCCATCTACGATAAAACCGGTACCAAGTTAGCTGGTCCGACTAACATGAACCAATTGTTCAACGGAGTTCCAGGTTCGAACTGTAATGATGGCGACCCTATCATACTTTACGATGAGCAGGCCGACCGCTGGGTTGCCACTGAATTTTCACTTTGTGGTTCCAACGATCTTATGCTTATGGCAGTATCAACAACCAATGATCCTACAGGAACATGGTTTGCTTTCTCTTTCGATGTTCAGGGAATGCCCGATTATCCGAAATTCAGTGTTTGGCAGGATGGTTACTACATGGGCGACAACAACAGCTCGTCGAATGATATCTATGTTTTCGAACGTGCTCAAATGCTTATAGGTGGTACAAACCCAAAATTTGTAGGATTTAACAACAACTGGCGTCCCGGCTCGGTAGATGGTTTTATGTGCGTACCTCCTGTTGATAACGATGGTGTTTTTGCTCCTGCAGGATCACCGGGTTTGTTTATAGCTCTGAGTGATGATGCTTTTAACAGCGGCCCCGACCAACTCTGGATTTACGAACTGGATGTAGATTGGGCAAATACAGCGTCTTCAACTTTTAACCGCGTTCAGCAAGTAGATGTATCTCCTTTCGACAGTAATTTCGGTAACAACTGGACAAACATCAAGCAACCCGGTACCAGTCAGGAACTGGACGCTATTCCACAGGTAATAATGAATGTACCTCAATACCGGAATTTTGGAACGTATCAAACCATAGTTTGCTGCCATACGGTTGATGTTGATGCTACTGACCATGCAGGAGTGCGCTGGTACGAGCTTCGGAAAACCCCACCTGCAACAACCTGGGAGATTCGCCAGCAAGGAACATATGCACCTGATATCCACTCACGCTGGATGGGAAGCGTAGTATTAAATGGAAATAATGAAATTGGTTTAGGCTACTCCATTTCCAGCTCAACAGAATATCCTGGAATCCGGTTTTGCGGACAAACAGCCTCGGAATATAATGCTGCCTCCGGAATCCTCGATTTTCCTGAAGATATTATTCATACAGGTACATCTTCGCAAACAGGTGTTGAGCGTTGGGGCGACTATGCCCAGATGTCAGTTGATCCGGCTGACGACGGAACTTTCTGGTTTACAACCCAATATGCAAGCGGCGGAAGCAGAAAAACAAAAATAGCCTCGTTTCAGGTTGGCCCGGTGCCTCCTACTGCTGATTTTATAGCAAACAATACAATACCATGCCTGAATTCTACAACCGTATTATTTACAAGTCAGACAACCGGAAATCCAACTACATATGAATGGACTTTCGAACCGGCCAGTGTAACATTTGCTGATGGAACCAGTAATTCGTCAGTTAATCCGAAAGTAATTTTTAATGCTTACGGGGCGTATACGGTTTCGTTAACTGTAACCAGTGACGGGGGTACCAAAACCACTACCAAACCTGATTATATTCATGTAAATGAAGCTAACGCAAATTTTGCTGCCAATGCAACTACTGTTGTGGTTGATAATGATATAACCTTCAGCGATGCTTCAACCTGTGGTGCTACATCATGGTTGTGGGATTTTGGTGCTGATGCCACTCCGGCAACAGCAAATACACAAGGCCCGCATACCGTGTCGTACAGCTCTACCGGACTGAAAACAGTTTTACTCACTGTTAACGGAATTTCGACCGAAACAAAAACCGATTATGTAAACGTAATTGAATCGTCAATCAACATGGTTTCGGCAACCATCTCGGCATGTAACGGAACGTTTTTCGATCCGGGCGGGCCATCAGCTAATTATGGTAACAATCAGGATTTCTCTACCCTATTCAAACCAGGAATAGCCGGAAGCAAATTACAGTTTGTTTTTACCAGTTTCGCGCTTGAAACTATGACAGGCTGCTCCAAAGACTACCTGAAAATTTATGATGGTTCCAGTGTTTTTTCGCCCCTTATCGGAACATATTGCGGCACCAGTTCACCAGGAACTATTTCAGCATCAAACCCCGATGGTGTTTTACTTTTTGTATTTCACAGCAATGGAACTGTTAACCTTGCAGGATGGTCAGCCGATATCAGTTGTACAGCAATTCCTGCAGGAAATCCTGCTTCGCTTACAGCCACGCCTGCGAGCAGCTCGCAGATTAACCTTGACTGGACTAAAAATGCTGAAAATAATGATGTGATGGTAGCATGGTCAGCAGACGGAACTTTTGGTGTACCGGCTACTGGAACAGTTTACACAGCAGGTGAAGTAATTCCTGGCGGTGGCACAGTGCTTTCTTCAGGAAGTGTTACATCATTTGCACATACAGGGCTAACTTCATCAACTCTATATTATTACAAAGCGTTTTCATATACTGCTGATAAATTGTACTCTGTTGGCTTACCCGCTTCTGCTACAACCTTGTTAGAACCAACACTTGCGGTTGATCCTCTGACTATCAATGTTGCTGCTCAGGCAGGAAATACCCCTTTTATGATTTATTCAAATACGGATTGGAGTATCGTTTCCAACCAACCTTGGTGTACACTGCCTGTATCAGGAACAGGAAATACTGCTGTAATGGTTGATTATGCTGAAAACCCAATGGCAAGTTCAAGAGTCGCCAATATTACAGTCACTGTTCAGGGATTACCTCCGGTTATTGTTACTTTGATTCAGGCTGCTGCCTTACCTACCTTAGCTGTAACACCTCCAAACCAGAATGTTGCTGATCCTTCGGGTACTACTGAGTTTACAGTTACCTCCAATGCCGATTGGGTTGTTAGCAGCGATCAATCGTGGTGCACAGTAAATACTCCCGGAACAGGCAATGGCACAATACAAGCTGGCTTTCAACAAAACCCAACAGTAAATACAAGAGTGGCCAATATCACAGTAACAGTTAACGGATTATCAGCAACAGTTGTAACTGTAACACAGGCTGGAGCCGCACCAACATTATCAGTTTCGCCTGCTACTGTAAGTGTAAACGCCTATGCTTCAACTATTGACTTTACAGTAACATCCAATACCAACTGGACAGCCACAGCCGATTCAGCATGGTGTATTGTAACCCCTTCGGGATCAGGGAACGGAGTTATTACGGCATCGTATCCTTTTAATCCAAGCGGAAAAATCAGAAGCACAAAAATTTCGGTAAATGCTGACGGAGTAAGCACGCAGATAGCAACACTGACTCAGGGACATGAAACTGCATCAGTTCCCGAATACGGATCGAAAGGATTTATGATCTATCCAAACCCGGCAAGAGGAATTTTCAGCATTGTTGTTGATAAAACAAAATATCCTTCGATGCAGGCAGTTATTACCGATGCCAGCGGAACAGTTGTTACCAGCCGCGAATGCAAAGGTGAATCAGAGTATATGTTCGACCTGAGCGAATCACCACAAGGCACTTACTTTGTAAAAATAACAGCCGGAACCGAATCGCAGGTTACCAAACTTGTGATAATAAAATAGAAACCCGGTATCAGGTATCTATAAAAATTTGAAAGGATCAGATCAAAAGCCAGAAATAATACTGGAATTGATCTGATCCTTCATTTAGGGAGTTTTAATATGGTTTCAGAACGTTATACTTCCGAAATCAGGCTTCATAACATTTCAATGCAAAATGCCGTAAAGCCTGAAGAGTTTTTCCGGTTGCCTCGATATATCCCATATGCCCAACATCTTCGAGCAACATCACTTCGCTATGCGACGGAATTACAGCCTGAGCCATCAGCTGGTTGTAAGGCATACGGCTGTCCTGTTTCCCAATGATAAACAGAACCGGAATTTCGGATAACAAAAGATATTGCAACTGGCTTTCGCGATCGCGCATTCCGGCAAGTGCAGCAATAATTGCTTCGGGACTCATTAAAGCAGCCTGTTGCTGAAGTTTTTCAATATCGGCTGAATACTCTGCCACATGCCTTTGATCGAATAAATCAGGGATAAACTGACGGATAAATCCACCTTTGTTTTGTTTCACAATATTAATGGTACGACGCCGGTTTTCCTTTGTTTCATCAGTATCCTCATGTGCATGGGAATGAAATAACACAAGGCCTTTTAAAAGATTTTCATTGTCGGCAGCAAATTGAAGCGCCACATACCCTCCCATAGAGTGACCAGCTATAACAGCCTGTGAAATATTTTCGGCTACAAGTACTTCTTTCACTACCTGCGACATAAGCTTCATACTATGATTATCGGATATTACCCCACTTTCACCATGCCCGGGAATATCGATTGCTATTACTGAAAATTCATCCTGAAGGGTTTGAGTAAACTTATCCCAGATCATTTTCGATTCGAGGAAGCCGTGTAATAAAATTAATGCCGGACCGCTTCCGGAAACCTGGTACGAAATACTTTGCTGCTGAAATTGAAGTGACTTTTTCATTCCTTTGTTTTTTGAAACTGATTACCAATGGTATTAAAAAGAGAGAGGTTGCAAAGATACAACCTCTCTCTTTTATCGCTGATCAATTAAGTTTTTAGAATATTCTGTCAGCCATTGTGGCTTCAACTTCAGCTACCGTTTTAGGAATTGGTTTGCCTAAAACACGCTGACCATCGTTTGTAACCAGAATATCATCTTCTATACGTATTCCTCCGAAAGTACGGTATTCTTCAATTTTATCATAATTAAGGAATTCCTGGTATTTCTTTTCGCTTTTCCAGATATCGATAAGTTCGGGGATGAAATAGATTCCCGGCTCATTAGTAATGGCAAAACCTGGCTGGAGGCGACGCCCTAACCGGAGGTAAGCTGTTCCAAACTGTTTGCTGGGCTGAATTTCGTTATCATATCCCACATGTATCTGCCCCAAACCTTCCATATCATGCACATCCATGCCAAGCATGTGTCCAAGACCGTGCGGGAAAAACAATGCATGAGCGCCGGCAGCAACAGCCTCTTTAACATCGCCTTTCATCAGCCCTAAATCTTTAAGTCCTGACGCAATAGTTTCAGCAGCTACCATGTGGCAATCGCGGTAAAAAACACCAGGTTTTGTGGCAGCTATTGAATTGAGGTTGGCATTCAGAACTATTTCATAAATTTCACGTTGTTTCTGGTTGAATTTTCCACCAACCGGAACGGTTCGTGTAATATCGCTGGAATAATTAAGGCTGGTTTCGGCCCCGGCATCCATTACCATCATGCGTCCTTCACTGAGTATATTTTCGTGGTGGTGATTATGCAGTATGTGTCCGTTAACACTTAAAATTATCGGGAACGACACTGGTCGGCCCTGGGCAATTGAAATTCCTTCCATCGCACCTACAATTTCCTGCTCTTTGCGACCGGGGTATGCCATGCGCATTCCGGTGGTAAACATATTCCATGCAATAGCAACGGCTTTTTCAATTTCAGTGATTTCGAGTTCCGATTTTATCGAACGGAGTTTTACAACGCCGTGTATAAGCGGCATTGAAACATAATCACTTATACGTAAAGGATTTAATCCAAGTAAACTACTAATTTGCAAGGTAGTTTCGGCACGGTAGGTCGGCGCAAAATGTACCGGTCGTCTTTTCTGAATGGCATTGTTTATGAAAACAGGAAGTTCGCTTAGGGGAGCAGTATTTTTCACACCAACTTTCACAGCCAGATCAACCACTTTAGGCTGTGGTCCCATCCAAATGATATCATCAATTTCGAAGTCGTTACCGAAAATATAATCAATATCATTGTCAACATCAATTATTCCAGCGAAGTCGGGGTTTTCGAGACCGAAGAAATAAGAGAAATTACTGTCCTGCCTGAATGAATATGTATTCGCAACATAATTATAGGCAGCTTCGGAATTACCCGGTAACAAAATAATTCCGGATGGAATAAGTTTGCGTAAAGCGTTACGTCTTTCGGTATAAACTTCAGGATTGAACATGGCTGAATAAGGATTGAAAATTAGAACGATGGTTTATCTGAGTGCAAATATATGGTTTTGGCTTATCCGTTATACATCAATCCCTATCGCAGATGTGAAAATATTGACTAAATTTGTGAATTCAAAAATCTACCTGAAATGAAAAAGATTTTTTTACTTTTCGGAATATTCTTCGCTTTGTCAGTTGCAGTGTTTGCCCAATCGGCTGAAGAATGGAACAAAAAAGGCGTTGACCATGCCAAAAAGTTCGAATATGCGAAAGCCTACGAATGTTTTACTAAAGCCATTGAACTGAAAGCAGATTTTGCTGAAGCTTTTTATAACCGGGCAACAGTATGGTTTGAGCTTCCTTCAACTGCATTTCCGGATACCGATGGTTGCGCTGACCTGAAAAAAGCTAAAACCCTGGGATTTAAGGTAAAGGATGAGGTAATGAAAAAGTTTGGTTGTATTTAAGAGTGAAATAGTTTCTTGTTTCTTGTTTCAACCATCATAGGATTTGTAAGGGCTTGAAATAACAATGTTTTTTTAGTGTTTCTAAAAACTGAATTTTACGAAATCAATATTCATAAAGCTCAGCCCGAACCCCTAAATCCCAAATCCTAACCCCTCATTAACAATTCAATCTCATCGGGCTCAATAGGAATATGAGCCATGAGGTTAACCGGCTCTTCAGCAACCAGGACATCATTTTCCAGACGAATGCCTATTCCTTCTTCCGGAATATAAATAGCAGGTTCACAAGTCATTACCATACCAGTTTCAAATACAACCTGCCGCGATCCTACATCATGAACATCCAGACCCAGGAAATGACCTGTACCATGCATATAATATTTAAAGAATGCAGGTGAACCCGACTCATGCTCCCTTATTTCCTGTTCGGTAATCAAACCAAGTCCAAGGAGTTCTTTCTCCATTATGTTGCATACTTCGCCATGCCATTTTTCAATTGTGGTTCCGGGTTTCAGCATAGAGGTTGCGGCTTTTAGCACTCTCAATACAGCCTCATAAACCTGCCTTTGACGAGGTGTAAATTTGCCGTTAACAGGAATTGTCCGCGTCATATCAGCTGCGTAATTACCATATTCAGCGCCAACATCCATAAGCAGGAGATCGCCGTTATTACAAGTATTATAATTTGTATTGTAATGAAGGATACACGCATTTGCCCCTGAAGCAATGATGGGAGGATACGCATGTCCAGTACACCCTTTGCGGATAAACTCGTGGGTATATTCGGCTTCAACTTCATATTCTTTCAGCCCCGGTTTCACAAATTTTAATACACGCCGGAAACCATCGTTTGTAATATCGCAGGCATTCTGAATCTGAACCAGTTCTTCGGGCTCCTTAACCATGCGCAATTCGGTAACCAACGGTGCAAGTCTTTGGTAAGAATGTAAAGGGAACTCAGCTCTCATTTTAGCAGCAAAACGCTGGTCAAGAACCGGTACATCGGTCATAAACTTAGGATATTCGTTTTGATTCAGATATACATACCGTACCCTCGACATCAGGTCGCGGAGTGTAATTTCGAAATCGTCGAGCCATTTTACATTCCGTATCCCGGAAACCTCGCTTACTTCGTCGAGGGTATATTTTTGTCCGTTCCAAATAACCATAAGGTCATTAGTTTTAACGGTAAAAAGCATTTCGCGCATACCCTCAACCGGATGATCGGGACACAAGGTAAGAATGCATTTCTCCTGATCGAGGCCGGTAAGGTAAAACATATCTGAATTTTGCCTGAATACAAATGTCTGATCGCCGGAGCGCGGCATTTCATCATTTGAATTTACTATTGCAAGCGAACCGGGTATCAACTTTGAAATAAGTTTTTCCCTGTTGCGGATATACATTCCCCTGTTTATTGGCAGATAGCGCATATTACTGTATTTTAGCAAGTTAAAAGAAAAGTGTTGTATTGACCCAAAAAAAAATAAATTTTCTTACCCGCAAATCGAAAACAAATAGTATTGTTTCTATATTTGT
>Ga0075012_10004471_pt1 | contig 12990 bp, 11 predicted proteins | sample All_14_2_FD_71474 | JGI IMG/M metagenome (GOLD analysis project Ga0075012, IMG submission 71474) | Freshwater microbial communities in response to fracking from Pennsylvania, USA - Allegheny Zone_MetaG_DW_15 | ecosystem: Environmental > Aquatic > Deep subsurface > Groundwater > Drilled...
CCCCCTCACCACCGCCTTCCGAAGGAGCCCCGCCACTGAGCAGCTCGGGGGGAACAGCGTCGATACCGGGAAGCTCACCCGTCTGTGTGTCTGCCACTCGTCATAGGTCCTTGTGTTAGCCGTCGAGTTTGGATGTCCAGAGCTTGGCGAACTCGCCAGCCGTGATGTCCTTGGCCCTCTGACGGACCCTCGGGGGAAGATTGAGCCGGATACGCGCCTCCGCCTCCTCGGGGGTGACGCCCTTCAACTTCGCAAGCGCATCGACGGCCTTCATGTTGGGCTGCCGGAGGAGGATGGCGGCGCCACCCGACCCCTGCTGATGCGCGAGATACAGCTCACCGGGCGAAGCCTTGCGGCCGAGCACCTGCGTGAGGTTCTTCTGGTTGTCCACGAGCAGCCTTGCGGCCGCATCCGACGACATCTCGACGTTGAACTTGTCGGTGAGGCCGTACTGCGCCGCCGTCCCGTCGATGAACTGGAAGAGACCACCGGCCGACGAGGAGCCGTTCTTGGCGTTCCCATCGAAGGTGCTCTCCAGCCACGCGATCCCGCGCAGTGTCTCGATATCCACGCCATGCTTCTTGGCGGCCTTGGCGATGGCCCCCTCGACTGCACGATCACCCTTGCCGACCTTCACCTTGCCGACCAGTTTGCCGCCCATCGAGTCCAGCGCTTTGATGCGGGCCTGGATGATCTTCACGGCGTCGTCCTGCTCGGCTGCTCCCTGCTGTTGGCCTGGAGGTGCCGCGTCGGTGGGTTCCGTCCCAGGGGTGCCCTGGTTCTTCGGCTCAGCCTTAGGTACCGGCAACTGTCGCACCTGCTCGCGGTTGTACTGCTTGTCCGCGTCGATGGCGCCTCTGATCTCTTCGCCGATGCGCTCCACGGCCATCAGGCGATCGGTGGCGGTAGCCTTAGGGTTCTTGATCTCCCACTCGGACAGCCGCGCTTCCATATCGCCGATCGCGTAGTTCGAAGCGGCCCGCCCGTCGATGTTGTACGGATCGTTGTCGGTGAGCTGCTGCTCGATGAGCTTCCGGTAGCGACCCATCGCAGGCAGCTTGAGGATGCTGGCCTCGCCGCGCTCTCGGCTCTTCTGGATACCGGAGGTGCGATCGAGGAGCCTGCCGACCGTGACGGGGTTCTTGATGTTCCCGGCCTCGATCTCCTCCACCGTCGTGTCGAACGGGGTGTCGGACTTGTAGATGCGTATCTCGGCTTCCCGCGCCCGGTTCGGGTCCTCGCGGCTGTCCTTGGCGGCGAACGTTCCGCGTAGGCGCTCCACGCGGGCCTCGAAGTCGGGATCAGCATCGGTGCCCAACTGCAGCACCTCCACGGGGATGTCACCGTAGGGGTCCTTCGCGAGCAGATCGATGACCTTGCGCGTAGCCAGGCCCACGACCTTCTTCTTCTCGCGCTCCTCACGGGTGGCCACGATGCCATCCAATCGAACCGCCTGGCTGAATATCCTCTCGCGGGCATCGGCGAGCTTCTCTCGGCCGTACTTGGTCTCACCAGGCCCACGCTGCCCATCGGCCCTGCGCTGCGTGAGCACGTCGAGGAACTCGGGGTTGTTGGAGGCGATGGCCTTATCCACCACCGTGTCCACGATGACCTTGTTGAGGTCGGCAGGCCGAACGCCCACGCGGAGGAGGTTCTGACTGGTCGTCTCGATCTCCGCCGCCGCCCTCTTGGGATCGAAGGTGCCTCCTGTGGGATCGCGCTTGAGCTGCGCCTCCACCACGTCGTTCACGGTGGCCGCCGCGTTGTCGAGTGTATTCTGCGCTACGGCCTTGGACTTCTCACTGGAGTGATGGGTCGTCAGCCGTGTACGCATGTTCTCGATGAAGGGGAGCATGCCCTGCAGAACGTGCTTGTCATCCACGCCTTCGATGCGTCCCTTGACTTGACCCTTGAGCCAGTCGCCGAAGCCGGCAGCGTCCGCCGTCGTGCGACCTTCCCAGGAGTCGTAGGCCTCCTCGATCTCGGTAGCTAGTTGGCGGCCCTTGACCTTGCCCTCCTCGACACGGGAAGTCTCCATGTAGGCGGGGGATGCGTCGGGCGGTATCTTCCCCTCCTTCACGGCCTTAGCCACTGAGGGCTCGTCCCGCTTGTAGAAGTCGGTGACGGCTTGGAGTGCGTCCTCGCGTTCCTTCCGGGCCTGCTCCCTGCGGTGCTCGTCGATCCGGGCCGACACGATGTTGTCCAGCCCACGGTCGAGATTGCGGAGACCCATGCCGAGTTGGAGGAGAGGCGACTGAGCCTGCTGCTGCTCTACCGGGGGCGGGGGCACGTAGGTGGTAACGGGGCTGGCGGTGGGCCTGACGACCTCAGTACCGGCCGTAGCCTGCGCCACCATCTGGTTGCTGCTGCGCTTGGTCGGCGTGAAGCCCTCGACCGCCTGCTGCTTCTGAGTGAGCGCCATTAGGTCTTGCCCTTCTTGCCGTCAGCCGTGAGCTTCATGTAGGTGCCAGCCGCGCCCAGCCCAGCCCCAGCGACACCCAGAGCCAGTGAGGCGCCGGAGGCAGGAGCCACGGGGTTGTAGCCAATCTTCAGCGAGTTGATCCGAGCCTCCGATCGGGCATCCGCCCCCTTCATCTCCTCTCGGAGCTGCGCGACGGTGTTCATGTAGGTGGCTTCGCGCTGCACCTGGTCGTTTGCAGGGCCGCGCTCCACGTCCGCGAGGATGTTGTCCACGCTAATCCCAGTGACGTTGCTCTCTCCGGTGGCCGCCGCCTGCTTGCCTCGGGCACGGGCGCCCTCGATAGCGGCAATGCGGTTCTTCTCCTGCAGCGCGTCACGCTCCTGGAGTTCCCGGCTGTGCAACGCGACGTGGTCCTGCCGGTTGGCTCCCTGCGAGGCCTTCACGTTGGCGTAGTAGCGTTCGGTCTCCCGCTGGGCCAACGCCTCGCCTTGAGCGTAGGCCTGCTCCTGCGCCTGGTAAGTCGTGACCGCCTGCGTCGCGCCCAGCGCGAAGGTAGCTAACGTCATTGCGATGGTGACGGGTTCGCACATCAGAAAGCGCTCCGTGAGAAGGGGGTGAGGTTGTCTCGTGTGATGGTGAACTCCAGGAACGGCTCATCGAGTGGGCCGAGCTTCGGGTGATGGGCGATGAACTCTGCCCCGATGCGGCGCAGCCAGTGGACGTGCAAGGCGTTCCCCTCCCAAACGACGTTCCAAAGGGTGGGGTAGGCGGTAAGGGCTTCATCCAACTGCCACCGCATCTCCTGATGGAGGGCAACGAGGCGCCGCTCGGCTTGAACCGTGGCGACCAGCCAGACGATGCCCACCTTGGGGTACTGCAGGTGAGGCCGTACGCCCCACAGGACCAGCGGTGTGCCGTCCAGCAGGGCGATCAGGTTGGTGGTGCCCTCGGGGATCACCCTCTTCAAGGCCACACCCGTTGGGATACCGGAACCGGCTAAGCTCTCGCGCCGATCTGCTGGCCGAATGCTCGCCATGAACGGCACCACATCATCGAGTGTGGCCCTCCGCGTTACGAGCTGGGGGCGGCGCTTCGACGGGATCGCTGCGCCATTCGGAAGAGCCACTTGGCGCTCTGCCACGCGCTCGGCAGGAAGGTGTCGTTGATGAGGGTTATCGTGCATTCCGTGTTCTTCGAGTTGACCCCTACGTTGAGGTTGATGTCGTCGAGAACCACCTCGTCGAAGCGATTGGCGGGACTGCCGAGGATACGTCCGGTGAACTCAGTGCGCCGGGTAGGACCGTTGGTGTGAGCCACCTCGGCGCGCGTGTATCCGGTGCCTGTCATGGCGACCACGAGGCGGTAGACTTGGGTTCGGTCCGCGAGGATCGCGCCGCTGTCATCTTTCGGGTAGAACGTCGAGAAGGTCCGCCGCGCTACCGGCACGACGCCGATGAAGAAGGCATTGGCCTCCCAGTCACCTTCGACGACGATCTCAGAGCCAGACGCAGAGACCACCTCAGCCAGTACGCCAGGCGGCTCCGACATGCCGTGCACGTAGCCACCGAACTGCCGCGACACGATCGTGAACTCCTCGCCATCCGCCATCTCGAAGGGCAGCGCGATGTAGGTGCGATCCTCATCCTCCATGTAGGCCCTGCCCACCTGCGTCTCATCCAGCCGCATATCCAACCGGGTGATGTAGGTAGACTCGGGATCGCGCTGCGCCGACGAAATGTCCACCTTCTCCAGGGAGACGCCATCGGCCCGCTGCACGGTGAGGATCAGGTCGGCCTTGTCGAACCCGCCGCCAATGATCGTGTGCCCCTCGGGGAACTCCCACAGGTTCCATGCGCTCTGCAGCTTCTTCTCGCCGTCGAGATACTGGTTGTAGAAGTAGAGGTGACGCCCATTGTCGTCCGTGAGTACAGCTATGGCCTTGGCAGTCGGCGAGGGCATAAGCCGGGTTCCTGCGCCCGCGATGAACTTAGGGCAGTGATCGTTGGTCCGGGTGGCGTCCTTCGACGTTCCCTGAGGCACCACGAAGTACTCCCACACGGTGGTGAACCGGCCGTCCGCGTCGGTGTCCATGAAGTAGAGGTACGAGCCCGCGCCTTTAGGAGGGGCAGCGGGGTTGAACGAGAAGTTGGTTGATGGCGGAACATCGACGGTCGCCTCCGTAAGCGTCTCCGCCTCAGCCCTCACGTACTGCACCTCGTCAGCGAAGAAGAACATCTGCTCGTTGAACTGCACGGCGTGTTCGAGGGTCGAGGGGCGGCTGCCGACGATGTCGATGTCAATGGGGTCGGTATCGAGCCGCACTTGTGCGCTGTCGGGGAAGAAGGTGAAGTACTGCTTGGTCTTGGACCACGCGCCCCCCGCCGATGTCATCAACCCGAGGCGCTGCTTGTCGAAGAAGATGTCGCGTATCTCGCGGCCGATGAAGCCAGGGTCGGGGGAGGTGGTAACGCCATCCCCTGCTATCCGGGGCTCCCACACGGCGGCCGAGAACACGAAGAGGTCCGGCCCCGAGTTGAGCAGCGTGTGCGGCATGGTGCTAGACTTCGGACGCAGCACGGTGTCGGACGCGACGCACTCCTCCCAAAGGCCTGTCTGAGAGCCGCCACTGTCCACGTACTTGAGGTAGTAGTCGTCGGAGTCTGTGGACCTATCGCCGCGCACCTTGATGACGAAGCCTTCCGGCCCGGCCTGGCCGGGAAGGTCGCTGATCTTCTTCACCTCCCCCTTGATCGGGATAAGGTGCTGACTGGCCCCGCCATCGGAGCAGCTCAGCGTGAAGTCGGTATCCCGCGAGATGTGGACCGAGCTGCCGTACCGCGTGATGGTGAAGCCGGCCAGAGCTGCGTCCCCTGCCGTCGAGGATGCGTAAGGGCTGTTCGCACTGAGCCCGCTCAACACCCGCACGAGGTTGGCAGCAGCCGTATCCGTCTTGACAGTCTGCTCGGCGCCGGACGTTACCGATGTCGGTGTGCTGAGGGTGTACGTGGCCCCATCCAGCGTGACGGTGATCGTCTCCTGGTAGGTGAGCTGCTTCACGAAGAGGAGGGCCTCGTAGCTGCGCGCCGCGCTCTTCTCCGCGCCATCCATCTCGGGGGTCACAGTGCCGTTGACGAGGAAGGTTGTGTCCTCGACCGTCCGCGCCTTGAAGTTCCGGGCAGCCGCGTCCCCCGACATGTGCAGGTAAGCAGTCCCATCCGGGAACTCGATGGTGCACTCGTTGCCTGAGAGCAGGTTGAAGGCGCGGATGTCACCGTCCATGACGAACACCCGGTACTTCTCCTCGTCGGACCGCAGGATGTCGAACTCGTAGGCGTCCTCGAAGTTGGCGCCAGCGATGAAGCCGATCTGCTTGGAGCCGGGCCGCGCAAGGCAGCCGTCCACGGGATCATTGAGGCCATTGATCTGAGCCTCACACTGAGTATCACGGCGCTGCGTCTCGGCCTGCTGGGAGACGCCATTGATGAGGTTGGGGACCGGATAACTGTCGAGCATCAGCGGTGCCGCCGCATGTGGTTGCGACCGTCGCGCATCATCTCACGGAAGTGCGGGTTGTCCCGCGCCGTGTTGTGCTGGGAGTCGTCCGCATCGGCTTGTTCCATGTTGATCCTCGCGCGGGTCTCATCGGCTCTGGTGAACTTGTTGCCCGTCTCGGAGACCATCTCCTGGTCGGAGAACTGCCGCGCTGCCCTGATGCAGATGTACTGACGGGCAGCCTCGGGGAGGTCCTCAAAGCTGAGCAGGAAGCGCACGTCGCAATAGATCGTCTCGGACCAGACGGTGGCGCGGGTGAGCAGGTTGTAGAGGAGGCCTGCCCTGCGCGTGATCTTGAGGGTGCCCTGGTAGCGGCGCCGCGAGGCCGTGACCTTGAGGACGGTGTCGGGGACGGTGATGGTTCCGCCCTCTCCGATCTGGAAGGGGTAGTCGAACTCCTCGTTGAAGTGCCAGCCTTCGAGCTGGACTTCGCGGTTCACACGGGAGAGGGCGAGGATGGCCTTCTCGGTGTCGATCCCCAGCGCCTCACCTTCCTCGGCTTCGAGGGATGACACGGGGGCCTGCCCGATGGTGCTGAGCAGGAGGTTGACCGCCTCAAGTTCCGACGTGGGCGTTACCCAGGCGGAGGCGATGTCGTATGTGGTGGTCACTGCAGGGATCACTCGCTGTTGGGGAAGAGGTGAAAGAGGGAGGGGATGAGCCCCTCCACTCCTCCAACTTGATCGAGACCTTAGGCCACGATCGTGCTGTCATAGACCTCGCAGGCGCACTCGCCACGGAGCTGGCCCATGCCAGAGACCTTGGAGGCGATCATCAGCCAGCCCAGACGATCGTTCTGCTGATCCAGCGTCAGGCGCATGGCCCGAGCATTGAGGCAGCCAACGGCCTGCGGGTTGGTGATGAGGCCCAGCGTCTCACGAGCATCGACCCGGTACTTCGAGGGGATCGCCGAGTCGGCCGAACGATCGGTGTTCGGGATGCGGTTGCCCTTGACATGCTGGATCGGGATGCCGGCGACCTCCTGGATGGTGCCCGACGAGATGTTCGCCGAACCGCCGAAGTCCTTGTTGAGGACGCGCTCGTTCTGCACCAGCAGGTAGTACTCGGCCGAACGCAGGAAGTAGCGGGGGGTGCCGCCGCCGATGTCGTTCTCGCCGATATGGGTGACCGCCGTGTAGGCTGCATCCACCAGGGCATCGCTGTTGTTCGCCGAAGCGTCGATGCGCTTGCCGATCGGGCCGCCAGTGTACGGCGGGGTGCTGTTGCGGGCAGCCAGGATCGAGAGCTGCGCCGCATAGGCGTCGAACGTCAGGGCAATGCTCTCGCCGAGCTGGCGGGAGTAGGCGGACTGCAGCTCGAAGTAGTTGAGCAGCTCGTCGATCTCGGCAACGAACACGCTGTCGAACAGCGGGTTGTCCACGGTGATCGTGACCTGGTTGTGCTCGACGACGCCGCCAGTGATGAGGTTGCCGACCGCATGGTACTCAGCCTCACGCTTGCGGCCGATGATCGGGAACACATGGGCCTTCGCGCCCTGGACCGTCATCGACATGAGATGCTTGTCGAATACGGTCGTCTGCTCCCAGGCCTGGAGAACCATGTCGCCGGCCTTGGTGAGGAAGAGAGCGAGGGCGTCGCCCGAGAGGTTCTGCTGGCCAGGACGCGAGACGCCCGTGTAGCCGGTGGAGATAACGGTGTTTGCCATTTGCTTTCAGAAGATGATGTGTGCTTGCTCTCCTTCGGCATCGCTGGCTGAGCGGCAGGGACGGAGGGTGTTCGGCCGCAGCCGAGGCCTCGCTCCAATCCGGTAGTCGCGAACCGCTAGGTGTTTGGGTGGGTGGATGTGATCTCTTCCCCCAACATCACCAGGCTGCTCTCCCCTCAGGGCGCAGGTATTGGCTTTGCTGGAGGTTGTGACGCACTCCGACGTGTCCACCCAGGTGGCACCCAGGTGGACACTTGCGGAAGGCATCGCCGTTAGAGCTTGATGAACACGCTGACGAACGCCGAGGGCTGCATCGAGGACCCTGCGTCGGTCTCGAAAGTGTGTACATGCGAGCCCGGAGCGGTATTCTGCCCGGCATTGTTCGCTGTCGTGATGTTGCCAGTGTTGGCTGCCGTTGTGCCGGTGTGCGTGTGCTCTTCGGCCCCCGCCGTATCGCCCAGCGCGCGCGCCGTCAGTCCCGACCCGGTTCCGGCCACTACGAGAGCGCGCCCCAGCGCCTTCGTCAGAGTGATCGTCTTGTTGGCCGCGAAGTCCGCCGCCGCGCTGCCGCCACGTCCGGTAGACACCGGGCAGATCGTGTTGTCGAAGGTGTTCCACAGAAGGGCGTACAAGCCCGTGGTGTCCGCATTGGCGCGGGTTGTGCCACCGCTGGATGCGTTGCCGATCGTGCCGTCGTCGGCCTTCACCCAACCGGACAAAGCCGTCGTCGCGCGGATACTGATGCGGTAGTCGCCGGTCTCCCATACTGCGGGCACGTCGGCCGCCGTGTGAGTGTGGCTTGAGGTAGCCTTGCCGGCCAGTAGCGTATCAGCCGCGCTCTTGGTGTAGTAGCTGGCGGGATCGAACGTCGCTGCCAGGGCTGCAGATGCCGCCGCCGCGCCCGCCTCGTCTTCCGCTGCCGCTGCAGATGCCGCCGCCGACACCTGCGCTGCCTCCGCCGTAATCCGAGCAGCCTGCGCCTCCGCGAGTATCTCCTCGCCTCCCACCGTCCGGTCGAAGGCCTCCTGCACACCATAGAGCAACTGCTTGATGATGCGGTTGAGGTTGCCGAACGTGAAGGTGCCGGGAGAGACGAACTGAGCTACGGGCTCGGCCACGTCGGTGCTGCGGGTCAACACGAGGGTCTCGCTTCCGGCCGTCAGTACGGCAGTCGTGCGGATGGTGGTGGGATTAGCAAGTTCCCAGTCCGTGCCGTATGCGAGGGTGGCGTCGTTGTGTGTGAGGGCCAGATGCGTCACCTGGAGGTAGGGGACATCGACCTGGTACTCACGGTTCACGCCATCGGGCGAGAAGCTCTGCCGCGCGTACCTGTTGCTATCGGGCATTGGCCCCTTTCCGTGGTGACTTGGGCCAGCCGCACTTCACATGGCCGTATTCGTTGTGAGCCAGGATGTCCCGCGCATCGGCTTCAGTGAGGACTGTCCCAGCGCTCACGTACTGAGGCTTCGCGAGGAGACAGAAGTTGTCAGTCGCGGGACCAGTCCTGCCGCAGCCGCTCAAGAGGATCGCGCTCAGTAGCAACGCGGACATCCACTTCATGGCGCTTCTCCACATCCTTGGTGATTGAGGTTAGGGCATCCGCCCTCTCCATCTTCCTCCCCGCCCCGAGGAGCCACTTGACGAGACCTAGGGCCACGCCGATAGCCGCCACGAAGGCGAGGAGGTAGGGGAGGGCCTTATTCCAAAGGCCGGTGAGCATCAGGTGCTAACCACGTCGCCGTTGTTGCGCTTGATGATGTAGCGGATGAGGACCGCAACAGAGCAGACCACGGCGGCGACCGTGAGGCCGAGGACGATCATGGCCGGCGTGCCGAGGCTCACCAGGACGCCTCGAAGGCTGCTCACATGGTTGAGGCTCTCGGTGATCTGAGGCAGGGCATCTGTCACCTGCTGCGCGACCGAGACGCCGCCCAGCGTAATGCCCACGCTGCTCGTGACCACCGTGGTTCCCGCAACCTTGGGCTTGATCGTCGGGTCTGCCACCGGGATGGGGACCTGTGGGTCCGGCTTGTGGGCCGACCACTTCGCGTAGGCATCGGCCATCTTGGCGGAGTAGGAGGCCACCGCCCCCGGCCCATTGTAGAGCCGCGCAAACAGCTTCCAGTCCTTGGCCTGAAGAGCTTTGAGCCAGCCCTTCTCGGCCTTCACCAGGTTGACGAACGCGACGAAGTGCTCTCTGCCATCCTTCGACATGGCCCACCACATGGCCTTGGCAGACTCGTAGCCCGCCGCCTTGTGATTGAAGCCCATGATCTGGAAGGCGCCCATCGAGATGGACTGGTAGGCCGCCCCCTCGTCGAGGCTCTCTGCCACCGCCAGCCGGTCGTACTCACGCTCGTCTCCGAGGTACAGCGCACGGTTCCACACCGGGGAGCTGATCTGCGGATACGTCGTGTCCCACACCCCCTTGGTCCTGGCCGAGAACTGGTGGGCCTCGAACAGTATCTTGGGGCGGCCATCAGGCAGGAACCCGGAGCCACGGCTCTCGACTTCTGCGACCGCACGGACGGCAGCCTCCTCACACTGGAGAAGGTCCGCCGCCCACCTCACTAGCTCCTGGCTGAGCATCAGAGCCCGTTCTGCGCCCTGTACCAGCCGGAGTTCGCCAGCTTGGCGTCCACCTTGTCGCGAACGTCCGGGTTGGTCCGGTAGTCGTCGGACCGCATGTCCGCCTGCCAATCGGCCTTGGTCGCGTAGGCACCAGCCTCGACACTGCCCTCGTTGGCTGCCCCGCCTGTCGCCGACCGCGAGGAGCCGAAGCCATTGGCCTCCTGGTAGCGCTGCATGACGCCCGCCGCCAGCAGCTTGGCCGCCGCGATGTCGCGTGTCTTGGCAGCTTCGGCCATGCCCTTGTTGAAGGCATCCCGTTCGGCCTCGGGCATGCTCTCCTTCGCCCACGCCTGGACGCCGGCCCACGACTCGTCGCCGCCGACCTCCTCGGAGATGGCACTGACGAACCGCTGGTTGCGCTCCTGGCGGAAGGCGATGAAGTCGTCCACGTCGTCCTTGGAGAAGCCCTTGCCCTCCAGCTCCGCGTAGCTCTCGGCGCTCAGCTCACCCTTCTCGGTGAACTCGGCCTCGAACTTCGTGACATCCACCTTGGCCGCGACCTCAGCTTCGAGGTCCTGCTCCTGGTTGTCCTCGGCGACCTCGGCTTCGGCCGGCTTGTCGGCCTCCCCTTCGACGCCGGCCTCGCTGGCCTCTACGGCGGCTGCTTCCGGCTGCGCCTCGGCGGGCTTCTCACGAGAAGCCTTCTCCTGCTGCAGCTTCGTGAGTTCGGCCTGCGCATCCTTGTAGCGCTTCTCGTAGTCGATCGGCGCCGCCGCCTGCTCCCGGAGCTGCGCCGCAGTGGGGGCTACCTGCTCGGTGGTGATGGTGTGCTGGTGAGTGGGCGTCTCGACGGTGGGAACGCCCATGTCCACGGTGCCGGTGAAGCGGCCGGAGGCGCCGCTGGTCTCGATGTTGCTCATTGTGCGGGTTGTGCCCCTTGGGTTGTGGCCGGAACGCCGGCAGATTGGAGTGCGGCCTGGAGAGCGGCGGGATCAATCTTGCCGTCCATCAGGCCCTTCATCCCTTCCTGCGCTACGCCGGGGATGGTCTTGTCCATGATCGCGGAGCCCCGAGCCTGTTGCTCTTCGGACGCGATCGTCGCTGCTTCTCGGAAGAGGCCATCCGTTGGAATGCCCTTGTTGGCAGCCTGTCTTGCGCCGTACTCCGAGATGGACATCTGCTTGGCGGCGGCTTCCTGGCCGAACACACTGGTGATGTCCTGCGCCAGCTCGCGGAGGTTCTCGGCTTCGGCGTTGCGGCCCAGCGTATCGATGCCTGTGATGACCTTGATCGACACGATGTTGGTCTTGGGCAGCTTGGGGAAGTCCCGGTCCTCACGATCGAGGAGGTGGAGGAACCGCATGACCCACCAGCGCTGCACCGTCTGAGATATGGAGGCGTACACGCCGCCCATCGCCTCATCGAGTTCCCGAGCCATGAGCCTGATCTCTTCGGCCGTGACCCGCTCCCCATTCCGCTGGATGGCGGAGTTGAGGAGGAACGCGAAGGCCAACCGCTGGATGATCCCTTGCAGGGCATCCGAGACGAACTTGAAGTCGGCCGACTTCCCGAGGTCGGGGACGCTGATGTCCCCCTCACGGCCCGCCAGCCACGCCAGGTTCGGCGCATTCTGGAAGTCGCGCAGCCGTGTGGCGCTCTCGGGGTTGACGAGGAACACCAGCCACGAGCAGATCGCAGCGGCATCCTGCAGGGCCTTCGAGAGGTTCTCACATGCGAGCAGATCGCCGTAGTACTCGTCGACGTAGGAGCGGCCCCAATTGGAACCATACACCGGGATCAGCCACGCAGCGTACAGCGGCGGAGCATCGACCGGGTCCTTAGCGTTGGTGCCGGGGATGCGGACCCCCGCGTACTCCTCCCACGAGTACCACCACTCGGTGCCCTTCTGGTCAAAGGCCTTCTGGCACACCGTGTAGATGTCCACGGCTTCGGCATCGCCGTCCTGCTTGGCGGTGCTGGCCTCGACGCCCTTCCTCCGCACTAGGGCCTGCACATCGGGCGGCAGGGAGTGGACGGCGACGGGCTCCTTGAGGATGACGAGGAGCTGCTCCCCTCGGTTGTTCCGCTGCACCACGTAGTGGTTCATGTCGTGGTAGAGCGGCTGCGCGAGCTTCTGGTGGCGGAGGAGGACGTTGCCTCCCACCAACAGGTTGCGGGTGCTCTCGTTGACGATCATGCGGAGAGGCGTGCTCTCCATCCTCGATCGGACCCCTTCCTCCCGCTTGGACAGCGCCGCTTCGACACGGGCCTTGAGGGAGCCCTTAGGGTTCTGCTTGTCCTCCTCCCGCTCCATGGCGTCGAGGCTGTAGTCAGCGATCTCGTGCTTGAAGATGGGACGGTTCGGAGGGAGCTGCGTAAGCAGTAGGCGGGACGAGATGTTGTTGAGGCATCGAGCGCCGAAGGACTGGAAGGGCGTGTAGAGGGGATCACCCGCCTGGTAGTTTTCCGGGGGGATGATGCTCGGGATCGTAACCTCGCTGCAGCGTCTTGCCGCGTCGAGGACGATCTGCCGCCTCACTGCCAACTTCTCGTAGAGGTCCCTCGCCGATTGCCCTTCAGGAAGTCTGTAGGGTGTGGCTGCCATGCTGCCGCTTAGAGCGAGAGCCCTGCGCCGCCTGCGAGCCCGCCGAGCGCGGAACCTGCAGTGGCATCACGTCGGAGATTGACGCCTCGTGTCCTACCGGCCGCCTGCTCGGCGCGGCGTCTGGTGCGCCCTGGCGTGGGTGGCTCGGGCGGTGGCGCTGGCGGAGGAGCCGGG
>Ga0075012_10004472_pt1 | contig 12988 bp, 16 predicted proteins | sample All_14_2_FD_71474 | JGI IMG/M metagenome (GOLD analysis project Ga0075012, IMG submission 71474) | Freshwater microbial communities in response to fracking from Pennsylvania, USA - Allegheny Zone_MetaG_DW_15 | ecosystem: Environmental > Aquatic > Deep subsurface > Groundwater > Drilled...
TCGCAGCGAACTGGAATTTTCCGGCGAGATCGTCGGCGCCGCGCTGGTGCGGCTGAAGCGGCTGGTGATGGCGATTGAGAAGCTACGCGAGAAGGCCGAAACCAAACCTGGCGGAAATCCCGCTGGCGACCAGTTCGATAAGTCCTTCGATGAAGAGATTTCGAACGATCTTAATACCAGCAATGCACTTGCAATTCTCGATGTCGTGATTGGGCGATCCGACATCAAACCCACCGACCGGCTGGAGGTTATCGGTAGGTTGGACAAAGTACTCGGCCTCAACCTGCTCGCGCTGACCCGTACGGACCTGCGCATCGCGCCCAGGGACGCGACGATCACGCCCGAAGCGATCGAGGCCGCCCTCGACCGCCGCCAGCAGGCGCGCGCCGCCAAGGACTTCGCCGCCTCGGACGCCATCCGCGACGAACTGATCGCCAGCGGCGTCGACGTCATGGACGGCGATCCCCTGCGCTGGGAATGGGCCATCAGGCTGGGATAGCGTACGACATAACAACCACGTCATCCCGGACTTGATCCGGGATCCCGCTTATTTTCGAGAAACAGCTAGACGCCGGCTCAAGGCCGGGGTGACGACGTGGATAGCAACCGCCTCACCTCACCCGATAGAATTCCGCCACCCGGTCCAGCGCCAGCGTCAGCACCAGCTTTCCCGCCCGCGTCGGCCACCCCAACGCCCGCTCCGCCGCCGCCAGCCCTTCGCCCGCACACGCCACGCGCCACAATATGTCGGACAGGCCCGGCCCCGCCGCCGCGATCGCCCCGTCGAACCGCTCCCGCGCGGCCAGCGCCGCCATGCCGGGGTCGGCCGCCCGCGCCGCGCCGCGCCGTCCGCGCCCGGCCGCCGCGATATCCCACAGCATCGTCACGCGCGGCCCCAACCCCGCCCGCTCCCAGTCCGCCCGCAGCGCGTCGCCCGCCAGAAACTGCCGCTCCGTCAGCATCTTGCGCGCATACAGCCATGCCAGCGGCGATTCCGCCAGATGCACCGTCACCCGCTGCGCCCGCCCCTGCGGGTCCAGTATCCGCCGCTCCACATGCCGTGCCGCGTCCGCCGCTCTCTGTCCTGCCATGCCGTTCTCCTGCCGATCCGGGGCATGGGCCTTGCCACGCGCGGCCATCTGTAGGACAGTCCGCAAACCAAATAGGTGAGGGGGGACCGCTGTGATCACGCGTATCCGCGATGTACGGCGCGCAAAGGGACTAACGCTGGAGGAAGTCGGCGCACGCTGCGACCCGCCCACCACGGCGCAGACCATCGGACGGCTGGAAACGGGCACGCGCACCGTTTCGGTCAAATGGCTCAACCGCATCGCCGCCGCGCTGGGCGTCACCGCCGCCGATCTGGTCGACCTGCCGGGTCAGCAGGCCGTGCCCGTCGCCGCCCTGTTGAATGCGGACGGCGTCCATGCCCCCCGTCATTCCATGACGCTCGCGCCGCCGCTGCCCGCCCCGGCGCTCGTCGGCATCGTCGTCACCGCGGGCATCGGCGACTATCGCAGCGGCGACGAGATATGGTGCGAGCGGATCGCGCCCGACGCCTTTCACAGCGCCCTCAATCGCGACGTGCTGCTGCCCCGCCCCGGCGGCCGCTTCCTGTTCGGGCGACTGATCGGGAGAGAGGGCGATCGCCTCCAGCTGTTGCCGCTGGGCGCCGGAGCGCGCCAGCAGATACTGACGGACCCGCCCTGGGCCGCTATTGCCGTCCGCCTGATCCGCGCGCTCTGAACGGCTGGAGAGACCAAACATGACCCTCAACGTCCTGATGCTCTCCACCCTGTTCCCGGACATGAGCCGTCCCAATTTCGGCGTGTTCGTGGAGCGGCAGGCGCGCGAGCTGGCGTCCCGCCCCGGCGTGACCCTCACCGTCGTCGCGCCGCTCGGCATCCCCTACTGGCCCGCCTCGCTTGCCGAACCCTATCGCACCATGCGCGCCCTGCCAAAGACGGAGCGGTGGAAGGACCTGACCGTCCATCGCCCCCGCTTCCGCACCATTCCAAAGGTCGGCGGCCGCGCCAATGTGGGTGCGATGACGCAGGCGGTATTACCGCTCGTGCGCAAGCTGCATCAGGAAACGCCGTTCGACGTCATCGACGCCAGCTTTTTCTTCCCCGACGGTCCCGTGGCCCAGCGGATCGCGAAGAAGCTGGGCATCCCCTATTCGGTGAAGGCGCGCGGTGCGGACATCCACTATTGGGGCCGCTTGCCCGCCACAAAGGCGAAGGTGCTGCGGGCCGGGCGCGACGCCGCCGGGCTCCTCGCCGTGTCGCAGATGATGCGCAAGTCGATGACGGCACTCGGCATGGAGGAGGACCGGATCAAGGTCCACTATACCGGCGTCGACCTCGACCGCTTCCAGCCGCTCGACCGCACGGCGGCTAAGGCGGAATTTGGCGTTTCGGGCCAGGTGGTGCTGTGCGTCGGCCACCTCATCAGGCGCAAGGGGCAGGCATTGCTCATCCGCGCCCTGCCCGCCCTGCCCGGCGTCACGCTGCTCCTCGCCGGGCAAGGCGAGGATCGCAGCCGGCTGGAGGCGCTGGCCGACGAACTGGGCGTGTCCGATCGCGTCGGCTTCATGGGCTCCGTCCCGCACGAAGCGATGCCGCGCCTGATGGCGGCGGCGGACGTGATGGCCCTCCCCTCCGCGTCAGAAGGGCTGGCGAATGCGTGGGTGGAGGCGCTCGCCTGCGGATGCCCCATCGTCATCAGCGACGTGGGCGGCGCGGACGGCGACCTGCTGCTGGCGCATCTGCGGGAGATTTCGGGGAAGGAAGCAGCCTAGCGATTCACGTCACCCCGGCCTTGAGCCAGGGTCCCGCTACCCTTTCTGAAGAGAAGCGGGATCCCGGCTCAAGGCCGGGATGACGAAGGGAGCAGCGAATGAAGGCCAAGAATCATCATTCAAGCCTCCGCCTGCAAGCAACCGGTTTCAGATATTATTTAAGGGTTCTGTCACATTATCCAAATAAGAGTGGATACATGTTGCCAATGACCATTATGAACTGGGCACTTATCGCAGCGCTGGCAGGCAGAATACTAACATCCAGCGACAGCCTGTGGAAAAGAGCGCCTTCCACGATCATGCTGGTCGTATTATTATTGTTTATCTTTGCTTATCGCCCGATAGTCATCACATTTTTCCCAACGCCATATGGATCAATGTACTTTGTCAACGCGTCATGGCACGTCGCGGCACTGGTCCTTCTCATCTGGCAGTATGTATCAAAGGATCACAAGGCTATCCGTATCGCATCCGGCGCGGTTGCGGCGCTTAATCTTGCGCCAGTCGTTGTTCTGACGCTCATCGCATTAGCGTTCATGGCAATCGGTATCGGTAAGTGAGCTTTTCCAGTTCCGAAACGCCCATAGCCCACCACAATCCGCTAGCCCGCTAAACCCCCAGCAACGCCCCCACAATCCACCGTTCCTCGGCCCGCAGCACGCCCCAAGCACGCGCAGCCGCCCGGCTGTCCATCGCTTCCACGCCGATGCCACGCCCTTCCAGCGCCCGCACGAACGCGCGCGGCGGCTGCACCAGCCCCCTGCCCGTCCCCAGCAACAGGAATTCCGGCGCACGGTCCAGCGCCAGCAGCGGCGCGATATGCGCCTCGCCCAAACCCTCGATAGCAGCGGGCGTATCGTCCCACGCCATCGCCGCTAGCGGCGTCAGCAACAGCCCGTCGGGAAACACCGCGTCGCGCACGCGAAAGCCGCGCCCGGAAAAGCCGGTGACGATCGGCCCCAGCCCATCGGGGTCGCGGTGCAGCTCTATGCCGCTGCGCCCGCGTCCCTCGGGCTTCCACTCGCTCAGGGAACGGCTCCGTCCTTGGGGCCCACGCGCTCGGCCTGCGCGGCCACGCCCTTGGCCTTCTTGCCTTCAGGCTCGGGCTTCAGCCCCAGCGTGATGAGCAGCGAGGACGACACATAGACCGACGAGTAGGTGCCAACGATGATGCCCAGCACCATCGCCGCCGTAAAGCCGCGCAGCACATGGCCGCCCAGCAACAGCAGCGCGCCCAGCGCCAGCAGCACGGTGACGGACGTCATCACGGTACGCGGCAGCGTCTCGTTGACGGAAAGGTCGATCAGCGCCTTCATGTCCATCTTGCGGTACTTGCGCATATTCTCGCGGATGCGGTCGTCGATCACCATCTTGTCGTTGATCGAATAGCCGATGATCGTCAGCACGGCGGCCACGATGTTCAGGTCGAACTCCAGCCCCGTAATGGCGAAGAAGCCCAGCGTCATCAGCACGTCGTGGACGATGGCGACGGCGGTCGAAACGCCGAACTGCCATTCGTAACGGAACCACGAGAACATCGCGATGCCGATGATCGCCAGCACCACAGCCAGCACGCCGTTCTGGATCAGCTCGCCCGAAACCTTGCCGGACACGGTGGAATAGTTGCTGAAGGTCGCGCCGGGGAACTCCTTCGCCAGCGCGGACTTCACCGTCTCCACCATCTTGTCGGTCGCGCCTTCGTCGGTGGATTCGGGCGCCGGCAGGCGGATGGTCACGGTGTTCTGCCCGCCCAGCTGCTGCAGCGTCGCGTCGCCCACGCCAAGGCCGTTCACCGTCGACCGGATCTTGTCCAGTTGCGGCGCGGAAGCGAACTTCTCCTCGATCGCCACGCCGCCCTTGAAGTCGACGCCCAGATTGAGGCCGTGGATGAACACGGCGACCACCGCCGCGACCGTCAGCGCCGCCGTCATGACGAAGGCGATATGGCGTACGCGCACGAAACCGATGTTCGTGTTGTCGGGCACAACCCGCAGCGGCCCCATCTTGATTTCGGTCGGCCGCTTGCGCCGCACCCAGTTGGCGGCGAGCAGGCGCGTGAAGGTCACGGCCGTAAACACGCTGGTGGCGATGCCGATCAGCAGCACGATGGCAAAGCCCTTGACCGGGCCGGAGCCCAGCACCAGCATGATGCCGCCGGCGATGGCGTGCGTCACGTTCGCTTCAAAGATGGTGCGGCTGGCTTCCTTGTACCCGAACTGGATCGCCTGCACGACGCCGCGCCCGCGTCGCAATTCCTCGCGGATGCGTTCATAGATCAGCACGTTGGCGTCCACCGCCGTACCGATGGTCAACACGAAGCCGGCGATGCCCGGCAGGGTCAGCGTGGCGTTCAGCATGCCCATCACGCCCAGGATCACCAGCACGTTGATGGTCACGGCCAGGTTCGCGTAGAAACCCCAGCGGCCATAGCTCAGGAACATGAAGATCGCGACGGCGACGACGGCGATGACCGAAGCGGACAGGCCCGCCTTGATCGAATCCGCGCCCAGTTCCGGGCTGACGGTCGATTCCTGCACCACCTTCATCGTCACGGGCAACTTGCCGGACCGCAACGCGATGGCGAGCTGGTTGGCGCTTTCGACGGTGAAGTTGCCGCTGACCTGCGCGGTGCCGCCCAGGATCGGCTCGTTGATGTTCGGCGCGGACAATACCTGTCCGTCCAGAATCATCGCGAACGGGCGATTGACGTTCTCGGATGTCACGCGGCCGAACTTGGTGCCGCCCGCGCTGTTGAAGCGGATGGTGACGACCGGCTGGTTGTTCTGCTGGTCATAGGCCTGGCTGGCGTCCGACAGCTCGTCGCCGGAAACCATCACCTGCCGCTTGACCGCAATGAACGGAATGCCGCCCGGATTGGTCGGATAGGGCAGCACTTCGCTGCCCACCGGCGCGCGGCCCTTGGCCACTTCGGCCGGGTCGGCGGTCGTGTCGACCAGCTTGAATTCCAGCTTGGCGGTCTTGCCGAGCAGGTCCTTCAGCGCCTTGGGATTCTGCAGGCCGGGCACCTGCACGACGATACGGTTGGCGCCCTGGCGGATGACGGTCGGTTCGCGCGTGCCCATCTCGTCGATGCGCTTGCGGATGACTTCGGTGGCGACGGCCATGGCGCTGTCGACCGAATTGGCGATGCCCGCCTCGGTCGGCGTGACGACGATGGTCTGGCTGTTCACCACCTCGACGTTGAAATCGCGCTGGCCGGTCATGCCCGCGCCCTGCGTCAGCGGGCGGATGCGCTCGACGGCGGCGTCCACCTGGGCGGGGTCGCGCACCATGAAGCTCAGCTTGCCGTCGCGGCTGGATATGTCGCCGATGGCGATGCGCGGGTCCTGCCGGCGCATTTCCGTGCGAACCTGATCCTCCATGTTGGTCAGGCGCTGCTTGGCGACGTCGGCGGTGCTCGCCTCCAGCAGCAGGTAGCTGCCGCCCGAAAGGTCAAGGCCCAGGTTGATGCGCGTGTGCAGCGCCGCCGGCAGCTTTTCCACCACCCTGTCGGGCAGGAAGCTGGGGACCGCGCACAATATGCCGATCAGCAGCGGCAGGAGGATGCCGGCGACGGCCCAGCGGGAAAAGTTGAGCATCTTGGGCGACCCGTTCAGTCGTTGGCGGGCTTGGCCGCGGTCGGGTCGATCACGTCGGTCAGGGTCGACTTGACGGCCTTCACCTTGACGTTCGGGGCCAGCTCGACATCGGCATAGACGTCATCGACACGCACCACCTTGCCCACCAGGCCACCGCCCGTCACCACCTGATCGCCCTTCTTCACACCGGCGACCTTGTTCTGATGTTCCTTCATCCGCTTCTGCTGCGGACGGATCAGCAGGAAATAGAAGACGGCAAAGATCGCCACGAGCGGCAGGACATTAACGATAAAACCGGCGCTGGAAGCAGCGCCGCCAGCAGTCTGGGCCATAGCGGGGGAAATGAGCATCGATGGACTTTCGCGTTCCAGGGACGAACAGGCGAGAATGGCATGGGCGCGGCGTTCACCGCCGCTTTACCACACCCCTCGGGACAAGGGCGGGCGGCTACCACAGCGCCGCGCCCGGGGCAACAGCGATGCGGTTCCCGGCTGGCTATATGCCCTCCGCCCCGAACCCGTCGAAGCGCCATGCTTTTCTTCCTGAGAAGAATGCGCCTCCGGCCGGTCCGGGACGAACGGATCTTATGTGCGCAGGGCATCGCCAACCCGCTTGCAAGTTGGAAAGCATCCGCCTAAATGCCCCGCTCCGGTCGGGACGTAGCGCAGCCTGGTAGCGCATCACACTGGGGGTGTGGGGGTCGGAGGTTCGAATCCTCTCGTCCCGACCAATTTTACCAGCTTTTACAAGCACTTAGCAGGCAGCGAAAGCTGCCCGTTTTGCTGTGCGAGCGCCGTGTAAGGGGCATGTAAGAGTTGCCCTGAATCGCCGCACTCATAGCAGCACCCCACGCCCGAAGGCGCAGGGTGCTGACAGCGTCAGGCGGGAGGAGACCCGTCCCCGCTGCTGGCCCCGATGTTTATGGCGGGGGTCGGTGGCCTTAACCCCGGCGCGGCAAGCAAGATGGAACTCCCGCGCTAACTCATCTCGTAAATCGGTCCTCGTCTCCCCTGCACCCGTCCGCGCCGCTGCACAGCCGCAGGCGCAGCACGTCCTCTGAGAAAAATGGACGGCGACACTTGAGGCAGCGGTGCCAGCCTACCTTCCTAACCACACGGCCCGGAATATCCATGTCCGTGACCGGCTCGCGGCGCACGCACCCGTCAAACGGCCAAGCGTCCGGCTCGATGATACCAATAGCGGCAGCCTGCCCCTTCATGCGGAGCGGGGTATAGGGCCCGTCACGCGGCGGTGCGGGCCTGCGCGGCTTGGGTTGCTTGGGGGTTTGCGGCTGATGGTCGCGCTCGCGCCATGCTACCAGCCACGCGGGTTCACCGTCAGCGTGCATATGCGTCGCTCCATGTCCCGTCGCGCTCCCATGCTCGCAGGGCAGCAACGACCGCCACCATGTCCCGCCGGTCCAGCGCCCCGCTCTGAATGCCGGGGAGCACCTCGTGCTCAACCCAAGCGTCAAACGACCCGAACAAGAGCGTGAATGGGGATGGTCTCGGCTTCTCCGCTTCCTCTATCCGCTTGATGCGGCGTTGAAGGGCGCGGATGCCTGCCATTGTGGTTATCGCAAGCCGAGATGGTAGCGAAGGTCAAAGGGTAGGTCCGGCGCACCGGGGCGAGCCACCAGCGGCACAGGCGTAGGCGGTGGAGCGGGTTCAGCTTCTGGCATGACCACAGGTGCAGGCACGGAAACCGCCGTGCGCCCCATCGCGGCATAAATGGCAGGCGCGGCTTCAATGAGGGCTTCAAGCTCCAACCGTGCCAGCGTAGCGTCGATTGCCATCTGCTCGTGCATTGCAGCGAAGTGGCGCGGTGCCAGCATGGCGCGAATCTCCGCCCACTGCTCGCGTTCAATACGGCGGCGCTCCGCCAACGAAATGTCAGCTTTCATATGTCACCTTCAATTGGCGCAGAATGTCGTAAGCGTCGGCGCGGACCCGCCAGTCGTCGCAATCGCGCATCACCTCGCACATGCTCTGCACGATGCCCCGCCGCATCTCGCCGCGCTCCTGATCGGTCATGCGGGCGACCGCTTCACAGATGGGCAGAAAGCGGCTTGGCTCGCGCATGTCATCGCCGTTGAGGGGAACGACATGGATGGGGTGCGCCATAACGTCCGCCATGCTGACCGCCCAATCCACCGCTGCCTGATATTCGGTGATGGGTTCGTATCGCAGGTGGCGCACTACCCGCGCTCCCGCTTCGTCGTATCCCAAGAGCGAGATGCGCACGAACACATCGTCATCGCCAATGGCATGGGCGTGGACGCGGTTTCGTTCGGTGTTGATGATCGTCATGCCCCTACCCCTATGATGGGATTTTCAGCAAGGCCGGTCGCACTCGGCCCGTTCGCAAAAAATGTGCAAATAATTCCGTTTTACGCTCGGGCATCGCGGGCCTCCTCAAGAGCGGCGATCCGGGCTTCCAGCTCCTCGCTGGCGCGCACGTCCGCGAGCGATTTGATGCTGTCGATGATGAGCCTGCCGACATCGGGCGCGACCGCGCCAGCGGCAACGGCGTCGAGCACCTGGGCGACCTGCTCGCTGATCGGTGCGGTGGCGTCGAACTCGAAGTTCACCTTCTCTGCCTGCGCCTTCACCGAGGGCAGCACCTTCGACAGCACGATGGACGCGGCGTTCGTATCGCCCTCAAGGGCGCGACCGACCAGCATCGCAACGATGTTGCGCATCTCGTCCAGCGCCGCCTGTGTGGCCAGCAACCGTTTGTCAGGCACGCCCGCCGGTCGTCCCTTCGGGTTGGGAGATGGACCATTCTTCACCCATGCCGGGTTGCCCGGACCACGCGGTTCGGATGGGATGGGTTGAGGCGTGGGCTTCCAGTCCGTTCCCCAAGGCGGTGCAATCTGTTCAGTCATCGGATGCCTCGATTTGATTAGAACAAGGATCAGACGACGAACGACTTTTCAGCCGCCGCCTTTGCTGCGCGAAGTTTCTGCACTTTTGCTTGTTTCGCCCCGACCGCCTTCTCCATCTCACCAAAGACGAGGCCGCCGCGCTCACCGATCAGTTCAAGACCCGCCTTCGCGGCCCGCAGTTGCTTGGCGGCACGAGGGTTCGCCTTCTCGTGGTAGAGCTTCAGCAAAACCTTCTGGACCTCCGGCGTGATACCGCACAGATAAGCTGGCCCGCCGAGGCAAGCGCCAACGGTGCGTTCGTCGCCCGCCTCGATTGCGTTGCGGATGAAGCTCATCTGCTGCCCATCCGGCAGCGAATGGACATACGCCCTGATCTCGCCCGCCATCGCGCCCACGCCCTTCCCCTCAATGGGCTGAGACAGTTCCGTCTCAAGCCCCTCAATCACACGGTTCAGGTTCGCGGTGGCACTGTCGAATCGCTTGGCAAGCTGTAGGGTCAGCTTGTCCGCGAAATCCGCCGTGTGGATGAGCGCCGCCGCTTCGTTCCATGCCGGGTTGGTCTTGGACGCGGCGCTGGCGTCGTGGACGCGCCCGACTGCGATGTAGGCTTCGTTGAACGCGGAAACGGTCCCGGCAAGAATGCTTGAAGTGTCGTCGTCGTATTCCGCAATCGCCTGCACCGTCTCAGGATGAAAAGACGGGGTGACGCGGGTGTCAATTTCATCGGCCATATCGAACTACACTTTCGGATAAAACATACACTGCCCTTACACGGTAGCTATTCGCGCTGTAGTTCCGCAATATGCTCTAACAATTTCAATGAGTTCCGTAGTTCCGCGAACGGTCGGCGTTCAAACAGCATGTTTGCTTGCCGACGATTTGGGCGTGATGACCACGCTGGCGCGGTGCGCTGTAAGGCCCGCACAGGCACGGCAGCGCATGGCCGCACCCCTAGCGACGAGCGCGGTGCTTTCGCGCCCCAGCCCCGGCGCTGCTCGCTGCATGTGGTGACCACTGGCGGCAAGCTGCAAGGCAAGCTATGGTGCCACCATGCGCGAACACATCATCAATGAGATTAAAAGGCTGGCCGCACTCAACGGCGGGCAAGCACCGGGCAATCAGGCGTTCGTTTCTGCCACCGGGATCACCGAGACGAAGTGGCGGGGCAAGTATTGGGCGCGGTGGGAGACGCACTTATAGAGGCCGGCTTCCAGCCAAACACTTGGACGGGCAAGTCCGACGCGAACTCAATCATCATTGGTATCATTGCCGCAGCACGCCATTACGGACACTTCCCGACCAACGACGAGATTTCGATGCTCAGGGCGTCCGCTCCATCCATTCCCGCACCTAAGACGATTCGGGGCAACCTCGGTCGTCAGGATGACATGGTGGATGCGATCCGCGCTTTCGTAGGCGATGCACCGGAGTATGCCGATGTCCGGCGTATGCTTCCCAACCGCTCCCGTCCGCGTCAGCAGACGCCGGTTAGCGGAGCGAAACAGGTGGACGGGCATGTCTACCTCATCAAGTCGGGCGACTTTTACAAGGTTGGCAGGAGCGACGAACTGGAACGGCGCGTGAAGGAGATACGAATTGCGCTCCCCGATGCCGCAACGCTCATCCACGCCATAACCACTGACGATCCACCGGGTATTGAAGCATACTGGCATCGGCGCTTTGCAGACCGGCGCGCAAACGGCGAATGGTTCAAGCTGACGACCGATGACGTTAAGGTCTTCATGCGCCGCAAGTTCCAATAGCGACAGCCCGGCCCGTGACGGACGGCGCATTAGCGCATTAGCGCATTAGCGCCGTCCCCTGTCCCTATACCCATGAAATGCTCTGAATTGACCAGCTACACACCCTCTACGCTAAAGCACTAAAGTTGTGTGTAATATGGTATATTAAGTGAGCATTTTCGCGGGTTTGCAGCATTAGCGTCGCGGCACTAATGCCCGCTAAAGATAGCGCCGCTCCAACGGCTGGGAACGCTTGGGACGCTAATGCAAGTGGCCGCATTAGCGCCCCAGCGTGGTTATTTGGGGAGATTGAGCACGCGATAAGCCCTGCCGTGGAAGTCGTAGATCTCGACCAGCTTGTCCTTCTTCACCTCCATAATCCAGCCGTTGGCGATGGCGGTGTTGATCGCAAGGTCCAGTGCCGCCTTTGCGCCCAGCTTATGCTTGTCGAATGCGGCAACGCGCTGGGTTCGGGTTTGGAGGTAGAGACGTGGCACGATACCGTTCTGGCGCATTGCTTCGCCATTCTTCAGCCCCTTGGGCATCTTCGCGCCCGGCCTGATAAACTCGCGGCAGATGTCGAGCATCTTTGCCTCGCGCCCGCCGTCGCTGCCTTCACCAACCTCGCCAAGACCAATCCGCTTGAGAAATTCGGCGTTGCCGTGCCGGACGAGCGCGATTGCCCACTCCACCTGTTCGAGCGTCACCTTGGGGCCGTAAGGCTGGTCGCCAACCGCTAGCAGCGTGGCTACCCTGAGCACTTTAATGTGCGCCCGGTTCCAAAGCTGAACAATCCATTCGTCGTCGTCTGCCGCGTCGATCTTCCGGTCGCATTCATCGCGGAACGCATCGAGAGCTTGCTTGGCATCTGGCAGAGCGGGGACAGGCATATGCTTGTTCTGGCTGCGCAGCAATTCGCCATGACGGGCGATACGTGACAGCCAATCGACAACCTCCTTTGGAGGTGTCGTTTGCCGCATGGCATTTTCCGGCGGTCGCTTCCCGTCATACTGAATGACGAGGAAGCGGGACATAAGGCCATCTTCCATCATTGAATCGGTGATGGACTCGTAGAAGGTGCGCGGCGTCGTTTCGCCCAAAAGGCTATAGGCCACCCCGCCTGACGGTTCGACGTTATTCTCTTGCGAGCTGTAACCGATGCCCCCCATCATGGAGCGCGGCGCGGACTTCATATAGAGTTGGTTCAGCGTCTTCCGCAGAGTTGTCATTGGACCATCTTTGGCATTCGCCATTGCCCTGAAGCGGTGGCCCAACTCGCTGCTGATGTTCAGAAAGCACCAATTGACCGCGCAGGCTTTGGTGAGTGCGGGTCCAGAAGCGTATTCCGTAAAGTCGAAATAGTTGCTGGACGCGGGATATTGTTCCGCCATCGCATATCGGATTTCGCTGATGCCATCGTGCATGGCCTCCTTACCCACACCAGACCGCGCGACCAGCACGATATAAAGATTGAGGCCGGTGTCCGTGAACGTAATCCACTGCTGGCCCGCCAGCCCTGCCATGATTCCCAACGCTGCCACCGTGGCAACCTCCGGGACCGGGCGCATGGCTTGTCCAAAGATGTATTGGGCAAGCTCACCGACTTTACCCGGAGGCAAGGGAAATGCACCGTCTGCGCATTGAGTCGGTGGCGCTGGTGGCGTGTCAACGGGCAGCGGGGGTGGCGTTGGTGCAGGCTTTTGAGCAAGGAAAGCATCAACAACGTCGCGCTCATAGTCATCAGACATGACGCGCCTCCTGCCGGTGGGGGTAGGAGGGGATTTTGCACGCGCCCCAATCCATCGGGCCTTTTTTAACGCGAGGGTGAATTTTACCGGAAAAGTGCCGGGGTTGTAGACCTACGGCGAGGCCGTGTATTTTGTGCATGTCGCTGGTCTTTCGACGAGGATTGGGGACTTTCGGATGAGGCGGTCGGGTGTTGCTGGGCATCCGGCCGCTT
>Ga0075012_10004473_pt1 | contig 12985 bp, 4 predicted proteins | sample All_14_2_FD_71474 | JGI IMG/M metagenome (GOLD analysis project Ga0075012, IMG submission 71474) | Freshwater microbial communities in response to fracking from Pennsylvania, USA - Allegheny Zone_MetaG_DW_15 | ecosystem: Environmental > Aquatic > Deep subsurface > Groundwater > Drilled...
GGGTTACGGTTGTCGAAAACAGGAGGCGGATGATGCGTCGGAAAGTGAAGACGGTGTGGTTGGGCCTCGGGTTCGGTTTGGCGGTGGCGTACGCGGGCCGGACGGAGGAGGCGCCGCTTATCCTTGCGCCGGTTTATGCCGGGGCGCGGACGACGCACACCTGGTTGACGAACTTCGTGTCGCCGCAGTACATGATCGACAACTCCGGCATGACCGGCCTCGGCCGTGACGCCACGCACACGAACGCCAACGCAAAGTGGTTGTTCTGGCACTCGGCGGAGCTGACGACGGTTCAGAACGAGTGGGTCGAGTTTGACCTGGGGGAGACGTACCGGGTCACCAACGCGTTGATCTGGCAGATGGCGCAGGCGGATAATACCGGCCGGGGTGTGCAGTCGTTCTCGATCCTGGTGGCGGGGCCGGACAAAGTGTACACGACCGTATCGGTCAGCAACACGCTGGCGAAGGCGGGTGGCGCGGCTAACGAGCCGGTGCAGGCGGTGCCGCTCGTGGCCGACGACGTGCGGTGGGTCCGGTTCAATATTCACACGAACTGGGGCAGCAGTCCGATTGTCGTGGGACTCGGCGAGGTCCGGTTTGAAGTCTATCCCGTGCCGCCGCAGCCGGAGCCGGAGCAGGAAGTCCTGATTGTCGCTCCGAACAGCGCGACGGCAAGCACAACGTATGACATGGTTAATTATGGCCCCAGCCTCATGATCGACAACTCCGGCATGACCGGCACGGGCCGCGACGCCACGCACACGAATCGCAATGCGACCATGCTTTTCTGGCACTCCGCCGTGGGCGCGACGGTGTCGCAGCAGTGGGTCGAGTTCGACCTGTTGGAGGTTTACGACCTGACCAACGCACTGATCTGGCAGCTCGCGCAGACAAACCTGACCACACGCGGGATCAAGGCGTTCACCCTACAAACCGCGGGGGAGGACCAGGTCTTCACCACCCACTCGTCGGCGCAACTCGCGCAGGCGACGGGGGGGCCCAATGAGCCGGTGCAGATCGTGCCGTTGTCGGTGCAAAACGTCCGTTATGTGCGCTTCCAGATCCAGTCGAATTGGGGCGCGGGCGGCATTGTCGGCCTCAGCGAGGTGCGCTTTGAGGCGGTGGGCGTTTCGGAAAACAATAATCGTCTCATTGCGCCGACCGACGTGACGGCGAGCAGCATTTACAACAGCCTGAATTATGGTCCGCAGTATCTGATCGACAACTCGGGCATGACCGGCGCGGGCCGCGAGGCGACGCACACCCATCTGAATGCCCCCGGGCTCTTATGGCACTCGGTACCGGGCTCCGTCCATGCGGATCAGTGGCTTGAGTTCGATCTCGGAAACACGTACGGTCTGCATTATGCGCTGATCTGGCAGCTCGCGCAATCGAACAACACGAGCCGCGGAGTCAGGTCGTTCACAATCAAGACCGCAGGTCCGGACCGTGTTTTTTCGGCCGTGTCGGCCAGCAACGTTTTGACTCGTGCGTCTGGCCTGTCGGAGGAAGAGGTGCAGGTGAAACCGGCCATGGCGGAGCAGGTGCGGTATGTGCAACTCGACATTCATTCCAACTGGGGCGGGGATTGCGTCGGTCTCAGCGAGGTGCGTTTCGAGGTGACGCCGCCCGCGACGAACGGCACGCTCCGTTCGCAGGTGGCCTGCAACGTCAGCAGCGAGGCAACGGGTTATCCCAAAGCGGCGCTCCTCGACGGAGCGGGGTTGAGCGGTGACGGTTTATGCGCGACGCACACGAACGGGACGGGCTCGGGCAGTATGTGGCTCTCCGGTTTCGGCACCGTGACCAATGCGTGGATCGCGTTCGACTTCGGCCGGGAGATCGACCTGACGGCGGCGGCGGTCTGGCAGTACAGCCAGACGGCGTTTATGGACGGCAGCCTGGCGTTGGGCGGGTTGAAGCGCGGGGTCCGGTGGATGACCCTCCATGTGGCCGGCAATGATCAGAATTTCTCCGAATTCGGCAAAGTCGAGTTGGATCAGGGCAGCGGTCTCGCAGCGCAGCCCGCGCAGTTCGTGGGCTTGATGGCAGCGGGTGTGCGGTATGTCAAGTTTCAGGTGGACAGCAACTGGGGCGACCCTAATTACGTAGGGCTCGCCGAGGTGCGGTTCATCTATGACCGCCACGTCGGCACCGTGATCCGGGTGCATTGAGCGGCGTCCAAAGTGTCCTTTCGTGAAAAAAGTGGCACTATAAGGAGATGAAGTATGCATGACCAAATAAGAGCGGCAGTGATTCTCATCGGCGGGGCGGCACTGTGCTGCGTGACGCCCTGCGCGGTCTCGGCGGGTGACACGATCCTCATCGCACCGATCATCGCGTCGGCGAGCACCTATTACAACAGCCTGTACGCGCCGCAGTGGATGATCGACGGCTCCGGACTGACCGGTACCGGACGCGACGCCACCCACACGAACGCGAATGCGGGCTACCTGTTCTGGCATTCTTTGACAGATATCGTCGTGGCGAATCAATGGGTCGAGTTCGACCTCGGCCAGACGTATGACGTGACCAACGCGTTGGTCTGGCAGATGTCGCAGATGGGCCTCACCAACCGCGGCATCAAGGATTTCACGGTCCGTGTTGCGGGCACGGATCATGTCTTTTCAACGGTTTCTACCGGCAACCGGCTGAACCAGGCGACGGCCGACCCCAACACGCCTGTGCAGGAGGTGCCGCTGGTGGCGAAGGGCGTCCGTTATGTCCGGTTCGAAATCCAGTCGAACTGGGGCGCAGGCGGGATCGTCGGCCTCAGCGAGGTGCGTTTCGAGGTGGCCCCGCCCGCGCCGAGCACGGACATTGTCCTCGCGCCCGCCGGCGCGACGGCAAGCAGCGACCATGGAACCTACTATGCGCCGAAGTGGATGATCGACGGCTCCGGCCTGACCGGCACCGGACGCGACGCCACCCACACGAACGCGAATGCGGTGAACCTTTTCTGGCATTCGCAAACCGGTGTCGTTGTGTCGGCGCAATGGGTCGAGTTCGACCTCGGCTCTCCCCGTGATGTGGTGAACGCGCTGGTCTGGCAACTGGCTCAAACGAACAATGTTACGCGTGGCGTCAAGGCGTTTACGGTCAAAGTGTCGGGAAACGACCGCGTTTTCTCGACGCATACGGTCAGCAACCTGCTCGGGGTCGCCACGGCCCGGCCCATGGCACCCGTTCAAGTCATTCCTTTGCCGACGAAGTCCACCCGGTACGTCCGGTTCGACATCCACTCGAACTGGGGTTCGTCAGAAGGCATCGTCGGCCTCAGCGAGGTGCGGTTCGAGGTGGCCCCGCCCGAAACGAACGCCGTCCTTCGCATCCCCGTCACCAACACGGTCAGCAGTTTCTATACCAGTAATCCCAAGGCGTATCTGATCGACGGCTCGGGCCTGACAGGTTCGGGACTGTCCGCCACGCACACGAACGGGCTGGGCCAGACCAGCATGTGGCTTTCCAATACGGGGCTTATCACGAACGAATGGGTCGAGTTCGACCTCGGCTGTGAAATGCAGCTCAAGGCCGCAGCCGTCTGGCAGTACAACCAGACCCGTCAGGCTAACGGGGACTACTATGATTTCTCGTCCCGCGGGGTCAAAGCCATGACGGTTTACACGGCCGGTGCCGACAAGAACTACACGGAGTACGGGACCGTCGGCTTGAACCGGGCGGGAGGAACGGCGGCAGAACCGGTGCAGATTGTGCAGTTGGCGGCGGAGAAAGTACGGCACGTGAAGTTCGCCGTCAACAGCAACTGGGGAGACAGCAATATGGTCGGCCTCAGCGAAGTCCGTTTCCTGTACAAACCGTCGGGAACGCTGGTCAAGGTGCGGTGAGTGGGTGAAGCGCCCAGACAGGAACCCTGAATGATACGCGACAAGCTTCTTCCTCTCTTGTGTTGTGCGGCGCTGTGGCTGATGCCCGAGATCCGCGCACAGGGGCTGGCACCCGAACGGGTGCGGCAGCTCAAGGAGGACCTTGCGCGCTTCAACCCCGAGGCGGCGCGCCGCGCGGTCGAGGATCTTGCGAAAAGCGGCGGCGGCCGGTACGACGCCGTCCGCCACCGGGCGGCGGTCGAAGCGCTGGCCGCCAAGGCCGCCGGGCTTCAGAAAACGCTCGAAGGCCAGGACGCGGCGGAGCTGAAGGCGGCCGAGGCGCTGATCGAGGGCGCGCGCGCCGCGCTGCTGGCGAATCCGCTGCTGGACTTCGACCGGCTCGTCGCGGTCCGCCGCACGCTCAGTCCGGCGGTCGCGCGCCGGGGAGTCGGCAAGGAGGTCGGGTTTCTCAACCTGAACCCCTTCAACCACGCCGACATGCGGCGCACCGGCTGGACCAACGAGATCGTGACGGTCACGGGCCTGCGCGGCACACCCAAGGTCGAGACGCTCTACCGCCCCAAATGGCAGACGATCGTCCGCGACCTCGACCTAGCGTTCGACGCGGGCCAGCTGCTTTTCTCCGGGATCAACGCGGCTGACCGCTGGGCGCTCTTTGAGGTCGACGCGGACGGGACCGGCCTGAAGGAGGTCACGCCGACGGCCTATCCCGACGTCGACTGGTTCGACGGCTGCTACACGCCGGACGGGCGCATCGTGATGCTGGGGACGGCCGCATATCAGGGCTTGCCCTGCGTGCACGGCTCGCTGCCGGTCGCGATGCTGTACCTGCTCGACCGCACGACCGGCGCGATCCGCCAGCTCACCTTCGAGCAGGACAGCGACTACACGCCGGCCGTGATGAACGACGGCCGCATCGTCTACACGCGCTGGGAGTATTCCGACCTGCAGCACTACTGGTCGCGCATCCTGATGACCATGAACCCCGACGGCACCTCGCAACTCTCGCTCTATGGCTCGAACTCTTATTTTCCGACCGTGCTGCATCAGTGCCGCACGATTCCGGACGCCGCGCACCGGCTCGTCGGCATCGTCGGAGGCCACCACGACGTTCCGGAGATCGGGCGGCTCGTGCTGTTCGATCCCACGCTCTCGCGCGCCTATCCCTTCGTGATCGATCCGCCGGACAAGAGCTGGGGGCCAGAGGGCACGCGGCCGTTCCGCATTCTGCCGAAAACCCTGCCGAAAGAGCGGACGGGCATGGTGCAGGAGTTCCCGGGCTACGGACAGGACGTGCAAGGCGATGTGGCCGACGGCCTTGTGGCAAACCAGTTCGAGCGCGGCAAGCCCTACTTCGTCTACCCCTATCCGCTCAGCGACACGTATGTGCTGGTCTCGGCCAAGACCGGGCGCGACGCGCTCTGGGGCCTCTATCTGGTGGACGTCTTCGACAACGTCACGCGCCTGGCGGAAGTCGAGGGCGCGGCGCTTCTCGAGCCGCTGCCGCTGGTTCCCCGCAAGCGGCCGCCCGTGATTCCCGACCGGATCACGCCGGGCGCTCAAACCGCCAGCGTCCACATCGCCGACATCTACAGCGGCCCCGGCCTGCGCGGCGTCCCGCGCGGGACCGTCAAAGGCCTGCGGGTCTTCGCCTACCACTTCAACTTTGAGCGCACCGGCGGGCCCGAGTCGGTCGGGCTCGGACGCGTGGAGTCGAGCTGGGACGTCAAGCGAATCCTAGGCACGGTGGCGGTGGAGGCGGACGGCTCGGCCTGCTTTGAGATCCCCGCGAACACGCCGGTCTCGCTCCAGCCGCTCGATGCCGACGGAGCCGCGCTGCAGCTCATGCGCTCGTGGCTGGTCGGCATGCCCGGCGAGCGCGTCTCGTGCATGGGGTGCCACGAGGACAACCGCTCCTCGGTGGCCGTGGGGCGCGCGGCGGCGGACACGAAGCCAGTCCAGCAGATCCGTCCGTTCCAGGGACCCGCGCGGCCGTTCGGCTTCGCGTGCGAGGTGTGGCCGCTCGCGCAGAAGTACTGCCTGGGCTGCCACGGCGACGAGGCGAAAGCGCCGCTGCGGGCCACGGATCAGGGCGGCGAGGAAGGGAAGCCCCGGCGGCTGCTGATGCGCGACGCGACGGCGTGCTACCACCTGCTTCACCCGTATGTCCGGCGGCCGGGCCCGGAAAGCGAGATGGCTCTGCTGGAGCCGCTGGAGTGGCACGTCTCGACCAGCCCGCTCGTCCAGATGCTCCGCAAGGGGCACCACGGCGTGGCGCTTGACCGCAGCGCGTGGGAGACACTCTACACGTGGATCGACCTCAACGCGCCGTGGCGCGGCCGGTGGGACCCGCCGGCGGTGCGCGGACACGAGCAGCGCCAGCGGCGCCTGGAGCTGAGGCAGCGCTTCGCGGGTTGCGACGCCGATCCCGAGCGCGAGTATGCCCTGTGGGAGGAGACCGTCAAGGCCCGCGGCGCGCCTGCGCCGGTGGCACCGCAGCCTGTCGCCGAAGCGAAGCCGGACGCGCTGTCCGCGCCGGGCTTCCCGCTGGGCGCGGAGCAAGCCAAGGCGGCACAAGCCGCGGCGGGCGAGACGTGCCGCACGGTGAAGCTGCCGAACGGCGAGACGCTGTCCTTTGTGCGGATCCCTGCCGGCGCGTTCGTGATGGGAGCGGCGGACGGGTATGCGGACGAGCGGCCGCGCGCGGTCGTGGCCATTGCCAAACCGTTCTGGATGTCGGCGACCGAGGTGAAGAACAGCCAGTACCGCGCGTTCGCTCCGGAGCACGATTCGCGCTATCAGGACCTTCACGGCATGGACCACACGGTGCCGGGCGACATTTCGAACCACCGCGACCAGCCCGCGATCCGCATGAGCTGGCAGCAGGCCGTGGCGTTCTGCGACTGGCTGAGCCAGACCGCAGGGGTGAAGGCCGCGCTGCCGACCGAGGCGCAGTGGGAGTGGGCCGCGCGCGGCGGCACGGCCACGCGCTTTTACTGGGGCGGCGTGGACGACGATTTTTCTAAGTGGGCCAACCTGTCGGATCAGGCGGTGCGCTGGTCGAACACGGTCGGCTGGGAGGGCGGCAACCGCATTCAGAGGCGCACGCCGTACGAGGTGACGCTCGGCTATCCGCTGCACGAGGAGCGCTTCAAGGACAACTGGCACAGCATGGACTACGTGGCTCAGGCAGGCGCGAACGCCTGGGGCTTGTACGACATGGCCGGCAACGCGAGCGAGTGGACGCGCAGCAGCTACCGCCCGTATCCGTATGCCGAAAATGACGGGCGTAACGACAACAACGTCAACGAACTCAAAGTGGCGCGCGGCGGCGCGTTCCGCGACCGGCCGCGCGACGCGGGCGCGGCCGTCCGCCGGGCCTACGCCGCGTGGCAGACCGTCTACGACGTCGGTTTTAGAGTGGTGATCGAGCAACCGTGAATGCAAAAAAAGGGAATCAGCACATGAAGTCAGTCTCTCGCTTGGCAGGCCTCATCGCGTTGGCCACGTGCCTGAACGTTTCTGCCGACAGCGGAACGTGGACAAACACGGCGTCTGGCCTCTGGAGCGGCGCGGCGAACTGGAGCGGCGGCGCGGCGGCTGACGGTGAAGGCGCGACCGCTTTCTTCAACACGATCGACATCGCGTCAAACACGACCGTCCGCCTCGACGCGGCCCGCACGCTCGGCGGGCTCGTTTTCGGCGACACCGTCACTAACACCCCAGCCGGATGGATACTCGACGACAACGGTACTGCCGGCAATATCCTGACGCTGGCCGGAACGGCCCCCACCCTCACCGTCGAGCCGCTCGGCTCCGAGCAAGGAACGAACAAGACCGTAGCCGTCCGAGCCGTACTCGCCGGGACCAACGGACTGACAAAGGCGGGTGGCGGCTCTCTGACGCTCTCCCGCGCGAACACGTATAGCGGAGCAACCGCGCTTTCGGACGGTGCGCTTCAATTAGAAGTCCTGTCCGAATTGCCGAGAGAAGGTCTGGCGCTCTGGCTGGATGCGACGCAAGGCGTGACGACCAACAGCAGCGGCAACACCACCGTGTGGGCCGACCAGAGCGGCAACGGCCGAAACGCCACCAACCCCGGTTCCACGGGGCCCACGGTGACGGCGGACATCAACGGGCGGCCCACCTTGCGCTTCACGAAGAGCCAGTCCCACTATCTGGCCGGCGTCGGTCCGAGCGGCATCTCGAACCTCACCGTTTACATCGTGCATAAGCTGACAACGGTGAATACGGGGGGAGGAACCACCTATGCCCTCCTCGCTACAGACGCATGGGTCGACAGCGGAGTCAGCGGGCGCTCCGTCCATATCAACGCGGATATCAGACTGATGTACGCGGTTTACGCGCACAACGGAAGTGGGTTGACCTCTTATTCGGCAGGCACCGTTCAGATTGACGAAATTCTCGATACGAACGGCTCCTACGCGTTATTCCTGAACGGCGAACCGAACGGCAACAATTCAACCGCACGGCCCGGCTGGATCAAAAACCTGAGCGCTTTCCGGATCGGCGCCTGGAACGCCTCCCGCTATTTCGACGGCAGCATCGGCGAGATTCTCATCTACACCAATGCCTTGGGGACCGTGGAGCGGCAGGCCGTCGGCGTGTATTTGAAGCGGAAATGGGGAATATCGGCAAGCCCGTACCGCACGGTCGATGTGCTCCCCGCAACGACTTCGGTTTCCATCACGAACGGCGCCTCGCTGGCGCTCCAGAATGTCGACCAAACGATCTGCGCGCTGGCCGGAACCGCCGGCAGCCGTATCACCTTGGACGGTTCTCTGGCCGTCACCGGCAACCTGTCGACGGCCTTTGCGGGCACGATCAGCGGCGGCGGCAGCTTGAGCAAGCAGGGAAGCGGCACGCTGACGCTGTCCGGCACAAACGCCTACACGGGCGCCACGGCGGTGACCGGCGGAAAGCTGTGCTTCACGAATGGCACACCGGCCTCGCGCCAGCTTTCGGCCAGTGCGAATGCGACGCTGGAGTTTGCCATCGCGCAAGGCCTAACACGGAATCAAACGAAAACCGACCTGTCCGGCGCAGGAAAATTGCTGAAGACCGGCGCAGGAAAACTGACGTTCGGCCTGGAAGCGGGTAACACGGTAAACTGGAATTTCTCTTCAGGCGCGTGGATCGATGTGCAAGAAGGAACCTTGGTCGGCGGCGGCTGGAACAACAACAATTGGATAACAAACCACGCCTCCCTCAACGTGGCTCAAGGTGCGCTCTTTAGCGGAATCGAAGCCAATGTGAGCGTCCCCAAACTCACGGGGCAGGGAACAGTCAAATCCGGCTATTCCGGGAGCTACAAGAGCTTCTCGGCAGGTCTGGACAACGAATCGAGCCTGTTCGGCGGCGCGATCGCCGACGACGATTTCGGGTTCCCCGGAAACCTGACCAAGATCGGAACCGGGACCCTGACCCTTGCGGGGACGAACACCTATACCGGCCACACGTCGATCGACACCGGCACGTTGAAAATCTCGGGGCGGCTTTACGCGGCGGGCGCTCAAACGTCCTCTGTCGTCACGGTCCGCAGCGGAAGCGTGCTGGAGCTCGGCTCCTGGGGATACGGCTCTCAGGCGTCGCTCGGCCTTCTCGCAGCCGACCCCGCCCGCCTAGTCATCAGCAACGGCACGGTGCGCGTCACCGGCTCGTCCGTCAGCGCGCGGCCCGCAACCGTCAAGGGAAGCGCCACCCTCGACGTGGCCGCCGGCGCTTACTGGGACATCCTTGCCGGCGATGCGGCGTGGGCCTTTGATGAAAACGCCGCCTTGCGGCTGACCGGCGAGGGGACCGGCTCTTTTGCGCTGAGCCCCGACGGCGCGGACGGCGTCCTGAAAACCGGCACGGGTAAATGGACGCTGACGGGAACGAATACGGTCAGCGGCCCCGTCGACATACAGGCGGGCGTCCTGCAGGTCACAGCCGGGGCCGCCGCCGAGCTCCCCGCCGGAGCCGCGCTGTGGCTGGACGCCACGCAAGGAACAGCCACGAACGGCAGCGGCCGGGTCACGGTCTGGACCGACCGGAGCGGCAACGAGCGCCACGCCATAAACACGGCGGGCACCGGGCCCACCGTGACGACGAACATCAACGGCCGCGCCACTCTGCGCTTCGACAAGAGCCTGTCCCAATATCTGGCTGGCGTTGGCCCCAGCGGCATCTCGAACCTCACCCTCTTCGTCGTCCATAAGCTCGCATCGGTCAGTGCGGGGGGCTATGCCATCATCGCCACCGACTGGAGCACCGATGCCGTTAAAGGGCACGGGATCCATTTCAACGCCGAAACCCGACTCAATTACGCCGTGAATAATGATTCTACCGGTTTTAGCTCTGCCCTTCTGACCGCAGGCACGACGCGAATCGACGAGATTCTCGATACAAATGGCGACTTCCAGTTGTTCTTGAATGGCACGCCCAACGGCGGCGAAACGGGCACACGGACGGGTTGGCTGAAAAACCTGAGCGCCTTCGGGATCGGCGCCTGGAACGCCTCCCGCTATCTCGACGGCAGCATCGGCGAAATTCTCCTCTACACCAATGCTTTGGGAAGCGCGGAAAGACAGTCCGTCAACAGCTACCTGACCGCGAAATGGATGACTCCCGGCGGAGCGGAGAATCCGGGCGCCGTCACCAACCTGCTCGCCGCAAACGCCGTCGTCTCTGTGGCTCAGGGCGCAACGCTCGATTTGAGCGGCCAGAGCCAGACCCTGGCCGAACTGACAGGCAGCGGGACGGTGCTGAACGGGCTGTTGAACGTGACCGACGTGATCGCGCCCGGGGGAACCAATCGCATCGGGACGCTGTCGATCGCGCAGACCCTGTTGACGGGGACGCTGCTCATGGACGTTTTCGCGCAAACAAACGACTGCCTCAGCGTAGCCGGGGACCTGAACCTTTCGGGCCTAAGTCTGCGCATCGCCGCCCCGGACGCTTTGCCTCGAACGGCCGAATACGTGCTCGCCACCTACACCGGCACGTTGACGGCTCCTTTCCTTTCCGCCGACCTGCCGAGCGCATGGGCGCTTCGGTATACCGGCGACAAACAAGTCAAGCTGGTCTATCGGTCCGGCTTGGCGGTTCTTATTCATTAAGGTTGAGACATGCATGACAAAGTAAGCACGGCCTTCGTTATCAGCGGTTTGGCTGCACTGCTCACGCATCAGGCGTGCCCCGCGCAGGGGCTGCCTCCGCCCGCGCTCTATGCGAAGCGCGACACGCTTCAGCAGACCCTGCTGGACACGCGGGGCGCGCTGGCGACGTGGCAGAAGGAGCAGGCCGCCGCAAGGCCCGCGGTCCAGTGGGGCGCGTGGCACGCGGCCGAGTCGGCCGGCCAGGCCGCGCCGCCGCCCTTTGACCTCGCCGCCAAAGGCCCAGATGGGAAGCCGCTCTGGAGCCCGCGCCCGGAGCTGAGGGACGACAACGTGGTGACGCTCGTCGGGAGCGCTCCGGCCGCGAAGCCCGACGTGTTCGGCCGGACCGTCACCGCAAAGGCGCCAGTCTCGCTGACGGTCGGCCTCGGCGGCGGCGACCTGATCGAGGTCTGGCTGAACGGCCAGCGGCTGGCCGCACGCGACACGCACATCGATTTCAAGCGCTACGGGACGGGCATGCGGCTGGAGGGCGACCGGCGCAACCAATGGCTGCTGGAGCTGCCGCTGAAAGCGGGAGAGAACACGCTGGCGGTCAGCGTGCTGCAGAGCCGCACGCCCGGACAGTTCTTTTTCTCGCCCTCGCCCAACCCCGTGCCACAGCTCTGGGAACAGCTCCGCAAAGACTTTTCGCCCGCAAACAACCCGCTGCTGAAGAGCGTGAGCGCCGCCTGGTTCGAGAACAACGGCTGGCTGACCGCCGCCGACTCCCGCTTGGAGCGGGAATTCTTGACCGCCGTGTTGGAGCGCCAGCCCGCGCTGAAGGAAAGCCTGCTTCCCCGGCTGACCGCCCTCGAGGCCGCCCAAGCGCCGGCTGGCGATCCGCGCCGGCTGGGGCTTTGCGCCACGGCCGCCGACGCGGAGTGCGCGCTTGAAGACTGCGCGCGTCTCGAAAAAGCCGTAGAGCTGTTGGAGAGGACCTATGAGCCGTATCGGGCCCTTGCCTTTCCACGTCAGCTCAGCGACCTTCGGCAAGCCGCGCTTCGCGGAGAGGCGGTCCGCGCGGCGCTCGACGGGCTGAAGCGCCGCGCCCTGGTGCAGGAAAACCCCCTGTTGAAAGACAAGAAGCTCCTCTTCGTGCGCCGCTACACCTACGACTCGCAGCATTACTACGACGACTACTACCACGGGCCGACGCAGTGGGGCGGCAACCTCACCGAGCTTGACCTCGCGAGCGGCAAGACACGTGACCTCGTCCCGCGCCTGGCCGGCGGAATCTTCGACCGCTACGACCTTTCTTGCGACGGCCAACGCGTGCTCTTCGGCTACCGGGCACCCAAACCGGAAGGCTTCCGCCTCTGGGAACAGCATCTGGACGGCTCCGGCCTGCGTCAGCTCACCTTCCCGCCCGCGGACGAGGCCCAGCGCATCGCCCGGCACAGCGGCTACCCGAAGGAGCTGCTCGAAAAAGACCCGCGCTACTACGGCCACTGGACCGACGACATGCACCCCTGCTATTTGCCCGACGGACGCATCGTCTTCGTTTCCAGCCGCTCGGAGCGCACCGTGCTCTGCGGCGATCACGCGCTGACCTGCACCTCCCTTCACCGCATCGACGCGGACGGCAAGAACCTGTATGAACTCTCTCAGGGCGCGCTGACCGAATCGACGCCTACGGTGCTCGACGACGGGCGCATCCTCTACACGCGCTGGGAGTACGTGTACAAAGGCATCGCCGCCATCCAGTCCCTCTGGGCCATGCGGCCCGACGGCACGGGCTCCGAGGAGCTCTACGGCCACAACATCGACAACCCCGGCGTCTTCTTCGCCGGCCGGCAGATCCCCGGCAAGCCGGAGCACCTCGTCGCCCTCGGCTGCGGCCACGAGCCTCTGGCGGTGGGGTCCATCCGCCTGATCGACCGCAAGAAAGACCGCCGGACCAAAGAAGCCATGACCTCCCTCACGCCCGAGGTGGAGACGCGCGGCCTGCGCGGCCTCTACCAGCTGCGCAACGGCCGCTGG
>Ga0075012_10004474_pt1 | contig 12984 bp, 11 predicted proteins | sample All_14_2_FD_71474 | JGI IMG/M metagenome (GOLD analysis project Ga0075012, IMG submission 71474) | Freshwater microbial communities in response to fracking from Pennsylvania, USA - Allegheny Zone_MetaG_DW_15 | ecosystem: Environmental > Aquatic > Deep subsurface > Groundwater > Drilled...
ACTTTGTGCCTTTCAAAAATTTTCAAGTATGATTAATTCAATTAAATCGAATATCAGGTTTTTATTGTTTGTGGTAATTCTGTCGGGTTGCGCAGCAAGTAACCAGAATAAACAACTTAGTAGCGATGCAAAATCAGCCATGGCTTCAGGCGATTACCAAAAGGCTCTTTCTAATTACGAAAATATTATTGCTCTTAACAAGTCGAATAATAAGGAAACCGATGGTTCGGTTTATAACAATGCAGGAATTGCTGCTTGGGGCTTGCAACTTGCCGAAAAAAGCATTGAGTACTTTGAAACTGCAAAGAAACTCTCAAGCACAACCGACGAAACTTATTCATCCGTTGCAAAAGCATATAGGAAGATAGATAATCTCTCAAGGGAGATTTCAAATCTTGAGGAGTATATTCAACGCTATCCCCAAGGGAAAGAGATTCACCCTGTTCGTGCTCAGCTTTTCGATGCCTATGTTAGAAGTGAAAACTGGGAGCAAGGCGAACAACTTTGGCCTATGCTCGACTCCGCTTCGCATAATGATATTCAGTACCTGACAGGATATCTACGCATTAAACGAAAATTAGAGAAAGTAGATGAACGCGACAACCTTGCTAAACAAATTCTTAAAATTGATAAGAACAACATAGAAGCATTAGAATCTATGGCTGAGAAGCACTACTATTTTGCCGATGAAACCTACGTTCGCGAGATGAAGGCTTATGAGAAAAATAAAACCATGAAACAGTATAATCAGGTAACTGCCGCTATTAAGAGGGTTAATCAGGATTACAAAACTGCTCGTGATTATTTTGAAAGACTTTATAAGTTAAATCCCGACCCTCGTTATGCGAATTTTCTTGGAAATATTTATACACGATTCGAGAATAAAGAGAAGGCTAGTTATTACTACCGCTTAGCGAAAAAGAGAAACTGATTTTATCAAATGGTTTATAAAAAAGACCCTTTTAAAGGGTCTTTTTTTGTTAAAAGCAAAGTTGAAACTATGTGAAAATAATCTGAGTTCCCTCACCAGCAGCCAACTCATAGAATTGACCAATGGTAATAATATCCTTAACGTGCTCGCTAAAGTCTTCCTTTTTCAGTTTAAACATTTCAACGGCTAACTTACAGGCATAAATTTCACCACCACCAGCGGTAATCAGCTCAAGAAACTCATCAACAGGAGGAATATCTAACTTCTCCATTTGGCTTTTCATCATAGCCGATACCCCAGCCTCTACTCCAGGTAGCATTCCAAGAATTGTTGGGAATGGCAGTCCTCCGGGCATTCTCATACCAGGATTACCAACAGTTCCTGTATGAAGCTTCTTCATTTGTTTTTTGGTAATTGCATCAAGTCCAAAGAATGTAAAAAACACCTTCGCCTCAATACCTTCCATTACAGCACCATTTGCCATAACAAGAGCCGCATAAACATCCTCTATGCTTGCCTTTGCGCAAATTATCATTACCTTTTTAATTGGATGGTCAACAGTATTCACCATAATTATTCTTTTTACAAATTATTGTCTTAAAACTGATATTATACAAATTACTTTACTAAACGCAGCTCGAAGGCTTTGCAATTCCTGCAATACGACTTGCTTTCTTAAGCGGAGCTCCTGGGAACAATTCGTAGAATCCTTTAGTGTCACACACGCTCGATTTACCTATGGTGCGAATAGTTAAAGCTTCACCTTTAAGAACTTTATCGCGGATGAATTCAATAACCGCCAAGTGTTTATCCGTAAGTTCAATGCCTTCTTCCTTTGCAATTTCAACTGCAATTTCCTTAGTCCACTGACTAGCATCAGTCATATAACCATCGGCGGTTACACTTACTGTTTTTCCTGCATATACTTTTTCTGCCATAATTCCTGTTGTTTTAAGTTAAACTATTTTGTTTTCTAAAGTTAGTTATTTTGCCAATTAGTCGACTTTTTTGCCACTCATCGACATTGCTGAGCTTACTGGTAAATGTCTTCCTTTAATTAGTATATACCAGTAAATATGTCGGAACATCAATTTTCCAAAATGGTTAAGTCGTGTGTTCTTAAGCAATTTCATAGGGCCAATACCAGGAACTGGGTATGTACCAGGAAGTGGTTCTGTATCGTAGTTAAAATCGATAAGAGAGCCCTTTCCAAATCCTGTTTCGATGAAGCAATTTGAGTGACCATCAAACTTTGCCTCCATTGGCTTACCGTTGATAGTTGAAAGGATGTTCTCATATACAACATCGGCTGCAAAGTGTACAACAGAACCTGCTTTAGAGGTGGGAATATTGCTGGCATCTCCTAACACAAAAATATTGTCCCACTTTTCTGAGCGCAAGGAGAATTTGTCGGTTGGAATAAAGTTCAAATCATCGCCCATTCCGCTTCTAGCAACATAATCAGCACCCATATTAACGGGAATAGTGGCTAAAATATCAAACTCAATTTCACGTCCGTCGTAGGATATAATCTTTTTGTTCTCATCATCAACACGCTCAAGATAGAAATCAGGAACAATATTGATATTCTTTTCGCTTAATAGTTGACTAAGCATTGCAGTTGCTTTAGGCTTAGTAAAAGCTCCAGAAAGCGGAGTGGTGTAATAGATATTGACTTTATTGCGAATTCCTTTCTTTGTAAAGTAGGCATCGGCCAAAAACGCGAACTCAAGTGGAGCTACGGGGCATTTCAACGGCATCTCTGCAATATTGATAACCAAATTGCCGCCTTTCCAGTTCTTAAGTGCATCGTGAAATGCAACGGCACCCTCGAAGGTATAAAAGTCAAAAATACTCTTTTGCCATTCCCTTCCAAGCAACCCAGGTGTTTCCGAAGGTTTTACATCGGTACCTGTCGCAATTATCAGGTAATCGTACTCAAGAGTTTTTCCATTGGTTAAGAACACTTTTTTAGCCTCTGGCTCAACCCTGTCAATTTCGCTAATAATAAACTCTACACCACTGGGAATAAACTTTTTCTTAGGTTTTACAACCATACTCTTTGTGTAAATCCCAAAAGGAATAAATAAGAAGCCTGGTTGATAGTAATGTGTGGGTTCCTTGTCAACAACAGTAATGTTCCACGATTTCAAATCGAGAGCTTTCTTGAGCTTGTTTGCCATTATGGAGCCGCCTGTTCCTGCACCAAGTATCAATATTTTTTTCATATATATTAGATGAATTAATCGTTTTGTGAAAAAATTATCATTGCAAATATCAAATTTATTAATAATTGTTATAGATTTACGATGGTTGTTAAAAATCAAAGTTGATATATATCAAAATAGGTAGATATGATGAGAGATGCTTGTCCGAATTCCAGGTGCGCCGATTGTGGCTTTAGGTCAGCGGTTTTTGCATCGCTCAATGCTGGACAACTCGAAATGCTTACCAATGGCAAAACATTCAACTCTGTTAAAAAAGGAGCCACTATATGCAAGCAAGGTGAGGAGATTAAAGCATTTATTTTCTTACGAGTTGGTTTAGCGAAGTTGGTTCGCAACACTCCCGATGGCAGAGAACAAATTGTAGGAATTGCTACACCCAACGATTTTGTTGGCTTGCTAAGTCTTTTTTCCTCCAAAATATATCAATACTCAATAATTGCCATTGAAGACTCTGAGTACTGTAGCGTAGATTACAGCATGGTTATGGATTTAATTAGAGGCAATGGTGTTTTTGCGCAAAGTTTACTGGAAAAAATATCGCACGTTTCGGATATTTTAATCAACACACGTCTCGATTTGGATTTACGACAGCTCCGTGGTAGGGTTGCCTTTATAATTTGCTATTTTGCCAACGAGGTTTATGGAGCAACCAAATTCAACCTCCCTATCTCCAGAAAAGAAATTGCGGAACTTATCGATATGCGCGTTGAGAATGTTGTCCGAATTCTTTCAGAACTCCGTAGAGACAACATTATTAGGATAGAGGGAACTACGATCGATATTTTGGACCCCGAAAAGTTAAAGTGGATAAAAGTTCACGGATAGCGTATTAAAGCCCTTTAATCTTTTTGGTTAACTCCGACGAAAAAACAAACTCGTTAAGTTCTTTATTATCGCTATCGAGAATCTCTGCGCTGGTTCCTTCCCACCACTTTTTACCCTCGTAAATGTATATTACCTTATCGCCCATGCTCATTACGGAATTCATATCGTGAGTATTCACAATTGTGGTGATATTGTACTCAACGGTAATCTCTTTAATCAGTTCATCAATCACTACCGATGTTCTGGGGTCTAGCCCAGAGTTTGGCTCATCGCAGAATAAAAACTCAGGGTTTAGGGCAATGGCACGGGCAATGGCAACGCGCTTCTTCATGCCACCACTAATTTCCGCTGGAAAAAGATGATTTGAGTTGATAATATTAACCCTATTTAAGCAGAAGTTTACCCTATCGAGCTTTTCCTCCTTCGTCATATCGGTAAACATATCAAGAGGGAACATCACGTTTTCCTCAACCGTGGATGAGTCGAATAAGGCCGAGCCCTGGAAAAGCATACCCATTTTTTTACGGATTTCCTTTTTTCCGCTGAAGTTGAGTTTGTTGAAAAGTATATTGTTGAAATAGATTTCCCCTTCATCAATATCATGCAACCCAACAATACTCTTTAACAGTACAGTCTTTCCTGAGCCACTCTGACCAATAATAAGGTTGGTTTTCCCTTTCTCGAAAACTGCATTAATATCGCTTAAAACCTCGCGACCCTCAAACGACTTGCTTACATGGTTTAGCGATATCATGACAGTAGCAATTGAGTTAATATTAGGTTAAAGAGCAAAACGAAAACACTACTCATAACAACTGCTCTAGTGCTGGCCTGGCCAACCTCCAACGAACCACCCTGCACCCTATAACCATAAAAGGCAGAAATTGTAGTGATAAGAAATGCAAATGCAATGGTTTTAATAATAGCATAGGTAATATAGTAGGGAATAAAGGCATACCTAATACCTTCAATATACGATTGTGTTGTTACTACCCCTGTAAAAACTCCAACCGACCAACCCCCGATTATTCCAATAACTATGCTAAGCATAGTAAGGAACGGGTTAAAAAGAATGGTAGCCACAATCTTAGGCAGAATTAAATAGCTGGCGGAGTTAACACCCATTATTTCAAGAGCATCAATCTGCTCTGTAACTCTCATCGTTCCTAGTTCTGAGGCTATATTTGAACCCACCTTCCCAGCAAGTATAAGTCCAATTATTGTTGATGAAAACTCCAACAGTATACTATCCCTTGCGGCCAAACCAATTAAGTACTCCGGTAAAAATGGATTTTCTGTATTATAGGCTGTTTGCAGAGTAATTACCGCTCCCATAAATGCTGAGATAATTGCCACAATACCAATCGATTGTACTCCTAACTTATCAATCTCCTTAACAATTAAGGAATAATATATTCTACCTCGTTCTGGTTTAGTGAAAACCTTAACCAGAAGCAAAATATACTCTCCAAATAGGTGGAATATCTTCATATCAACACAAAATTACTTCACATATCTCAGTACAAAAATATGGATTATTATGTACTAATCCGATATTAAAGAATGTTATCTCAAAGGTAATATTTGATTTTTATTGAAAATAAAAATTGAGTACGTTTGCACTTTATTTAAAAATTTGAAGCATGGCAGAACGTAATAATCTTTATTGCATAATAATGGCTGGTGGCATTGGAAGCCGATTTTGGCCACTAAGCCGAACATCTCGCCCAAAGCAATTTATAGATATTTTGGGAACAGGCAAATCGTTACTTCAACAAACCTTTGAAAGAATGGAAAAGATTTGCCCTGCTGAAAATATACTTATTGTAACAAGCAATATTTACCATGATTTAGTTCTAGAGCAATTACCAAAAATAAAATCGGAACAAATTCTTCTCGAACCCATGAGAAGAAACACAGCCCCATGTATTGCCTATGCAACATATAAAATTCAGCAAACAAACCCAAATGCAATTGCAATAGTGGCACCCAGCGACCATTTAATCCTAAACGAGGATAAATTTGTTGAGACTATTCTGAATGCAGTTGAGTTTGCTGAAAAACAAGATTCACTTCTAACCCTCGGTATTAAGCCTAGTCGTCCTGAAACAGGCTATGGATACATTCAAATTGATAAACCAGTAAAGGGCTACTCTGGACTTCACAAAGTGAAAACTTTTACTGAAAAACCAAATCTTGAACTTGCTAAAGTTTTTATGGACAGTGGCGAATTTTTTTGGAATTCAGGGTTATTCGTATGGAGTTTAAATTCAATATCAAAAGCGTTTGATGAGCATCTTCCAGAGATTAGCACTCTTTTTAAAGAAGCATCGTCGAGTTTTGGCTCACATGTCGAGAACAAAATTATTGAAAAAACATACTCAGAATGTAGAAATATTTCCATTGATTATGGTATAATGGAGAAAGCAGAAAATGTTTTTGTTGTTTGCTCTGAGTTTGGCTGGTCGGATTTGGGAACTTGGGGTTCGCTTTACACTCATGTTCCGACGAATAATCAAGGAAATGCCTCGCTATCCAAAAATGTAAAATTCTACAATACCGAAAATACTATAGTAAGTTCATGCAATAGTAAAATGGTTGTTGTTCAGGGACTTTCCGGCTATATTGTTGTTGATACTAACGATGTGCTGCTAATTTGCAAAATGCAGGATGAACAGCAGATAAAGAATTTTGTAAACGATATCCAGTTAGAACAAGGCGAGATTTTTTCTTAGGATAAGGGGTGTTTCACTATGAAAAAGATGTAGAAATAAAAAAGGGTGTCTTTCATAGACACCCTTTTTTCGGAATAATACTATTAGTATTCCCAAAGGTCATGTTCGATATTAAAAATCTCATTTTTAATTCGGCCCGATTCAAGCATTGTATTAATACCACCAAAAGTATATTCATTAATACGCCTATCGTCGTATACGTTGGATTCTTTAATAATGTATGATGAGAATCTGCGCTTAAAGAATACGTCATCAAACGATACTCTCTGAGCGTCGTTGAAAGTATTAAAAACATCAGTGTTGGCTAGCACACTTCTTGCTTCTGGAAAGTAAACCCAGAATAACTGAATACGATTAATTTCGCCAGCCTGTTGCTCTTCTTCTCCACCAGTGTCCAAAATTCTTAATGAGTGCATAATCGGACAAATACCAATTATTCTAACTTGAAGAGTTGAGTGTTGTTTGTCAAAGAACCATTCTTCCTTAACAAGTAGTTCTTTAATAGCATTCCACTTAATTTCACCTTTGATGGTAACATCAACTTCTTGACCGTTTTCATCGGTTTGCTTTTGAACTCTGTCAAGAGCATCCATATTTTTGAGTACTTGCTCATACGATAATCTAGTGGTGAATTCACCATCTAGGTCATTCTCATAAGCAGTAATTTCATTATACTTAATAGCCCTAACAAGCCTTTGAACAAGGCTCTCTCTATCCAACAAAACTTGAGTTGGATAATAAAGAGGGAAATTAATTTTTTGCCTTAAATCGATGATCCTCCAAACTCGTTTCGAAAACATAACATCCGATTCCCTTATGTAAGGGTATGGGATAGGCTGTCTTGCAGGAATAGTTTCACGAGTATAGAACCCATCGTTAACTAAACTCTCTTTACGATCCTGTGCCTGAACATCAAATGAACTCACAAGCATCGCTAACCCTGAAAATAAGATAGTTAATCTTTTCATATCTGTAATCTTATCTGATCTTTAATACCATATCTGTCAACTCAACAACCTCACCGCTTGGACCCACCGCTTTTACATCGGTTATTGCAACTTGGTTTCCAGTTCTTAGGCTGTTAATAATTTTCTTTTGTTCATCAGTAAACCTTGAGCTTGTAGACTCTCTTTCCTGTAGGAAACCTCCAACAGTTGAAGAAATTTTAAAGCCAACCACTTTATACTTTAATTCGAAGTCAAAATCAGGTGGCATTTCTGCAACTACTCCAAGCGATGCTGCAAGTTGGTTCTTTTCAACATTTTTGCCAGTCACACCAATAACTTTTGGGAAGGGGGGTGGAACTTTCTTTACCCTAAATGTTTTTGTTCCCATTGCTTGTTTGCGTCTTTCAACATCTGCATAAACAGTTATTTCACAAGAATTTGAGCCTGCCCCTGGTTGTGCAATATAACTTCCACTACCAACTTGCTTTATTAAACCTTTTCCACTTATTGTTGCAGAAACCTTATCTGGAGGTACTCCTGGTATAGAAATATCCAATGGATTATCAACTCCTAGGTAAAGCACATTCATCTTTGTTGCGGCAATAACTACGTTAGGAGGTATAACAACATAACTGTGTTTAAAAGGTTTTCTAACTACAGTTCCATCTGGAGCCTTCATTTCAATTAAACCACTCCACGACATAGAACCTGTATTTCCTGCTCTACGAGTAAATTGACCTTTCCCGCTTTTATCAACAGGAATATTCTCTTCACTTCCTATCGGTTTGTATTCGTACTCTTTAGTAACAGAGTTGAATGTGGAGTCATACCTGCATAGATATATTCTAGGTTGTTGTGTAGTATCAGAAGCTGCAAGAAAAACCTCTGCTTTAAAGTCGGTGCCCTGGAATACTACACTTGAGGTTGGGATAACAGTTGCTTTTAAAACATTGAACTTAAAGTCAGAAGCCCCTATTCTAGATAAAAGATAATTTAGTATTTCTGCCTCAGTATTTAAAATATCTACCTGAACCTTGGTTAATTGGGGTATCACAGAAACTAAGGGGATGTGTTCAAAACGGGCACTTTCCCAGGTGTTCTGTGTTCCATCCTTTTTCATCTCAGGATCGCTTGTATCAAGAATACCATTAATTGAGTTTATTAACTCCTGTCCTGTTTGAGGATCAATTTGTTGAATGACATATTCCCGAAAAGCCTCAATTTTTTTCTTCAATTCAAATGCTTTTCCATTTCTTTCTAATCCAATTAAAATTTTACCACCAATATCAAGATCACTCTTAGCCTCTATATATTGGCTTAATACCTTATTGTCAACAATGGCAGGTGTTTCTTCTCCTTCAGAAGCTTTTACAACCTCAATTTTAATAGCTTGGACATAATCATAGATTTCCTTTGCCTTAACTTTTATTTCATCTGCTTTTTGTTTCCATGGACCAACCTTTACAGGGTTTACTAGCGCAGCATTATCAAACTCTGTATAGACCTTATCTATTTTAACTTTGTAGTTGTCAGTAGTTCTGGAAAGGCCATTATCTACTAGAACAAAAGCTTCTAGAACTTCGGAAGACACATTTAGGGCAAGCATAGCGGTTAGCACGAGGTACATCATGCCAATCATCTTTTGCCTGGGGGTTTCTTTTCCGTGTGACATAGACTTTTATATGAGTCTTGCTAATTACTTACCATTCGACATTGCATTTATGGCAGATAGCATGTTGCCATAAACAGTATTTAACGATGAAATATTTTTATTCAAGGTTTCAACTGCGCTTGTAAATTTGTCGGTTTCGGCAATAGTTGTATTTAATTTTTTCATCATTCCATCAACACCGGAGTATACTTTTTCAGCCTCTTTCATGTGTTGATTTGCTTCTTGTAAATGCAACTCATGTGCAGCATTTAGGGCTGCCATATTTTTATTCAACTTTTCAAGTTGTTCCTTGTAGTTGTTATTTCCGTCAGTAATATTTTTGCCGTTGGCATTCATTGTTTCAGACAGCTGCAGATAAGTCGATGCTAAATTGTCGGATGCCTTTCCTAGATTGCTAGCGACTTGTTCAACAGATTCTGTAATTCTTCCTCCTACCTTTTGGCCTGCAGATGTTAGTTCAGATTCTAGGTTTTTAACAGAGTTATTTACTCCATCTAAGAAGTTCTGACCAGATTCAGACATTGCTCCGGCCGTTTTCTGAATATTATCCGAAAGTAAATTCATGGAATCGTTTAGGGATTGTCCGCTTTGGCTATAGTTTTGGTTGAAGTTATTAACTGCTTCCGAAGCTTTAGATACCTTTTCAGAGAAATCTTTTACTGCAATAGTTGAGTTAGAAATATCTGCAATTTTACTTGATGCATCTCCTAGTTTACTAAGACCTTGACTAACTTTGTCGAATAAAGCGGGGCTAATTTCCGCACTTTCGAGCATCTTGTTAAATTTCTCAGTAAAGACTAATGCTCCGCCCATATTTACACTGCCGCTTGCAATTGTTTGTGCTGCTGGCGCGGCAATTTGAGTTGCACCTTGAGTTGCAGCAACCCCTCCAGAAGGAAGTGATGAGAGTATGCCTGTTATAATTTCCTGAATTTCTTCGGGTCCCATACCTTGTTTTCTACTACTTCTGTAGCCACTAATTTCGTCCTCCTCGGTCATCCCGGTTAATTCAGGGTAAACCAAAGTCCAGTCCAGTTCCTCGTGTATAGGTTCAAACGCTGAAAAGAAAAAGATAATAGCTTCAATCGACATACCGAACAGAAGCATTGTACCAGCACCAGGTAAGTGAAGGATTTTAAAAAGAGCTCCAAGAATAACGATAGATGCACCCCAACCATAGAGGTATTTCATAAAGTTTTTCCATTTCTTGGAAGTTACTATTTCTTCAATATTTATTTTCATGCGTCAGATTTTTTATTGATTCGGACACTGGTATTACTAATTCTAATCTATTTTGCTCCAAGATAACCTCTAACACATCTAAAACCTATGTAAGATTTAGCGGTATCTTGATATTCATAACTACGAGCCCCAACTTGTAAGAAGAAACTTATATCTTTCCACGATCCACCTCTAATTACTTTACGTTTCATTGCAGGTAAATCGTTTGGTTTTGCATTGTATTTATAATCTGGATTCATGTCGTGCATGAAAGAGTATGCGCTTTCGTCGTAAGCATTTGCTGTCCACTCGGAAACGTTTCCAGCCATATCATATAAACCATAGTCGTTAGGTTCATAACTTCCCACGGCAATTGGAATAAGGCCACCATCGTCAATGTAGTTACCCCTAAGTGGTTTAAAGTTGGCTAAGAAACAACCCTCAATATTACGGGGGTATGGACCGCCCCAAGGATACATGCTATGGTCAAGATTACCTCTTGCAGCATATTCCCATTCTGCTTCTAAAGGAAGGCGATAGTCCTGAATTGTTGTTCCTTCTGCAGAAAGATATTTATTAAGGAGCTGTGTCCTCCATATACAGAAAGCTGTAGCTTGTTTCCAAGTAACCCCAACCACAGGGTAGTTGTCGAAGGCTGGATGCCAAAAATAACTAGATGTATATGGTTCGTTGTAAGAGTATGAAAAGTCAGCAATCCAACAAAGAGTATCGGGGTAAACATTTACTTTATCCCTCATGATAAAACTTTGTCTATTATCAACCTTAACTCTTTCGCCAAGGCTATTTGTAACTTCGCCCTGATCGTAACTTAATGTTTCAAAGTTATAGCGATTTCTTTTTTCGGCAGCTTGCTTTAAATCAATCCAATAATATTCATAGAACAGCTTACGGGTATCTAATTCTTTCTTTCCATAAAAAGCATCTTCTTTGGAGTAGTACATGGAATTAAGAATTTCACGCTGCTCTTCATCTTCAGGATCAATTGGAATCTCCCAGTTTAGGGTTGGGGGATCTATTGGATTTCCGAATTCATCTTCAGCAATGATAAACTCGTCATTTTGTTCAGAAATCAGACGTCTAGCGATAGAGTCTCTAACATACTGAACAAATTGTCGGTACTGATTATTGGTTATTTCCGTTTGATCCATCCAGAATGCATCAACAGAAACTGTTTTGGTTGGGGCATTAATTGCCCATGCCACATCTTGGTCGTTACTACCCATTGTATACGACCCCATAGGTACGAAAACCATGCCGTAAGGGGTTGGCTCTGCATAACCTCTTCGGCCTGGTACCCCTGTAAGTTCGCCATTTCCGCTTGGTGCACAGCTGTATAAGAAGGCTATTGCAACGCTTATGAAAAGAAATTTTTTCATACTACTCCGTTTATTTAGCAAATAACGTAATTTTTTTCTTTAGATTAACAACTTTGATCATAAAAATCTTATGCTTTTGTATTGTTGGGGTGGTTTTTCCTTTTTTAATTGGAAGTTATACCCCAGCATAAATTCGTGTGAGCCATCGTTATACTTACTAATTCTGCTCGTATTATAATCGTAGGCGTACCCAAATTTAATTCCATTGAAAAGTTCAAATCCTATCATTCCTGTTATTGCTTCTCCTATACGATATGAAACGCCACCCCAGAATTTTTTATTGTATTTAACTATAGAATTGATAGAGAAACGTGAACTTGAAATATCGGTTGCGATAAGGACTGAAGGCTCAAATTGCCACGCCTGGTTAAGGTTCAGTATATAACCACCCGTAACATAGTATTGTCTTGAATATCGAGCGGGATTAGCGCTCTTGTTTATTTTAGACTCATTTAAATGTGTTGCGGATAATCCGAAAAACATATAATCGGTATTGTAGTATAACCCAAACCCTAAATCAAGGTTAATGGAACTCTCCTTAGATTGAGGAATAACTTCGTCGCTTGTTCCATCAGGATATGTCCACGTAGGATCAAGTGAGTTATTTACCATTCCTCCGGTTATTCCAATACCAAGACTACCATCAACAACTTTAAATTTGAACCTAGCAGCATATGAAAAACTTATCCCTAAGTCGCTGTTAAAACCATATTTATCGTTTAAAATGCTCAGACCAATTCCACTTTTGAAACCGAACGGTGCAATTGGAGAGTTAATACTTACAGCCGTACTTAGTGGAGCGCCATCGCCAAAACCTGTCCATTGTATTTTATTTATAGCCCCAAAACCGATCATATTTAAACTACCAGCATAACCAGGGTTAATGCTCATTGGGTTAAATATGATTTGGCTGAATTGAGGATCCTGCTGGTTGTAAGCAGCAGAAAATACAAATAAAAAAACTAAAGAAAGGATATATTTTTTTGATTTTGGCATATTAAAAATTAATAAACACTCAATAATTGCTT
>Ga0075012_10004476_pt1 | contig 12983 bp, 14 predicted proteins | sample All_14_2_FD_71474 | JGI IMG/M metagenome (GOLD analysis project Ga0075012, IMG submission 71474) | Freshwater microbial communities in response to fracking from Pennsylvania, USA - Allegheny Zone_MetaG_DW_15 | ecosystem: Environmental > Aquatic > Deep subsurface > Groundwater > Drilled...
GGACAGTGCGACCTGCCTGGCCTGGGCGCTGGAGCGGTATGCTCGCGTCGAGACCGTCGGCTTCGACTATGGCCAGCGCCATGCGGTCGAGATGCAGGCGCGGCTGGCCGTGCGTGACGGCTTGCGCGCAACCCTGCCGCATTGGGCGGACCGGCTGGGCGAGGACCATGTCGTGGACCTGACCGGCTATGGCGCCATCGCCGAGAGCGCCCTGACCGCCGACCGGGCCATGGAGATGGACGCGCGCGGTCTGCCCACCACCTTTGTGCCGGGCCGTAACCTGGTGTTCCTGAGCGTTGCGGCGGCGCTGGCGGATCGACGGGGGCTGGACGTGCTGGTCGGCGGCATGTGCGAGACCGACTTCTCCGGCTATCCCGACTGTCGCCGCGAGACGATCGATGCGATGGAGCAGGCCCTGTCTCTGGGTCTGGATCAGCCGGTGCGGATCGAGACTCCCCTGATGGCCCTGACCAAGGCCGAGACCTGGGCGCTGGCCGACCGGATCGGCGGCGAGGCGCTGGTCGAGCTGATCCTTGAGGCCAGCCACACCTGTTACCGGGGCGACCGCTCGCAGCGTCACGCCTGGGGCTATGGCTGCGGCGATTGTCCGGCCTGCGCGCTGCGCGCGCGCGGCCATGCCGAATGGGTGGCGGCATGACCTATTCGGTCAAGGAGACCTTCCTGACGGTGCAGGGCGAGGGCGGACAGGCCGGCCGCGTGGCCGTCTTCCTGCGCTTTGCCGGCTGCAATCTGTGGAGCGGGCGCGAGCAGGACCGGGCGACGGCGGTTTGCAGCTTCTGCGATACGGACTTTGTCGGCACCGACGGCGACGGCGGCGGCAAGTTCGCGGATGCTGCGGCGCTCGCCGACCATGTCTCAGGCTTCTGGACGGGGCAGGGGGGGCGGCCGCTGGTCGTCTGCACCGGGGGCGAGCCGCTGTTGCAGCTGGACGATGCACTGATCGCAGCCCTGCACGCGCGGAGCTTTGACATCGCGGTCGAGACCAATGGCACGATTGCGGCGCCCGAAGGCATCGACTGGATCTGCGTCAGTCCCAAGGCCGATGCTCAGGTGGTCCAGACCACGGGGCAGGAGCTGAAGCTGGTCTATCCGCAGGCGGCGGCCCGGCCCGAACGGTTCGAGGGCCTGGCGTTCGAGCGCTTCTGGCTACAGCCCATGGACGGGCCGGACGTTCAGGCCAACACCGCCGCAGCCTTTGATTACTGCCTGACCCATCCCAAGTGGCGCCTGAGCGTCCAGACCCACAAATATATCGGCGTGCGTTGATGCCTACCTTCGAGATCACCAAACAGGCCACCTTCGATGCGGCCCATCACTTCCCGAACGAGCCGGAGGGCAGCATCTATCGTCGGGTGCATGGCCACTCCTTCACGGTCGAGGCGACGGTGCGCTCCGAGACGCTGGATGCCGAGCACGGCTGGGTCGCGGACCTGGGCGCGCTGGACCGGGCGCTGAAGGCGGCGGCGGAGGAACTGGATCACGGCCTGCTGAACGAAAAGCCCGGACTGGAAATGCCCAGCCTCGAGAACCTGTGCCTGTGGTTCGCCAACCGGATGAAACCCGACTGGCCCGGGCTGTGCCGCATCCAGGTGGCCCGCCCGACTATCAACGAACGGTGCGTGCTGACGCTGTGATTACGCTCCGGCCGTTCCGGGAAGGCGACGCCGAAGGCATGGCCGCAGTCTATGAGCGGGCGGTCCGGCAGATCGGCGCGTGCGACTATTCAGCCGAACAGGTCGAAGCCTGGGTGGGGCAGGGCCCTCGGGCAGAGCGTTTTCGCCAGAAGATCACAGACGGTCGGCGCGGCTGGGTGGCCGTCGATGACGCGAGCCGGGTGATGGGCTTTGTCGATCTGGAAGCCGACGGTCACATCGACTTTCTGTATGTCGACCCGGACGCGGCGGGGCGGGGCGTGGCGGCCCGGATGCTTGACGAGCTGGAACGTGTCGCCCGCTCAACGGGGATCGAGCGGTTGTATGTCGAGGCCAGCGAGCCCGCACGTCGGGTGTTTGAACGGCGCGGCTACAGGGTCACGGAACGCCGCGATTTCGAGATCGGCGGCGTGGCCATCCACAACTATGCGATGGAGCGGCTGCTCTAGCAGTCGCGGCCAGAGGCGCGGCGCTGTTCGCAGCGGCGTTGCTCGCGCTCATAGTCACGCTGTTCGCGATCGCGCTTGAGGCGGGTTTCCTCGTCCGAGGTGGTCACGGCATCGACGCCGGCACCCAGCACCGCCCCGGTCGCCTTGACCGTGCCCCCGACGACCGCAGCCCCGGTGCCCACAACCGCCCCCACCAGACAGCCCTGAAGCATCAGGGCGGCCCCGAGCACGGCGGCGAGCGATATCATGCGGGGAGCAGTCATGGGTGTCGTCTCCGGTTTCAATCTGCCCTAGCCAGTCTGCGTGAAGACCCTGTTAAGCCTGATGGCAGGCAGGGAAAAGCGCACAGCCGATGGCTAAAGCTTGGCATTTGCCGTTGATGGTGGAATGACGACACACCATTCCTGCACGGAGCCTTTCCATGACCATGGTTGATCCTCACCATTTGCGTCGGGTGCAGTTGATCCGGAAGGGCGCGCTCGCGCTCGCGATCGTCGCGGTCGTGGCCCTGGCCGCCATCAGCCACAGTCTGGGCGGCGACACGCCGGCCCACGAAGGTCTTGAGGCGGTCGGCATCGGTCTGATCGCCCTGTGCGTCGTCGGGCGGGCCTGGTGCTCACTTTACATCGGCGGCCGCAAGAAGGCCGAGATCGTCAGTCGGGGGCCATACTCGATCAGCCGCAATCCGCTTTACGTGTTCAGCTTCATGGGGGCATTCGGCATGGGTGCCCAGACGGGCAGCGTGACGATCGCCGCCCTGTTCCTGCTGATTGCCATGGGGGTCTTCTATCTGACGGTTCGTCAGGAAGAGGCTTGGCTGGAGGCCAGCTTCGGAGAGCCCTATCGCGCCTACAAGGCGCGGACGCCGCGCTTCTGGCCCGCCTTCTCCGCGTGGCGGGATGGCGAGACGCTGGAAATTCGTCCTGTGTTCTTCCTGACGACCCTGCGGGACGGTCTGGCCTTCTTCATCGCCGTGCCGTTGTTCGAGGCGCTGGAAAAGGCCCAGGAGGTCGGCTGGGTCCACATCCTGTTCAGCCTGCCCTAGGCGGGAGCCGGGGCGGCGGGTTTCCCCGCCGCCTCCGAACCGTCAACGGCTGTCGACCATGACCAGTTCGGCGTCCTCGCGGGCGGTCACCGTGATCGTCGGCTCGTCCTTGATGCCGGCGCCATCGCGAGCGTTCAGGGACGTGCCGTTGACCTCGATGGTTCCGACGGCGGGCACCAGATAGGCGCGGCGGCCCACTGCCAGCTCATAGGTCAGGCTTTCACCCGCCTTGAGCGTCGCGCCCAGCACGCGAGCATCGGCGTTGATGTCCAGCGCGCCGTCGTCCGGATCGCCCGAGGCCAGAACCTGGAATTTACCGGTGCGATCCGACTTCGGAAAGGGCTTCATGCCCCAGCCCGGTTTGGCGCCCGGCTTGTCGGTCTCGATCCAGATCTGGAACAGGGTGGTGGTCTCGTCCTCGAGGTTGAACTCGGCGTGACGCACGCCGGTGCCCGCGCTCATCACCTGGACGTCGCCCGCGCCGGTGCGGCCGCGATTGCCCATCGAGTCCTCGTGGGTGATGGCTCCGGTGCGGACATAGGTGATGATCTCCATGTCGGCGTGGGGATGGGGTGGAAAGCCGGACTGGGCGGCGATCTCGTCATCGTTCCAGACGCGCAGCCGGCCCCAGCTCATGCGGCCCGGGTCATAATAGTTGGCGAACGAGAAGTGGTGGCGGGCCTTCAGCCAGCCGTGGTCGGCCCCGCCGAGACTGGAAAAGGGTCGGACGTCGATCATGATGCGGTCTCCCTGAGGATGGAACGCGGGTCGGCCCGCGTCGGTTCGGCCGCTATATAGGTAACAGTGGCGGTGACGAAAAGGGGCCTTTCGTCCGGCGTGTCAGGATCATTGCCACACGTTTGGCGGTTATATACGGATACTCATCACTTTTTCCGTCGGAGCGACAGTTTTCCCATCATGCCAAACTCCGCAGGTATGACGAGTGAACGTCTTGGCCGCATCGTCGAGGGAGCCGCGAGCGAAGTCTATATATTCGGTGCCAGGGATTTCCTGTTCCGGCTTGTGAACAAGGGTGCCCGAGATAATCTGGGATACAGCATCGAAGAGCTGGCCGGTCTCACGCCGTGGGATCTCAAACCGTCCATTACCCGCGACGCCTTCCTCGCCCTGATTGAGCCGCTTCAGGCGGGGAAAGTCGAAAGGCTGGATTTCGACACCGTTCATCGGCGGAAAGATGGAACGGATTACAACGTAGCGGTGAAGCTGCAGTTGTTCGTCGACGGTGAAGATGCCGTCTATTATGCGGCGATCCAGGACACGACAGATTACCGCCGCATCGAGTCCGAACTCAGGGACACGGCAAGACGACTGGATGGCATACTGAGCAATACAACCATGTCCGTATTCCTGATGGATGAGCGGCAGCACTGTGTGTTCATGAACCGGGCGGCCGAGAAGCTCACGGGATATGCGTTCCACGAAACGACCGGACGCCCGCTGCACGATGTCATCCACCATACCTATCCGGATGGCTCGCCTTTCCCGCTCTCGGAGTGCGCCATCGACCGCGCCTTTCCCGAGAAGGCCGGAACGCAGGGCGAGGAGGTCTTTGTCCACAAGGACGGCTCCTTCTATCCGGTCGCCTTTACCGCCAGTCCGATCCGTGACGAGGAGGCGAACGTCATCGGCACCGTGATCGAGGCGCGTGACATCAGCGAGGAGAAGCGCAGGGAAGAAGCGCGCAAACTTCTGATGCACGAAGTCGACCACCGGGCGCGCAATGTCCTTTCGATCGTGCAATCGCTCACGCGGCTTACGCGCGCTGATGATCTTGAAACCTACAAGCAGGCTCTGGTCGGGCGCATCAGCGCCCTGGCGCGAGCCCAGACGTCCCTGGCCAGCCGCAAATGGGAAGGCGGACGGCTGGGGGATGTGGTCCGCGAGGAGATGGAAGCGCTTTGTCCCAAAGACAGCGTGGAAGTGAATGGCCCCGAGGTCGAGCTTTCGCCCGAGCAGGTCCAGCCGATCAGCATGCTGCTGCATGAACTGGCGACCAATGCCAATAAATACGGCGCCTGCAGCAGTGGTGGTGGCCGTGTCTCGGTCACCTGGACGCTTGACGCGCGTCAGGTGACGCTTGTGTGGCGCGAGTCGGGCGGCCCGCCTGTCACCGCGCCCACGCGCGAGGGCTTCGGCTCATCGCTCAAAGCCAGTGTGGTGCGCCAGTTGAACGGCACCTTCAGTCGCAAGTGGGAGCCGACCGGGCTGGTGGTAGAAGTCGCGTTTCCGCTCTGAAACCCGGAGGTGCGACCGGGTCAGATGAGCATCACCTTGCCAGCCCATTGGTCCGGCGAGATGGAGGAGCTAGCTGCGCGCACAGGGCCAGCGTGTGATGGCCAGCCTGGTCGTCGAGCCCCAGCGTGTCGGGCGCTGTGTGAGCTGAATCCGGTCTCCGACCCTGCAGTCGTATCGGGTCGACACTTCGATCCGAACAATGCGTCCTTCCAGCCTCACAGAGGCCGAAGCGTGGGATCCTTCATAGGTTTCCCGCATGCCGATCGCCGTGATCTCCCCTTCCAGGTGCCTGACAGGCCCTGTGGGCAGCAAAGGAATCAGCAGCGCGATGAACAGGATCGCCACGCAAAGGATCAACAGCGGAACGCCGAGGGCTTCCGAATTGACAGCAAGGAAAGAACGGAAGCTCGGCCGAGAGGATTTTCGACCGGGCTCCATCTTCACCCCACCTGCGCCCGATGCCTCAGCATGGCGTCGGCCAGGACGCAGGCGGCCATGCCCTCGACCACCGGCACGGCGCGCAGGGCGACGCAGGGATCGTGGCGGCCCTTGGTGCGAAGCTCGGTCTCGATGCCGTCGCGGGTGATGGTCCGGCGCGGAGTCAGGATGGAGGAGGTTGGCTTGAACGCCACGCGCGCCGTGATCGGCTGGCCGGTCGAGATGCCGCCCAGAATGCCGCCGGCATGGTTCGACAGGAAGACGGGTTGGCCGTCCGGGCCCAGTCGCATCTCATCGGCATTGTCCTCGCCCGACAGCTCGGCCGAGGCGAAACCCGCACCGATCTCGACCCCCTTGGCCGCATTGATCGACATCAGGGCTGCGGCCAGTTCGGCATCCAGCTTCGCATAGAGCGGTGCGCCCCATCCGACCGGGACGCCGGTGACCTCGAGCGCCACCACGGCCCCGATGGAGGATCCGGCCTTTCGGATGCCGTCGAGATAGTCGGACCAGGGCTGGACGACCTCCGCTGAGGCCGCGAACAGCGGATTGTCCCGCACCGCATCGAAATCGAGCGCGTCATCGGGAATTCGGTGCGGGCCAATCTGAACCACGCCGGCGCGGATGGCGATGTCGGGGCCAAGGATCAGGCGGGCGACCGCGCCGGCCGCCACCCGCAGGGCGGTCTCGCGCGCCGAGGACCGGCCCCCGCCCCGGTGATCCCGGACCCCGTATTTGGCCTGATAGGCATAGTCGGCGTGGCCGGGACGGTATGCACGGGCGATCTCGCCATAGTCCTTTGAGCGCGCATCCTCATTGTCGATCATCAGGCTGATCGGGGTGCCGGTGGTGACCGGGCCATCCCCGTCGTCAAAGGTCCCGGACAGAATGCGAACCGTGTCGCTCTCGCGCCGCTGGGTGACAAAGCGGCTGCCGCCGGGCTTTCGCTGGTCCAGCCAGGGCTGGATGTCGGCCTCGGTCAGAGGGATCAGTGACGGGCAGCCGTCGATGACGCAGCCGATCGCCGGCCCGTGGCTTTCGCCCCAGGTGGTCACGCGAAACAGATGGCCGAAGCTGTTGTGGGACATGTCCCTCTGGCCTTAGGCCGCGAGGCGCGGTGTCGTCCAGACCCGGGCGAAGCGGTCCAGCAGATGTTCGGCAGCGGACGGGGCCTCTTCGGCGGGCATCAGGGTGATGAACAGGTGGCCCTGACCATGGCGGCCCCGCGCGGGCAGGCCCAGTCCCTTGAGCCGCAGACGCACCGGCGGCTCCAGCCCCGCGACCACCCAGGCGTTGCGCGGGCCGGCATGGGTCATCACCTCGACGCGGCCGCCGTCCTGAAGCACGCGGGGTGACACATCGGCCTGCATGAAAAGGTCATCGCCCAGCACCGACAGTCCGTCCGCCCCCCGGATCCGCACCGCCAGAAACAGGTCGCTGTCGTCGCGCCCGGCACCCTTCAGCCGCACATGCTCGCCGGCCCGCAGACCGGCGGGAAGGGTCAGACGAAAGGTCCGCCCCCGGTGGCGGGTCGTGACCGGACCACCGCTCAGAGCCAGCATCGGATCGATCGACAGGGTCGGCAGCGGGGCCGTGCGACGGAGCGGCGGCGCCAGGGCCGGGCGCGCCGGCCCCTCGGCCTGAATAACGTGCCAGGCGGCGATCACCTCACGGAACCGCTCGGCATCGCCGGCGGGATGGTCGGGACGAGCTGCCTTGACCGCGCGCAGGAAGGCCTGACGCGTCGTCTCATGGTCCACCGGACCGGGCAGGCCCAGCACCGCCAGCGCCTGGCGATAGGTCAGAAAGGAGGTGTCGGGGCCGCTCATGGCGACCAAAAGCCACGAACAGGGTCAATGCCGGGTTAACCGTGACGCTGGCCCTCGCGAACAGCAGCGACCGGCGCTAGAGAGATGGGCATGAGCACGCCCGTCATCCCGCCCAGTCCGTCGCGCGAGGAATATGCCCGCGACTATGCCGCCGCGCTTGCCGCCAACAGCGATGAGGCGGACTTCGCCTGTGACGCGCCGTTCGCCCTGTTGGAACGATGGCTGGCCGATGCCGGGGCGCATGAGATCAACGACTCCAACGCCATGGCCCTGGCGACCGTTGACGCCGACGGACTGCCCGACTGCCGGATGGTGTTGCTGAAGGATGTCAGCCCCGACGGTCTGACCTTCTATTCCAATCGCGAGAGCGAAAAGGGACGTCAGCTTGAGGGCCAACCGCAGGCGGCGCTGCTGTTTCACTGGAAATCGCTGCGGCGTCAGGTGCGGCTGAGAGGCGCGGTGGAGCCGGTCAGTGCCGCCGAGGCCGATGCCTATTTCGCCAGCCGCGCCCGCGAAAGCCGCATCGGCGCCTGGGCCTCGGCGCAATCCCGGCCGCTCGCCGACCGTGTCGAGCTGGAGGCTGCCGTGGCGCGGGAGACCGCGCGCTTCGAGGGGCAGGACGTGCCGCGCCCCGAGGGCTGGACCGGTTGGCGGCTGGTGCCGGTGCAGGTCGAGTTCTGGCGGGATCGCCCCTTCCGTCTGCATGACCGGCTGCGGTTTGATCGCGCGGACGTGGATGGGCCCTGGCGCACACAGCGGCTCTACCCCTAAGGGTCAGGGGATCTGATCGTTGGCGGCGGCGTCCAGATTGGGCCCCGCGTAGCGGGCCAGGAAGGTTTCGACAGCGTCCGCGACGATCTGCTGGTGAGAGCGCCGGATCGACAGGGTGTCGCCCGTGACCATCGGCACGAAGAAGACCGGGTGCTCCAGCATACCCATGAGCTGACCCGCCGCCCAGGATGGCTTGTCGCAAATCAGTTCGCCGCGATCGGTCAGGGCCTCGATCGCCTCGATCAGGGTCACCCCGATCCGGGTCTGACCGCGCTCATAGAAGTGCAGGGCCATAGCCGAGAACCGGGTGCGTTCGGCCATTACCAGACGGAATACGGATGCCACCAGTGGATCGGCCATGAAGGCGACATAGGCTTCGCAGAACCGGGTCAGTTGGCACCGGGCGGCGCCATCCACAGAGCGGACATCATCCATCTGGCGGGCGAACTCATCCGAGGTATCGTCGATAACCGCCTGGAACAGCTCGGCCTTGGACGGGAAGAAGGTATAGAGGGTGGCGGTTGAAACCCCGGCTTCGCGGGCGATCGGTTCGACGCGCGTGGCGGCGAATCCGTGGGCCATGAAGTGCCGCCGGGCCTCGGCCAGCACATAACGCCGCCGGGGGTCGTCACGGTCGTCTGGAATGAGGGGGGCCGGCTCGGACCGGGCGGATTGGGACAGACTCATGACTGCGGAGGTTGGCGTGGATAACGCTGTCCCGCAAGATGAAATTCAGCCGGTGTTACAAGGACTCAGCCGACCCAGCGTTCCAGCAGGGGATGGGTCAGTACCGGTGCCACCAACCGGTCCACCGACTGCGGGTCGGTCAGCACCACGGCGGCGGTGGCATCGGCGACAATAAAGTCGGCATGGACCTTGGCCGGTTCGGTCAGCCGCTCATGCCCGGGACGCACCGTCAGCAGATACTGGTCGATGACCGATTGCGCCGTTCGGCCGCGCTCGACCTGATCGCGCAACAGCCGCCGGATGAAGCGGATGTCCGACGGCGTATCGACAAACACCCGGATGTCGAACAACCGGACCAGCGCCGGGGTGCACAACAGATGGGTGCCCTCGATCACGATCACCTCGGCGGCGGGCACGGGCTGGCCCCCCGGTTCACGCCCGTGGGTGACGAAGGAATAGACCGGCGCCTCCACAGACTGGCCCGCCTTCAGCGCGCCGAGGTGGCTGTGCAGCAGGTCGTGGTCCCGCGCGGACACGTCGTCGAAATCAAAGGTCGCGGCGTCGAAGTCGGGCAGGGAGGCGGCGTCCCGGTAATAGGAATCCTCGCGCACGAGCGCGGCGACTCCTTGCGGCAGGTGCCGGATAAGGGCCTCGGCCAGGGTGCTCTTGCCCGAGCCCGAGCCGCCGGTGATGGCGATCAGAATGGCCATGGGTCGGCTCTAGCGGAAGAAGCAGGTCAGGCCGGCGTACAGGGCTTCGACCGTGGCATCCGGAGCATCGGACGACAGCATGCCGCCCAGCTCGCCACTGGAGAACTCGGCCCCGAGCGTCGACTCCGGGATCATTTCGACCACCCGCGCGGATTGAAGGTCGGTCCGGCTGGTGCCCACGCCCACCCCGTCGGCCGTCGTCAGACCGGCCTCGTCCAGGAACCAGCCGGCGAATTCGCCGTCCTGGAACGCCAGCTGCAGACCGTTCGGATATTCGGCGAACTGCGTCGGACCGGCCCCGCACTCGCTGTTGGTGGTCACGTCGGGAGTGTCGCTGCCCAGCAGGGTTGAGACGGCGGTCAGCACCATCTCCTGCGACATGCCGAAAGGCAGGGCCCGGGCCGACCCCTGCGCGGTGAAGGCGCGCAGGCCTTCGCCTTCGAGCGCCAGTCCGCCCTGCGCGGCCTCAGCCGGCTCCTGCGCGGTGGGCGCGGCCTCGGGCTCCGCTGCGGGAGCCGGAGCAGGCGAGGGCGCCTCGGTCGTACTGTCACAGGCCCCGAGGGCCAGCAGGGCAGCGAGGGTCAGGGCGGTGCGGGCGAGGGTCATGGTCGGATCCTGTCGGTCAGATCGGGAAGGTTCGTGCCCAAACTAGCCGAAAGTGACGCGGCTGAGGCAAAGAAAGTCGCTCCCCCTGACGTTGCGTCACGTTGCCTATCCCTCACGCCGCCGATAGCTTGATGGCAAGTGCCGCGGGCAACGTCGGCCAGACCCATGAATTTCGGAGAGGAAACCGATGCTCGGATTGATGCAGGACTGGCCGCTGACGGTCGACAAGATCCTCGACCATGCGAAGAACTGGCACCCGCATCGCGAGGTCGTGACCCGCTCGGTCGAGGGGCCGATCGTGCGCACCAACTATGCCGAGATTCATGGCCGGGCCAAGCGCGTCTCGAACGTGCTCAAGAGCTGGGACGTTAAAGTCGGCGACCGGGTCGCCACCCTGGCCTGGAACACCGCGCGCCATATCGAGACCTGGTACGGCATCATGGGCATCGGCGCGGTGTGCCACACTCTCAATCCGCGCCTGTTCCCGGAACAGCTGATCTACATCATCAACCACGCCGAAGACCGGATCATCTTCGTCGATCTGACCTTTGTGCCGCTGCTGGAAGCGGTCCTGCCGCACTGCCCGACGGTCGAGCGCGTCGTGGTCATGACTGACCAGTGGAACATGCCCGCGACCAAACTGCCCAGGGCGGAGTGCTATGAGCAGCTGCTCGAGGAGTCCTCGGAGGATGTCGAGTGGGGGGGCTTCGAGGAGAAGACGGCCTGTGGTCTCTGTTATACCTCGGGCACGACGGGTAACCCCAAGGGCGTCCTGTATTCGCACCGGTCGAACTTCATTCACACCCTGCTGGGCCTGCAGACCACGGTGCTGGGCGCGACGCCCAGTGAGGTGATCCTGCCGGTGGTTCCCATGTTCCACGCCAATGCCTGGGGCATTGCCTTTGGCGGCCCGGCGGCGGGCTCGAAGCTGGTCATGCCGGGCGCCAAAATGGACGGCGAGGCCATCTATGAGTTGCTGGAAAGCGAGGGCGTGACCTTCTCGGCCGCCGTGCCGACCGTCTGGCAGGGCCTGCTGGCGCACCTGCGCGAGCACAAGCTGAAGCTGTCGACCGTCAAACGCGTCCTGATCGGCGGCTCGGCCGTACCGGAAAGCCTGATCCGCGCCTTCAACGACGAGTTCGGCATTGAGGTGTTGCAGGGCTGGGGCATGACCGAGACTTCGCCGATCGGCACTCTGTCGAACCTGACCCCGGAACTGGCCGCCCTGCCGTACGACGAGCAGATGAAGTGGCGCATCAAACAGGGCATGCCGCCGCTGGGCGTCGAGCTGAAGCTCAAGAACTATGCCGGTCAGGAAATGCCGCACGACGGCAAGACCTATGGCCGCCTGATGGTGCGCGGTCCGACCATCGCCGGTGCCTATTTCAAGGACGAGGGCGGCAAGATCCTCGACAATGAGGGCTTCTTCGATACCGGCGACGTCTCGACCGTCGATACCCACGGCTTCATGCAGATCACCGACCGCGCCAAGGATGTGATCAAGTCGGGGGGCGAGTGGATCAGCTCGATTGACATCGAGAACATCTCGGTCGGCCATCCCAAAGTCGAACTGGCCGCAGTGATCGGCGCCGCCCATCCCAAGTGGGACGAGCGCCCGGTGCTGGTCATCAAGCTCAAGCCCGGCGAGAGCCAGGACAAGCAGGAGCACCTGGATTTCCTGCAGGGCAAGATCGCCAAGTGGTGGATGCCCGACGATGTGGTTTTCGTCGACGACATCCCGCTGGGCGCGACCGGCAAGATCGACAAGAAGCTCGTCCGCGAGCGGATGAAGGACTACGTCCTGCCGACGGCGCAGGGCTGATCCGGTGGCGCGGCGCGGCTCCGGCGGCTGGACGACACTGGCGTTGATCGCCGGCGTCCTGTCGGCACCCCTCGTGGTGTTCATCGCCGTCTTCGGGGTGAGTTTCGGCTGGTGGAGCCGGTTTTTCGCGCTCCATCAACTGACATGGGGTTTAGCCCCATGGCTGTTCGGGCTGGGCACAGTCTGTGCCCTGGTCCTGGTGTGGCGGGCCAGACGCGGAGGACTGTTCCGGATTCTGGCTGCGGTGCTGGCCGTGGCCGTCGTCGCCGTCGGCGCGTGGCTTTTTCATAGCAGTACACGCCCCTATTCGAGCGTCGACGTTGCGCCGAGAAGCGTTTCGACGAATCCGTCGGAGCCGCCCCCGTTCTCCACCCGACTGATGGCCGAACGGTCGGAATCCGGTGGCGCACGGGAGCAGGACCTGAACGACGCTGCTTGTCCCGGCGTGGCGTCCATTCCCAGACAGGTGCTGGCAGAGGAGGCCACCGCAGCGCTGCAACGCGCAGGCTTCACGCCCCTGCCGTCGTCGCTGTTCCGGGTCGAGGGGACGCACACGGGTCTCTGGTTCCAGATCCAGCACGACGCCACCATCCGTATCCGGCCCGGGCGCACGGACGTCCGGGTCGCCGTCCGCGAGAACCTCGTTCCGGATGATCAGGCCTGCCGCCTGCTGGCGCGGATCGTTGAGGAGCTTCAG
>Ga0075012_10004477_pt1 | contig 12981 bp, 11 predicted proteins | sample All_14_2_FD_71474 | JGI IMG/M metagenome (GOLD analysis project Ga0075012, IMG submission 71474) | Freshwater microbial communities in response to fracking from Pennsylvania, USA - Allegheny Zone_MetaG_DW_15 | ecosystem: Environmental > Aquatic > Deep subsurface > Groundwater > Drilled...
GTTCATGGCTGGAGGTCGGTGAGACGAACCGTGACCTGGCCGCCGCCCTCGGTCAGTTTCAGCGGCTGGGCTTGCGCGGGCGCACCCACCGGCAGTCGCGGGTGCCACACGCGAAGGCTGTGGTTGCCGGGGGGCACATCGCTCAGCGTGACCGCGCCAGACGCGCTGCTGCGACCGTGGTACGGGGTGTCCACCACCACCACCCAGGCCACCATGGCGTCGTGGATGTTGCAGCCCAGCACCGCCACGCCAGGCGTGTCAAAGATCACCGGGCTGGCCGGTGTGCCGGTGTAGAGCTTGAGCTCGAATTTTTTGGTCGGGGAGAACGAGTACACGTGGTGGCGCACCGTGTCGCGGTTGGGAAAGTGGACTGCCGTGCCACGCGTGACGACCAGCACGTCGGGTCGGAACGTTTTGTTTTCCTGCGCCATTTCGGCCTGGGCCATGGGTTTGGTGGCGCGGGCGGCGTCGGGGGAGTCGAGAAACACCACTGCGCCGGGCAGCGCCTTGCCGTCAGACCCCTGCACCTGAACCTGGACCGTGGCGGCCCACCCCGGGCTCAGCACGCCTGCGGCCAGGGCCAAGACCACCGCCTGCCAGCCCCGCAGGCCACTGGCACGGTCCGTCATGGCTCAATGGCCAGGCCAACCACAGGCTGGCCAGCCGCCAAGGCGCCCAGTGGACGGGCCTGCCCGGTGAGCAAATCAATGCGGTAAAGCCGGGTGACCGGGTCGGCTTGGGTGCGCAGTGCGGCCAGCGCCGTGTTTTTCACGTCGGCGATGTCGAAAGCCGCGTCCACCAGCGGACCGCCCCCCAGGGTGCCCACGGTGCGCAGCACCCCCAGGTTGGGAGACTCCACCGGTGTGACACCTTCGCGAGAGCCTTGCATGACCAGGGTGCCCAGGCGGGCATCGATGGCAAAGTTGGTGGTGATTTTTTCGTCCCGGGTGTTGTAGGTGTAGGCGGCTGCGACCACGCGGGGGGGCTGACCGAACTGGGTGTCACCTGCCGCAAAGCGCAGCGAAGGATCGGCCTGCACACCGGGCTGCTGGGCATCGAAATCGACGACGCCCCCCGTGTCAGGGTGGTAGCGCAGGTTGTGCCCGGAGTCGCTGACCACGCGGATCCGGTCGGCTGCGGGGTTGAAGTCCACCCCCCAGCGCACACCGGTCAGTGCCACCGCTTGAAGAGATTGACCCACGGGCTGGAGTTGCCCCGTTTCCGTGTTCAGGGTGTAAAGCTGGCCCGTGCGCCCCAAGGCAAACAGCACGCCTTTGGCCACCCGAAAGTCCATGCCCACCAGTTGCTCACCGGCGGGCAGGCCTTTCAGCGCCAGGCTTTTCTGCACGTGCTGCGGTTGCCCGGCCTGGATACGGAGCAGCGTGTGGTCGGCCGTCAACGCCCACACAACTTCGGTGGCCGGCGGCCCCTCGGGCGAAGGGGCGTGAGCACAGCCCCCCACCACAGCAGCGGCCAACAGGGTCACACCGCTCAGGCGCAGGCATGGCAGGGAGGAAAGAGGCGTGTGATGGGACATGGTCTGGCGAGTGGGGGACAGATGCGTGATTTGGAGGCCAATGTACACAAAAAGGGCCGTTCCGGGTGGCCGCAAGGCGGCATGGACGCGCGGGGTCAGTGGCGGGCTTCGGCGCGCGGGCCGCTGGAACGCAGGGCCCCCAGGTCCAGCACGCGCAGCCCGCCGTATTCCACGCGGATGACCCCTTGGGCCTGCAGCGAGGCCAGCGCCTCGTTCACGCGCTGCCGCGACAGGCCGACCAGGTAGGCCAGCTCTTGCTGGGTGATGCGCAGCACTTCGCCCACGCTGGGGTAGAGCACCGGGTTGACCAGGGTGGCCAGGCTGCGGGCCACGCGCAACTCGGGGTCGCTCAGCCGGTCGATTTCGCGGGCGGCAATGAACTGGCCCAAGCGCTCGTTCAACTGCAGCATCACAAATCGGTTGAACCCCAGGGAGTGTTCGATCAGCCAGTGAAAGGTCTCGGACGGCAAGCCGGCCACCCGGCTCTTGCGCAAGGCCTGGATGTTGTAGCGGTACACCTCGCGCTTGAGCACGGTGCCTTCACCGAACCACCCCCCTGGCGCGACCCCGGTGAACGTGATGACAGGCCCCTGCGAATCGTCATTGCTCATTTTCAGCAACCCATCGACCAGTCCGAACCAGTAGCTGGCCTGTCGGCCAATGCGGCAGATGGTGTCGCCCGGCAGGGCTTCGCTGACCATCAGGGCATCACAGGCGCGGTCCTGCTCCGACTGGCTCAAAGCGCTCAACCACGGGATGGCCTGCAACTCGTCGTCTTTGGGCGGTCTTGCACGTTGACGCAGGGGCGGAATGGTCGTCATGGCGACAAAGTGGGATTAAAAAGTCAAAACCTAGGGAAAGTCCTAGGAGGGATGACCCTTCAATTGTCGTCGTAACGACAACATAACGTCAAATGCCCCCCTACGATCCGCCCCAGTTCAATCAAGCTTGCTGGCCGCCGGAAGGTGGTCGCAAGCCACACACAAGCGCAGCGCACATCAGGAGACGTCATGCGGACCACGTTCCCACAGTTACTGCTGGACCATGCAGCCAAGCGGCCCGACGCCGCAGCCATGCGTGAAAAAGAGTACGGCATCTGGCAAACAACCACTTGGAGTGAAATGCTCCAGCTGGTGCAACACATGGCCTGTGGCCTGCACCAGGCAGGCCTGAGAAGGCATGAACACATGGTGGTGGTGGGCTCCAACCGGCCGCGCCTGTACGCCACCATGCTGGCAGCCCAGTCGCTGGGCGCCATTCCCGTCCCGCTGTACCAGGACGCGGTGGCCAGCGAATGCGTGTTCCCCATCAACAACGCCGATGTGCGTTTTGCGGTGGTGGAAGACCAGGAGCAGGTCGACAAAATGATGGAGATCCGCGAGCAGTGCCCGCAATTGCAGCACGTGTACTTCGACGATCCTCGTGGCCTGCGCAACTACGACGAACCTGGCCTGGCCGCCGTGGACGAACTGGTGGCGGCAGGCAAGGTGTTTGCCCAGGTGCACCCCCAGTTCTTCGAAACCGAAGTGAAGCAGGCCAAGCCCGATGACGTGGCCGCCATGTTCTTCACCTCCGGCACCACGGGCAACCCCAAAGGCGTGGTCCACACCCACAACACTTTGCTCAACCGCGCCGACGTGGGTGCCCGTTTTGACAAACTCAACGCCAGCGATGAAGTGCTGGCCTACCTGCCCCCGGCCTGGATCGGCCAGAACATCTTCAGCTACGCGCAGTGGCTGGCCGCAGGCTATGTGGTGAACTGCCCCGAATCAGCCGCCACGGTGACCATCGATCTGAAAGAGGTGGGCCCCACCTATTACTTCGCACCCCCTCGGGTGTTCGAAGGTCTGCTGACCAGCGTGATGATCCGCATGGAAGACGCGGGCGCCATCAAGCGCAAAATGTTCCATTACTTCATGGACGTTGCGCGCAAAGTGGGCCCCACCAAAATGGACGGCAAAAGCGTGGGGTTCATGGACAACCTGCTGTATGCACTGGGCAACCTGTGCGTGTACGGCCCGCTGCGCAACACGCTGGGTTTTTCGCGTGTGCGGGTGGCCTACACCGCCGGTGAGGCCATCGGTCCCGACCTGTTCAGCTTTTACCGCAGCATCGGCGTCAACCTGAAGCAGTTGTACGGTTCAACCGAAACCGCCGTGTTCGTGTGCCTGCAGCCCGACCACGAAGCACGCGCCGACACGGTGGGTGTGCCCTGCGAAGGCGTGGAAATCAAACTGGCCGACAACGGCGAGTTGCTGGTCAAGTCACCCGGCTTGCTCAAAGAGTATTACAAGAACCCCAAGGCCACCGCCGAAGTGCTGACACCGGATGGCTGGTATCACACCAGCGACGCGGGCTTCATCGACGCACACGGTCACCTGAAAATCATCGACCGCGTGAAAGACGTGGGCCGCATCAAAGGCGGTGCCAACGACGGCGCCATGTTCGCCCCCAAGTATGTGGAGAACAAACTCAAGTTCTTCAGCCACATCAAGGAAGTGGTGGCGTTTGGCGACCAGCGCGACCGTGTGTGCGTGATGGTCAACATCGACTTCGATGCCGTGGGCAACTGGGCCGAGCGCCGCAACCTGCCCTACGCGGGCTACACCGACCTGGCACAGAAGCCGGAGGTGTACCAGCTCATCAAGGAATGCATCGAGAAAGTCAATGCCGACCTCAGCCGCGACGAGCTGCTGGCGGGCAGCCAGATCAGCCGCTTCCTGGTGCTGCACAAGGAACTGGACGCCGACGACGGCGAGCTGACCCGCACCAACAAGGTTCGCCGGGGCTTCATTGGCGACAAATATGGCGTGCTGGTCGATGCGTTGTACGGTGGCAAAACCGAGCAGTTCATCGAAACCGTGGTGAAGTTCGAAGATGGCCGCACCGGCAGTGTGAGCGCCACCCTCAAGCTGGGAGACACCCAGACCTTCGCCCCCGTCAAGGCAGCCGCCTGAGTCGCCACCGAACGCCTGAAAGACAGCACACCATGGCAGAGAAAAAAATTGGTGACGTCATCCTGGACGTCAAGAACATCAGCCTCCGGTTCGGTGGCGTGAAAGCGCTGACCGACATTTCGTTCAACGTGAAAGAGCACGAGATCCGCGCCATCATCGGCCCCAACGGCGCGGGCAAAAGCTCCATGCTCAACTGCATCAACGGGGTGTATGCCCCCCAGGAAGGCTCCGTCACCTTCCGTGGCCAGACGTTCAAGCACATGAACAGCCGCCAGGTGGCCGAGATGGGCATTGCCCGCACGTTCCAGAACCTGGCGCTGTTCAAGGGCATGAGCGTGATCGATAACCTCATGACCGGGCGCAACCTGCGCATCAAAAGCAACCTGTTCATGCAGGCGCTGCGTCTGGGCCCTGCCGAGCGCGAAGAAGTGGCCCACCGCGAGAAGGTGGAGCACATCATCGACTTCCTGGAAATCCAGGCTCACCGCAAGACGCCTGTGGGCCAGTTGCCCTACGGCCTGCAAAAGCGGGTGGACTTGGGCCGTGCCCTGGCCATGGAGCCGCAGGTGCTGCTACTTGACGAGCCCATGGCCGGCATGAACGTGGAAGAGAAGCAGGACATGTGCCGCTTCATCCTCGACATCAACGACGAATTCGGCACCACGGTCGTGCTGATCGAGCACGACATGGGTGTGGTGATGGACATCTCCGACCGCGTGGTGGTGCTGGACTACGGCAAAAAGATCGGCGACGGCACGCCCGACGAAGTGCGCAACAACGAAGACGTGATCAGTGCCTACCTCGGCACTTCACATTAAGGAGACAGGTTCATGGCTTTCTTTCTGGAAACCTTGTTTGGCGGCCTGATGGCCGGCATGCTGTATTCGCTGGTGGCGCTCGGCTTTGTGCTGATTTTCAAAGCCTCGGGTGTCTTCAACTTCGCCCAAGGGGCCATGGTGCTGTTCGCAGCCTTGGCGATGGCCCGATTCTCCGAATGGATCCCGCAGTGGCTGGGCACCGACAGTCTGTGGGTGGCCAACGTTTTGGCCTTTGCAGTGGCGGCGGTCATCATGTTTGTGGTGGCCTGGCTGATCGAGCGCTTGGCGCTGCGTCACCTGGTGAACCAGGAAGGCGCCACGCTGCTGATGGCCACGCTGGGCATCACTTACTTTCTGGACGGTGCAGGCCAGACCATTTTTGGCAGTGACATCTACCAGATCAACATCGGCATGCCGAAAGACCCGATCTTCATCCTGGACACGGTGTTCGAAGGCGGCATCCTGATCAACAAAGAAGATCTGATTGCCGCCGGCATCGCCGCCGCCCTGGTGGTGGCACTGTCCCTGTTCTTCCAGAAAACCAGCACCGGCCGCGCATTGCGTGCCGTGGCCGACGACCACCAGGCGGCTCAATCCATCGGCATCCCGCTCAACCGCATCTGGGTGATCGTGTGGTGTGTGGCTGGCATCGTGGCCCTGGTGGCCGGGATGATCTGGGGCTCGAAACTGGGCGTGCAGTTCTCGCTGACCACCGTGGCCCTGCGTGCGCTGCCCGTGATCATTCTGGGCGGCTTGACCTCGGTGCCCGGCGCCATCATCGGTGGCCTGATCATCGGTGTGGGAGAGAAACTGTCTGAGGTGTACATCGGCCCCATGGTGGGTGGTGGCATTGAAATCTGGTTTGCCTATGTGCTGGCGCTGGTGTTCCTGCTGTTCCGCCCCCAAGGACTGTTTGGCGAGAAAATCATCGACCGAGTCTGATTTTCATAGCTGGACACGCTTACCCATAAAGCGCTAGATGCACTTTTTTATCAGAATTTTCAAAGGCTGAGCCATGTTTTACCGCGAAAACGGCCAATTCAAAACAACCTACAAGGCGGATCAGCAGATCTTCCCCATTGCGCAAGACCGCTGGGCCATCGGTGCACTGGTGGCATTTGCCGCCATTGCCGTCCCGTTCATGTTCGACGAGTACATGTTCCGCGCCATCTTCATCCCCTTCCTGATCTTGGCACTGGCCGCTGTGGGGGTGAACATCCTGGTGGGCTATTGCGGGCAAATTTCGCTGGGGTCCGGCGCGTTCATGGCGGTGGGCGCCTACATGGCCTACAACACGTTCATCCGTGTGGAAGGCATGCCCTTGATCCTGGCACTGCTCTCGGGCGGATTTTTCGCCACGCTGGTGGGCATGTTCTTCGGCATTCCCAGCCTGCGGGTGAAGGGGCTGTACCTGGCGGTGGCCACGCTGGCTGCGCAGTTCTTCTGCGATTGGGCCTTCCTGCGCATTGGCTGGTTCACCAACAACAACGCCTCTGGCTCCGTGTCGGTGTCCAACCTGCAAGTGTTCGGCATGTCCATCGAGACGCCGGTGCAGAAGTACCTGTTCTGCCTGGCCTTCCTGGTGGTGTTTGCCTTGCTGGCCAAGAACCTGGTACGCGGTGCCATTGGCCGCGAGTGGATGGCCATCCGCGACATGGATGTGGCCGCAGCCGTGATCGGCATCCGCCCCATGTACGCCAAACTGAGCGCATTCGCCGTCAGTTCCTTCATCGTGGGCGTGGCCGGTGGCCTGTGGGGATTTGTGCATCTGGGCTCGTGGGAGCCTGCGGCCTTCTCGGTGGACCGTTCGTTCTCGCTGCTGTTCATGGTGATCATCGGCGGCATGGGCTCCATCATGGGCAGCATGTTCGGCGCTGCCTTCATTGTGGTGCTGCCCATTTTCCTGAACCAGTTTCTGCCTGCACTGGGGGGGCTGTTCGGCCTGGAAATCTCCACGGCGACCGTGGCGCACACCGAGTACATGATCTTCGGTGCCCTGATCGTCTGGTTCCTGATCGTGGAGCCCCACGGCCTGGCCAAGCTGTGGAGTGTGGCCAAGCAAAAGCTTCGCCTCTGGCCCTTCCCCCACTGATTTTTTTGCACTGATGCAATGGGCGTGCTTGCATCAACTCCAGTGCCTGTTTTTCCCGCCGTTTTCGTTCGCTGTGTGCTTTAACTTTCGTAGGAGACAACCATGAAGATTCGTCAACTTGTTCTCGCGGCCACCATGGCTGCCACGGGCCTCACCGGCGCCCTGGTGTCCACCCAGGCATCGGCGCAGGCCAAGGAGCAGTTTTTCCCTGTTCTGGTGTACCGCACGGGCGCCTACGCACCCAACGGCGTGCCCTTCGCCAACGGCTACGTGGACTACCTCAAGCTGGTCAATGAGCGCGGCGGCATCAATGGCGTGAAACTCAGCTTTGAAGAATGCGAAACCGGCTACGCCACCGATCGTGGCGTGGAGTGCTACGAGCGCCTGAAGGGCAAGGGCGCCACGGTGTTCCAGCCACTGTCCACTGGCATCACGTTTGCCCTGACGGAAAAAGCGCCCAACGACAAAATCCCACTCATCACCGCGGGCTATGGCCGCAGCGAGTCCGCTGACGGTGGTGTGTTCAAGTGGAACTTCCCGCTGGCAGGCACTTACTGGGTGGCTGCGGACGTGATCATGCAGGACATTGCCAAGAACCTGGGCGGCTGGGACAAGCTCAAGGGCAAGAAGATCACCTTGATCTACCACGACAGCCCGTTCGGCAAAGAGCCCATCCCCGTCCTGCAAGAGCATGCGGCTGCGCACGGCTTCGCGCTGAGCTTGCTGCCCGTGACCCACCCAGGGGTGGAACAAAAGGCCACTTGGCTGCAAATTCGCCAGAACCGCCCCGACTACGTGATCAACTGGGGCTGGGGCGTGATGAACTCCACCGCTTTGAAGGAAGCACAGGCCACCGGCTACCCCCGTGACAAGATGTACGGCGTGTGGTGGGCGGGTGCGGAACCCGATGTGAAGGACGTGGGCGCTGGCGCCAAGGGCTACAAGGCCGTGATGATGCAACACGGCGCTGAAAAGAATGCCGATGTCATCAAGGAAACCCTGACCAAAGTTCATGGCAAAGGGATGGGCACCGGTTCCAAAGAAGAAGTGGGTGACGTGCTTTACGTGCGCGGCATGATGAGCGCCATGTTGGCCGTGGAAGGCGTGCGCGCGGCGCAGGAACGCTTTGGCAAAGGCAAGGTCATGACCGGTGAACAAGTCCGCTGGGGCCTGGAAAACCTGAACCTGACCCAACCCAAGTTGGACGCACTGGGCTTCAAGGGCGTGATGCGCCCCATTTCCACCAGCTGCCAGGACCACATGGGCTCGGCATGGGCACGCATCCACCAATGGGACGGTGCGAAGTTCCAGTGGAGCTCTGACTGGTATCAGGCTGACGAATCCATCCTGAAGCCCATGGTCAAGGCCGCAGCTGACAAGTATGCAGCCGAGAAGAAGCTGGCTCGCCGTGACGCCAAGGACTGCCAGTCCTGATAGCGCCTGATGTCGCTGGGGTCATTGTCTTGTGGCACTGACTCCAGCGGATTCCACAGTTTGGCGTCGGTTTCTCCGATGCCTCACTTCAGCCCCGCGCGCGGGTTTGAAGTGAGTCGAAAGGTCAACATGAGCAACTCCAACATCGTTCTTAACGTCAGTGGCATTGAAGTCATCTACAACCACGTGATTTTGGTGCTGAAAGGCGTTTCGCTGAATGTGGCGGAAGGCCAGATTGCAGCCATTCTGGGGGGCAACGGGGCGGGTAAAACCACGACCCTGCGGGCCATCTCCAACCTGCTCAAAGCGGAGCGGGGTGAGGTGACCAAGGGCAGCATTGAGCTGCGTGGGGAGCGCATCGAAAACATGTCTCCTGCAGACCTCGTGAAACGGGGGGTGGTGCAGGTCATGGAAGGGCGTCACTGTTTCGCCCACCTGACCATCGAAGAAAACCTCATGACAGGCAGCTACACCCGCACCGACAAGGGCGAAATCGCGGCCAACCTGGAAAAGGTTTACAACTATTTCCCACGGCTGAAAACGCGCCGGACCAGCCAGGCAGCCTACACCTCCGGAGGCGAGCAGCAGATGTGCGCCATCGGCCGCGCCATCATGGCCAACCCCAGCGTGGTGTTGCTGGATGAGCCATCCATGGGCCTGGCACCTCAGATCGTGGAAGAGGTGTTCGAGATCGTCAAAGACCTCAACACCAAAGAAAAAGTCACCTTCCTGATCGCCGAACAAAACACGAACATGGCACTGAAGTACGCAGACTACGGCTACATCATGGAGTCGGGCCGCATCATGATGGATGGCACTGCCAGTGACCTGCGAAACAACGAAGACGTCAAGGAGTTCTACCTGGGTGTCGGCGGCGGTGAGCGCAAGTCATTCAAGGACGTGAAGAGCTACAAGCGCCGCAAACGCTGGTTGGCGTGACGCGCTCACGCCCGCACCGAGTGTCCGTCTTTTTCAGGCCCTGCAAGGAATTTTCCCCATGACCTCCTTTTTTGATGCGCTGGAGCAGCGCGACCCAGCCGTGCGTGAAGCTGCGCTCATGGCAGCCCTGCCGGGCCAGATCACCCATGCCCAGACCCATTCAGTGGCTTTTGGCGAAATGCTGGCCGGCGTGAACGCTGCAGACATCTGCAACCGCGCTGCTTTGGCGCAACTGCCCGTGATACGCAAACACGAACTGCTGGAACGACAAAAAGCCCACCGGACTCAAAACGTTTTTGGGGGCTTCAGCGCACAGAAGTTCGGGCCTGGCATGCGACGGGTGTTTGCCAGCCCCGGCACCATCTACGAACCGGAAGGCGCCAGGGATGACTACTGGCGTGTGGCACGGGCGCTGTTTGCAGCGGGCTTCAGGTCAGGGGATCTGGTACATAACAGTTTCAGTTACCACTTCACGCCTGCGGGTTCGATGATGGAAACGGGGTCCCACGCACTCGGTTGCACGGTGTTCCCTGCTGGCACGGGACAAACCGAACAACAGGTTGGCGCCATGGCAGAACTCCAGCCTGCCGGGTACGCGGGCACCCCCAGTTTCCTCAAGATCATTCTGGAAAAAGCCGCAGAGATGGGCGTCGCACTGCCCAGTGTCACCAAGGCACTGGTATCCGGCGAAGCCTTCCCACCCAGCCTGCGCGATTGGTTCAGCGCACGCGGCGTGACCGCCTACCAGTGCTATGCCACAGCCGACATTGGCCTGATCGCGTATGAAACATCCGCCCGTGAAGGCTTGGTGCTGGACGAGGGCGTGATCGTGGAAATTGTTCGACCAGGCACGGGTGACCCTGTGCCCGAAGGCGAGGTGGGTGAACTGGTCATCACCACGCTCAACCCCGACTATCCGTTGATCCGGTTCGGGACTGGTGACCTGTCGGCGGTGTTGCCGGGGCAGTGCCCCACGGGTCGCACACACACCCGCATCAAGGGGTGGATGGGACGTGCCGACCAAACCACCAAGGTGCGCGGCATGTTTGTGCATCCATCCCAAGTCAACGACGTGGTCAAGCGATTCCCCATGGTTGGCAAAGCCAGGCTGGTCGTGAGCGGTGAAATGGCGAATGACCAGATGGCTTTGCACGTGGAGTCCACACAATGGGACGACGCCCTGAGCTCAGGCATGGAGCAAGCTGTTCGCGAAGTCACCAAACTGCGTGCAACCATTGTTCACGCCCTGCCTGGCTCACTGCCCAACGATGGCAAGGTCATCGAGGACGCTCGCAGCTACCAGTGACAAAGCGAAGAGAACACTCACGGCGGTATCCGCGTGCAGCGCATCACACGGATGCTGCTGAAAAGCGCTTTCATTTGCGGGTATTCCCCCAAGCGATCCTACGTAGTTACCGCGATGGAAACCGAAGCCCGATTCCCTACCATGGACTGCTTTTCACAGGAGACACCATGAAACAATTGACATGCGTAGCGTTGGCCACTTTTGCGCTTATGGGTTCCAGCCACGCCCTGGCTCAGGACTTCCCTGGGTCAAAGCCCATCACCATGGTGGTGCCTTTTGCGGCCGGGGGCCCCACGGACCGGGTCGCACGGGATCTGGCTGAAGCCATGCGCGCGCCTTTGGGCGGCGCCAGCATCACTGTCGAAAATGCGGCAGGTGCGGGTGGGACCATTGGAGCCAACAAGGTTGCCAGGGCCAAAAATGACGGCCATACACTGCTGCTGTGGCACATTGGCATGGCCTCCACGCCAGCGCTGTATCGCAAGTTGCCATTCAAACCGTTGGAAGATTTCGAGTACCTCGGCTTGGTCAACGAAGTGCCCATGACCTTGCTGGGTAAACCGCAACTGCCGGCCAACACATACCGCGATTTCGAAAACTACATCCGGGCCAACTCTGGCAAACTGAATCTGGCCCACGCGGGACTGGGCTCGGCCTCGCACATCTGCGGATTGATGTGGCAGCACGCAGTCAAGTTGACGGACTCCATGACCACCATCCCGTTCGGTGGCACAGCACCTGCCATGACCAACCTGATCGGTGGCCAAGTGGACGTCATGTGCGACCAGACCACCAACACCACGGGTCAAATCGAAGCCGGACGGGTCAAGGCCTTTGCGGTGACCACCGCAAAGCCTCTGTCAGGTCACAAGCTGCTGAAAGACTACCCCACGCTGAATGAGATGGGTCTCAAGGGTTTTGACCTGTCCATCTGGCATGGCCTGTACGCCCCGAAAGGCACACCCGAGCAAGTGCTCAAGAAGATCAACGACGCATTGAAGGTAGCGCTGAAGAACCCTGATTTCATCAAGAAGCAAGAAGGCTTGGGAGCTGTGGTGGTGACAGACAAGCGCATGGAGCGCGCTGCCCACAAGGATTTTGTGGCCGCTGAAATTGCCAAACTCAAGCCTGTGATTGAAGCTGCAGGCAAATTTGCAGATTGATACTGCGGAGTCCGCACAAAACTCCGGGAATGTGAATCAAACACACTGACCCCAAAGCCACTGGCCAACGCCAGTGGCTTTTTTTCGCCATCCCACCCCGGTATACAGGTTGCTGCCCTGCACCAACCTGCCAAGGCATTTTGACTCTTTCCCCCCTCCTTTGCGCAGTCGCATTCCCATTGGCTGAGCCTAAAATATGGACATGAGCACCCCAGATCCTGCAGACCATTTCCACACTGATTTTGTCGACACTCAGCCGATGGTCAACGTGCTCAATGCAGAAACAAATGCACTGATTTCCGGTGATCTGGGTGATCCCAGCTATTCTGTGGACACGGCTATTGAGCGGCTGGAGTTGATCAGGAGCATTGAACACTCCAGGCAACCGGCTGGCGTGGTGGTCTTGGGCATGAAAAACCCCGAGAGTCCCGAGCTGTTGCTGAATTTCAGTTCCAACCTGTTTGGAGTGAATGAGCAAGCGGGGACCATGGAGTTTGATTTGCCCATGGCTGCACCTCATATTGGACCTGGCCGCATTTTGCGAGGTTCCGTGAAGCTTCAAGGGGTATTGCTGACTTTTGAGGCTGAAACCCTCACAACACGCTCATCCGGAGACAGCAAGGAAAACGCCTTGGTAACCCGGTTGCCCTCCAAAGTGTTCAGACTGCAACGCAGAGACAACTTCCGTGTCCCCGTCCCTAAGGGAACCGGGCTTGAAGTGACTCTTCAGCAAGG
>Ga0075012_10004479_pt1 | contig 12978 bp, 13 predicted proteins | sample All_14_2_FD_71474 | JGI IMG/M metagenome (GOLD analysis project Ga0075012, IMG submission 71474) | Freshwater microbial communities in response to fracking from Pennsylvania, USA - Allegheny Zone_MetaG_DW_15 | ecosystem: Environmental > Aquatic > Deep subsurface > Groundwater > Drilled...
ACGAAGTCCTCACCGCCGGCGTTCATGAACTGATGGTCCTCGCCGCCGGGGATGAAGACCGCGGTGCCGCTGGTCACGGTCTGCCACTCGCCATCGCGGTAGACCTGGCCTTTGCCCGAGTGAATGAAGACCTCGTGTTCCCAGGCGTGGGAATGGCGGGGGGTGAACCCGCCCGGGGCGACGGTGAACACCCGCATGCAGAAATGGTCGGCATGGTCGGCCTGGCCGATGACCACCCTTCCGGTAACCCCCCTGACCGTGTCGGAATCGAAGTGGTGTGAGGGGGCTTCCTTGTAATCAAGTACTTTCATATTCATCGTGCTCTGTCTGGTGGTGCTGCCCGGGCAGCGGTTGAATTCATCTGACCTGCATCTGACCTACTATAGAAAGAAGGTTTGAGGTTGACAACCGATTTGGTTCAATCTTTGCCCCGACTGCCGGTCAGTCCCAGGTAGATGGCGGTGAGGGTGATGATCACCCCGGTCCAGTTGAGCAGATCGGTCGGGCGACGGAAAAAGAGCACGTCCCAGACGAAGGCCAGTGAAGGCTGGACCAGGAGGATCAGACCGGTGAACGAGGTTCGGATTCTCGGCATGGCGTTGGCGATCAGGGCCCAGCCGATGGTCTGGCTGAACAGGCCGAGGTTGATCAGGGAGAGCAGACTCTTGAGGTCGGGGATGACGAACGAGTCGCCGGCCATGTGCATCTGTCCCGCGAGAAAGACCGAACAGCTGAGGGAGATCAGCATCAGGGCGAAGAAAAAGGAATAGCTCCGGCCGTCGGCCTGAATCTTGCGCAGGGTGAGGAGGAAACCGCTGTAGCAGACGGCTGTCGCCAGGCCCAGATAGACGCCGGCTCGGTAGTCGGCGGAGAGGGCGTTCCAGTTGATGCCGACCACCAGAAAAAGCCCGGACAAGGCGAGGGGGATCGCCAGCAGAAAGCGGGGACGGATGCGCTCGCCGAGGAGCAGGACGCCGGTTGTCGCCAGGATGAAGACCTGAAAATTGCCGAGGATGGTGGCCAGTCCCGGGCCGATGTAGCGGATGCTGGCGTGCCAGCAGAACAGGTCAAGGGCAAAGAACAGGCCGCAGAGGACGATCAGCCCCAGCCGGCCCGCGGTCAGTTTCATGAAATCGTGGCGCCACAGGCAGGCGATGAGGAGGAAGATGAATCCCAGGAAGACCCGATAGAAGGCGGAGGTCGTGGGCGGGACATCGGCCAGCTTGACCCAGATTCCTGAGAAACTGATGAGGAAGGCCCCTGAGAGGACCTGAAGGATATCAGAATGGCGACCGAATGAATGGTTTGGCGTCATTGCACAATGCTATTCGGGAATCTATTTAAACAAAGGATGAAATATAGGCGGGAAGGTGAATATGATAATACTGTTTCGCACAGTTTGCACAATTGTTTGTCAACTGCCAGCGGTTGGTCGGTGTTGGTTGACAGCCAAAAGTCCCGTTGCGGTGCCATAATTTTCCGGGGTGCACTGTGGTTTGGACGAAAACTGGGTCGACAAGAAAATTTCTTGCCTTTTGAGGATGATTTTGTTACGCAAATAAGTTTGAACAGTATGCACATTGGCCCCGTCTCCTTTCCAGATAGCTGTTCTTCCGGAAAAGGTTGAGTAATTTCAAAGAGAATTATTGAAATCCTGACAGCGAGTGAGAGAATATGAAAGATCTTTCGGTAACGTACCTCGGTCTGCAGTTGAAAAATCCCATCATCGTCGGGAGCTGCGGGTTGACGCATTCGGCTGCCAAGATCAGGGAACTGGCGGCGAACAATGCCGCCGCCGTGGTGTTGAAATCACTTTTCGAAGAACAGATCCAGGCCGAGTTGAAAAGCAATCTCGAGAGCTATTACACCGATTACCCCGAGGCCTCGGATTATGTTCGCGCCTATACGAGGGGCAATGCGGTCCAGGAATACATCGCCCTCATCTCCGAGGTGAAGAATACCACCGATATCCCGGTCATCGCCAGCATCAACTGTGTCAGCGGCGATGAATGGGTGTCCTTTGCCCGTTCGGTCGAACAGGCCGGCGCCGATGCCCTCGAGCTCAACATCTCGCTGCTGCCGAGCAACCCCCGGCTGACCAGCCAGGAGCACGAGAATCTCTATGCCGGCATCCTTGACAAGATCGCCGCCAAGGTCTCCATTCCCATCGCCCTCAAGATCAGCAAGTACTCATCCTCCCTGGCAAACCTGGTAACCAGGCTGAGCTGGAAGGAAAAGATCGGCGGCTTCGTCCTGTTCAACCGGTTTTTCAATCCCGATGTCGATATCGACACGCTGCGGGTCAAGCCGGCGGAGATCTTCACCACCCCGGAGCAAAATGCCGATACCCTGCGGTGGATCGCGCTGTTGTCAGGGGTGATCGACAAGGATCTGGTGGCTTCGACCGGCATCCATGACAGCGCCGGGCTGATCAAGCAGCTGCTGGTCGGCGCCTCGGCGGTGCAGGTGGTCTCGACCCTGTACAAGAACGGACCCGGCCACATCGGCGTGATGCTCGACGGATTGACCCGGTGGATGGAGGAAAAGTCCTACGACCGCATCGCCGACTTCAGGGGCAAACTGAGTTACGAGCAGGCGGAGAATCCGGCCGCTTTCGAACGCATCCAGTTCATGAAGTACTATGGTGGGATCGCCTAGTCATTTGAGCGCCGGGCGGGAGGCGTTCCGATCCTCCCGCCGCCCCCAGGGGAAGACGCCTCGTATCAGGCAAGAGGAAGCCAACCCGGTACGGTCCATGAGCAAACCACGTGGTATCCCGTACCGCATACATTCAGCCAGCTGTTGAAATCCATATCTATGACATCCTTACTGACATTTCCGAAAGGTGGCGTGCATCCGCCGGAATCAAAGGCCCAGACATTCCACCTCGGCATCGAGTGCATGCCGGTTCCCGACGAGCTTGAATTGATCCTCGGCCAGCATATCGGCGCCCCCTGCACCCCGACTGTGGCCAAGCGCGGCGAGGTCAATGAAGGGGATATCATTGGTGAGGTGAGCAAGGGGCTGGGAGTGCCGCTCCATTCCCCGGTGGCCGGGAAGGTCAAGGACCTGGGGACGTCGGCGCACCCGATGCGGGTCACGGCACCATCGATCACCATCACGGTCAACCACGAGGCCGAGCCTCGCCGGTACCAGGCACGCAACTGGCAGGGGTACGAACCGAAGGAACTGTTGAACATGGTCAAGGATGCCGGCATCATCGGTATCGGTGGGGCCGGTTTCCCCACCCATGTCAAATTGAGCCCGCCCGCCGACAATCCGATTGACACCCTTCTCCTCAACGGGGCGGAATGCGAACCTTACATCACTTCCGATCATCGCCAGATGCTCGAATATGCGGCCGATATTGTCGAAGGGGCGAAGATCATCCTCAAGATCCTGGGGATCAAACAGTGCTATATCGGGATCGAGAACAATAAGCCGGATGCCATCCAGGCCATGACCGAGGCGGCCCGGGCCGGCTCCACGGCCGATTGCTCCCTGGCGGTCAAGACCTTGACGGTGAAATACCCCCAGGGGTCGGAAAAACAGCTCATCCAGGCCATCACCGGCCGTAAGGTCCCGGCCATGGCCCTGCCCTCGGCGGTCGGCGTGGTGGTGCACAATGTCTCGACGGCCCGGGCGATCCGGGATGCCGTCGTCCTCGGCAAGCCCCTGTATGACAAGGTGGTGACCATCGCCGGCAAGGGGATCGCCCGCCCGGCCAACCTGCTGGTCAAGGTGGGGACGAAGATCGCCGATATCGTCAACTATCTCGGTGGCCTCAAGCCCGATCTGGCCAAGATCGTGATGGGTGGGCCGATGATGGGCTTTGCCGTCTCGAATCTCGATATCCCGGTTACCAAGACGACATCGGCGATCCTGTTTCTGGCCGCTGACGAGATCGATACGACGCCCCATTCCCAGTGCATTCGTTGCGGCTGGTGCCTTGATGCCTGCCCTATGGGACTGGAGCCGAAGGAGATCGCGATCTATGTCGAGGCCGGTCGGCCGCAGGATACCGCCCAGTTCGGCGTCTTCGAGTGTTTCGAGTGCGGCAGCTGCGCCTACGTCTGCCCGGCGAAACGGCCGATCGTCCAGTTTGTCCGCCTCGCCAAGATGAAAGCGAAGCGCTAGGAGCCAAAGGGTCATGAGGTTGCCGGGCCAGGCACATACCCCGGGACCTCCAGTTTGAACCACGTTTCTGAAGGAGATACGCCATCGAACCGCAAGCACCAGAAAACCTGTCATCTCCCGCATTGAGAGAATGGAAGGTTTCCATCTCTCCGCATGTGAAGAGCCATGAATCGGTTGAAAAGATCATGTGGACTGTAGTGGCCTGCCTGATACCGCCGCTGCTCCTCTCGGTTGTTGTTTTCGGCATCCAGGTCCTGTTCATCACCGCCGTTTCGGTTGCCAGCTGCGTCGCGGTCGAGGCCGCCAGCCAGAAGATGCTGGGCCGACGGGTGACCGTCAGGGACGGCAGCGCCGTCATCACCGGCATGCTGCTGGCCTTCGTCATTCCGCCGGGGGTATCGCCGCTGCTGCCGATCCTCGGCGCCGTCATGGCCATCTATATCGGCAAGCACGTACTGGGTGGGATCGGTTACAACATCTTCAATCCCGCCCTGTTGGGTCGGGCCTTCCTGCTGGCGACCTTCCCGGTGGCGATGACCTCGGCGTGGCTGCCGCCGCTCAAGGATATGGCCGTTTTCTCGTATCTCGGCGACGGGATCAATGCGGTATCGACGGCGACGCCGCTGGCCGTGATCAAGGAGCAGGGCATGGCGGCCTTCACCCAGATGTTCGGGTCCGGCTCCAGCCTCTACACCTCCTTTTTCCTCGGCTGGCGCCCCGGCTGCATCGGCGAGACCTCGGGGCTCCTCATCCTCCTCGGCGGCCTCTACCTGATGTACCGCAGATATATCACCTGGCATATCCCGGTCTCGGTGGTGGCGACGGTAGCGCTGCTGTCCTGGATCTTCGGCGGCGACACCTATTTCAGCGGCGACCCGCTGCTGGCGGTGCTGTCGGGCGGGGTGCTGCTGGGGGCCTTTTACATGGCCAACGATTATGTCACCTGTCCCAGCAACAAGGTATCACAGCTCGTCTATGGTGCCGGGATCGGGGCGCTGACGGTGATGATCCGGCTCAAGGGCGGGTATCCCGAGGGCATCTGTTATGCCATTCTGCTCATGAACACGATGAGTCCGGTTCTAGACGGCTGGTTCAAGCCGCGGCGGTTCGCGCCGCCTGTGGGAGGTGAGCGATGAAGGATATCCTGACTATCATACTGCGATTGACCGTTACCTGCATCCTTGCCGCCATGGTGATGGGTTCCGCCTTCATCATCACCAACAAGGCGAAGAAGCACAACGAACATGTCAACGAGCAGAAGGTGCGTTACGCCCTGCTCGGCTATTCCGCCGCCAAGTCGATTCCGGACAGCATGGCCCTGCACGAGATGTATCGCTATATCGTGACGGACAAGGAGGGGCAGTCGATCGGCTATCTCCTGCCCGGCAAGGAGGGTTTTTACTTCCTCACCCTCGACATGGGAGGAAAGGTCATCGACAACCAGCCGGTCAAGATCGATGAAGCCGCCGTGCTGGAAAAGGATCTGCGGGACAAGGCAGTGCAGGAGATCGCCGGCACCGGCCGGAGTGTCACCTTCGCCGACCAGACCATTGTCGTGACCAACAACGGTGAGCGGGTGGCGTATCTTCTCGACGGCAAATTCACCGGCTTCAAGACCTTCATCGGGGTGATGCTGGCCGTCGATCCGAAGTTCACCATCCTCGGGCTCGAGATCCTCGAGCATGAAGAGGACCCTGGCCTGGGGGCTGAAATCGAACGGAATTACTTCAGGAACCAGTTCAAGGGCAAGACCTTCGAGCAGTTGAAAGACCTGGATGTCGTCAAGGAGCCCCTGCCCGATGAATATTTCCAGGCCCTGGAAGGCAATATCGAGGCGGCCGACGCGGCGAAGATACTGGCGAAATATGGCGATCGCGATATCTATGCCCTGACCGGCGCCACCATTTCCAGCCGGTATGTGAATACCGGGGTCAAGGGTATCGTCAAGAAATTTGCCTACCGTCTCAATATTCTGGATACTGCCCTGGCGGAACGGAAAATCGAGGTGGCATTCTAATCTTTTGAGAGGAATCAGTCGTGGCGAACGATAAATCAAGCATGCAGTTGATTGCTCGCGGCATCCTGAGCGAGAATCCGATCTTCAAACTGGCCCTGTCGATGTGCCCGGCGGTGGGTATTTCGACCACGGTGATCAACGGCCTGATGCTGGGGGTGGCGGTTCTGTTCGTCCAGGTGTTCTCCAGCGTCACCATATCACTGTTCAAGAACAAGATTCATCCCCGGATCCGCATCCCGACCTACACCCTGACGATCGCCACCTGGGTGACGGTCATCGATCTGGCCCTGGCCGCCTATCTTCCCGACGCCTATGCCAAAATGGGCATTTTCGTCAAGCTCATCGTCGCCTTCGCCATCATCACCATGCGGCTGGAGATGTTCGCCTGCAAGGAATCGCCCAATGACTCCTTCTGGGATGGCCTGGGCATGGGCCTCGGCTTCCTCGTGGGCATGGTGGTGATCGGTTTTGTCCGCGAGTTGCTGGGATCAGGAGCGGTACTCGGCTATGACCTCCTCGGTTTCAAACCGCTGCTGTTCTTTATCCTGCCCAGCGCCGGTTTCTTCGTGGTCGGACTGATGATGGCCTTCTTCAACTGGATCGAGCTTGCCTACAAACGCGCGAAGGGGAAGATATGATGACGCACAGACTATTCACTTACTGGACAGCCGTTGTCCTGTTCATCCTGGCCCCTGCCTGTCTCCACGCCGCTGATTTTGTCAGCGAGCAACGATTTGGAGCTGACAACGAGATCATCCTGACCTATCCTGCCGCCGTCGACAAGACGATCGCGCAGAAACCGGCTCGATATACCGTATTTGAGGAAACGGATCCCGATATCAGGTTGGAGATCCAGAAGATCACCGTCGCCGATGATGGCCGCAAGGTGTCGTTGATATTCAGCGAGTCGCTCAATACCGCCAAGACCCATGTCGTGTCGGTGCGCGGCGATGATGGCCGGGAGATCGAGAGCATCCAGGTCAAGAAATCCTATCTCGGCTATCTGCTGTCGGTTCTGATCTCAGCCCTGCTGGTCAATAATTTTGTCTTCACCAAGTATCTCGGCCTCTGCGTTTTTTTCGGGACCTCGAAGAGAAAGACGACGGCCAAGGGTATGGGCGTCGTCTTTACCATCGTCATGGTCATTTCGGCCCTGATGAGCTGGTTCTTCTATCAGTTCATCCTCATCCCCTACAACCTCAACTTCCTGCAGATTGTCGTCTTCATCGGCCTGGTGTCCCTGACGGTGCAGGCGGTCGATACCATTCTCCGCAAGGTCAACCCGATCCTCTTCAACTCCTTCGGGGTGTACCTGGTACTGGTCATCGCCAACTGTGTCATCATCGCCGTGCCGCTGATCATGGCCAGCAACAACTACAGCTTCATTGAGACCTTCATGCTTGCCCTCGGGGCCGGGGGCGGCTTTCTGCTGGCGCTGTACCTGATGAGCTCGGTGCGGGAACGGCTGGATCTCGCCAATATCCCGCCGACCTTCAAAGGCCTGCCGATCGCCTTCATCGTCGCCGGGCAGTTTGCCATGGCCTTCCTGGGTTTCTCCGGTCTGCAGCTGTTCTGATCGGCGATCGCCAAACTACTAACGGATTGAATTGAGAGTGACAAGAATATGGATCCGGCGTTGATAAAAATCGCTATAGGTGGTGTTGTTCTTCTGGGGTGCATCGGGCTGTTTTTCGGAATCGGTCTGGCCATTGCCGCCCACAAATTTGCCGTCGAGACCAATCCGCTGATCGAGGAGGTCCTGGAATCCCTGCCGCTGGCGCAATGCGGCGGCTGCGGCTATCCCGGCTGCGAGGGCTACGCCATAGCCGTCGTTACCGATCCCGATGTCCCCCCCAATCTCTGTTTTCCCGGCAAGGAGCGGGTGGCGGCCGTCGTCGCCGAACTGACGGGGAAAAAACTGACCGCCGTCGAGGACCAGATCGCAGTCGTCCGCTGCTCGCGGCAAGAGGGCCGGGTCAGCCACAAGCACGAATATATCGGCTTTGCCTCCTGCACCGCCGCCAACCTCGGCTTCGGCGGCCCTTCCAATTGCCAGTATGCCTGTATCGGCCTGGGTGAATGCGCCGAGGTCTGCCCCTTCGACGCCATCACCATGGTCGAGAATTTTCCGGTCGTCAACCCCGACAAATGCGTCAGCTGCGGCGCCTGCGTCCGCACCTGCCCGAAAAAGATCATCGAGATCCAGACGCTGAAGGCCAGGGTCCATGTCCCCTGTTCGACCATGGACATGGGCAACAAGGTGAAGGCGGTGTGCCAGGTGGGGTGCATCGCCTGCAAGCTCTGCGTCAAGGCCTGCCCGGCCGGGGCGGTGGCCTATGACAACAACCGCATCAAGATCGACCACAAGGCCTGCATCGCCTACGGCCCGAGCTGCAACGAGGCCTGCGTCGCCAAGTGTCCACGCGACATCTTCCGGATCTATCACGGCCGTGACGTCATCGCCCGCAAGCCCGAGCAGGGATTGAAAATGGCGGGATGATTCCCTCCCGGAGGGAGGGTGCGGTTGGCGGATAGTCAAGGCAGGTTCTTCGTGAACCTGCCTTTTCTTTTTTTGGGGAGGGGGTGAAACGGCCGTTTTCACCGGACAGGTTGAACGATGGCGCCAACATCAGACCGGCTGGAGAACCTTGAGAATGACCCCCTCCACCAGGTCCTTGACCTGCCCATGGTAGGCGCGCATATGGGAAGTGGCCAGATGGTTTCTCCACGCCTCGACATCGCTCCATTTTTCAATAATGGTGACCAGGTCGGGCTCCAGCGTCTGACGGGCCGTCCCGGTGTCGAGGTCGATGGCCGGATAATATTCGATGCAGCCGACCTCGGCGTGCACCGCCGGCAGATTGGCGTTGAAGATGGCAATGAATTCGTCCTTCCGTTGCGGCTTGACGGTGATGGCCGCGATGACGGTGATCATCGGTGGGTCCTCCTCTATGGGTTGAATTTCGAGCCCGCCGCAAGAGAACGTTCCCTCATGCGGGACCAACAGGCGGGGCGACGCTGCGGTTCGCCGGCGTCGCCCCGGTGGGGATCGCCCCCCTCGATGCGGTCATCACTATTTTAAACGGGATGGAAGCCCGCTCCGGATCGCAGCTGTCCGCAATCAAATTCCGGGTTCAGATCCGGTCGCGTACCATCGGTCCCGGGGTTGTCGGGCGTGATCGATGCCCGGTTCGGCAGCAGAGGGTTGAAAACTCCGGCTTACTGCTCCCCGGCCTGCTCCTTGAGCGCCCGACTCTGGTCGTTGTGCTGATCGGCGGCGGTACGGGCCTTGTCGATGGGGGTCCTGATCGCCTCCACCGCGGCCTTGGCGGTCTGCTCGGCCTGCCTGTCGATCGCGCCCTGCTCCTTTTTCCCCTCATCCCCGGAACAGCCGGTGAGGAAGAGAAGACCGGCGACAACAAGAGGGAAGGTGACGCGAATCATCATGGTTGCCTCCACGGCTGAAATGATGGGATGTATCGACGCAATGTCATCATGCTGCAGTATATCCGGAACAAGTCAGGGCGTCGATACTGATGCGGCGGCGGCGCCGAGATGGATGTGCTGGCGGAAAAACCGCCGGTACTCGTCCTGGCGGTGACTGACATATAAGATCGTACTGATCTGGTCGGCGGCGATCTGCTCGAGGAAATCGAGGAGCCCGGCCCGATTGTGGCCGTCGAGGCCCTGTGTCGGCTCATCGAGGATCAGCAGTCGCGGCAGCTTGATCAGGGCCCGGGCGATCAGAACCAGGCGCTGTTCGGCGAAGCCGAGGCGGCGGAAGGGCTGCGCCGCCCGACCCGCCAGGCCGATCCACTCCAGCCACTGCATCGCTCTGCGTTCCTGGACCCCGGTCGGCCGCCGGTACAGCCCGATCGAGTCGAAGAGGCCGGACAGCACGACCTGTCGCGTCGTCCCGGGGGCGCGGTAGTTGCGGTGGAGGTCGGGCGAAACGATGCCCATGTCCCGCTTCAGCTCCCATATCGATTCGCCGCTGCCGCGCTGTATCCCGAAGATGCGGAGATCGTTGGCATAGCATTTGGGATTGTCGCCGGTGATCAGCTGCAACAGGGTCGATTTGCCGCTGCCGTTCGGTCCGGTGACGAGGGTATGGCAGCCGGTATCGATGCGGAGGTCGAGATGTTCGAAGAGCCGGTGCCGACCGTAATGGGCGAAGCCATCCCTCAGATTGACCAGCTCCTCGGCTGCGTCGCCGGGGAGGGACCTCCTTGGCGGCAGCCGGTCGAGAACGGGCTGGAAGGCGCCTCTGGCCGCCGAGCGAACCGTGTCGATCCGGTCGAGGACCGTCTCCCGCTTGCCCTGCGCCACGATCCTGCCCTGATCGAGGATGGCGAGATGGCTGCACCAGGCGGGAATATCCTCACGGTTGTTGACCGTGACCAGCAACTGCACCTGGTGCCGGTCGAGCGCGGCGAGGGCCTTGTCCAGCTCGATGCAGCCGGCCTGATCGAGGCCGTCGTAGGGGTTCTGAATGATGAGGTGCCTGGCGCCCTTGAGAATTTCCCGGAGGAGGATCAGCTTCCGGCTCTGGCCGGAACTGAGCTGCCGGTAGCCGTCGTTGAGCGCATCGGTCATCGTCAGGGCCGCCAGCAGGGGGGAGCGGTCGCTGCCGGGTGGCAGAAAGGCGATCGCCGGTGTCCCGGGGTCGGGATGATCGAGGAAGTCGCTGTCGTCGTTGCGGAGTTCATTCTCGTAGATGTCCTGCTGGACCCTGAAGGAGATGATCGCCGGCTCTTCCGGCAGGACCAGGACCTCGGCCACCGGGGTGATTTCACCGGCGACAATGGCGAAGAACACCTCGATCCCGGAAGCATTGTCCCCGTAGACGCACCAGGATTGGTCCGGCAATGTCGAGAATTCGGCGATTTCCAACGAAGGATGACGGAGATTGCTGATCTGCATGAGAAAAAATTTTGCGTGCGTCCATTGCCACCATCGCGCACCACGGCGACGGACCGACGGGACTGGCATCAGGACAAGGCATGGAGAAGATAGCACAAAGGGACTGTCCCGTCCATCATCGCGCAGGCCCGGACGCCATTGACCTGTCCGGTGTCGGGGCGGCGGGTGACGTCGTCCCCGGACAGGTCCCGGCGGCTGACCTTATTTGAAGGTGTCAGCGAGGAACTCGGTGAACCGGCGCCATGACTTGCGGTCGGCATCCTCCCGGTAGCGATCGCTGCCGAAGACGGTAAACGCGTGCGGCGCACCGCTGTATGTTATCATTTCGTGGGGGATATGGCTCTTTTCCAGTTCCTGGGCGAGGCGAGCGAAATCCTGCATTGAGACACTCTCATCGGCGGTGCCGTGGAAGACCAGGATTTGTCCCCGGGTCTTGCTGAAGTTCTGCCCCTCGGGGGTGGCCAGACCGCCGTGGAAGGTGACGAAACCGAGCAGGTCGGCCCCGGAGCGGGCCATCTCCAGGACGGCGGCGCCGCCAAAGCAGTAGCCGGCGGCGACAACCTTGCCACTGGTGATGCCGTTCTCCCTGGCGGCATTGAGGCCGGCATCGAGCAGAACGCGCATCTTCTCCCGGTTCTGATACAGCTCGCCGGTCAGGCGTTGCCGGTCGGCCATCGCCGTCGGGCGGATACCGGCCCCGAACAGATCGACGGCGAAGGCGTTGTAGCCGAGTTGGGCGAGCATTTCGGCCCGTTTGATCTCGTAATCGGTCAGACCATCCCAGTCATGGATGAGCAGGACCAGTGGCGCCGCGGCGGCGGGGCTGGCAAGGTACCCTTCATAGTTGGCGCCGTTGACCGAATAGACAACCTTTTTGCCGGTTGCCGCCGTGCCGAGGGTTGCCGTGGACAAAAGGAGCAACAGGACGAGTAGGGATCGCATGGCGGACCTCCTGGTATGGAAGACGAAGAGAAAGCCGGGCCGGATGCATCCCGACGGTTGGACGTCAGGTCCCGTGACGGGTGTCAGGCCCGAAAGTGGACGCGGAGGGCCGGATAACGGTCCTCCTTGTCTTTGCAACGATAAGTGTCGCCAACCGGAAAATCAATCCGGGCATCGAGGCAGAGCGGCGTGGCGCGATGGCCGCATGCCGGCCCGGCCCGATTTCAGAGATGGCTGGTGGTGAGGCGAAGCAGTTCGTTGGCCAGGCGGCCATCGATATACAGCGCCAGGGCTGAGATCGCTCGGTCGCAGGTGGTGAACACCGGGACCCCGTTGTCGGCGAGACTGTCACGCAGGGGGTTGTACATCCGGCCGCCATCGACCACGGTGACGATCGGCTTGTCGGTGCGGCCGCCCAGATCGATCATCAGCTGGCGAATACTGCCGGGGGCGTCCATGTCATAGGGCGATCGGTCGTCGCCGGCGAGGGTGCGGGTCGAGGGGGAGAGGGGGTCGAGGCCGATCACCACCCCATCGACCCCGTCGTCCTCTACCAGGGCCTCGGCGATCCGGACATGGGTCTCGTCGTCGGCGGCCGGGGTGATGTCGAGAGGGTTGCGCAGGGTGATCAGCGGCGTCAGCCCCTTGCGGTCGATGATCTCGGCGATCCTCTTTTCGGTGGCGGCCGAGAAGCGGGCCAGCTGCATGTGGTAATCGTCGGAGTCGATGGAATCGGCCATGCCGACGGCTTCGAAGCCGGCGCCGCTGACGGCGGCCAGCCGGTTGCCGGCGATCTTCCTGTTGTGCAGGTTCTCGGCGAGCAGGAACAGATCCTGAAACTCGGTGAAATTGGCGGCGACCATCGCCCCGGCCTGGCGGGCGCAGTTCTCGCAGACCACATAATCGCCGGCGAGGGAGGCGGTATGACTGCTGGTGGCGGCCTTGCCTTCCGGGGTCCG
>Ga0075012_10004481_pt1 | contig 12976 bp, 10 predicted proteins | sample All_14_2_FD_71474 | JGI IMG/M metagenome (GOLD analysis project Ga0075012, IMG submission 71474) | Freshwater microbial communities in response to fracking from Pennsylvania, USA - Allegheny Zone_MetaG_DW_15 | ecosystem: Environmental > Aquatic > Deep subsurface > Groundwater > Drilled...
TCCGAGAAGCCCTGGCACCAACGGTCTTCGGCGGTCAGGATGCGCGGCAGGAAATGTCGCTTCTGTTCTTCGGTGCCCAGCGCGATCAGTGTGTTGCCGAGCAGTTCGATCCCCAGCAGATCATTCTCGGCCCGTTCGGGTGCACCCGAACGGGCGAATTCCTCGTCGAGCACCACCTGCTCGATCACAGAGAGACCTGCACCGCCGTATTCCTTGGGCCAGGACACCGCGACAAGACCGCCGTCCACCAGCGCCCGTCGCCATCGACGGGCCGCAGTGGCCCGCTCTTCGGGCGGCAACGACCCGCCGCCGGACCAGTCCGGCGGCAGGTGCTGCGCAAGAAACGCGCGGATGCGGCTCCGGAACACCTCGGCTTGCGGCGGGTAGTCGATGTCCATCTGCTGTTCCCTCCGGTCAGGGCCGGCTCTTGGCGGCGGGCAGTATCTCCGGAGCGGTGCGCCAGTCCTCGAGCCCATGTTCGACGGTTCCGATGCCCAGGGGGTTGCCGGTCGCTTCGGCCCAGTACGCATGGTTGAGCTGGTGAATGGTGAAGCAGGCGTCCAGTGCCGTGGTGAACCCCATGGCATCGACGGTCTGGTTCACCGATTCCTTGATGAACAGCGCGGTGGCTGTCGGCAGCTTGGCGATGCGGGCTGCGAACTCGGATGCGCGATCCGACAACTCCTCGGCGGGGAACACCTTGCTCACCATGCCGAGGGAATGGGCCTCGTCGGCGCCGACCGCATCCCCGGTGAGCAGCAACTCCTTGGCCTTCCGTGGCCCGAACTCCCATGGATGGCCGAAGAACTCGACACCGCACATGCCCAATCGGGTTCCGACGACGTCGGCGAACACGGTGTCATCGGCAGCGACGATGAGATCGCAACACCAGGCCAGCATCAGGCCGGCAGACAGCACCACTCCGTGCACTTCGGCGATGGTGATCTTGCGGAGATTGCGCCATCGCCTGGTGTTCTCGTAGAAGTAGTGCCATTCCTGCCGGTGTCGTGATTCCACACCGCCCAAGGTCGCACCGTTGCACCGGTACGTCGGATGTTGGCCTGGGCCGGGTGCGCGCTCGCGGATGTCGTCGGACGAACCGAGATCGTGTCCGGCGGAGAAGGACGAGCCCGCACCCCGCAGGATCACCACTCGGACGTTGTCGTCGGCTTCGGCGAGCTCGAAGGCCGACCCCAACTCGACCAGCATTCCCCGATTCTGCGCATTGCGCTGCTTCGGCCGGTTCAGCGTGATGACGGCCACCCGGCCGTGGTCGCCGAGTTGGTAGCTCAGGTACGTGAACGGGCAGTCGACGTGCTGCACTCCAGCACTCCCTTCAGGGGATGGGCACCGATCCGCGATGACGTGGAGGCGGTGTCCTCGGGCAGTCCGCGGGCGATGCACATCCCGGGCCGCCCGCGGCGGATCTGACCTTGAGGAGGTTACGGGGTGTCGCCACAGAATGTCCATAGCCGATACGCTCAGATGATTTCTCATTGAGGGATAAACGACCAAGAAATCCCACTATTGCATTCCTCGATGTATCTTGTTAGTACTGTGGTGTACGTCGCAGTCGAACGGGACGGAGCGGAGCTTTGCCGCCCGGAGGTTCGGCTCCAAGTCGCCACCGAGGAAGGTTGAAGATGGAGATCGGACTATTTCTGATGCCGGCACACCCGCCGGAGCGCAGCCTGTACGACGCGACCCAGTGGGACCTCGAAATCATCGAGCTGGCTGACCAACTGGGCTATGTCGAGGCCTGGGTGGGCGAGCACTTCACGGTGTCATGGGAGCCGATCTGCGCTCCGGATCTGCTACTGGCGCAGGCGCTGCTTCGGACCACGTCGATCAAGCTCGCCCCGGGCGCCCATTTGCTGCCGTACCACCACCCGGTGGAACTGGCCCATCGCGTCGCCTATTTCGACCATCTCGCGCAGGGGCGGTTCATGCTGGGCGTCGGTGCCAGTGGGATTCCCGGTGACTGGGCCCTTTTCGACGTGGACGGACAGAACGGCGAGCATCGCGAGATGACCCGGGAAGCGCTGGAGATCATGATCAAGGTCTGGACCGACGATCAGCCATGGGAGTTCCGCGGAAAGTACTGGAATGCCAATGGAATTGCGCCGATGTTCGACGGACTGATGAAGCGTCACATCAAGCCCTTCCAGGCGCCGCACCCGCCGATCGGTGTCACCGGATTCAGCGCGGGATCCGAGACGCTCAAACTGGCCGGCGAGCGTGGCTATCTACCGATGAGTCTCGACCTCAACACCGAATACGTCGCGAGCCACTGGGATGCGGTGTTGGAAGGAGCGGCCCGTAGTGGCCGCACGCCGGATCGCCGCGACTGGCGCCTCGTGCGCGAGGTCGTCGTGGCAGAAACCGATGAACAGGCGTTCCGCTACGCCGTCGACGGCATGATGGGCCGCAACATGCGCGAATACGTGCTCCCGACGTTCCGCATGTTCGGCATGACCAAGTTCTACAAGCACAACCCGTCGGTGCCCGACGACGACGTGACCCCGGAGTACCTGGCGGAGAACACGTTCGTCGTCGGATCGGTCGAGACCGTGGTGGACAAACTGGAGGCCACCTACGACCAGGTCGGTGGCTTCGGACACCTGCTGATCCTGGGTTTCGACTACCGCGACGATCCCGGTCCATGGAAGGAATCGATGCGGCTACTGGCCGAAGAGGTGATGCCGCGACTCAACGCGCGCATCGCCAAGAAGCCCGGCGTCGCGATCATCTAGTCACCGACAACCGACACGAAGGGGTTGAGCTGTGGTGGTTCGTCAGGTCACCGTCGGATATCTGGACGGGACACGTAAGACGATGCCCGTGCACGCCGGGCAGACGATCTTGGAGGCAGCCGAGGACCACGGCGTCGCCATCGTCAACGAATGTCAGAGCGGGATCTGCGGCACCTGCGTGGCGACGTGCACGTCCGGCGAATACGAGATGGGCCGCACCGAGGGCCTCTCCGACGTCGAGCGGGACGCCCGCAAAGTGCTTACCTGCCAGACGTTTCCGGGAACCGACTGTCAGATCGAGTTGCAGTATCCCGCCGATGACAATGCGGCCACGCTGAGCACCGGTCTCGGCACGGTGACCAGGGTCGACCGGGTATCGTCATCGACCGCGCTGCTGGGCATCGATATCTCGGAGATGGGTGTGATCGACTACCGGCCAGGTCAATTCGCGCAGTTGCAGGTCCCGGGTACCGAGGTGTGGCGGAACTACTCCTACGCCCACCCGGCCGACGGTCGAGCCGAACTGGAGTTCATCATCCGACTGCTGCCGGAGGGGGTGATGTCCGGGTACCTGCGGGACCGGGCCCAACCGGGCGACCGGATCGCGCTCCGGTGCAGCAAGGGCAGCTTTCATCTGCGCCCGCTCGCACGTCCGGTGGTGATGGTCGCCGGCGGTACCGGTCTCTCGGCGATCCTGGCGATGGCGGAAAGCCTGGCCACCACCGCGGAGCAGCCCGTTCACCTGCTGTACGGGGTGACCAGCGTGGAGGACCTGTGTAAGCGGGCCGAACTCGAAGAACTCGAGCGACGCATCGCGGGCCTTGAGGTTCATATCACGGTCTCCAAGCCCGATCCGCGTTGGAACGGTGCCCTCGGACGTGTGACCGACCTGCTCCGCGAGGACATGTTCGGCGGCGGAGATGCCGATGTGTATCTGTGTGGACCTGCCGCCATGGTCGCCAGCTGTCGAAATTGGCTGCATGAGAGAGGCTTCCATGGCGCAGGCGTGTACTACGAGAAGTTCGTGCCCAGCGGCAGCGCCCCTCGGCGCAACCCGCCCCGGCTGGACTACGCACAAATCGATGTGAGCGAGGTCCGCCGACGGGGTCGCGGGACGGCGGTGGTCATCGGCGGCAGTATCGCGGGCATCGCCGCCGCGAAGGTTCTCAGTGAGACCTTCGAGCGGGTCATCGTCCTGGAGAAGGACGATCCGCACCGTCGCCGGGAGGGCAGGCCCGGCGCCGCCCAGGGGTGGCACCTGCACCATCTGCTCACAGCCGGTCGTATCGAGTTGGAACGGCTGTTTCCGGGCATCATCGACGATATGGTGCGCGAGGGTGCCTTCGATGTCGATATGGCTGCCCAGTATCGGATTCGACTCGGTGGCTCCTGGAAGAAGTCGGGCACCGGCGACATCCAGATCGTCTGCGCCGGTCGACCACTGCTCGAGTGGTGTGTGCGTCGCCGCTTGGACAGCGAACCCCGGATCAGTTTCCGCTACGAGTCCGAGGTGGTCGACCTGATCTACGATCGCGGCAGCAACTCCGTCATCGGTGTGGGTGTCGGCGGCGATGGTGGTGAACTCGAGGTGGTGCCGGCGGAGTTCGTGGTGGACGCGTCGGGCAAGAACACCCGCATCCCGGAGTTTCTGGACCGCATCGGCATCGGGGCCCCCAACGTCGAACAGGACATCATCAACTGCTTCTATTCCACGATGTATCACCACGTGCCACCGGAACGGCAGTGGAGCGACAAGGTGATGATGATCTGCTATGCCTACCGACCCTATGAGGACACCTACGCGGCCCAGTACTACACGGACAACTCGCGCACGATCCTGTCCACCACATTGGTTGCCTACAACTGCTATTCGCCGCCGCGTACCCCGGGGGAGTTCAGGCAGTTCGCAGACAACATGCCCTCGCCGGTGATCGGTGAGAACATCGACGGCCTGGAACCGGCATCGCCGATATACAACTTCCGGTACCCGAACATGCTGCGGCTGCTCTACGAGAAGAAGCGCAATCTGCCGAGGGGATTGCTCGCGGTCGGCGATTCTTACACCAGTGCAGATCCCGTTTCCGGTCTGGGAATGACGCTGGCCCTCAAAGAGGTCCGCGAAATGCAGGTTCTGCTGGCGAAGCACGGACCGGGGCACGCGGAGCTACCGAGACGCTACTATCGCAGGATCAGTCGGCTGGCCGACACGGCGTGGTTCGTGATCCGCGAGCAGAATCTGCGTTTCGACTGGGTTCAGGATGCGGACAAGAAGCGCCCCTTCTACTTTCGTGGACTCACCTGGTACATGGACCGTGTCATGGAGTTGGTGCACGACGACCCCGCGACCTACAACCAGTTCCTGGCGGTTGTGCACCTGGTCAAACCTCCCGCGGCGTTGATGACACCGAAGGTCGCCGCGAAGGTGCTGGGTAAATGGGCGCGTACCCGACTGTCGGGCCAGCAGACGCTCATCGCGCGCAACTATGCGAACCGCACCGTTCCGCCCGTCGACCACCTGGTGCGTACCGAGGAGTTACCGGTGGGCCTTGTCGGATCCCGTACTCACTGATAGGGGACTGAGATGTCACAGCAGCATCGGATGTTGAACTGTCGGGGCACCCGTATCCACGCCGTGGAGCAGGGAGAGGGGCCGCTCGTGATACTGGTCCACGGCTTCCCGGAGTCCTGGTATTCCTGGCGTCACCAGATTCCGGCACTCGCCGAGGCCGGATACCGCGTGGTGGCGATCGACCAGCGCGGCTACGGCCGATCCTCCAAATACCGCGTGCAAGAGGCCTATCGCATCGGAGCGTTGGTCGACGATATCGTCGGCGTGATCGACTCCTACGGTGCCCAGGATGCGGTCGTGGTGGGTCATGACTGGGGCGCTCCGGTTGCCTGGACCTTCGCCTGGCTGTATCCAGCGAGGTGCCGGGGGGTTGCCGGCATCAGCGTTCCCTTCGCGGGGCGCGGCGTGATCGGATTGCCCGGCAGTCCATTCGGAGAACGCCGTCCCAAGGACTACCACGCGGAACTGGCCGGGCCCGGCCGGGTCTGGTACCAGGACTACTTTTCCGCACAGGACGGCATCGTCACCGAGATCGAGGAGGATCTGCGCGGGTGGTTGTGGGGCCTGACCTACACCGTCTCTGGCGACGGGATGGTCGCGGCCACCCAGGCCGCCGTCGCCGCGGGGGTCGACCTGGAATCGATGGATCCGATCGAGGTCATCCGGGCCGGTCCGTTGTGTATGGCAGATGGAGCCCGGCTCAAGGATGCGTTCGTCTACCCCGAGACGATGCCGGGCTGGTTCACCGATGCCGACCTGGACTTCTACACAGGCGAATTCGAGCGCTCCGGATTCGGCGGCCCGTTGAGCTTCTATCACAACATCGACAACGACTGGCATGACCTGGCGGGCCAGGCCGGCACACCGTTGACGCCTCCGGCAGTGTTCATCGGTGGCCAATACGATGTCGGTACCACCTGGGGAGCCGAGGCGCTCGAGCGCGCCGCCGAGGTGATGCCGAACTACTGCGGGACACACTTGGTGCCCGAGGTTGGGCATTGGATTCAGCAGGAGGCTCCCGGGGAGACCAACCGGTTGCTGCTGGACTTTTTGCGCGGGCTGGATTAGGGAAGCGACTGTGCCGATGAGACTTCGGGACTGCCCCGCCGACAGCGCAGAACTGCGGCGGGCGTTCGGGTGCTTCCCATCCGGGGTCACCGCCGTCTGTGCGTTCGTCGATGGCAACCCGGTCGGGATGGCGGCGAGCTCGTTCACCCCGGTATCGATCGACCCCCCGCTGGTGTCGATCTGCGTGCAGACCGGCTCGGCGACCTGGCCGCGGTTGCGCAGCCGGCCCCGGCTCGGTCTGAGCGTGCTGGCCGAAAGCCACACCGACGCCGCTATGAGCTTGTCGCGCAAGTTCGGTGACCGGTTCGACGGAGTGGCGTGGGCCGACCTGCCCAACGGGGGAGTGTTCGTCGCCGGCGCCAGTGCATGGTGGGATTGCCGGATTCACGCGGAGGTTCCGGCCGGCGATCACATCATCGTGTTACTGGAGATCTGCGCGCTGGATGCCGACCCGGACCGGCCGCCGCTGATATTCCACGCCAGCCGGTTCCGTCGGCTGGCGATGATGGATCAGGAGCGACCATGAATACCACGGCCGTGCGGGTGCGACGCGCGATCGCGGCGGTGCGGACCGGCCGTCCCGTCGTGCTGATCGACGACGGCGAGCCCGATGGCGAGGGCTATGTGGTGTTCGCCGCCGCCGCCGCGACTCCGGAGTTGCTCGCGTTCACGGTGCGGCACACCGCGGGCTACGTCCGAGTCGCATTGCCCCCCGGCGAGTGTGCACGACTGAACTTGCCACCGCAGTGCCATGGCGATCCCGTGGGGTCGCATGCCGCGGCGCATCGGGTGGCGGTCGACACCGGCGACACCGGCACGGGGATCTCGGCGACCGACCGCGCTCGCACGATCGCGGCGTTGGCGTCCGCCGATGCCCGCCCGGAGCACTTCCGACGTCCGGGCCACGTGATCCCGGAGCAGGCCGAGGCAGATGGCGTCCTGGCCGCTGCGGGGCCGGCCGAGGCGGCCTTGGACCTCGCCCGCCTCGCGGGCCGGCGCCACGCCGCCGGATTGTGCGAAATCGTCTCCCGTGACCGTCCCGTCGCGATCGCCCGCGGGGCCGAATCGGTGCAGTTCGCCCGCGAACACGGGCTGGCCGCCGTCTCGGTGAGGGAGCTCGCCGAGTACCGGCGGCGCACCGAACGTCAGGTGATCCGGCTCGCCGAGACGATCCTGCCCACCCGCAGTGGCAGCCACCGGGTCATCGGCTTCCGTGAGGCGCGTGGCGGTGGTGAACACCTCGTGGTGGTCATCGGCACGGTGGGCCCCGGGCAGCCGGCCCCGCTGCACGTGCACGTGGAGTGCCTCACCGGAGACGTATTCGGATCGGGGGCGTGCCGGTGTGGCGGGGAACTCCGCCACGCCATGTCAGCGATGACGGCCGCGGGTAGCGGTGTGATCGTCTACCTGCGTCCCAGTGGTCGGATGCACGCCTGCGGGTTGGCCGCGCCTGGCGCCGAGTCCGACCCGGGACGGCAGACGGACACGTTGGCCTGGATCCTGCGTGATCTTGGTGTGTACTCCGTCCGACTTGACGATGACGCGCCGGGATTCGGGCTCGTGATGTTCGGCGCTCTCCGTGGGAAGCCAGTAGCGGCGTGAGAAGGATTCGGATGCAATGCAATACGCAGGTGGCGCGATGACGTACGCGGATCTGGCCGGGAAGGCCGCGATCGTGACCGGGGCCGGTGCCGGGATCGGACGGGCAATCGCCCAGCGTCTCGTCGTCGAGGGTTGCAAGGTGGTATGCGCGGACATCGACGGCGCTGCGGCCGCGAGCGTGGCCGCGCAGATCGGAGGTGGCGCCATCGGGTACGCCGTCGACGTAAGCAACGAACAACAGGTGGTGGGCATGGTCGAGGCCTGCGTCGACGCCTTCGGTGGGGTCGACAAACTGGTGGCGAACGCCGCAGTGGTGCACTTCGCGCCGTTGACCGAGACGGCGGTGGAGGATTTCGACCGTGTCATCGCCGTCAACCTGCGCGGCGCCTGGCTGTGCACCAAGCACGCTGCACCGCGGATGGCTGAGGGCGGCGGGGGCGCCATCGTGAACATGTCTTCGCTCGGCGGCCTCGTCGCGGCCGGCGGTACGGCTGCCTACGGAATGTCCAAGGCGGGGGTCATCCATCTCAGCCGGATCACCGCAGCCGAACTGCGTTCGGCCAACATCCGTTCCAATGCTGTGCTTCCGGCGTTCGTCGACACTCCGATGCAGCAGACCGCGATATCGACGTTCGACGCCGCGCTCGGCGAAGGGGGCGCCAACACCATGATCGGTCGTCTTCAGGGCCGGATGGCCGCCCCCGAGGAGATGGCGGGCATCGTCGCCTTCTTGTTGTCCGACCAGGCAGCGATGATCAACGGAACCGCTCAGCTCGCCGACGGCGGCACCGTCGCCGCGCTGTGGTGAGTCCGGTCAGTGCCTGCTGGTGAGAATCTCCAGAGCGATCGCGGTGATCTCATCGGCCACCCCGTGGAAGCGGGTGAGGTGCCAGGTGCGTACGGCATCGTCGATGAAGCTGGTCGCCGCCGCGACCAGGAGCCGCGCCTCGGCGGGGGTGGTGTGCGGAACGAGCGTGCCGATCAGGTCGCTCCACACCGCTTCGCGGTCGGCTTGATTTCGCACGTACCGGTCACGAACCTCGCTGGAGGCGTACGAGAGCTCGGTAACCGACACCGCCACCAGGTCCGGGTCGTCCAAACTGACCCGGACACGTCCGGCAACGAGGGCACGAAGGCACTCTGCCGCGTCGCTTTCCGTGCGCAACGTCCGAATGCACTCCAGGCTCCACCAGTCGTCGAGGCGGCTGATGAGGGCATCGAGTATCGCCTGCTTGGAGGAGAACGACCGATACAGGCCCGGGCCGGCGATACCTACGCCCTTCCCGATCTCACTGGTGCTCACTGCCGGGTAACCCTGTGCGCGAAAGAGGTGGGCTCCCGCGGCGAGCAGTGTCTCGTGCCGGGAGAACAGCGCGCGACCAGCAGTGCGCGGCGGTTCGTCATCGGTATCCAGGGCGCGGACGGGGCGAGTTGATGCCGCCGCCATACATGCCGCAAAGAGCAGTTGGTGGAGCTCGTCGTTGGGCAGCGTGAAATTGTGCCGACCAAGACTGGTGATGACACTCGACACCGCCCATGCCCGCAGTTCAGAGTGTCTCGAACTCAGGTGGGGCATTTCGAGACGAATACTCGCCTCGATGCCGGCCACGATGGCGTTGATGCGCTGGCGGACCTCCATGCGTTCGGCGGCGTCGAGATAGCGCGCCTCGCGCTGCCAGAGCACCGTGAGCGACCGAGAGGCCACCGCCGCGGTGACGAGGTCCGGCAAGTCGGCGCTCAATGGTCTGTGCGTCGACACCGACTCCCCGTCGGCGAGGAGTCGGGCACTTTGATATTGCTCCTGGCCGGTGCGGATGGCGGCGGCCAACAGTGCATGCTTGTTGTCATAGTGGCGATACACCGCTCGTGCGGTGACCCCCGATGCCTCTGCGATGTCCTCCAACTTCACGGAGTGAAACCCACGGTCGATGAAGAGTCGAACGGCTTGCTCGAGGATCTGTTGCTTGCGGTCCTTGGGTCTGCGTTTGACGGCTGAGGGCACCGGCTCCACTGCGCTACGCTCCTTCTTCCTGGTCACCCGCAGGAAATCCTGCCAGATGTCTTCGATGGTCGGGGCACGACTGGGCGACCGTTGCGCGGCAGCACGCCGAAACGCTCTCCGCTGCTGACGAAATCGCCGATTCGATGGGTGACACGCCGACAGCGACTCTGGTGGTTGCTGATTGGCCTGCAATGCCATGTGAAGCCATGTTCGAATGCCCCCGCCAATCGTTCATCCGTCGTATTGACTAGATACATTTCTCGCCTTAAGTCCTTGCTACTGAGACAATATAGCCGAATATTTGTGAGAATCAGCCATACTGGCTATAGACATAGCGGCGTGCTGGCGCGTAGCCTGGCTTGCGTCAACGACCCCGTCGACCCGTCCGGATGGCCCCCATGTGCAGTTCGTACCAATGCCTCGGTCCCGCGGTCTGTCAACCGGTTTGGGCACCGATGGCGGCGCGCGGTGAAAGGTTGCTCCGGGAGATCCGCTGCCTCCTACGGGAGAGGCTTATACCCATTTCTGGGAGCAGCGCCAGGCTGACGAATCTCGGTAGCGTCTCGACCATGCCGTCCAACGATGGTGCCCGCCGGGAAGCGTCGTGGTTCACGGTGGCCGACCCCGAGTCATCGGCGCGAGCATGATGGTGAGCGCGCAGGTGGCGGCCCGACCCTTCCGTGCGCTCGGCGGCTTCTTCGCGATGTCGCTGGACACGTTCGCGTTGATGTTCCAGCGGCCGTTCGCCTGGCGTGAGTACGTCATTCAGACGTGGTTCGTCGCGCGCGTCTCTGTCCTGCCGGCGCTGATGCTGACCATGCCCTACTCGGTACTCTTGGTCTTCACGTTCAACATATTGCTCAATGAGTTTGGCGCATCAGACTTCTCGGGAACGGGTGCCGCGATCGGGACCGTGAATCAGATCGGGCCGATCGTGACCGTGCTGGTGGTTTCCGGTGCCGGCGCGACGGCGATGTGTGCAGACCTGGGAGCGCGCACCATCCGCGACGAGCTCGATGCGCTCCGGGTGATGGGGATCAATCCGATCCAGGCGTTGGTGGTGCCGCGGGTGCTGGCGGCCACCACCGTTGCCCTCGCGCTGTCGGCATCGGTGATCATCGTCGGACTCGCCGGGGCTTTTCTGTTCTGCGTCCATATTCAGAACGTCTCTGCGGGAGCCTTCATCTCGGGACTGACACTGTTGACCGGCGCTGGAGATGTTCTCGTATCTCTGGTCAAGGCAACCCTTTTCGGTCTGGCCGCGGGCCTGATCTCCTGCTACAAGGGGGTGTACGTCGGGGGTGGACCCGCCGGGGTCGGCCACGCCGTCAACGAGACCGTGGTGTTCACCTTCATGGTGCTGTTCGCGATCAACGTGATCGTGACCGCGGTCGGCATCCAGTTCACGGTGTCATGAGATGACACCGATCAGCACCAGCGTGCCCAGCAGGCCGTTCGGGCGGCTGCTCAACGTCGTGGACGACTTCGCCGCGGGCTGGAACCGGATAGGCGGTCAGGTCCGCTTCTACGCGGAGACGCTGGCCGCGGTGCCCGACGCGGTCGTCCACTATCGCACCGAGCTGTTGCGGTTGATCGCTCAGATGGGCCTCGGTAGCGGCGCCCTTGTCGTTGTCGGCGGCACTGTGGCGATCGTCGGATTTCTGACGATGACGACGGGCGCTCTGGTTGCCGTGCAGGGATACAACCAGCTGGCGTCGGTCGGATTCGAGGCACTCACCGGATTCGCTTCGGCGTTCTTCAACGTACGGCTGATTGTGCCGGGAACGACGTCGGTGGCATTGTCCGCGACGATCGGGGCGGCGGCGACCGCCCAACTCGGTGCGATGCGGATCAATGAGGAAATCGACGCGCTCGAGGTGATGGGCATCCGTAGCGTGACATTCCTTGCCTCCACCCGCGTACTGGCCGGGGTGATCGTGGTGATCCCGCTGTACTGCGTCGCAGTGATGATGGCCTTTGTGGCTGCCCGCTTCGGGACGACGGTGGTCTACGGACAAGGTTCCGGTGTCTACGACCACTACTTCGGTACGTTCCTGAGCCCCACCGACCTCATCTGGTCGTTCTTTCAGTGCGTGGCGATGACGGTCGTCATCATGCTGGTCCACACCTACTACGGCTTCACCGCCTCGGGTGGGCCTGCAGGCGTCGGCGAGGCGGTGGGACGTGCCGTGCGCACCTCGATGGTCGTTGCGGCAGTGGAGATCGTGATGATCTCGCTGGCCGTCTACGGTCAGTCGGGCAACTTCAATCTGGCGGGTTAGCGTGCGATCCCGCTCGGGTGGACCCCGCATCCACAACGCTTGGTGGACGGCGATGCTCCTGGTGATGATCGCAGCCTTCCTCCTGGTCACCGCCGGGGTCTACAACGGCACGTTCCGCTCCTACGTGCCGGTCACTTTGACCTCCGAGCGCTCCGGGCTGGTGATGGAGACCGGCGCGAAGGTCAAGATGCGTGGCGTCGAGGTCGGACGAGTCAAGTCCATTGCCGGTGGCGACGCCCAGGCCAGCCTGGAACTGGCCCTCTACCCCGACCAGATCCGGTTCATTCCCGCCAATGTGCAGGCGCAGATCCAGGCCACCACCGCGTTCGGCGCCAAGTTCGTCGACCTCGTCTATCCGAGCGACCCGAGCCCGGACCGGCTCGCCGCCGGCGCGGTGTTGCGATCCACCAATGTGAGCACCGAGGTCAACACGATCTTCGCGAATCTGTCCGAGCTGCTCGCGATGATCGACCCGGCGAAGCTCAATGCGGTGCTGACCGCCGTGGCGGACGGTGTTCGCGGAAAGGGCCTGCGGATGGGGCAGGCCACCACAGACCTGAACACCGTCCTCACCGCGCTCAACGAACGCAACGAGACCATCCGGGGAGACTGGCGCGCCTTCAGGCGCTTCAACGACACCTACGCGGCCGCAGCGTCTGACATCCTCACGATTCTCGATGGCGCCAGCACCACCGGCGCC
>Ga0075012_10004482_pt1 | contig 12975 bp, 12 predicted proteins | sample All_14_2_FD_71474 | JGI IMG/M metagenome (GOLD analysis project Ga0075012, IMG submission 71474) | Freshwater microbial communities in response to fracking from Pennsylvania, USA - Allegheny Zone_MetaG_DW_15 | ecosystem: Environmental > Aquatic > Deep subsurface > Groundwater > Drilled...
GTCCCACCCGCCCCCAGGCTGTATGGATCGACGAGGGCCCGAACAGTGCCTCCAGCAGGGTCAGGGCAGCGAGGGCATCTTTCTCGGCCTCCTCTGTGCGGCCCACGGCCAGCTTCAGCCGTGCGCCGGACAGATAGGCGGACGCCAGGTCGTGGGGAGGTGCATGAGCTTGCAGAACAGCCATGCCCCGTTCGTGCATGGCCAGGGCCACATCCAGCCGACCGTCCTGAGCCAACACGCTGGAAAGCAAAAGGGTCGTCTGGGCGGTCAGCGGATGCTCCAGCCCCAGCACCCCCTCGCGGATCGCCAGGGCCTCGCGCAGCAGGGTTTCGGCCTCGTCCAGCTCCCCCTGTTCGATCAGGGTATTGCCGAGATTGTTCAACGCCAGCGCCAGAACCGGGTCATCGTGCCCCAGCGTCGCACGGCGGCGCGCCAGAATACGGCGTTGCAGCATCTCGGCCTCTACGTACCGGCCCATCGATTTCATGGCCACAGCCTGATTGGCCAGGGCGATCAGCGTACTTTCTGCATCGGGCCCATCGGTTTCCGTGCGGATACCCACGACCCGTTCCAGCAGGATCAGCGCTTCGGGGTACCGGCCCTGCTCGATCAGGTTCAAACCCAGATTGTTGAGCGTCAGGGCAATGCGGAAATCCAGGGGATCGAGCCCACCCTCAAACGCTGCCAGGGTCGCGCGGTACAGATGTTCGGCCTCCGTCAGCTGCCCCTCGTCCTGAAGGACATCGGCCAGAAACAGGGTGATGGTCCAATAGTCCAGCGCCTGACCCCAAAGGACCTCAGCGTCGTCGCGGGCGGTCCGCAACAGGGGTATGGCCTCATCCGCCCGGCCCGCGTCCGCCAGCTGCTGGGCCTGGTTGACCGCCTGCTGAACCGAGCGGGCATCCTGGGCCTGGGCCGGTCCGGACACCGTCAAGCCCGCCACGAGGGCGATCAAAACCCATGAAATCCAAAGTCCCCGCGTCATGCGCGGAACCCTAGGCCGGTCTCAGCCCCCTATGGCCTGCCGGAAACTGACGACCAGGCCGCATCCTCGCGCGGCATGACATCTCCGACGGTCGGACGGTTCTCGGCCCGGGTCAGGGCGATCTCCCGCGGCTTGACGATCTCGCCGCAGTGGTTGCAGGCGATGCGCGGATCCAGCGAATGGCCGCAGGCTTGGTGCACCATGTCGATGCCGGAGTCACAGTCGCCATAGACATGCTTGTTGCCCCAGGCGTGCAGGGTGACCAGCACCCCGTACAGATCCTTGCCCTTGGCCGTCAGCACATATTCGTTGCGGGGCGGCCGCACGGAATAGGGCCGGACTTCCAGCACCCCGTGCTGCACCAGAGACTTCAGCCGCGCCGCCAGTACATTGCGCGCCAGGCCCAGTCGCTCCTGCCACTGTTCAAAGCGGCTGACGCCCTGAAAGGCGTCGCGGATGACCAGCAGGGTCCACGGGTCACCGATCACCTCCAGCGTGGCGGCGATCGAGCAACTTTGTCTGGAGTAGTCAGCGGTGCGTCCCATGGCAGAAAGGTGACGTGGCGGCAGGCTGATTGCAAGTGGGTTGTCATTCTGAACCTTCCATCTATGGTCCCAGTCCGTCCTTTTACGCTATGGACCCCTTCGCATGACCTACCCCATGCCGGACCAGTCTCTGGATCAGGCCCTGGCCCTCACGGCAGATGAGGGACCGGACCGGATCGCCGATCTGACGTCGGACTTCTCCAACGCACCACTGGCTTGGCCTGCGGACAAGGGCGCGCCATTTGGCGGCTTGATGGCCGCCCTCGCCGTCCGGGCGATGCGCGAGGGTCTGGAGATCGCTCCGCCCCTGATGACGCTGACGGTCCAGTATCTGGCCGCAGCCCGCTTTGCGCCCATCACCTTTTCGCCAACGCTGGAGCGAGGCGGACGCTCGGTGGCCTACGCCTCCGTCCGCGCCAGCCAGCCCGGGCGCCCCGCCCTGACTGCGCTCGGCACCTTCGGCACCTTGGGGCACGGGCCGGAGGTCCGGCCCCTCAGCCCCTCGCCGACCCCCTTTGCGGATCTGGACCCGACCCCGGTCGATCCGCGGCTGGCCCCCTGGTTCACCCGTTATATCGAGCACCGGTTTGACGGCGGCGCGAAGATCGGCGGCGGCTCGCCCGTTTCAGACCCGACCCTTCGGCTGTGGATGCGGACCACCGACCATCGCCCGCTGGACGAGCTCAGCCTGTGTTTTCTGCTGGACGGCATCTTCCCGTCCTACATGACCGTATTGCCTGTTCCGCCGGTGCCCTCGGCCAGTGTCGACCTGCGCTATGACCTGATCGAGCCGGTGACGCCCGACACCTCGCCCGAGGGCTGGGCGATTTTCCAGTTCCGGACGCGCGACGTTTCCGGCGGCTGGGCGTTGGATGATGGTATGGCCTTTGCGCCGGACGGTCGGCCGCTGGCTCTCGCCCGACAACGGCGCAAACTTTTCGGGCCGCGTCGCACGCCCGACGCCTGAACGCAGGTGCACAGACTTGCGTTGCAGCGCACAAAGGCCGATCTAGCCTTCACCTTATCCGTATCCGAGGGACTGTTTTCCATGACCCAATCCACTGACCTGGCCACCGACCCCGTCGTCATCGTCGCCTTCGCCCGCACCCCGATGGGCGGCTTTCAGGGCGCGCTGAGCGGCGTCAAGGCCACCGATCTGGGCGCCACCGCCGTCAAGGCTGCGGTCGAGCGCGCGGGTGTTGCCGCCGACAAGGTCGAGCAGATCTTCATGGGCTGCGTCCTGCCCGCCGGTCTGGGCCAGGCTCCGGCGCGTCAGGCCGCCATCGGCGCGGGCCTTGGCAAACATGTCGAGGCGACGACGGTCAACAAGATGTGCGGCTCGGGCATGCAGGCGGCCATGATGGCCCATGACGCCCTTCTGGCCGGGACCGCCGACATCATCGTCGCGGGCGGCATGGAGTCGATGACCGGCGCCCCCTACGTCATGAACAAGCACCGCAGCGGCGCCCGCATCGGCCACGATGTGATCGTCGACACCATGTATATGGACGGTCTGGAAGACGCCTATACGCCCGGCAAGCTGATGGGCGCCTTTGCCGAGGACACCGCCGGCCAGTACCAGTTCACCCGCGAACAGCAGGATGACTACGCCATCGAGTCCCTGCGTCGCGCCAATGCCGCCATCGAAAGCGGCGCCTTTGACGCCGAGATCACGCCGGTGGAGGTCACCAGCCGCAAGGGCACGGAAACCATCAGCACCGACGAACAGCCCGGCAAGGCCCGCCCGGAAAAGATCCCGACCCTGCGCCCGGCCTTCGCCAAGGACGGCACCATCACCGCCGCCAATGCCAGCTCGATCTCGGACGGGGCCGCCGCCTTGGTCATGACGCGCGAGAGCGTCGCAAAGGCCATGAACCTGCCGATCGTCGCCCGCGTCGTCGCCCACGCCGCCCACGCCCATGAACCCGGCCTGTTCACCACCGCCCCTGTGCCGGCCATGCAAAAGGCCCTGAAAAAGGCCGGCTGGTCGGTCGAGGACGTCGATCTGTGGGAGGTCAATGAGGCCTTCGCCGTCGTGCCGATGATCGCCATGAAGGAAATGGGCATCGACCACGCCAAACTGAACATCAACGGCGGCGCCTGCGCCTTGGGCCACCCGATCGGTGCCTCGGGTGCGCGCATCCTGGCCACCCTGCTGGCCGCGCTGGAAGCCCACGGCAAGGCCAGGGGCGTGGCCTCGCTCTGCATCGGCGGCGGCGAAGCCGTCGCCATGGCCGTCGAGCGGGTCTGACACCTCCATGCTGGACCGGCGACAGGCTCTGGGTCTGACGGCTCTGGGGCTGATGTCGCCCGCGCTGGCGCGGGCCGGTGAGCCGGAGTCAGAGACCCTGCGCCTCTGGCCCGGCGCGGCGCCCGGTGGTGAAGATGTCACCGTCAAGCCCGAAGTGGTCGAGCGTTCGACCGATCCGGCCTTTCACGATCGCATCGCGAAGCACACCCGCGATCCGCTGCTGACGGTGGTCAGGCCGGCCCGGTCGAACGGCGTGTCCATGCTGCTGATCCCCGGCGGCGGCTACCGCTGGGCCGTCGTCGACAAGGAAGGCATGGACTGCGCGCATGTGTTCGCCGCCATGGGCTACACCTGTTACGTCCTGCGTTATCGCCTTCCGGCGGACGGTTGGACGGCGGGACCGGATGCCCCTCTGCAGGATGCCCAGCGCGCCCTGCGTCTGGTCCGGTCGCACGCCGTCGCAGAGGGACGCGCCGCAGATCGAACGGTCGTTCTGGGCGCATCCGCCGGCGGCCATCTGGCGGGACTGCTGGGCGCGCGGCCCGACGCCACCTATCCCGCCATCGATGTAACGGATCAGCATTCCCACCGCCCCGACGCCCTGATCCTGCTCTATCCGGTCGCCACCTTGGCCGACCCTTACGCCCACGCCGGATCGCGGCGCGAGCTGCTCGGCGAAAGCCCCTTGCCCGAGCAAATTTCAGCCTACAGCCTCGAGGAGATGGACTGGACGGGGGCCGCCCCCACCTTCCTTCTGCACGCCATGGACGACACCGCCGTGCCGGTCGAGAATTCCCTGATGCTGTCCGCCACGCTCCGGCAGGCCCAGATCCCGGTCGAGGTCCATATGTTCGAGGAGGGCGGCCATGGTTTCGGCATCCGACTGATCGAGGGGCGGCCGGCTGCCGTCTGGCCCGATCTGGTGCAGCGCTGGTTGTCACGCCGCGGACTCTGAACGGCCTGTAATATTCTGCGGCTTGCGCCCGGCCTCCCGCCCGCTAAGGTCGCCGCTTCTTCGGGCTGGCAATTTTTTTGGGGTTTTTCATGCGCATCCGAATTCTGGTCGCGGCCTTGGCCGTGTCCACCCTTACGGCGGGGGCGGCGGTCGCCCAGGTCAGCGTCGGCGCGGTCGATCAGAGCCGCGGTACCTATGAGGACAAGTTCCGCCAGTTCGAAGGCGAGGACTGGCCTACCCCAAACGAGTATCGCGCTGCCTCGGGCGCGCCCGGTCACAACTACTGGCAGCAGCAGGTCGACTATGTCATCGACGTGCGCCTCGACGAGGACGCCAAGTCCCTGTCCGCCAGCCAGCGCATCACCTATCACAACAACTCGCCCGACACCCTGACCTACCTCTGGATCCTGCTGGACCAGCAGGACATGGCCGAAGGGTCGATGGCGAGCGTCGCCTCGCCCAGCTCGAGTTCTGAGACCTATCAGTTCTTCGAGGCCCTGGGCTTTGAGCGCGGTCAGACCTGGGCCGGCGGCTTCCAGAACATCGTCGTCAAGGGCACCGACGGGCGCCCGCTGAACATCACCCAGGTCGATGCCCTGCTGCGCGTCGATCTGCCCCGTCCGCTGGCGCCCGGCGAGCGGATCAGCTTCGACATGACCTATGCCATGCCCTTCGCCCAGACGATGGTGACCGGCGCCCGCAGTGGATACGAGTGCTTCCCAGGGTCGACCCCGGCCGGCAACTGCATCTTCCAGGCCGCCCAGTGGTTCCCGCGTCTGGCCGCCTATTCCGACTATGAGGGCTGGCACACCCTGCCCTTCCTTGGCTCGGGCGAGTTCCCGCTGGAATTCGGCAACTATCAGGTCTCGATCACCGTCCCCGCCGACCACGTGGTCGCCGCCTCGGGCGAGCTCCAGAACAGCCGCGACGTGCTGACCCGCGAGCAGCAGGCCCGTATGGAGCAGGCCCGGTCGGCCACCGACGCGCCCGTCTATGTCGTCACTCCGGATGAGGCCGCAGCCCGCGAACAGGGCCGCTCCACCGAGACCCGCACCTGGCGTTTCGAAGCTGAAAACGTCCGCGATTTCGCCTGGGCTGCCTCACGCGGCTTTGTCTGGGATGCGATGGCGGTCCGTCAGGACGAGCCGGGCGCCGAATACCCGACCGTCATGGCCATGTCCTTCTACACCAAGGAGGCGCGGCCGATGTGGGATACCTATTCCACCCGCGCCGTGGCCCACGCCATCGACGTCTATGGCTCTTTCACCTTCCCCTACCCCTATCCGACGGCCCAGTCGGTCAACGGACCGGTGGGCGGGATGGAATACCCGATGATCACCTTCAACGGGGCCCGTCCGACGCGCGATGAGAATGGCAATGTGATCGATGGCGACGGCACCAAATACGCCCTGGTCGATGTGATCATCCACGAGATCGGCCACATCTGGTTCCCGATGATCATCAACAGCGACGAGCGCCAGTGGACCTGGATGGACGAGGGCATCAACACCTTCCTCGAATATCAGGCGACCAAGCTGTGGGACCCCGACTTCCCGTCGCGGGGCGAGCCGCGCGACATCGTCGGCTTCATGACCTCGGACAATCAGGTCCCGCTGATGACCCGCTATGACACGGCCCTGAACGCCGGCAACGTCGGCTATCTGAAGCCCGGCACGGCTCTGGTCGTGCTGCGCGAAACGGTCATGGGCCGCGAGCTGTTCGACCGCGCCTTCCGCGAATATGCCGAGCGCTGGAAGTTCAAGCGCGCCACGCCCTATGACTTCTTCCGCACCATGGAAGAAAGCTCGGGCATGGACCTCGACTGGTTCTGGCGCGGCTGGTTCTATTCGACCGACCACGTCGATATCTCGCTCGAGAACGTCGTCCAGGCCCGTCTGGCCACCGACGAGGACGAGGAGCAGTCTGACGGTCCGCCGCCCCCCGGCGAGCCCGAGGTCGAAGTCGTCGAGCCGCCCGTGCCGCTGACCATCGCCAACAATGCCGGCATGCAGACGGTCATCGAGCGTAATCCGTCGATCGACGCCTATGACGACAATGCCGGCGGCGCCTATCCTCTGACCGACGAGCAGCGCCGGGCCATTGGTCGCGGCGGTCGCCAGATGATCATGCCGCTGATCCAGGAAGCCCAGGCGTTCGACTCCAACGTCTATCGCTTCAGCTTCAAGAACGTCGGCGGCGTGCTGATGCCCATCATCCTGAAGCTGACCTTCGACGACGGCACCAGCGAAGTGGTCCGCATCCCGGCCGAGATCTGGCGCTACAACAGCCAGGAAGTCAGCTGGCAGTATGTGACTGACAAGACCCTGGTGCAGACCGAGGTCGATCCCGACTGGGAAACCGCCGACGCCGACCGCGAGAACAACTACTTCCCGCGTCGCTAGTCAGCACTGACGAACAAGGCCGGGGGCGCGTTCCGAAGGGAACGCGCCCTCAGTCGTTTTCGGGACCATTCAGGTCGGCGGCATCCGGCTCATAGTCCAGCAGGTCAGCCGGCCGGCACCCCAGCGCCGCGCACAACCGCGCCAGGGTGGAAAAACGGATGCCCTTGACCTTGCCCGAGCGGAACAGCGACATCTGCGTCTCGCTCAGCCCCACTTCGGCGGCCAGATCGCGGGCAGTTCGGCCTTGTCTGGCCAGCACAGCATCAAGGGTCACGCGGACGGGCATTCAGATCATCTCGTCCAGCTCGGCCTGCACATCGGCCGCCTGATCCAGCACCCGACCCAGCAGGAACAGCGCCCCGCCGATCATGCCCAGGGTCATGCCGCTGACGTCGAAATGCAGCCAGCCGCCCTGACCGCCCTGGATGATCCGGGTCAGATTGGTCACGACGAACACGCTCAACACCCCGCCCACGCCCAGCGCCAGCCCGACATTCCGCAGCGCCAGCACCAGCGTCGGCTGGATGAGTCGCCCCTTTGACAACTGCCCCATGGCCCGGCCGATCATCCACACCGCCGCCAGATAGCAGACCGCCGGCATGACCCAGACCACCGAGCTGGCGATGTCCCAGGCATAGGGCACCTCATCACCCCGCAGGCGCAACCACACCGGCGCGATCAAATGCATCAGCGCCAGCAGGCTGCCGACGCTGATCACCATGAACCGGGCCAGCAGCTGGAACTGGCGGCAGCGGGCCCGGAACCGGGCCAGATCGTCGTGACTCATCGGGCTCTCCCTGTCTGAAATTTAATCTTGACTTAAATTTTCCTCCTCGGCAACTTTATATAAGAGTTAAATCACGAGGCAACACATGCTGGCCATTGAAACCCGCGACCTGCGCCGTCGCTTCGGTCCGACCCTGGCGGTGGACGGCGTGTCCCTGTCGGTGCCGCGGGGCTGCGTCTATGGCTTCATGGGCCGGAACGGGGCGGGCAAGACCACCACCCTCAAGATGCTGCTGGGACTGGTCCGCCCCGACGCGGGCACGATCCGCATCGCCGGTCGGGATGCCCTCGCCGACCGACTGGGCGCCGCCCGGTGCATGGGGGCTCTGTTGGAGGCCCACGGCTTCTACGCCCACCTGTCCGGTCGCGAGAACCTCGACCTGTCGCGGTCCCTGCTGGGGCTCAAGCGGACCGAGCTGGACCGGGTGCTAGACATCGTCGGCCTGACCTCCGACGCAGGTCGTCGCGTCGGTGGCTATTCGCTGGGCATGCGCCAGCGGCTGGGCATCGCCCGGGCCCTGTTGGGCAGTCCGCAAGTCCTGATCCTCGACGAGCCGACCAACGGACTGGATCCCGACGGTATCGCCGACATGCGCGAGTTCCTGCGCACCCTTCCTGCCCGCGCCAATGCCACCGTTCTGCTCTCCAGCCATCTGCTGGGCGAGGTCGAGCAGGTCGCCGATCGCGTCGGTATCCTCCATCAGGGCCGACTGGTCCTCCAAGACGATCTGGCGACCCTGCGCGCCGGTCAGGCTCCGCAGTTGCGGCTGGGTTGCGACGCCCCCGACCGGGCCCGGTCGCTAATCCTCGGCCTTGGCCTGTCGCCCGATCCCGATAGCGACCGGATCACCCTCGCCCCGGGCGCCGATGTCCGCGAGACCGCCCGCGCGCTAAACTGCGCCCTCGTGGAGGCCGGTATCGGCGTCCACGAACTGAGCCCCCAGGCCCGCTCGCTGGAGGCCATCTACCGCGACATCACCGCCCTTCCGTCCCCCCTCCAACAGGATGCTGCCTGATGATCCGTGTGCTCATCGTCGAACTGCGCAAGCTCAACCGCTCGCTGGCCGCGGCCCTTGCCATCGCCGCCCCCGGCCTGATCGCCGTCTTCACCTTCTTCAACATGCTGCGGGGCAAGACCCCCCAGCCCTGGGACATGTGGATGGTCAGCGCGGCCGGCATCTGGGCCTTTTTCATGCTTCCCATGAGCGTCACGGCCCTGACCGCCCTCATCGCCCATATGGAACACGGCCCCCGCACCTGGGATCATCTGCGGGCCCTGCCCCTGCCGCGCTGGACGATCTATGCCGCCAAGATCCTCAGCGTCTTTCTGGTGCTGGCCCTGATGAGCGTCGGCGTCTTCGCCTTCACATGGGCGGCCGTAAAGCTGGCAGTCGTCATCAAGCCCGAGCTGGCCCCGACGGGTGTGTTCGACGCCTCAGCCTATCTGACGGCTCTGGGTCGCATGTATCTCGCCGCCACCCTCGTCGTGGTGATCCAGCTGTGGATCTCGCTGCGCTGGTCGAGCTTTGTGCCCGGGCTGGTTGTCGGCATCGGCGGGACCTTCTTTGCCGTGGTCGCCACCGCGGCCAAGGTGGGCGTCTTCCTGCCTTGGCAGATGCCGGTCAATATGCTGGCGACTGAGGGATGGCGGATGCAGACCGCTCTGGGACTGGGATTCGGCGGTGGCCTGGTCCTGTTGGCCCTGATGCTGTGGCACCTGTCGCGGCGCGAGGTGCTGTAGGTCAAAGTCCAGCAATCGCGCCAGTCCGCGCCCCGGTGCCATCATCAGGATCATGGTCGCCTCCTGAGTCGTAATTGATACTCATTCTCAGATTTGCGGATTCGCCCCCCTCATGGCAAGCCTTGATGCGATTTCTGCTCAAAAGGCCGCGACCTGACCGACCCCCTCGCCCGCTCCTGCGACGACTGCGGCCTGTGCTGCAAGCTGATGGGCGTCACCGCGCTCGACAAGCCGGCCGGCCGCTGGTGCACGCATTTCAAAAAGGCGCAGGGGTGCCGGATCTATGACGACCGGCCCACGGACTGCCGGGTGTTCAACTGCCTGTGGCTGCTGACCGAGGCCCTGGATGCCGACTGGAAGCCGTCCGTCTGCGGCTTTGTCCTGCACAGCGAAGCCGAAGGGGCCCGGTTGATCGTCGAATGCGACGCGGCGCGGCCACACGACTGGCGACGCGCGCCCTATCAGGCCACCCTCACCGACTGGGCTGCCCGGGGCCAGGAAGTCCTGATCATGACGGGTCGGACGGGCCTCAGGCTGCTGCCCGACGGCCAGACCCGCCCGCTACGGCGTGCGGCCTAGCGCGGTTCAACCGTGTGAGCGATCGCATCGGCCAGCGCCCGGTCCTCGTCACTGACAGCAGACACCCAGATGTGCAGTTCAGCGCCATCGCGCAGCCGGTACAGATGCTCCAGCGCCAGATTTCGACCGTTCTCGTTGACAATGATCGACCGGCGCCCGGCCCGCTCGCGCTGTTCACCGCTGTAGATCGGAAACTGCGACTGCGGACCGACATAGATCATCACCAGACCACGGCCCTCGAACCGGACCGAGAAGACGTCGAAGTCCGGGCCTGACCGCCCCGGATAGAGGCCTCCCCCTTCGGGTAGACCGACGCGGAAGGGCAGCTCCCGGCGCTCGTCCAGGGTCAGGGGTGCGGGCTCCGGGGCGGACGGCACAGGCGGCTCTGCCACCTCGACAGAGTCCTCTGCAGGCCCTAGCTCGGGCTCGACGGCCGCTGCTGGCTCCACCTCGGGCGCGGGCTCAGGCTCAGGCTCAGGCTCAGGTTCCGGCGGGGTTGCGATGGCGACCGGCGGGCCACTGTTGAGGTCGCGGGTAATTTCGTCGCCGTCAGCTTCCTGTGCGAGCACAATACCGGGGGCGAACACCAGACCTGCCGCCAGCACAAGGCCGACGAGGGCATGGGGACGGGGAAGGAGCGTTTTCATGCCCCGACCATCTCCCGAGCGCACGCCGAGCGCAAGTCCGCACGTCCGCGGCCTCAGGCGGCCTGAAGCTCTACCCAGAAGGTCGCGCCCTGGCCCGGCTCGGACACGACGCCGATGTCACCGCGCTGCAGTTCCACCAGCCGCTTGGCCAGGGCGAGGCCGATGCCGTGACCCTCGATCGCCGACCGTTCAAGGCCCAGGCGGTTGAACGGCTCGAACAACTGCGTCTGCTTTTCGGCAGACAGGCCGGGGCCGCGATCAATGACCTCGATGCGAACGCCGCCGGTCACCCGCACGGCCTTCAGGATCACGACCCCGCCCGATGCCCCGTACTTCACGGCATTGCTGGCCAGATTTCCGATCACCTGGGTCAGTCGCTGGGAGTCGGCCAGCACCACCATGCCGTCGACCGCGCATTCCAGTTCGATCCGGACAGCGGCAGCCTCGGGCCGCAGCGCCGTAACGCGGGCCACATCGTCCAGCACGCCATGCACATCCGTCGGGCGCAGGTCGACCTTGACCGCCCCGGACTCGGCCCGCGCAACATCCAGCAGGTCATGGGCCAGGGCCTCGACCTGACGGGCGGTCTTGACCAGCATGTCGGCCATGTCCCGCTGGGTGTCGGTCACCGCGCCGATCTGGCCGGATTTCCACAGTTCGCCGATGCCGATCACGCCGCCGACCGGGCTCTTGATCTCATGGGCCACATTGGCCAGCAGCCGCGACTTGGCCGCCGAGGCACGCTCGGCCCGCACCTGACCGGCCCTGGCACGATCCGCCAGCAGGTCCCGCTCTTCCAGCAGGGCCGCAACCAGCAGGATCGGCATACAGCCCAGCAGTACCATCACCTGGGCCAGCATGGCCCTGTGCGCCAGGTCGTGAGGGTTCATCGTGAAGGGGCCGTAGCCCATCATGGCCCCGCCCACGGCCGTCAGGGTGACAATCAGCAGCGCCGTCGCGATCCCGAGGATCCTCAGCCGCACGGCAATCAGGATCAGCACGGGCGTGATGGCAAAGCCCAGATGCACGCCGACGTTCAGATAGACGAGCCAGCAGGCCGCCGCGAGCAGCCCCAGCAGCACGATCGTCTCGACCATCTTCCACGGCCGGCGCAGCACGCTCAGGTGTGCCCGCGTCAGGGCCAGGCCGAAGGTCCCGATGACCGCCAGCCCAAGGGCATGGCCGAACCACCAGGTCTGAAAGGATGCGGCGATGTCCGCCCCGTTCATGGCATACAGGCACAGGGCCGCGAACAGCGCCGCCGGTATCGGCGCCACGATCGCCGCGCTCACGAGAAACCGTGCACAACCCTTGACGGTACTCAGGTTCAGGCCGGGCGCGAACCGCCGCGCCAGCGTGACCGCCAGACCGATTTCCAGCAGGTTGGCCGCCGTGAACATCACCGATAGCAAGGGCGGATTCCCGACCAGGAATTCTCCGACCAGAATGCCGAGGGCGATCAGGCCGCCATAGGCCAGATCATAGACGGGCCCGCGCGAGGTCCTGAGCCAGACGACCGTTGCCAGACCTCCGGCTCCCCACAGGGCCGCTACCAGTTCCGCCGTTCGCGCAAAACTGACCGACAGGACGATCAACAGCGCCACGCCGAGTGCCGTCAATATGGGCACAAGAGGCTGCGAAAACACAGGTTCGTGGACGCGCTCGGTCACAGCGCGGGCAGCGCCCCGGTCGGACGCTGGCGCAGGCTTGGCGATATCCAGCGCGGGGCTGACGGGCATTCGGCTTATCCACATCACACAAACAGCCTGTGATGCTTAATCCCCGCCCTTTAATATCCCCTGAAGCTTAAAGGCGCATCGCGGCGTTCAGCAGGCGCACCGCCTCACCGGGCCCTGCGGGGTGATCCCAAACGGCGCTGCTGACGGCGATAAAGTCCGCGCCGGCCCGCGCCAGGTCGCCCGCGCGGCTCGCATCGATCCCGCCGATCGCCACGCAGGGGATCTCCATCGTCTCCTGCCAGATCGTCAGCACCTCGGGGCTGGCGGTGTGCACCACGGCCTTGGTCTGCGTCGGATAGAAGGCGCCGAAGGCCACATAGTCCGCGCCCGCCTCGGCCGCCTCCA
>Ga0075012_10004483_pt1 | contig 12975 bp, 13 predicted proteins | sample All_14_2_FD_71474 | JGI IMG/M metagenome (GOLD analysis project Ga0075012, IMG submission 71474) | Freshwater microbial communities in response to fracking from Pennsylvania, USA - Allegheny Zone_MetaG_DW_15 | ecosystem: Environmental > Aquatic > Deep subsurface > Groundwater > Drilled...
GAAGAGGTGACTCAAGAGGTCTTCGTCGTCGCGTGGCGCAAGCTCGCGGCACTGCGCATCGTCGACGCCTCGGTGCTGCCGTGGCTGCTCGTGACGTGCCGCAACGTCGCTCGCAACCTGTTGCGCGCTCGACGGGAGGCCGTGCCGTTCGACGAGAGCGTGCTGCCCGGCGATCGACTGCGGCAGGAGCGACTCGAAGAGCTCGCGTGGGTGCGTCGGGAGATCGGCCGGCTGAGCGGCGTCGATCAGCGCATCGTGCACCTGTGCCTCGTCGAGGGTTACGGCTATGTCGAGGCGGCCGCCCACCTCGGGCTCAGCCGAGACGCGCTCGCGAAGCGCGTCGAGCGACTGCGCGGCGTGCTGCGGATGGCACTGCGGGGTGAGGCGTGAGCGGTGGGCCGGCCGAGGGCCGGCACCTCGAGGCGAAACTCGCGATCATCGCGCAGCAGGTCGACGAGCGGATCGACGCGATCGAGGGTCGCCGTCGCCGCGGGGCCCGGGCCGGGGCCGCCGCCCTCGTGCTGCTCGCCCTCGGCGGCGGCGCCGCGACGGCCGCCGCGCTGAGCTACCCGCCCCCCGCGACGGTCGTCGTCGAGGTGCCGGTCGCGGTCGAGAGTCTGCGCTGCGCCGAGGGGGCGGATGCCGACGCACCCGCGTACTTCACGGCGCGGTACTCGTTCCCCGCCGGCGCCTCCGACCCCGTCGATCGGACCTCCGCGTGCGGGGCCGCCCGCACCGTGGCGGCCGACCTCGACCCGGACGCGACCCCCGAGCAGCTCCTGGAGCTGGCGGCCCAGGTACTCGCCGAGAGTGCGGACGGCGCGGAGCTGCGCGTGCTGCACGCGACGTTCGGAGCGCTCGGATGAGCCGCGATCGCGTTCCCGGCCCGCTGCGTCGGCTCGCGCGGGAGCGCAGCCGGCTCGTCGCCGTCGGGCTTCTCGCCGCGACCGCGCTCGCCTCGTCGGGGCTTCAAGCGGGCGCGATCGCGGCCTTGCGCGCCTCGCTCGACGTCAATTGGCGGGGCGCGTACGACATCCTCGTGACCTCCGCGGATGCCGACGCGCCCGTCGACGGGATGCTGCCACCCAACGCGCTCGGCGCCGCCGGGGGGCTCTCGTTCGACGACGTCGAACTGGTGCGTCGTGTCGACGGCGTGGAGGTCGCGGCGCCGATCGGCGAGATCGCGGTGCCGAGTCTGACGTTCGTGAACCCGAGCGTCGTGATCCCCGTGGCGGACGCCGGCATCGACGAGTCGGCACGCGCATTCCGCTTGACGGTGGAGTACACGACCGACGACGGACTCGGCGAGCGCATCGTCGCCCGCCAGGTGTTCGAGATCGTCGCCGACGCCTCGCTCCCGGATGGATCGACAGAGCGGCTGCCCGGATGCACGTCGGCGGGGTCGGGCTTCAACGACCTCACGATCACGGATGCGGCGCTCTACCCGGCCCTCGACGACTGGATCTGCCGACCGCGGGAGCCCCTCAACGGCGTCTACCAGTCGTACGGCTCGGGCGGGTGGGGGTCGAGTGGACAGGACTACCCCGGCGTGCTGGAGTTCGGTATCGACCGGGCGCCGCAGACGATCTCGCGCATCGTGCTTGTCGACCCCGTCGCTGAACGTGCCCTGCTCGGCGACCGAGGGGCCTTCCTCGACCCGCTCATCGCGCTCTCCCCCTCGGCGGCGACCGGCCCCGTCGAGATCACGGACTGGGCCCGGAGTGACAGCGGTCCCTTCGGGCGGGCGTTCCTCGATCAGCGGTCACGGGCGGCGTCGATGGGTGCCCTGCCCCCCGGGGTGCTCGACGACCTGCGTCGCCTCTACGCGGCCAACGGCAAGGACTACGACGCCGAGTCCGCCGCGGAGTTCGGTACCGCCTACCTCCCGCTTCTCGTCGCCGCGAACACCCCCGCGTCGCTCAGCGCGCGGGTCACCGTCGAGGACTTCGGTGAGGTGGCTCGCAAGCCCGTCGATCCCGAGACCGGGTTCCCGATGGGCGTCCCCTATGACTTTCCTGAAGCCCTCACCTCAGGGGCCCCGGGCGAGCCGATCGGCACGAGCGTCGCCGACCTCTCCGCCCTGCTCAATCCCTTCGTCGACACCCAGCCCAAGATCCTCTGGCCGGGCGCCGACGACGCGGTCGCCGACGTCGTGCCGACCTTCCAGTCGCTCTCGGTGCCGGGGAGCGCGCGCGTCACGACCGCGCCGTACACGATCACCGACGACGGCATCCTGCTGTCGGCCGAGGGCTACCGGGCCCCCGCGTATCCGGCGCCGACGGGCGGCATGCCCGACTACTTCGGCCTCCGCGGCGACCCCGGAGCGCTCGGCGTCGAGAGCGCGTACGGCGGGTTCGAGGCGACGCGCGTCGTGACCAGCGGCGGCACGGGCGTCGTGCCGATCGGTTCGTTCACGACCGATGGTCTCGCGTCGGACGAGACGAGTGCGAGCTTCGTGCCGCTCGGGGCCTACCAGGAGCTCGGGTCGACGATCGTCGACGGCGAGCACTCCGGGGCGACGCTCGAGCCGAGTGTCACGGGACTCGGCCTGGTGAGCCCGCGGACCGTCGCGATCGGGTCGCTCGCGAGCGTCTCGGGCTGGACCGATCGCGAGCCTGTGAGCGCCGTCCGCGTGCGCGTCGCCGGCATCGACGGCTACACCACCACCGCGCAGGAGCGCGTCGTCGCCGTCGCCCAGGCGATCGAGACGCTCGGGTTCCGAGCGACGATCGTCGCGGGCTCCTCGCCGTCGCCGCAGCTCGTGCGAGTGCTCGACTACGCGTTCGGCACGGCCGACGGGGAGGCGCAGACGGTCGGCGAACTGGGCACGATCGAGCAGAACTGGTCGGAGCTCGGCGCGGCCGCCCGAGCGGAGCTGTCGCTGAGCGCCGCGACGCTCGCGAGTCTCGTGATCGCGCTCGCCGCCGCCGTCGTGCTGCTCGGGGCGGTGCAGCTCGCCGGAATCCCGGGGCGTCGCGCCCAGGCGACGGCGTTGCGCGAACTCGGCTTCCCGCGTGGACGGATCGCCCGCTGGTACCTCGCCGAGGAGGTGCCGGCGCTCCTCGGGCTGGCCGCCGTCGCGGCGCTCGCCGTCTGGCTCTCGGGTGCCTCGACGCTCTCGCTCCAGACGATCGGTGTCGCCGGCGCTGCGGCGGTCGGGTTGTCGATCGTCGCGGTCGTGAGCGGCTCGCGCCCCGAGCGGATGCCGCGGATCCGTCGCCGCCGGTCGAACCGTCGCGGGGTCCCGACCGTCGCCGCCTTCGGCGCCCGGCAGGTGCTGCTGCACCCCCTCGCCTCCACGCTGCACTTCGCCGGCATCCTGCTCGTCGGCCTCGCGGGCGGAGGGCTCGCCGCCGGGCTCCTACGCGGACGCGAGGGGAGCGGCCGGAGCGTGCTCGCGCGTCTGCTCTCCGACACGCTGCTCGTGCCGCAACTCGCACTCGGTGCGGTCGGCGTCGTGGCGGGCATCGCGCTCGTCGTGCTCGTTCGACGCATCGACTTGAAGCGACGGGCGACGCAATGGCAGACCTTGCACGCCGCAGGCTGGACCTCGGGGCAGCTCGCGCTCGCCCAGCGCGTCGAAGGGCTGCTCGTCGTCGGACCCGCCGTGCTCGCCACCGTCGCCGCAGGGTGGGTCGGCATCGGGGTGCTGGCGCCCGACGTCGACCGAGCGATCGTCACCGCCGTCGCGGGAGCGTGCGCCGCGGCGACCGCCGCCGTCAGCATCCTCGTCGCGAGAGAAGGAACCCGCCGATGACCGACCCCGCGCCGACGACCGTCGGCATCCTCGAACCCGACGCTCCCGCGCTCGACCTGCGCGGCATCGCGATCCGCTACGACCGGCCGGGGGAGGAGCCGCTCGCGATCGTCGACGGCTACGAGCTGCGTCTGACGTCGGGCGACTTCCACTGCCTCGCGGGCCGCAGCGGCTCGGGCAAGACGAGCATCCTCCGCGTTGCGGCGGGGCTCGTGCCGCCCACCGAGGGTCGCGTGCTCTGGCAGGGGCTCGAGATCACGGGGCTCGCCGACGACGTCATCACCGCGCGCCGCCGCCGCCACGTCGGGTACCTCGACCAGCGCGGCAACCTCGTGCCGGGGCTCACGGCGCTCGAGAACGTGCTGTTGCCCGCGGTGCCCGACCGCCGCACCCGCGAACTCGCCCGGAAGGCGCGGGATCTGCTGCAGGAGCTCGGCGTCGGCGCCCGTGCCGCGCACTACCCGGAGCGACTCTCGGGTGGCGAACGTCAGCGCGTCGCCCTCGCCCGGGCGCTCCTGCTCGCCCCCGCCGTCGTCATGGCCGACGAGCCGACCGCGAGCCTCGACCGGGCCTCGGCGGATGCGCTCATCGCGCTCCTGCGCCGCCTCGCCGAGCAGGGCACCGCCGTGCTCGTCGCCTCGCACGACCCGAACCTCATCGCGGCCGCCGACTCGCGCACCGAGCTCGCCTGAGCCCGCTGTTCAGCGGCGCACGGTGCCGCCGAGCGCGGCGAGGCGCGTCAGCACGGCGGGCCGGGCGACGACCCAGGCGACGATCATGACGACGAGCGACACCGCGAAGACGACGAGCCCGATCCACGACTCGTCGTCGCGACCGGCGTACATGTGGTTGAGGTTGCGCAGCGCCCCGGTCGCGAACACCAGCCCGACGTGCGCGATCGTGAAGCCGACGAAGTAGAGCATCACGAGCACGTGCAGGGTGCGCGTGAGCTTCTCGGGCGGGAAGCGCCACGCCGGGTTCCACAGCGACGACAGCCGCAACCCGGTGATGAGCGCGAGGGGGGCCGCGACGAAAACCGTGAAGCCGTACATGAGCAGTTGCAGGGCGTTGTAGTGGATCCACCCGTTGTGGGTGGGCCAGTCGAGCGAGAGGTACTGGATGCCGACGCTCACCGCGTGCGGAACGACATCCCACGACAGCGGCACGAGGCGCAGCCACTGGCCGCTCGCGAACAGGAGCACGACGTAGAGCAGCCCGTTGGCGACCCACAGGGCGTCGAGCACGTAGTGGAACCAGACGTGGATGCTCATCCGCTTCGGCGGGTTCGGGGTGCGGATCAGACCGTCGTTGCGGCGGGTCCAGAACGCCGGCGGGCGCTTTCCGGAGCCGATCTGCCATCCGGTGCGCACGATGAGCACGAGGAAGAACGCGTTGAGGGCGTGCTGCCACGACAGCCACCACGGGAAGCCCACCGGCGTGCCCGCCGGGATCTCGGTCTCGCCCGGGTAAGCGACGAGGAACGCCTGCACATCGGGCAGCTCGCGCAGCCACCGCGCCGCGAGCACGGCGACGACGAGCAGCACGAGGCCGATCGGCACGAGCCACAGCAGCGGGAACCAGCGACGACTCCGGATGCCGGGCCGTGCGTCGGGGGCGGACACCACTCAACGCTACCGGCTGGGGCGACGGGCTTAGGATCGGGAGTCGTGACTCCTGCCTCCGACGCCCCTGCCGACCGGCCCGGAGCCCGCCGCATCCTGCTGCTGCTCACCGTCGGCCTCATCGGCGGCGTGTTCTCGGGAGCGTTCGGGGTCGGCGGCGGCATCATCATGGTGCCCCTCATGCTGTGGCTGCTCGGCTTCGATCAGCGGCGCGCGGCCGCGACGTCGCTCGCGGCGATCGTGCTGTCGTCGATCTCGGGCAGCATCACCTACTTCGCGACGGGCCACGTGGATGTCGTCGCGGGTCTCATCGTGGGCGCGGGCGGTATCGTCGGGTCGCTCATCGGCGCGCGCCTGCTGCGCATCCTGCCGATCGTCTGGCTGCGCTGGGGGTTCATCGCACTGCTCGTCGTGATCGCCGTGCGGATGTTCCTCACCGTGCCGGCCCGGGGTGCCGACTTCGGTCTCACCCCGTGGGTCATCGTCGCGCTCGTCGTCACGGGGCTCTTCATGGGCATCGCCGCGGGACTCTTCGGGGTCGGCGGCGGCGTCATCATCGTGCCGGTGTTCATCGCCCTGTTCGGCGTGAGCGACCTCGTTGCGAAGGGCACGTCGCTGCTCGCGATGATCCCGACGTCGGTGAGCGGCTCGGTCGCCAACATCCGGGCGCAGCTGCTGCGGCCTCTCGACGGCGTCGTCATCGGCGCCGCCGCGGTGGTCGCGTCGTTCGGCGGCGCGATGCTCGCGCTTGTCATGCCCCCGGCGCTCTCGTCGATCCTGTTCGGGATCTTCGTCGCGGCCACCGCCATCCAGCTCGCGATCCGCGCGATCCGCCTGCAGCGCTCCGGGAAGTAGCGCGGCCGATCGGTCAGACGTCGAGCGTCTCGCCGGGCTGAAGTTCGGTGAAGGTGCCGCCGCCCTGCTCGGTCGCCCACTGCAGGCGAGCCGCCGACATCTGCTTGCCCGCGGTCGAGAGCGTGTTGTCGTGCACGTAGAAGCAACGTTTCGGGGCGACCGCGAGCACGTAGTCCATCGCATCACCGACCTTGAGCCACGGCGCTCCCGCGGGAGCGGCGAGCGTGCCCACGGGAACCTCCGGCACGGTGTACGAGTCGCCCGCGTAGTAGAACTCGTCGTTGACGAGCACGCCGAGATTGTCGATCACGGGGATCGAGGAGTGGATGACGGCGTGCTGCCCGCCGAAGAAGGCGAGGGTGAATCCGCCGACCTCCACCGCATCCCCGGCGGCGACCGTCTCGATCTCGAAGTCGGTCGCGGCGCGCGCGACCCCTTCGGGGCCGAGGATCCGCGCGCCCGGGTTCTTGTCGAGGATGCGCTTGAGGTTGTCGGGGGTCCAGTGGTCGGCGTGCTCGTGGGTGATCACGATCGCCGTGACGGGCCCGAACTCCGGCTGCGAGAGGAACATTCCGGGGTCGATGACGAGGCTCTCGTCGCCGACGCTCAGCTGCAGGGTCGCGTGTTCGTACTTGGTGATGCGCACGAGGCGACATTATCGCGTGAGCGTGCATACCATACCCCCAGGGGGTATGGTGTTGACATGATCGACGATCTGAAGAAGCGCGCGCTGCACCGCTCCCGCATCCTCGAGGGGCAGCTGCGTGGCGTGACGCGAATGATCGAGAGCGAGGAGTACTGCGTCGACATCATCACGCAGACCCTCGCCATCCAGAAGTCGCTGCGCAGCCTCAACAAGCTGCTCGTCGAGAACCACCTGCGCACCCACGTCGCCGAGATGTTCGCCCAGGGCGGCGAACAGCAAGACGCCGCGGTGACCGAATTGCTGACCGTCTACGAGCTGGAGAACCGATCCAAGTGACCCACCACGACCACGCAGTCCACGACCACGCGGACGCCGCCCACGACCATGCCGCCCACGACCACGGTGGGCACGACCACGGCACTCACGACCACGGCGGCGGGCACGACCACCACCACGCGAACTTCCGCGTGCTGTTCTGGATCAGCCTCGCCCTGACGGTGCCGACCCTCGTGCTCTCGCACGGGCTGCAAGAGATCCTCGGGCTGCCCGGGCCGCGGTTCCCCGGCAGTGAGTACGTCGGGGCCGCGTTCGGCGTCGCCGTCTTCGTGATCGGGGGACGGGTGTTCCTCACGGGCGCGATCGGCGAACTCCGCTCGCGCCGCCCCGGGATGATGACGCTCATCTCCCTCGCGCTGCTCGTCGCGTTCGGCTACTCGGTCGCCGTGCTGCTCGGGTTCCCCGGCATGGACTTCTGGTGGGAGCTCAGCACCCTCGTCACGATCATGCTGCTCGGCCACTGGATCGAGATGCGCGCCATCTCCGGCGCGCGCGACGCCCTCGGCGAGCTCGCGAAGCTGCTGCCGGACGAGGCCGAGCTGCTGCACGGCGACCACGCCATGACGGTGCCGCTCGCCGACCTGAGCGTCGGCGATCTCGTGCTCGTGCGTCCCGGCGCGCGGGTGCCGGTCGACGGCGAGGTCGTCGACGGCGAATCGGATGTCGACGAATCGCTGCTCACGGGGGAGTCGGCTCCCGTCGCCGCGAGGGTCGGCTCGACCGTCGTCGCGGGAAGCGTCAACGGCGCCGGGTCGCTCACCGTCAAGGTCACCAAGCTCGGCGACGACACCGCCCTCGCCGGCATCGGCCGGCTCGTCGCCGAGGCCCAGGCGAGCCGCTCCGGCGCCCAGTTGCTCGCCGACCGCGCCGCCGCGCTGCTGTTCTACGTCGCCCTCGGTGCGGCCGCGATCACCCTGCTCGCCTGGCTCCTGCTCGAGCCCGACGACCCGGCGTTCGTCGTCGAACGCGTCGTCACGGTGCTCGTCATCGCGTGCCCCCACGCGCTCGGCCTCGCGATCCCGCTCGTGCTCGCGATCTCGACGTCGCTCGGCGCGCGCCGTGGCATCCTCGTGCGCGACCGCGCCGCCCTCGAGGAGGCGAAGGATGTCGACGTCGTGCTGTTCGACAAGACCGGCACGCTGACCCTCGGGCGGCAGTCGCTCGTCGCCGTCACGCCCGCTCCCGGGGAGGACGAGGCCGAGGTGCTCGCGCTCGCCGCCGCGGTCGAGGCCAAGTCGGAGCATCCGATCGCGCGCGCGATCCTCGCGGCCGCCCGCGACCGTGGGCTCAAGGTCGCCCGATCGGCGAAGTTCGCGTCCCTCGCGGGCCGCGGTGCGTCGGCGAGCGTCGGCGGCCGGGAACTGCGCGTCGGCAGCGCGCGCGTCGCGACCGAAGCCGGCATCCACCTCGATCCCGAGCTCGTGCACGCCGGCCGCGATGCCCAGCGCGCCGGGGCGACCGTCGTCTACCTCGTCGAGGGCGACCGCGTGCTCGCGTCGTTCGCTCTCGCCGACACCGTGCGCGAGGAGTCGGCCGAAGCCGTCGCCGCCCTGCAGAAGCGCGGCATCCGTGTCGCGATGGTGACGGGCGACGCGCACGAGGTCGCCCACGTCGTCGCCGACCGGCTCGGCATCACCGAGGTGTTCGCCGAGGTGCTGCCCGCGCAGAAGTCGGCGATCGTCGAGCGGCTGCAGGAGGGCGGCGTGCACCGCGTCGCGATGGTCGGCGACGGCGTCAACGACGCTCCCGCCCTCGCGCGGGCCGACGTCGGCATCGCGATCGGCGCGGGAACGGACGTCGCGATCGAGTCGGCGGGAGTCGTGCTCGCGTCCGACGACCCGCGCGGCGTCGTCGACATCCTCACCCTCAGCCGCGCCGGGTACCGCAAGATGCTGCAGAACCTCGCATGGGCGACGGGCTACAACGTCATCGGGCTTCCGGTCGCGGCGGGGGTGCTCGCCGGAGTCGGATTCCTCATGCCGCCCGCCGTCGGCGCGGTCGTCATGTCGGTCTCGACGATCGTCGTGGCGCTCAACGCGCAACTGCTGCGGAGGCTCCGCTTCCGGCGCTGAACTGCCATACTCGTGCGCATGCCCGCGACGTCGCGCCCGAAGAAGATCGTCGTGGCGATCAACCCGTCGGCGTCGTTCGGGGCCAGCCGCGACGTCGGACCGGCCGTCGTGCAGACCCTCCGCGCGATGGGGCACGAGGTCACCTCGCTCACCGAACCCGACTTCGAGCAGCTGCTCGACTCCGCCCGCGCGGCGGTCAAGAAGCGACCGGATGCCCTCGTCGTCGTCGGCGGCGACGGGATGGTGAACCTCGGCACCAACCTCGTCGCGGGCACGCGCGTGCCGCTCGGCCTCATCCCGTCGGGCACGGGCAACGACATGGCGCGCGGCCTCGGCATCCCCTACGACGACACCGAGGCCGCCATCCGCACCCTCGACGCCGCCCTGCAGGCGGGACCGCGCACGATCGACGCCGGCCGTATCACCTGGACGGATGCCGACACCGGCGAGAAGGGCGAACGCTGGTTCGCGTGCGCGCTCTCCGCGGGCTTCGACGCGATCGTCAACGAGCGCGCCAACTCGATGCGCAACCCCAAGGGCCCGAGCCGCTACATCCTCGCCCTGCTCGCCGAACTCACCCGGCTGCGCCCCATCCACTACCGGCTCGAGATCGACGGCCGGGTCGTCGAGACCCCCGCCGTGCTCGTCGCCCTCGGCAACGCGGTGTCGCTCGGCGGCGGGATGAAGATCACGCCCGACGCGCTCCTCGACGACGGGCTCTTCGACGTGCTGCTCGTCGACCCGCTCTCGCGCCTGAGCTTCCTGCGCATCTTCCCGCGCGTCTTCGCCGGCACCCATGTGACCGACACGCGCGTGCGCATCGAGCGGGCGAAGAAGGTGCGCATCGACGCCGACGGGATCGTCGCCTACGGCGACGGGGAGCGCATCGCGCGCCTGCCGATCGAGGTCGAGGTCGTGCCCGGAGCCCTGCGCTTCCTCGCGCCGCTGCCCGCCTGAGCCGTCGTTCGAGGAGCCCGATCGGGCATGTATACTCGAACGGTTGTCGTGACGGCCCCATCGTATAGTGGCCTAGTACGCCGCCCTCTCACGGCGGTAACGCGGGTTCGAATCCCGCTGGGGTCACCAACCAGAAGCGCCCGGATCGCCGGGCGTTTCGTCGTTTCGGGCGCCGCTCAGGCCCGCGTCGACGTGGGGCGCCGGGACTCGAGCAGCCGCAGCACCGCGGCGGTGTCGGCGGCGTCGAGGTTCATCGTGACGATGCCCCACGCGTCGCCGAGGTCGACGGTGAGCGGCACGACGTAGGGCTTCACATCGATCGTGACGCTCCAGCGCGAGTCGCCGCCGACCGTCGGGGTGCGCACCATCGCGACGTCGCCGACCTCGTCCCAGTCCATGCGCACGAGTTCCCGCGGATCCGATCCGGAGGAGAACACCGAGATGCCGCCGGGATGGGCGACGCCCGCGTACCAGCCGTCGCCGATCTGCGCGTCGACGCCTTTCGACCGCAGGAATGCGGGCAGGTCGGAGACGACGGGCGGCAGCCGTCGCGCGAGAAAGACGGCGTCGGCGGGGTAGCGGGCCGTGAGGGCATTCAGCGTGCGCGAGTGCCGAGCGGTGATGACCCCGAAGACCGCGACGAGCAGTCCCATGACGAACACGATCGCGAGGTAGGCGACGAGCACCCCGTCGCGGGGCCCGTCGAGGCTCGCGATCGCGACGGCGCCACCGACGGCGACGATGCCGGTGGCGATCGGGGCCGCGATGGTGATGATCCGAGCGCGCGCGCGGAATCGCCTCGTCGTGTCGTGTCGTCTCATGTGCTTCTGTCGTGTACCCCGAGCGCACCGTATCCGTCACCCGCCCGAAGCGTCAACCGGCTCGCCGTGCGAGGCGTTCGAACCTACCGTCGGGAGATGGACGGCGACCGTATCGAGGACTACATCGAGCGTCTGCTCGCCGCCCTCGAGGGCATCCGTGCCGAGCTGGCGCGCCTCGAGACGCCCGCGTCGCCCCCGGCCGCGCCGCCCGATCCCGACCCGGCTCCGATGATCGCGATGCTCGTGCTCGCCGTCGTCGCCGTGCTGCTCGCCGGGGCGGCCGTCGTGATCGCCGGGCGAGCGCTGCGCGTGTTCGCCGGGTTGCAGGCCGATCGGGATGCCGGCGCGCGTCGGCGCGACCGTGGGGCCTTCGCCGACGCGGTGCGCCGGTATTCGGAAACCCTCGGCGTCGAGGCCGTGACCGGCCGGTCGCTCGCCCGGGGCGAGGACGCCGCCACGGTGCGGTCGGGGCTCGAACGCCGCCTCGGACTCGACCGGGAGACGGGAACCCTCGAGCTGCTCCAGGAGGTCGCGGCGTCGCGGTCGGGGCTCGCCGACCTGCCCCGCGGAGCCCGCGCCGCCGCCAACGGGCTCGCCGCGTTGACGGTCGAGTGGTCGATCGACCGCTGGGTCGCCGATCCCGACCGGTGGATGCGCGATCACGCCGAACGCCACCGGTTGCGGGCCCTCGCCGTCGGCGGTCGGGAGCAGGATTGAGACATGTGCGCGAGCTACGGGCTGCAGATCCGGCCGGAGGACATCCATGACGGGTTCTCGGTGATCGACGACCAGGCGTCGACGGTCGCCCTGCAGAACTGGCTCGAGGAGTTCCGGCACGAACCGGTGAAGCCGACGGGCGTGCATCGCCGCAACCTCAACCCGATCGTGCGAGAGCGGGAGCGAGCCGGCGAGCGGCGCCGCACCGTCGACCTCGCCTGGTGGAAGCTGTGGGTGCGCGGCGAGCCGGCGAGGTTCCCCGCGATCAACGCGCGCGTCGAAGGGCTCGTCGGGTCGGGCGCCTGGAGCGGTCCGCTGAAGAGCCGTCGGGGTCTCGTGCCCGCGACGGAGTACTTCGAGAAGGGCCACCGGTTCACCCTCCCCGACGAACCGCACGGGCTGTTCGCCTTCGCGGGGCTCTGGAACGTGACGAAGACCCCGGAGGGCGAGTGGATGGTGTCGTACGCGATCGTGACGCAGCCCGCAGTTCCCCATCTCGCCGAGATCCACGATCGGATGCCGCTGCTCGTGCCCCGGGAACTCTCCGACGAGTGGCTCGATCCCACCCGAACGGGTGACCAGGACCTGCTCGACGAGACCGTCGCGGTCGGTCGTGCGCTCGCGGAGCGCGTGCAGGTCTCGGCGCTCTAGCGAGACCGTCCCCCGAACGGTCGCGTGTCCCCCGAACGGGTGGTAAGACTCGCCTTCGGCTCGACTATGACGCGACGAGCGCGCCCCAATTCGGGGGTTTGCCGGGCACCGCATCGCGTCCCCTAGGCTGACGCAAACGGACACCGGACGACGACGTCGGGCTCACCACCCGAATGACCGTTGCCGCCGATGACCCGGATCAGGCAATACGAGATATTGGGGAGAGAACCGTGATCAACTCTGCGCTTACCCGCCTCGGAGCGGCAGTCAGAACCCGCATCGTCCGTGACGACGAGGGCGCCACCGCCGTCGAGTACGGCCTCATCGTCGGCCTCATCGCCGTCGTCATCATCGCCGCCGTCGTGCTGCTCGGCGGCACGCTGAGCGGCTTCTTCACCGACATCAACAACTGCCTCGCGGACAACGCCACCTGCCCGGAGTGACTTCGGTTCCGAGACGCGTCACGCGCGTCCCGGAGGCAAGTCCGCACGACGGATCTGTGACGTGAGACGACGCAGATGGGGGAGCGAGCGCGGCGCCG
>Ga0075012_10004484_pt1 | contig 12975 bp, 12 predicted proteins | sample All_14_2_FD_71474 | JGI IMG/M metagenome (GOLD analysis project Ga0075012, IMG submission 71474) | Freshwater microbial communities in response to fracking from Pennsylvania, USA - Allegheny Zone_MetaG_DW_15 | ecosystem: Environmental > Aquatic > Deep subsurface > Groundwater > Drilled...
TAACTACTCTGACGAGTGGAAGGCAGAGGCTGCCGAGCGTGGTTTGAATAATTTCCCAACAACTCCGGAAGCGCTGGATGTGTTGGCTGAAAAGCTGGCAAAAGACTTCTACAGCAAATCCGGCGTCATGAGCAATGTAGAATTGGAGGCATTCCATGCAGTTCAATTACATAGTTATTGCACGAAACTTGATATTGAGGCCAAAACCCTCGAAGAAATCGTAGTAACCCAGGTGCTGCCCGCTGTGATGCGCTACCAGACCGAACTGGCGCAGAATATCAGTGCTTTGCGCTCGATCGATATGGTACAAAGTGCGCGTACCCAGGTGGATCTGCTGAAACGTATTGTCGCGGATGTTGAAGCCATTCAAACCGGCCTGAAAAAAATGCACGAAGCCTACGAACGCGCTCACCATGCTGATAATATCCGGGCTGAAGCTGGTGTTTTCTGCCATGAAGTGAAGCCGCAGATGGATGCTATCCGGGAAGCTGTGGATGATCTTGAGTCCATCGTGGATGATCAGCAGTGGCCTTTAGTGAAATACCGGGAGCTGTTGTTTATCCGGTAATATCCGGCCGTCAGCTTTTTACCATGAACAGAAGAACAGGCAGCATCGGAGGATACGATTGCTGCCTGTTTTGTTTTCTTTGTGCTCCATTACACTTTAAACTAATACTACTATGCAAGTTGCCGAACAAGACTCCCTCAGCCTCCAGCGAAAAGTGGATCGATACAAGGAAGTGCTTCAGGACACCATTCGTTATCGTACACTCTGGAAAAAGGAATTGAAAAAAGAGATCATAGATCAACTCAAGTCCCTGACAAAAGCCGGTGGATTGGCCGCTTCGGTAGAAACGGTGGAGGATATAAAAAATCTGGAAGCGGTGGTGTTGTCGCTGGGTGTTTCAGAAAGCGGCCTCGGAGAACCGGTCGGGAATGGCATGCGCCGTGATCTGATCAAACAGAACGGATCCCTGGTATATCAGCAGCTCTTCAATGGTAAAATTCTGGTATTGATTAATTTTCCCTTCATCGAAAAATACGGACAGCCACAGCCTCCCAAAACCATTGCCATCTACCGTCCGGAGGAATTGAAGGGGGCCTATTTCCTGCGGCATGTCGAAACTTTTGTTGCGGACATGACTACCTGGGAAGATTATGATGATGACCTTATTTCAGATCCCAACCAACGGATCGGCTTCAAGATGAATTTCCAGGAAGGAGAAAAGGGGTAATTGGAAGGCTAATAATCCACCACGGTTCCTACCGGATTTGTCTTTTTTTTATGGGCAAGTACCAGTTGATCAATGCGTTGAAGCATCACCTCCTGTCCTTCATAGCGGGCATAAAGGGTGACCGGGAAGCTTTTTTGTTCCGGAAAGATGCAATTCACTTCCCCGTTTACAAAAGGACGGCGGGGCTTGCCATCGCCCAGGTCTAATTCGTAGGTCGGGCCAGTGGTGGATTCGATCAGGGTAAATTTAAAGGGCTGCCCGGCTTCAGGGAGTTTATCGGTGTCTAGCAGTTTACCCGTGATTTTTTGAAAGGGCGCAGCGGTCTCGGCATCACTGCTGACCTGCTGGCTTTCCGCTTGCACAAGGGCTTTTTTTTCGCTGTCTGAGGGGTCTTTTTGGGCAAATTGCAGGGCTGCAAGTCCCGCCAGACCAAACACCGCCAACAGTACAAGGAGTACCGTTTCTCGATTTATTCCTTTATTTTTTGTCATGGATGTCTTTAAAATAGAGTGCAAAGGTAGCTTTCCCCTGGCGTTCAATTCAGCACTACCCTTCCTGCGGTCATGCCATTTACCCGAACCAGGTGTACTCCGGTGGTTTTGGCAGGCAGCGCAATGTCGAGTCGGTTGGCGCCTGGAGTGACCTGCTGCGATTTTTCCAAAATAATTCTCCCCTGAGTATCCATTACCTGGATCCGGCAATCCTCCGCCTGGCTGACGGTCATGTAAAGGGCAAAACGCTCAGAGGCCGGATTTGGCACAATAGAAAAGGAGGATGCCGGATTCAGCACCTCGAACTGGAACGCAAACGCCTTCCCTTCCGAAGTATAAGCCTCCGGGGTTAGATCAGCCTCCGAAAGCCGGAGTAACTCCGAAAGTCGTCCACCCCGGGTCGCTGTGAGCTCAAGGATCATAAATGGCGTGTAGGCATGAAGGAGTTGTCCTTGTGGATGAAACCAGGAAAAAGCCAGACGATTTTTCCACAGGTGATAGGATTCCTGGTCAAAGGATTCGAGGGCTTCCGGATCCAGGCTGTTGATACTGACCAAGTTCGGATCAAAGTCAATGGCAAATTGAATACCCTCCAGCGTAACCTCTTTTCCAAAAAAGAGCGGGACACGAACGGTTTCACCGGGTTGAAGAATAACCTCGTTGAAGTGCAGTTTTTGTACCGTGGTGCGACTTTCGGAAATTCCCGTCAGACTATCATTGCATGGGCCGGCATTCACATCGCCGAGTTTTACACCCACAAAATTCTGACAGGTTCCTTGGGAAGCAGATACGGAATCGGGCATAAAGCGCCAGGAGCCACAAGGCAGGGAGTCCAGGATTCCCAGGATCACCTGCCGTGCGGTCACGATGTCGAAGGTCGTGATGCTGCCTGTACAATTCACATCGGCGGCGATAAGTTGCCAGGGGCACAAAAGCGGCTCAAGGGCAAGAATGTGTTTGGAGATCAGCACCAGATCATAGGTGGTGAGTCCGGTTGTATTTCCGGATTTAGTGGGTTTTATATGGTAGTCCGCGTTTTGAAGGGCTGTGGTCTGCGAGAGATCATAGGAGCCATCGGCCACAAAAGAGGTGTCGAAACCCTGGGCTTCCACCTGGATTTGCACCGCATCGAGTGCATTTCCAAAAGGATCTTCGAGGCTGCAGCTTTTAGGGAGTAGTTCCTCTATCTTTTGTTGAATAAGCGAGATCGTCTGGCCGGGGGTATTTCCACGAATGTCAAAAAAAACTGTTCCTGAACCGGGTGCGATCACAATGAAGGTTGGTGTGCCCTGAAAGTCTCCAAATAGCCCGTTCAAATAAGGTTGCAGGGCTGCAATACTGCCGCCATCGTTGCCTGCGCCAGGCATGGTAAGCCCTTTACTGGTCTTATATTGCGCAACTTTCAGGTTCGTATCGCTGAATAGGGTGCTAAGCAGGATAAACTCGACCTGGCCCGGGTAGGCTGCTTGCATATCGGTGTACAGGTTCTGAAAAAGCGGCGCATGGGTAGCACAGGGGGGGCAGGAGGTAAAGAAGCCCTCAATCACGACCAGTTTTTGCTGGCTGATATAGTCCTGGTACAATTTTTTAACCTGTCCATCCGAAGTGGTGATGGTGAAATCAGGGGCGGGCATCTGACTGAAAAGAGGATTGCCGATGGCGGTGACCACGAGCAAAACAAGGGGAAGCAAGGATAATTTGATCATGAGCATCGGATTTTGAAATTCAAATATAGAAAACTCTGGCAAAATCAAATGGTTTCAAAACGGTCATTATTGAATTGGCAGCCACTGTACCTTTGCAACAATGCAACACCGTACCGTCTTTTTTGGTTTTTCCCTGCTCGCAGTTTTGCTGCTTTCCTTTGCTTCCCGACCCATTCAAACGGCGGAGCAACTCGGAGAACGACTGTTTTCTGACCCGATCCTGTCGCTGGACAGTACGATCAGTTGTGCCAGTTGTCATATCCCGGAATTTGCCTTTTGCGACACCGCGTTGTTCAGTAAAGGAGTAGGTGGTCGCCTCGGTCGTCGAAACAGTCCGGGCATCACCAACATGGTAGCTCGTCCACATTTTTTCTATGATGGTCGGGCAGCTACTCTGGAGCAACAGGTATTGATGCCCATCCAGGACACGGTGGAAATGCGCGCTACGCTCGCCCTCGTGACTGAGCGCTTACGTCGTCACCAGGAGTATGATGCGGCTTTCCGGCAGTTGTATGGGGCGCCGGCAGATGCGGACAAGCTTGCTGCTGTTTTGGCTGCTTTTGTGCGAACCCTGGAAACCTCCAACACCCCTTTTGACCGCTGGATGATGGGCAAGCCCAATGGGATGAGCGAAGCGGCCGTTCGTGGCCGGGAGGTATTTATGGTAAAAGGAAAATGCTTTGATTGTCACTTTTCACCCGATTTTACGGGAGACGAGTTCCGGAACGTGGGACTTTATACCGGGCGCCGCAACCTGGCAGACCGGGGTCGTTTTGACATTACCCATGACAGCACCGATCTGGGCAAGTTCAAGGTGCCCGGACTTCGCAATGTGGCCGTCACGGCGCCTTACATGCACAATGGAATGTTCCAGACCCTGGAGGAGGTGATCGACTTTTATGACTCGCCCAATCAAACCATTCCCGGTGGCCTCAATCGGGATTCCTTGCTCAGTACACCCCTTAACCTGACCCTGGAGGAAAAAGCAGATCTGAAAACGTTTTTGGAAGCACTTACCGACGACCGGTACCAAAAGCAACTCAAGAAATAGTGGGGCTGTCTTAGCGTCCTCGCCTGAATTTTTCAGGCCTTTTTTTGTCCTTTAAAACATCTTATTGGCGGTTCATTTGTTTAACGGACAAACTTTCTGAAAGTCTATGGAGATGAACAAAGAAAACTGGAACCCGCTTACCCCGGAAGAAGCCTATGTGATTGCCGAAAAGGGCACCGAACGGGCGTTTACCGGCGAGTATAACAACTTTAAAGGCAACGGCCAGTTTATTTGCCGCCGTTGTAATGCACCGCTGTACCGCTCTACCGACAAGTTTGACAGTGGTTGTGGCTGGCCTTCTTTCGACGACGAGATCCCGGGTGCGATCGTCCGCCATACGGACATTTCCTTTGGGATGAAACGGGTTGAAATTGTGTGCGCCAACTGCGAAGGTCATTTGGGCCATGTTTTTGAAGGCGAGCGCATGACGCCTAAGAATACCCGACATTGTGTGAACTCCCTTTCCATCCGATTTGTGGCGGAGTAGTTTTTATTCCCTCCGGGAATCCTGCTGCTGCAAAGATCTGGTTTGTCCATGGGCAGCCATTACCGTGATTTATAACAAAAGATCAGCTTGTTTTTCAAAAGGAATTTGAGGTTTCAGGGTTTTTCAGCCTACATTCGCCCCTCGAATTTCATACAAGAGCCACTTTTTTAATGGGCAATATCGTGTCAAAAATAGACTATTACAAAGCCTCCCTGGAACTTCACGAAAAGAACAAAGGGAAAATCAGCGTTCGGGGCAAGATGTCCGTGAACACCAAAGACGACCTTGCTACGGTTTATTCACCGGGCGTGGCAGCACCCTGCGAAGCCATCCGGGATAATGTAGCGGAAGTGTACCGCTACACCATCAAATCTAATACAGTGGCCGTTGTTTCCGATGGTTCTGCTGTGCTCGGATTGGGCAATATCGGGCCGGAAGCCGCCATCCCGGTGATGGAAGGTAAAGCGATGCTTTTCAAAAAATTTGCAAACGTAGATGCCTTTCCCATCTGTCTCGCTACCCAGGATACGGAGCAGATCATCCAGACCATCCGGAACATTGCACCGGTTTTTGGTGGGATAAACCTGGAAGATATTTCTGCTCCCCGTTGTTTTGAGATCGAAGAACGCTTGCAGGATCTGGGGATCCCTGTTTTTCATGATGATCAGCACGGAACAGCGGTCGTAACGCTTGCCGGCTTGCTCAATGCTTCCAAAGTGTTGGGGAAGAACCTCAACGATATGAAGGTTGTCATCAATGGTTCGGGTTCTGCAGGAATAGCCATTGCGAAACTACTGTATGGATTTGGGGTAAAAAGACCTAAGGTCCGCATTCGCGAGATCATTCTGTGCGACCGCAAAGGGGTGCTCCATAAAGGTCGTACAGATATTGCAGACAATAAATACAAGGTTCAGGCGCTCACTTACACCAATCCCCACAACCATAGCGGTTCCGTTTTTGATGTACTTCCGGGCGCAGATGTGTTCATTGGGGTGAGCGAGAGTCATTTAATATCCCCTGAGCAGATCCACCTGATGGCAAAGGACCCCATCGTATTCGCCATGGCCAACCCTACGCCTGAGATCATGCCGGAAGAGGCGTATGAAGGGGGGGCAGCCATCGTAGGAACCGGGCGCAGTGACTTTCCCAATCAGGTGAATAATGTGCTCGGATTTCCGGGTATTTTCCGGGGGGCTCTGGATGCACGTGCTCCACGCATCACCGAGGAGATGATCCTGGCCGCAGCATTTGCCATCGCCAAATGCCTGAAAAATCCGGACCGTATGCACATCATCCCAGATTCTCTGGATAAAAGAGTTTCAAAGGCGGTTGCAAAAGCAGTGTACAAAGTGGCAATGAAAACCAAGTGGTGATTTCATAACTACCTGGTTTTTATTCAGTTGAAGGATAAAAATGAACCCCGGCAACACTAAAGCGTTGTCGGGGTTCATTTTGTTTTGACGGAAATCGAATCGTTGGTTACAACATAGACTCGATGATATTCTCCTCTGTAATGCCTTCTGCCTCCGCCTTGTAATTGCGCACGATCCGGTGGCGCAATACCAGACTGGCAATCGCCTGAACATCTTCAATATCCGGCGAGTATTTGCCCATAATGGCGGCATGACACTTTGCGCCCAACGCCAGGTATTGGCTGGCACGAGGGCCTGCGCCCCAACCCAGATAGTTGTTGGCTTCTTTGGTGGCGCGGGGCGTTCCGGGACGGGTCTTGGCAACCAGGCCGACGGCATACTCCAGTACATTGTCGCTTACCGGAATTTTCCGGATAAGTTGTTGATATTCTTTGATCTGGTCGCTGGAAAGAATGTGCTTGAGGCTTACATTCCGGGAGGAGGTCGTGTTTTTTACCACTTCAACTTCCTGCTCATAGCTTGGGTAAGTGAGTGGGATATTGAACATGAAGCGGTCCAATTGCGCCTCCGGCAAGGGGTAAGTGCCTTCTTGTTCGATGGGGTTTTGTGTAGCAAGTACAAAAAACGGAGAAGGCAACTCATGGCGCTGGCCGCTCACGGTGACGGAGCGTTCCTGCATAGCCTCCAAAAGGGCTGCCTGGGTTTTAGGCGGGGTACGGTTGATCTCGTCGGCCAATACGATGTTGGCGAAGACCGGGCCGCGCATAAAGCGGAAATGACGCGTCTCGTCCAGGATCTCTGAACCGGTGATGTCTGAGGGCATAAGGTCCGGGGTGAACTGGATGCGTTTGAAATCCAGGTCGAGTACTTCTGCAATGGTACTGACAAGAAGCGTTTTGGCCAAACCGGGTACCCCAACAAGGAGTGCGTGACCATTGGAGAACAAAGAGATGATAACTGCGCGCACCACATCATCCTGGCCCACAATGACCTTCCCGATTTCTGCAGAAAGATCTTTATAGGCTCTTGCGAGCGAGTCTACTGCTTCTACGTCCGATTTTTGATTTGCCATTTTATAGGTAAGTGGTTGGGTGGTTAAGTGGTTAATGGTTTGTGGGTACTCTGTGACAGGTAGTAAAGGGAAGCAAAAGTATGCAAACGTTGCATCCTTGAAAATGTTCCGCCACAAATGACAAGTTAATGGTGCAGGTAAACTGGCGAAGGATCAACCCGCATAGAGTTTCAGGCAACTTTGGCAAAGGCAGGTAGTGCCGAATTGTCGTTTGAGGGTCTCCTGGGTAGCCGGGTGTACATTGTTTAATTCTTTGCACCAGCATGTATCGTCGGCATAACAGAGGAAAGCTTTTTTGCAGCGCGGACAGGTTGAGACATAATGGCCTTCATCCTGCACCCAGGCAGCACTTGCTGAGCCACCGATCGGCGGATGTTTTTCCGGGTTATTCATTGCCCGCATTTTGGAGCTGATGGGTGGATTGAGTTTGCGCACCTGTACTTTAACCCCCATCATTTGCGGAAACTGGCGTTTCAGTCGGTGGATGATGTTGGTCACCACGGTTTCCAGCAATTTACGGGGTTGTGCCATTTCTGACATGCAGATCTGGAACACTGTTTCGTAGTTGACGGGCGCCTGTTCAATGCTGTCTGTTTGTGCAGCCATCGAGATATCTGTTTCTATCTCAACATGCACCACATACTCCGTACCCAATAACTGCTCTTCCGGATACACTCCGTGAAAAGCATGAAAACGCATCCCTTCGAGTACGACTAATGCCATTGCAGCTTCTTGAAACGTTTAATTGATTACTTTTAAGTACTTATTTCGCAGTGCATTCTGCTGCATAGGCTGCTGCGCCTATAATTCCTGCATTATTGAGGAGTTTTGCAGGCACTACCCGCGCCTGGGTGATAAGTTGATGTTTGTATTGCTCAAAAAACTTGCTTTCGCCACCGCCAAGAATGAAAAGGTCTGGGGAGAAAAGCAATTCCAGGTGATTCAGATATTCATTGAAACGGTCAGCCCACTCACTGCGGCTGATCTTGAGGCGTGATCTTGCTCCGGAAGAGCACCAGGCTTCGGCTGATTTTCCGTGTTTCCAGAGTACGTGACCTAACTCCGTGTTTGGAATGAGCTGGCCCTTAAAAAAGAGGGCGGAACCAAGGCCCGTACCTATGGTGATCAACAATACCAATCCGTTTTCTCCTTGTCCCATGCCGTGACGCATTTCGGCTACACCAGCAGCATCTGCATCATTGGTAGCAAAAACCGGGCAACCGCTGGCTTCGCTGAACACTTTTTCAATGCTCGTGCCGATCCAGTTTTTATCTATGTTGGCCGCAGAATTAGCCACCCCGTTTTTGACGATACTTGGAAATCCACAGCCAATTGGGCCTTTGTAATTGAAAAACTCCACAATTTCTGCAAAGGCTCCCGCCATGGCTTTTGGGGTAGAAGGCTGGGGGGTTGGCACCCGAAAGCGCTCGCCTTGTAATTTGCCGCTTGTCACATCCACCACGGCTCCTTTTATGCCTGAAGCACCAACGTCAATTCCTAAAATGTTTGCCATAATCTATATTTATGTGGTCAGTGGGTTTGCTCTTCCCTCGCAAATGCTACGGTGGGAAAAAACAGGGTCAAATGGATGCAAAGGTTCATCCCTATTCTTCCGGGATCACATTGTCTTCTTCTACTTCTTCTCCGGTGTCAGAAATGATGGATTTTTGCTTGCGGCGCTCGAGGGAATTGGCGTGCATATCGAGGTATTCCGTTCGGTTACGGACGATCTCTGATGCGAGAAAAATGGCCTTGATCATGGAGGTTTCGTCGGCTTCGCTTTTGCCGGCAATGTCGTATGCGGTGCCATGGTCGGGGGAGGTGCGTACCGCCGGAAGTCCCGCAGTATAATTCACCCCAGCCCCAAAGGACAAGGCTTTGAAGGGGACCAATCCCTGGTCGTGGTACATGGCAAGAATGCCGTCGAATTTATGGTATTGTCCGGAGCCGAAAAACCCATCCGCAGGATAGGGGCCGAAGGCCATGACCCCTTTGTTTTTGGCCTCCTCAATCGCAACGCGTACGATCTTGTCGTCTTCATCGCCAATAGCACCCTCGTCGCTGGCATGTGGGTTGAGTCCCAGGACCGCGATGGTAGGTCGCTCGATGTTGAAGTCGATACGCAGGGTTTCGGCCATGATGAGGATCTTGCGCAGCACGCGTTCTTTGGTTACGGCAGCAGCCACTTCACGCAACGGAAGGTGGTTGGTGACCAGCCCGACCCGAAGTGAGTCGGAGACCATCAGCATCAGGGAGTCTTTGAGTTTGAATGCATTGGTAATGAATTCGGTATGGCCAACGAATGGAAATCCGGCCATTTGCATGGCTTTTTTATTGATCGGAGCCGTCACAAGTGCATCTATATCTCCGGACTTAAGGTCTTTCACGGCGCGTTCGAGCGCTTTCTGGGCACATTCACCGCCAACTTTATCAGGTTTGCCAAGCGTGATGTTCACATTGTCAGTCCAGCAATTGATCACGTTGATGCGCTCAGCATGGGCTTCTGAGGCCTGGTCGATCGAATGGAACTGGATATTCTCTTCTGTAATGATGTTTTTGTGATATGCGATGACTTTGGTACTCCCATACACCACGGTTTTGAACTTCTTTCCGATGTTCTTAAGACCGATGGATTTGAGAATGACCTCAAGGCCGATGCCATTGATGTCGCCGCAGGATATTCCGATGGTTATGCTATTCATTTTTGTTGCGATGAACGATGAACGATGCGAATGGAGGATCGGGAACAGGTTGAAAAAAGACGCAAATTAGCCCCAAACAACCCATGGTAAGCCTTTATCAGACGTCGTTTCTCGTTATAAATAATTTTTTTTCAAAAAGTTATAGAGTAGTCTTACCCCAACTCCGGTGCCTTCTTTCGTACGGTAGCCGTTGGCAGTGCGCAGATAAGCAGGCCCAGCGATGTCGAGGTGCAGCCAGGGATAATCCACAAAGTTCTCCAGAAATTTTCCGGCAGTGATCATGCCTGCATTGGAGGAGCCCAGATTTTTTAGGTCGGCGATATTACTCTTGAGCTCATCCCCGAATTCTTTCCAAAGCGGGAGTTCGACCAGACGCTCGTAGGTGGCAAAACCGCTTTCCTCCAGGGTGCTTTTGACGCTTTTAGGGGCCGTTCCCATGTAGCAAATGACCTGCGTTCCCAAGGCCCGAACGGCAGAACCTGTCAGGGTAGCGATGTCGAACGCGAGGGAGGGTTCATATTTTTTTGCGTAATGCAGGGCATCCGCGAGGATGATCCGTCCTTCCGCGTCGGTATTGACCACTTCGACCGTTTTGCCGGAGCCCATCGTGATGACATCTCCCGGGGCGAGGGCGTTTTCACCGATCTTGTTGTCGGTTACCGGGATCAGGCCGACCAGGTGTACCGGGAGATTGGTCTTTGCGGCAACCGCGAGGGCGCCTATGACCGTTGCAGCTCCAGCCATGTCGCATTTCATATAGTCCATAGACTCGCTTGGCTTGAGGCTGAGGCCACCGGTATCGTACACCACCCCTTTACCGATCAGGACGACCGGTTTGGTGTTTTTGGCATGGGCTGGTTTCCATTCCAGCACACAAAAACGTGGCGGGATCTGGCTGGCCTGATTTACGGCCAGGATGCCACCCATTTTGAGGGCTTCAATTTTTTCTTTGCCCATTATTTCGGCCTCAAAACCCCATTCCTGTGCCGCTTTTTCTACGGCTTCGCCGAATTGTACTGCATTAAAATGGGAGTGAGGTTCATTCACCAGATCGCGGGAAAGGAAAACTGCTTCCAATAAAGTATTGGCTTCGGCGATGACTTCCGGCGTTGCGGTGTCAGGGCCAAGGCGGATTTCCAGCAGATTTTTCTCAGCGGGTTTGGTGAAGTACTTGAGAAACTGGTAACTGCCCAGAGCCAGTCCTTCGGCAAAAGCGAGGGCCCGGTTTTCAGTACAGCAATTCTGAATCCCAAGGGTTTCAATTTTGTAGCGGCGGATCTCTGCTAACAGTTCGTTTCCGGCAAGACGTGTGTCTTCCAGGGCGATATAGGGGTCTTTTTCGGGTTTTAGGATCCGAACAAAGACAATCCCGTCTGCTCTTGGGAAAGAAAAACTGCTTACCTCCTGAGCGGCAGCTTGCCGAAGGAAGGCTGATTCACCTGGCGCTAGCAAGGAGTCAAGCACGTCGAGCCGGTCTTTGTCGGCCAGCAGGACAAGATTATGGTGGAGGAAGCCAGCTTCAACAGCGGCCAATTGGACTCGTTTCACAGCGCGGGGTGCGATTAGTGGAAAGATATCGGTTTGAAAAACACACAACTCCTTGACTTTCAAATACTACAAGGACCACTCTAAATGGACAGCAAAGGTAGGTTTTTCCCAGCAAAATTTGAACCCTGCGGGGTAAATGCCCGGAGTATCGGGAAAGACTAAAGCACTGCGAAACTTTAAAACTGCGGGAAGACTGTTGCCGGGGTTCAAGGAATCGGCTCGACAGGGATCAAGCCGGATAAAAGCCACCCTGTCTGGCGCTACACTTTATCGCTTAAGCTTGTTTTAGATATAAAAACGGCCCCGGACAATAAAGTCCGAGGCCGTCTGGAGGGATTCAGGGGAGAAAATTTATTCTTTGTCAAATCGCATCTCCTGGATGCTGATGCTGGAGCCGTTCACTTTAAGGTAGAGGTACACCCGATAAGTGCCAACCGCGGCGGTCAGGTTGCCGATGCAATACTGATCGCTGTTTTCACGGCTCTGACCTTTGTGCACCTGTGCGAAGGCTTTGGGCTTGTTGCTGTCGAAAAAACCTTTGAGCACTTCAGCGGCTTTTGCTTTCGAATACACTTGTTCTTTGTCCTGAATGGAAATTTCCACATTGTCGGCAAAGTACTTCGAAAGTGCGTTCACATCACCCGCACCCAAGGCTGCTGTAATGGCTTCCAAGGCAGGAGTTCCCTGCTGGTTGTTGGCAAAGGCAAAGGTTGGGGTCAGGAACAGAAGGAAAATCAGATTCTTCATTGTTGAAGCAGGTTTGTTAGTTTGTCCGTGGTTACGAACGTTTGCAGGTTTTGACGTTAGGTGCTTACAAAGTAACTGCCAAAAAAGAAAACTATTGTAAACACGAAGTTAACCAGGCTTTTATACCCCAACACAAGGAACTGGTGTTAAAATCATTTTGATCCTGTTGCCGATCCTTCTATTTTGTTCCAATTGGTTGAAACCGGCTCATATTTAGGCAAATTCTCGATTTTTGAGGCCGAAATAGTGGCTGAACTTTTTCAGCTGCACAGGTTTTCTTTCCCGAAAAAACCGAAAAAACATTCTTTTAAAGTTTCAGGATTTTAACACTGCCAGCTTTTTCACCAGACTCTAATTGCAGGAAATATATGCCGGGTGACCATGCTGCGGTAGGCAAAGGCAAACGAACGGCGCCTTCCGGCAATTGTTGGGGAGCTTCCCAAACACGTTGTCCATGCACATCGAACACGGTCATTTGATATGCTCCAGCCTCCAGGTTCTCAAGATACAAGGTAGATTCTGACTGGATAGGGTTCGGGAAAACGTTCAGTTGAAGGGTACGT
>Ga0075012_10004486_pt1 | contig 12970 bp, 14 predicted proteins | sample All_14_2_FD_71474 | JGI IMG/M metagenome (GOLD analysis project Ga0075012, IMG submission 71474) | Freshwater microbial communities in response to fracking from Pennsylvania, USA - Allegheny Zone_MetaG_DW_15 | ecosystem: Environmental > Aquatic > Deep subsurface > Groundwater > Drilled...
GACCTGGCAGTGCGCAGACATCGACGGCTCCTCATACATGCTCGGTCGTTAATGAAAACGATTTTCGACAAGCTGACCGCCACACGGTAGCGTACGAACCCGACTTATTGAAAATCGTTACCGATAGGGTGTGATGACATGCGGACGCCAGTGATACTGGTAGCCGGCCAGGGCGCAGCAACCGACGCCGCCGACGTATTGCTTCGTACGCCGGGAACCGCGGTGGTGGGCTACACCGTGGACGGACACGTCGTGGTCCGGCAGGTCAGCGCGATGCGGGACACCAAACTGGTGATCACCCAATCGCCGTTGGAGATCACGAACTGTTGTGTGACCTGCACCATCCGCAACGACCTGCTGATCCTGCTACGCCAGCTGCACCGGCGCGACGATGTGCATCGCATCGTCGTGCAGCTGATGGAATGGCTTGACCCGGAACCGATCTGCGTCGCCATCAACGACACGCCGGTGCACGTCGGTGCCGGCTACATCGACGGCCCGGCGGCTCGCGACGTCGAGATCCAGGCCGTGGTGACCTGCGTGGACACCAGTGTGTGGCTGAGCCAGGCGCTCGGCGACGACGAGCTCGACGACTCCCGCACCGTGGCCCAAGTGGTGGTCGCACAGGCCGCCTTCGCCGATGTGCTGGTGCTGACCGAAGCCGACCGGGCCACGCTGGCCGTGCTGCGCCGACTGGCCCCCCGGGCGCGGATCACCGTCGGATTGCAGCACCTCACCACTGCGCTGAACCACCTCGACACACATTCGCGCCGTGGACATTCCGATGACCCGCACGACTCGCTGCTGGCGGGCCAGCCGCCGCTGTCCCCCGACGGCGAGGTCCAGTTGCTGGAATTCAACGCGCGCAGGCCATTTCATCCCGAACGCCTGCACCATGCCATCGATGCCTTGCTCGACGGGGTGGTGCGCGTGCACGGGCGGGCCTGGTTGGCCAGCCAGCCCGACACCGTCGTGTGGATCGAATCCGCGGGCGGTGGACTCGGTGTCGGCGATGCCGGACGCTGGCTGGCCGCCATGGCCGATCGTGATCTCGCCTACGTCGACCCCGAACGCACCGCGATCGCCGCCTCGCACTGGGACGAGCGGTTCGGTGACCGCCACATCGCGCTGACCGCCCTGGTGTGCGGCGCGAGTCCGGACACCATCACCGCGGCGCTGAGCGCAGCACTGCTCACCGACGCCGAACTGGACAATCCGCAGGCGTGGGCCGGCTACCCGGATCCGTTCGGCGAATGGCACGAAGATCCCTGCGCGGAGCTCGCCCACGACCTGGCCGAGGAACACATCATGTTGAACGGAGAAGAATGAAACCCGATATCCATCCCGACTATCACCCGGTGGTGTTCCAGGACGCCGGCACCGGTAAGACGTTCCTGATCCGTTCGACGGTCACCAGCGACCGCAGCATCGAGTATCAGGGTGCGGTCTATCCGCTGGTCGTCGTCGACGTCACCGCCGACTCGCACCCGTTCTGGACAGGAACCAACCGGCACCTCGACACGGCCGGCCAAGTGGAGAAGTTCCGCCGCCGGTACGGGACCCGGTAGCGCAGGGGTCCCCCAGCTTCGGGCAATAGGCTTGGGCGATGCGCCTGAAAGCCGGCCGGCCCGATATCGACGACTACGCCCGGTACTTCGACCTGCCGGCGGCGGGTCCGGCCGCGGCCCCGACCGTCACCTGGGCCGGTGTCACCACGCTGTTGATCTCCGACGGTGATTCGGCGGTGCTGACCGACGGGTTCTTCAGCAGGCCGTCGCTGCTGCAGGTGGGGCTGGGCCGGATCGCCCCGTCGGAGCCGCGCATCGACGGGTGCCTGAGCCGGCTCGGTGTCCGCAGCCTCGACGCGGTGTTGCCCGTGCACACCCATTTCGACCACGCCATGGACTCGGCGGTGGTGGCACAGCGCACCGGCGCGACCCTGGTCGGCGGCAGCTCCGCCGCACACATCGGGCACCGGTTACCCGCCGATCGTGTGCTGGTCGCGACTTCGGGGGAATCGATGCGCCTCGGCAATTTCCAGGTCACGCTGATCGCCGGGGACCACTGCCCGCCGGATCGGTTTCCCGGGGTGATCGACAAGCCGGTCGACCCGCCGGTGCGCGCATCGGCCTACCGGTGCGGCGAGGCCTGGTCGACGTTGGTGGCGCACCGACCCAGCGGGCGTCGCATGCTGATCGTGGGCAGCGCCGGATACGTGACGGGCGCGCTGGCGGGCCTGCGGGCCGAGGTGGTGTATCTGGGGATCGGGCAGCTGGGCCTGCAACCCGAGCGCTACCTGCTCGACTACTGGGCCGAGACGGTCCTCGCCGTCGGCGCGCGCCGCGTGGTGCTGATCCACTGGGATGACTTCTTCCGGCCCCTGGACCGCCCGCTGCGGGCGCTTCCGTACGCCGGTGACGATCTGGACGCCTCGATGCGCACGCTGACCGCGCTGGCCGCCGAGGACGGCGTCGCATTGCATCTCCCGACCCTGTGGCAGCCCACCGATCCATGGAGCTGACGCTTTCGGTTGCCGCCCTCGCCGCGGTGCTGGGTTTCGCGCTGTTGCGTCCACGTCGCCAGGCCCCCGTCGCGGTGGCCGCGGCGGCCGCCGTCGTCGGTGCCGGCGCGGTGTCCTGGCAGGACGCGGTCAGGGAAGTGAACGAGCTGGCTCCGGTGGTCGGCTTCCTGGCCGCGGTGCTGGTGCTCGCGCGGCTGTGCGATGACGAGGGACTGTTCCACGCCGCCGGCGTGCTGATGGCACGCGCCACCTCGGGTGGCCAAACCCGCTTTCTGGCTTCGGTGTTCGCGATCGCGGCGACGGTGACGGCCGTGCTGAGCCTGGATGCCACCGTCGTCCTGTTGACACCGGTGGTCCTGGCGACGGCACGGATGCTGGCGGTGCCGGCCCGTCCGCACGCCTATGCCACCGCGCACCTGGCCAACACCGCATCACTGCTGTTGCCGGTCTCCAATCTGACCAACCTGCTGGCGTTCAGCGCCGCCGGCCTGACGTTCCTGAAGTTCACCGCGACGATGGCACTGCCCTGGCTGGCCGCGGTGATCGTCGAATTCGTCTTGCTGCGCTGGATTTTCGCCAAGGACCTGACCGTGACGCCCCAGCGCAGCGCCGTCGACGAGCCGCTGGACGTGCCGGTGTTCGCGCTCGTCGTGGTCGGGTTGACCCTGGCCGGCTTCGCGGTGACCTCGGCATTGGAGCTTTCCCCGGCGTGGTCGGCACTGGCCGGGGCCGTGGTCCTCGCGGTACGCGGTCTCATCACCCGCCACACCACCATGACCAAGATCGTGGTGGCACTGGATGTTCCGTTCCTGGCGTTCGTGCTGTGCCTGGGTGTCGTGGTGGCCGCGGTCATGACCAACGGACTCGAGTCGGCCATGCATCGATTGATCCCCGACGGGCAGGGGCTGCTGGCATTGCTGGCGATCGCGGCGATCGGCGCGGTGCTGTCCAACATCGTCAACAACCTGCCCGCCGTGCTGGTGCTGCTGCCGCTGGTGTCCTCGGCCGGGCCGGCCGCCGTGCTGGCGGTACTGATCGGGGTCAACATCGGGCCGAACCTGACCTATCCCGGCTCGCTGGCCAACCTGTTGTGGCGCGATGTCGTTCATCGCGCCGGGATGAGCGCACGTTTCACCGAGTTCACCCGGGTCGGGCTGTGCACGGCGCCGCTGACCCTGATCGCCGCGGTGCTGGGGCTGTGGGCCGTCACCCGCTCGGGTTAGTCCCCGACTGCAGTCGGGCGCGGACACGGGCGAGGCGCTCTTCGAGTTCCGGCTCGGTGATGACACCCCGCGCCAGCAGCGAATGGGCAAGCGCCATCAGTTGGTTCTCCGGATAGGGCAGGTCGGCGTAGAGGGTCGCCGAAAGTGCGTCCTCCTCGTCGCGGCGCTCCTTGAAGGTGGGGACCGCGGCATCGCAGGTGGCGGCATCGAGGGCGTCGCACAGACCGTCCAGGCTGGTCTTCCACGGCGGAACCGGATTCTGCACCCCGTACTTGGCCGCCATCCGCGGCCACACCTGTCCGCGCGTGACGATCTTCTGCAGCGCTTCGATCGGCGCGTTCACGGCCGGTCCGCGACGGGGTGCACGGCGGGGCGGGTATCGGTGATGACGTTGGTGCGCACCCCCACCTTCGGCAACGCGACACCGATCAGGCAGTCTCGTGTCACGATCTCGGCCAGCTGATCCTCGGTCCAGCCCTCGGTGCCCTCCGGACGCATCGGCAGCACCATGAAGCGGTGCTTCTGGTTGGAGTCCTGCACACGCACCTCGACGTCATCGGGTAGGTAGAGACCGAACTCGGCGAGCACCTGCCTGGGCCAACGGACCAGCCGCCGCCGGTAGTTCGGGGTGCGGTACCACTCCGGGGAGTTACCGAGGATGGGCCGGGGATAGCACGAACACAACGCGCAGACGATCACGTGGTGCAGGTTCGGGGTGTCTTCCAGGATCTGGAAGGCGGTGAAGTCGCTCGGTGTGCCGAACCCGGTGGGTTCCATCCAGTCGACACCGACCGCCTTGCTCGCCGCCATGGGTTCGGCAAGGGCGAGCGCCTTGAATTCGGGATCCAGCCAGGCCCGCGCCACCAGGTGCGCGGCCGGTGTCGGGCCGATCTGCTCGGCGAACTCGGTGAACCGGCGGTGCTCGGCGGCGGTGAAGATGCCCTTCTCGATGCACAGCTCGCGCAGCGCAACTTCGAGCACTTCGAAATCGGTGATCTCGTCCACCATCGGCGCGACGGTGCGCTCGTGATCGTGATCGTGCTCCGTCATGGCGAATCCCTTCTCGCAGAGATCAACCGGCCGCTCTGAGCCAGTGTTCGGGGATCTCGGTCTGCAACGTGTCGGCGCTGGTACCGGTGTAGCCGTGCCATAGCTGGGCCATGGTGAAACGCACCACGTAGAACCACTCCGGCGCCGCATCGGGGCGGTCCCAGGTCTCGTCCTCGGCGGCCGGGCTCTCGTAGGCCACCGCCGCGATCTCGCCGGTGGCACCGCGGACGTACTCCGGGGTGCGGGTGTAGAACAGCACCGGCAGCTCGTCGCGGACCACGACCCGGTCACCGACCCGGAAGGCCGGCGTACCGGCCTGTCCGGCGTACACCTGCGGATCGCCTTTGCCGACCGCGTGCAGGTGGTGGCTGTTGCGTTTGACCCCGGAACCGTCGCCTTCGAATCTCGGACGGGCCTCGATCGCGCGGCCGTCCAGCCCGCCGGCGTAGCGGGCCTTCACCTCGGCCATCCGCTCGGTGAGCTCAGTGAGCCCGATGTGGTGCTTCTCCACCAGGATTCGCGCCACCGACAGCAGCCACCGGCCGTAGTAGGGCAGACCGAGATACTCGGCGCGACCCACATCGACATTGCCGATCCGGCGCCGCTCCTCGGACAGCCAGATGCCCCGCCAGGCCAGCACCTCGCAGATCACGTAGGTCAGCTCTTCCCACGCCTCGTACTGCTTGTTCTCGTACTTCATCGGGGCGTCGGGTTCGCCGCCCACATCGTGAACCGGTTTGAGATAGGCCGCGATGCGCTCGTGATCGAGCAGATCAGGCGGCGGGGCGTCCGGCAGTTCGGGATAGGACGACTTGAGCCGGGCGACGAGTTCCAGCTGGGCGGCACGCTGCGCGGGAGTACTCATGGGACATCCTCGGGCTGCACTGAGGTGGGCCCACCGACCATAACCCGCACCGGCAGCGGCGCGCCGAGAAACGGAAAACGGGGTTTGCTAGCTGCGGCGCTGGCGGGCGATCTCGGCGAGGACCACGCCCGCTGCCACCGAGGCGTTCAGCGATTCGGTGGGCCCGGCCATCGGGATCGAGACGATGGCATCGCAATTCTCCCGCACCAACCGCGACAGGCCCTTGCCCTCCGAGCCCACCACCACCACCATCGGCCCGGAGCCGTCCAGGTCGTCGAGTTCGGTGTCGCCCTTGGCATCCAGGCCGACGATCTGCAGGCCGGCGTCCGACCAGCTGTTCAGGGTGCGGTTCAGGTTCGTCGCCCGCGACACCGGAAGGCGTGCTGCCGCACCGGCGCTCGTACGCCACGCAACCGCGGTGACCGACGCCGAGCGGCGCTGCGGGATGACCACGCCGTGCCCACCGAAGGCCGCCGTCGAACGGACGATCGCACCCAGGTTGCGCGGGTCGGAAATATTGTCCAGCGCCACCAGCAGCGCCGGGACGCTGTCGCGCTGGGCGGTCTTGAGCAGGTCGTCGGGATGGGTGTACGAGTACGGCGGCACCTGCAGCGCCAGACCCTGATGCAGCCCGTTGCTGGCGATCCGGTCCAGATCGTGCTTTTGCACCTCAAGGATCGAGATGCCGGTATCCGCCGCGCGCTGTACGGATTCGGTGATCCGCTCATCGGCGTCCACCCCGAGCATGACCCACAGCGCGGTGGCGGGCACCCCGGCGCGCAGACATTCCACCACCGGGTTGCGGCCGAGCACGACCTCGGTTTCGTCGGTCTTGCGATGCCGGCCCTGCGCGGCGCGCGCCGCCTTGGCCGCCTTCTTGGCGGCCGGATGATGCGGCCGGTCCTTGGCCGCCGGTGTCGCCTTCTTGCCCTCCAGACCGCGCCGCCGCACTCCGCCGGAACCGACCGTCGGCCCCTTCTTGGTGCCCTCTTTACGGACAGCGCCGCGGCGCTGTGAATTACCGGCCATCAGTTTTTCTTCCCGTCGGTTCGCTCGCTCAGGCCGTGCTCCGCTTCGGTCAGCGACCACTGGGGCCCGTCCGCGGTGTCGGTGACCTCGATGCCGGCCTCCTTGAGCCGGTCCCGGATGGCGTCGGCGGCTGCCCAGTCCCGTTTCTCACGCGCCTCGGCACGCCCGGCCAGCGCCCAGTGCACCAACACATCCACCGCGGCCAGCGCGGCGGAGGTCTCGTCGCGACTCTCCCAGCGCTCGTCGAGGGGGTCACAACCCAGGATGCCCATCATCGCGCGGATCGATTCGGCGGCGGCCATCGCGCCGTCGTGGTCACCGGCGTCGAGCGCGCGATTGCCCTCGGCACGGGCGGTGTGCACCTCGGCCAGCGCGATCGGCACCGACAGGTCGTCGTCGAGCGCCGCGGCGAACTTGTCGGTCCAGGTACCGATGCCGACCGCACCCACCCGGTTGCGAACCCGGTGCAGGAAATCCTCGATACCGGTGTAGGCCTTGGCGGCGTCCGTCAGCGCGTTCTCGGAGAACTCCAGCATCGATCGGTAATGCGCACTACCCAGGTAGTAGCGCAGCTCGGCGGCGCGAACCCGTTGCAGCACAGCGGGAATCGCCAGCACGTTGCCCAGCGACTTGCTCATCTTCTCGCCACCCATGGTGACCCAGCCGTTGTGCAGCCAGTACCGGGCGAAACCATCACCGGCGGCCTCGGCCTGGGCGATCTCGTTCTCGTGGTGCGGGAACACCAGATCCATCCCGCCGGCGTGGATGTCGAACTCGGCACCCAGGTACGCCTCGCACATGGCCACGCACTCGGTGTGCCAGCCCGGACGCCCGGGCCCCCACGGAGTGGGCCACGACGGTTCGCCGGGCTTCGCGCTCTTCCACAGCGTGAAGTCGCGGGGATCGCGCTTACCGGTCGCCACACCTTCGCCCTGGTGCACGTCGTCGATGCGGTGCCCGGAGAGCTTGCCGTACTCGGGCAGGCTGAGCACGTCGAAGTAGACGTCACCGCCACCCGCGTAGGCGTGGCCACGCTCGATCATCCGCTCGATCAGTTCGACCATCTGGGTGATATGCCCGGTGGCCCGCGGCTCGGCCGACGGCGGCAGCACCCCGAGTGCTTCGTAGGCGGCGGTGAAGGCACGCTCGTAGGTCGCCGCCCATTCCCACCACGGGCGGCCGGCGTCGGCGGCCTTGTTCAGGATTTTGTCGTCGATGTCGGTGACGTTGCGAATGAAGGCCACGTCATAGCCGTTCGCGGTCAGCCACCGCCGCAGCACGTCGAAGGCGACACCACTGCGCACGTGCCCGATATGGGGCAGCCCCTGCACGGTGGCGCCGCACAGATAGATCGAGGCGTGGCCGGGGCGCAACGGCACGAAGTCACGGACGGCCCCCGCCATCGTGTCGTAAAGCCGCAGTCCAGTCACGACGTGCCAGCTTACCGGCCTGTGCAGAGTTACTTTGCAACACCGACCACAAGCGCGGTCGCGATGGCCGCCAGGCCCTCACCGCGGCCGGTCAGGCCGAGCCCGTCGGTGGTGGTGGCCGACACCGAGACCGGTGCCCCGAGCAGTTCCGAGAGCAGGTTCTGCGCCTCGGTGCGGCGCGGCCCGATCTTGGGTCGGTTGCCGATCACCTGCACCGCGGCGTTACCCACTCGGAAACCGTTGGCGGTCAGCAGGGTGTGAACGTGGCGGAGCATGTCCGCTCCGCCCACCCCGTGCCACTGGGGTTGATCGGTGCCGAACACGGCACCGAGATCGCCGAGACCGGCCGCGCTGAGCAGCGCATCGCACAGCGCATGGGCGGCGACATCACCGTCGGAATGCCCGGCGCAGCCGTCGGCGTCGTCAAACAACAGGCAGAGCAACCAACACGGTCGTCCGGCCTCGATGGGATGAACGTCGGTCCCAAGACCGACGCGCAGATCCGTCACATCGTCGTTTCGTGGCGGCTGTTCGGTGGCGACTAGGACGCCGCCGCAAGCGCCTCTTCGAGAATGATCTCGGCCTTGGCGTCGACGGTGTTCTCGGCGAGCGCGAGCTCACCGACGAGGATCTGCCGAGCCTTGGCCAGCATGCGCTTCTCACCTGCGGACAGGCCACGCTCCTGGTCCCGGCGCCACAGGTCACGAACCACCTCGGCGACCTTGTTCACGTCACCGGATGCAAGCTTTTCCAGATTCGCCTTGTACCGGCGCGACCAGTTGGTCGGCTCTTCGGTGTGCGGAGCGCGCAGCACCTGGAAGACCTTGTCCAAGCCCTCTTGTCCGACCACATCACGCACACCGACATACTCGGCGTTATCAGCGGGAACACGAACAGTGAGATCTCCCTGCGAAACCTTCAGGACGAGATACTCTTTCTGCTCGCCCTTGATGGTCCGGGTTTCGATCGCCTCGATCAACGCAGCACCGTGGTGTGGATAGACAACGGTGTCTCCGACCTTAAAAATCATCAGTTTCGAGCCCCTTTCACAGCTCAATGTTAGCACGGGGCCCGGACACGCGGGGAACAACAATGCAGGTCAGGGGCATCGACGGCAAAGACTAGGGGTTGACACCGTGGCCGATACATGCACGTCGACGACGCTGCGGGCGTCCCCTCGGCACGGGTTCGCCGCCCAGGGAAGCCCTCGGCTACCGCGCCGCAAAGCCACCTACTACAGTGCATAGTCGAATCCGTCCGGTTGAGCAGGAGGCTCCAGTGGTCGCAGTGAACCGCTCCAACGTGCGCGCGTCCCGACTGGCCGCCGGCGCCCTGATCGCCGGTCTCGCGCTCACCGGCTGCAGCGCCGGTCAGGTGTCCCAGAGCGCCAATCAGCAACCCGCGGTCAACGGCACCGTCGACACCGTCGGCGACATCTCGCTGCGCAACGTGTTCCTGCGGGCGCCGCAGACCACCGACTACGTGCAGCCGGGCAGCGACGTCGAGCTCATCTTCGCCGCCGCCAACAACTCGGCGGACGCGTCCGACAAGCTGGTGTCGATCACCTCCGATATCGGCACGGTCGCCCTCACCGGTGACGCCGAGATCCCGGCCAGCGGCCTGCTGCTGGTCGGCGATCCCGACGGCCACGACGCGCTGGGCTCGATCGAGCGCGAGGACGAGGTTCAGGCGCAGGTCACCCTGACCAAACCGATCTCCAACGGCCTCACCTACGACTTCACCTTCACCTTCGAGCGCGCCGGCGCCACCACGTTCGCGGTGCCGATCTCGGCGGGCGAGGTTGCCCGTCGCGACGGCGAGCCCGTCCCGGGCGGATCCGGCGGCGGACACGGCGAAGCCGGCGGGCACTGAATCTGACGATCTGTCACCGGTGACGGCTACCGTCACAGCGTGGCTTCGAAAGTACGTTCGCAATTCCGGTGTTCGGAGTGCAGTCATGTGCTGCCCAAGTGGGTGGGGCGCTGCCCGGACTGCGGCACCTGGGGCACCGTCAACGAGGTTGTCGCACTCACCGCGCTGAACGGCAGTTCCACCCGCCGCGCCGTCGCACCGTCCTCGCCCGCGGTGCCCATCACCACGATCGATCCGGGGGTCACCCGGCACTTCCCCACCGGCGTCAGCGAGCTCGACAGGGTGCTGGGCGGTGGCCTGGTGCCGGGTTCGGTGACGCTGCTTGCCGGTGATCCCGGGGTGGGCAAGTCGACCCTGCTCCTTGAGGTCGCGCACCGCTGGGCCAGCGGTGGGCGGCGCGCGCTCTATCTGTCCGGCGAAGAGTCGGCCGGGCAGATCCGGCTGCGCGCCGAACGTACCGGGTGCACCCACGACGAGATGTACCTCGCCGCCGAATCGGATCTGCAGACCGCGCTCGGCCATATCGAACAGGTCAAACCCACCCTGGTGGTGGTCGATTCGGTGCAGACCATGTCCACCGCGGAGGCCGACGGTGTCACCGGGGGCGTCACCCAGGTGCGTGCGGTCACCACCGCGCTCACCTCGTACGCCAAGATGGCCCGCGCCGCGGACGGCGTCGCGGTGCTGCTGGTCGGTCACGTCACCAAGGACGGCGCCATCGCCGGACCGCGCTCACTGGAGCACCTGGTCGATGTGGTGCTGCACTTCGAGGGCGACCGGGCCTCGGCCCTGCGGATGGTGCGCGGGGTGAAGAACCGTTTCGGCGCGGCCGACGAGGTCGGGTGTTTCCTGTTGCACGACAACGGGATCGAATGCGTGGCCGATCCGTCCGGGTTGTTCCTGGATCAGCGCCCCGCCCCGGTGTCCGGCACCGCCATCACGGTCACCCTGGACGGCAAGCGACCGCTGATCGGTGAGGTGCAGGCGCTGGTCGGCCAGGAGACCCCGAGCAATCCGCGGCGCGCGGTCAGCGGTATCGACTCCGCGCGCGCCGCGATGATCGCCGCGGTGCTGGAGAAACGCACCAAGCTGCGGCTCAGCCAGCGCGACATCTACCTGTCCACGGTCGGCGGGATGAAGCTGACCGACCCGTCCTCGGATCTGGCGGTGGCGATGGCCATTGCATCGGCCTACATCGATCTGCCGCTGCCGGCCACCGCGATCGCCATCGGTGAGGTCGGGCTGGCCGGGGATCTGCGCCGGGTCAGTGGGATGGACCGCAGACTCGCCGAGGCAGCGCGGCTGGGCTTCACCGACGCGATCGTGCCGCCCGGGGTCAAGGATGTGCCCGCCGGTCTGCGGCTGACCACCGCGGACAACATCGGCACGGCGTTGCGGGCACTCCGGTCGATCGACAACAATGGCGGCCGATCCTAGGAGGCTCGATGGCCGTGAAGTCCAGGGGCAACCGGAGCGTGGTGCATCTGGCCCGCCCCACGCTGCGCGAGACGCTCGGGCGGCTGGCGCCGGGCACCGACCTGCGGGACGGTCTGGAACGGATCCTGCGGGGCCGCACCGGCGCGCTGATCGTGCTCGGTTACGACGACAGCGTCGAGTCGATCTGCGACGGCGGTTTCAACCTCGACGTCCGCTACGCGCCCACCAAGCTGCGTGAGCTGTCCAAGATGGACGGCGCGGTGGTGCTCTCCAGCGACGGCGCCCGGATCTTGAAGGCCAATGTGCAGTTGGTGCCGGATCCGTCGATCCCCACCGACGAATCCGGCACCCGGCACCGCTCCGCGGAACGTGCCGCCGTGCAGACCGGCTATCCGGTCATCTCGGTCAGCCACTCGATGAGCATCGTCACGGTGTACGCGGCCGGCGAGCGGCACGTGGTGCCCGACACCCCCACCATCCTGTCCAGGGCCAACCAGACCATCGCCACACTGGAGCGTTACAAGTCCCGCTTCGACGAGGTGAACCGACAGTTGTCCACCGCGGAGATCGAGGATTTCGTGACGCTGCGGGACGTGATGACGGTGGCCCAACGCCTGGAGATGGTCCGGCGGATCAGCCTGGAGATCGACGCCGACGTGGTCGAGCTGGGCACCGACGGCCGTCAGCTCAAGCTGCAGCTGGAAGAGCTCGTCGGCGGTAACGACACCGCCCGCGAGCTCATCGTGCGCGACTACCACGCCAATCCGGACCCACCGAGTGCCGCCCAGGTGAGCGCCACCCTGGAGGAACTGGACGCGCTCTCGGACAACGAGTTGCTCGACTTCACCGCGCTGGCAAGGGTTTTCGGCTATCCGTCGACCCTGGATGCACAGGACTCCGCGCTGAGCTCACGCGGCTACCGGGCGATGGCGGGCATTCCGAGACTGCAGTTCGCCCATGTCGATTTGCTGGTCCGGTCCTTCGGTTCGTTGCAGGGTGTGCTCGCCGCCAGCGCCAGCGATCTGCAGTCGGTGGACGGTATCGGCTCGATGTGGGCCCGTCACATCAGGGAGGGGCTGTCCCAGCTGGCGGAGTCCACGATCGCCGACCAGCTGGCCTGACCCGGCTCGGCTCAGCCCGGGGCCTGTCCGTCACCCTCGTGCGGCAGCGCATCCGGCGGCGGAGCATCGGCCGGCGGCGCGGGGGCGGCCTCGGCCAGCACGAACGGCACCGAGGCCGACCGCAGATTGCCCAGCTGAACCAGCAGGTTGTAGGTCCCCGGACCGATCGGCTCGCGCGGCAGCGGGCAGTTGGGCGCCGAGCCCATCCCGGTCCAGGTCACCTCGGTGGTCACCTGCTCTCCCGGCGCGAACTCCTTGACCAGGGTTTCGTTGGACGGCGCGCAGTCCAGGTTCGACCACAGCCGGTTGTTGTCCAGCGAGTACACATAGGCGGCCAGGACGGCGGCGCCGACGTCGCGCTTGCAGGCGACCAGCCCGATATTGGTGACCACCATGGTGAACTTCGGCTGATCGCCCATCAC
>Ga0075012_10004487_pt1 | contig 12969 bp, 11 predicted proteins | sample All_14_2_FD_71474 | JGI IMG/M metagenome (GOLD analysis project Ga0075012, IMG submission 71474) | Freshwater microbial communities in response to fracking from Pennsylvania, USA - Allegheny Zone_MetaG_DW_15 | ecosystem: Environmental > Aquatic > Deep subsurface > Groundwater > Drilled...
GAGGAAATTCTCGGCCCCGATCGTCTCCATCAACGGCTTGATCATGTAGGACAGGCAGGTCGTCGTGCAGGAGGCGGCGGAGATCACCGAATGCCGGGCCGGATCGTAGGTGTCGTCGTTGATGCCCATGACCGTCGTCACCGCATCGGCAGGCATCTGCAGGCCTTTCGACTTGATCTTGAAGGGGGCGGAGAGTATGACCTTCTCGGCCCCGGCGACGATATGGCCGCGCAGTGCCCCTTTGCCATCGTTGGCGTCGGTGGTCGGATCACTGAAGACCCCGGTGGTGTCGACCACCAGCTTGACGTCGTTGTCGCGCCAGGCGATCTCTCTGGGGTTGCGGGTGCTGCGGAGGATCTTTACCGGGACGCCGTCGATCCGCATCGTTCCCTTATCGTTGTCAAGCTCCTCGATGACCCGTCCCGCCTTGTGTCCATGAAGATAGGTACCAAGTCGACCGTACGATGAATCGCGTTCGATCGCTGCCGCCAGATCCTCGAGACTCCTGCCCACTTCCCTGCCGATATTGACAACCACTTCCGAAAAGTAGCGTTTCGATACATGGTGCCAAACGGTGAGCTTCCCAATCCGGCCAAGTCCATTGATACCTAATTTCATGGCAATGCATCTCCTTTATGAGTAGAGTTACACGGGTCAATGACGTGAGTTCCCCTCTCCGGCCAGTGCGGACGTCCCTCACAGGCCGGCGAAACCGTGGATTATGCAAGGATTTTATCATTTGCACAGCTGATATGCAATGCAAATATTTTTAACTTTTCCCCCGTTGCCTTATCGTTTTCCCCGGCCTGCATGCGCTTTTCCGCCCCTCTCATCCCCGCTGTCCTGCTCAAGCGATACCAACGCTTTCTCGTCGATGTGCAACTCGCCGACGGCCGGACGGTCACGGCCCATTGCCCGAACACCGGAACAATGCTGTCCTGCTCGACCCCCGGCAGCCCGGTGCGCCTCTCACACTCTTCCAATCCCCGTCGGAAGTATCAATTTTCTCTCGAAATGGTACAGGAAAACGGCACCTGGGTCGGCGTCAATACCGCGCGGACCAACAGGATTGTCAGTGAGGCCATTGAAGTCGGGATCGTCCGGGAACTGGCCGATCCTGATCGGATCGCCACCGAAGTCGCAACCTCCCCGGGGTGTCGCCTCGATCTCGCCGTCATCCACGGAGCGGTGACGACCTTTGTCGAGATCAAGTGCTGTACTTATGTCGATCAGGCATCTGCGATGTTCCCGGACGCGGTGACCGCCCGCGGCACCAAGCATCTGCTCGAACTGCGGGACCTCGTCCGCCGCGGCGACAGCGGCGCGGTCCTGTTCCTCGTCCAGCGCGACGATGCCGTCCGGTTCCGGCCCGCCGCAGCCATCGACCCGCTCTACGCCCGGACCCTCGAGGAGGTGCACGAGGCAGGCGTGGCGATCCTGGTGTACCAGGCGCAGATCACTCCGGCAGAGATCGTCGTCACGCGCTCGCTCCCGTTTTCCTTCATCTGAACCAGAGAGCCACGCGCCATGCCCGAAAAATCACCAGCCGTCATCCTCCTGAGCGGAGGGCTCGATTCAACCACCGTCCTGGCGATCGCCAGCGCCGAGGGCTACGCCTGCCATTGCCTCAGCTTCGATTACGGCCAGAAGCAGACGGTCGAACTGGCCAAGGCCGCCAAGATTGCCGCAATGTACGGAGTGGAACGGCACCTGATTCTCCGACTCGATCTCGACAGGATCGGCGGCTCGGCCCTCACCGCCGATATCGCGGTGCCGAAGGATGGCACTCCGGAGCAGCAGGCGTCGATCCCGGTCACCTACGTGCCGGCCCGCAACGCCATCCTCCTCGCCCACGCCGTGGCCTGGGCCGAGGTCCTCGGTGCCTGGGACATCTTCATCGGTGTCAATGCGGTGGATTATTCCGGGTATCCCGACTGTCGCCCGGAATTTCTGAAGGCCTTCGCCCACATGGCCAATCTCGGAACCAAGGCTGGGATCAGCGGCACGGCGCGATTTGCGATCAAGGCGCCGCTGATGCATCTGAGCAAGGCGGAAATCATCAGGAAGGGGATCTCGCTGGGAGTCGATTACAGCCTGACCCACAGCTGTTACGATCCCCAGGGAACGAAGGCCTGCGGCCGCTGCGACGCCTGCATCCTGCGGCGTAACGGCTTCACCGCGGCCGGAGTCCCAGATCCTACGGAATATCTATAATTACAGATCGCTGTAGGTGACGCGCCCGTTCATGATCGTCAGCACCGCCTTGCCGCGGAATTGCCGGCCGTCGAACGGGGTGTTTCTGCCCTTCGACCGGCTTTCGCCGGCGGCAAAGACAAAGGATCTGTCAGGGTCGATAACGGTGATATCGGCAGGATCGCCGGGCGCCAGCCGGCCACCGGGGACCCCGAGGATCCGGGCCGGGGCGCAGGACATCAGCTCGACCATCCGGCCGGCGGTGATGACCCCGTCATGGACCAGGGACAGGGCCAGCGGCAGAGAGGTTTCCAGGCCGACTATGCCGTTGGCGGCATAGTTGAATTCAACATCCTTCTCCAGGACCGAATGCGGGGCGTGATCGGTCGCGATCGCGTCCAGCGTACCATCGGCCAACGCCGCACGGATCGCCATTCTGTCCATTTTGGAACGGAGCGGCGGATTCATCTTAGCATGGGTATTGTACCCGATCACCGCCGCATCGGTCAGAGCGAAATAGTGGGGTGCGGTCTCGGCCGTGATCTTGATGCCCCTCTGTTTGGCGAGACGGATCAGGGCCAGCGACGCTTCGCAGCTGACGTGGGCGATATGGACCCTGGCCCCGGTCAGCTCGGCAAGGGCGATCTCCCGGTACACCATGATGCTTTCGGCCGCCGTCGGGATCCCTCGCAGGCCGAGCCGGGTGGAGACCGCCCCTTCGTTCATGCAGCCGTTGCGGCTCAAGGACGATTCCTCGGCATGGGAGATGACCGGCAACCCGTGACTGTCGGCGTATTCCATCGCCCGGCGCATCAGCTGACTGTCGACGACCGGCATCCCGTCGTCGGTCAGGGCGACCGCCCCGGCATCTTTCAGTTCGCCGTATTCGGCCAGTTGCTGCCCCTGGCTGTCGCGACTGAGGGCGCCGACGGGATAGACCCGGGCCACACAGTCGGCGGCCTTGTCAAGTATATAGCGGGTCACCGCCGCGTTGTCGTTCACCGGCCGGGTGTTGGGCATGCAGGCCACGGCCGTGAAACCGCCGGCCGCCGCCGCCATCGTCCCGGTCGCGATCGTTTCCTTGTACTCCTGCCCGGGTTCGCGCAGATGGACGTGCATATCGATCAGGCCGGGCACCACCCACCTGCCGGCCATGTCGTAACGGCAGGCACCCGCCGGCGCTGTCGCCCGGGGAGCGGCAATCCTCCCCTCCTCGATCCAGATATCGGCGATCGCATCGGTGTGGTTCATCGGGTCGATGACACGGCCGTTCTGCAGGATGATCAACTCGGACATCATAAGGCTCCCTGGGCTTCGCCGCTTTTTTCTCCGCCCATGACCAGGTAGAGCAGGGCCATGCGTACCGCCACCCCGTTGTTGACCTGTTGCAGGATGACGGAAGAGGGACCGTCGGCGACATCCGGACTCAGTTCGACCCCCCGGTTGATCGGGCCGGGATGCATGACCAGCACATCCGGTTTGGCCCTGGCCAACCGACGGCGATTTATTCCGTAATAGATCGAATACTCCCTCAGGCTCGGAATCAACGGATCGTTTTGACGCTCCTTCTGTATCCGCAGCGCCATGACGACATCCGCATCTTCGATCGCCTCGTCGACCGACGAACAGACCCGCGCCCCCAGTTGCTCCACCGCCGCCGGAATAAAGGTCGCCGGCCCGGCGACACAGACCGTCGCCCCGAGTTTGGTGAAGCCGAGAATGTCCGAGACCGCGACCCGGCTGTGGGCGATATCGCCGATGATGGCGATTTTCAACCCGGCCAGATCCTGCTTGTGATCGAGGATCGTCATGATGTCGAGCAGACCCTGGCTCGGATGTTCATGGGCGCCATCACCGGCGTTGATGATGGAGGCGCCGATATGGCGGGCAAGCAGTTGCGGCGCGCCCGAACAGGAATGCCTGATGATGATGATATCGGGGTTCATTGCCTCGATATTGCGGGCGGTGTCGATCAGGGTCTCCCCTTTGGTGGCCGAACTTGTCGAGGCGGCGATGTTGAAGGTGTCGGCACTCATCCGTTTGGCGGCGATTTCAAAGGATGTGCGGGTCCGGGTCGATGGTTCGAAAAACAGATTGACGATCGTCTTGCCCCGCAGGGTCGGCACTTTTTTGATCGATCGAGCCGATATCTCGCGGAAAGAACGGGCGGCGGCGATGACATGGTGGATATCCGGGACGGAAAGCTGCTCCATCCCGAAAATGTGCCTGTGTCTGAAACTGTACTCAGCTCTCACGGCTCTTTTTATCTCTCACTCGCAGAAGGATGAATCATTGAATGACATCCCCGATCCTGCCCCAGCGAATCGACGTCAACCGTGTCGCCGAGAGCAATGGAGTCTCGATATCCCAGGACCAATAGAGGATGAAGGCCTTGCCGAGGATGTCGGCATGGTCGACGAATCCCCAGAAGCGGCTGTCATAGCTGTTATCCCGGTTGTCGCCCATGACGAATATCTTGCCCGCCGGGACGGTGACCGGGCCGAAGTTGTCGCGTGGACTGGCAGAGGCACTGATTTCCGTGGTTGAGGAAAAATGAGCATGGAGATCAACGACCTCGGCATCATTGATCATCAGGCGCTTGTTGACGATTTCGATCTCATCGCCGGCGACGGCGACAACCCGCTTGATGTAGTCGATGTTCCTGTCCTTGGGAAAGCGAAAGACGACGACATCCCCCCGGATCGGGGTTTTCCATGGCACCAGGAGTTTGCCGGTAAACGGCATCCTCAGGCCATAGATGAATTTATTGACCAGGAGATGGTCGCCGATCTGCAGGGTCGGCAGCATCGACCCGGAGGGAATCTTGAATGCCTGCACGATAAAAGTACGAATAAAGAGAGCCAGCAGCACGGCGACGACGATCGCCTCGACATACTCTCTGATGACCGATTTGCCTCTTGTTTCACTGCCCAATTTCAGCCCCTCATTCGATAAAGTAGGGTTATTGACGGCCCAACACTCACAATGGCCCAAAAATACTTGAATCGGCACCTAAATACAAGGTCCTTTACCAGATCGGACGGATGCCGACACGAACGCCTCTTTCCATTGAATATCAAACAAAAAACAGGCGCTCCATACAATACAGAGAGGTGCATCCCCACGCTTCAGCAATATATGGCATTTTTCGCCGATTCAGCCCATCTTTTCCAATAACTTCCCGTTAAAAAAGAATATTTCTTATCACACCTCCGATTGTTTTTCTTGACAAAAATTTACGGATATGTCCTATAGTAAGTGTTATAAAATGTTTGCGTGTTAGGCGCCATACCCTGACATACACTGTCTCGTATTTATTGAACAATTACACATCCCGCCGGTCATTATGAAGCTTCCCTTCCTGTCACAAGATAACCTGGTCGTAGGCGTCGATATAGGGTCTCATGCCGTGAAAATCTGCCAGCTGAAACGGACCGACAGCGCCTATTCGGTAGTGGCTCTCGGCAGCGCCGCCCTTCCCGAGGGGGCGGTCGACGACGGAACGCTCAACGATGCGGCAGCGGTGGCCGCAGTCATCACCGGTCTTCTCAATAATCTCAAGATCAAGAACAAAAAGGTCGGTTTCTCCATCTCGGGCTATTCCGTCATCGTCAAGAAGGTCAACATGGCGGTGATGGAGGAAAAACGACTGGAAGAGCACATCCTGGCCGAAGCGGAACAGTACATCCCTTTTGACATCGAAGACGTGTACCTTGATTTTCAGGATCTCAAAACCAACACCGACAAAATTGAACGCACCGATGTCATGCTCGTCGCCGCGAAAAAAGAGATTGTCGACGAATACCTGGAGATGCTGAAAGGCATCAACCTGACCCCTGTGATTGTCGATGTCGATGGGTTCGCTCTTGAAAACACCTATGAATACAGCTATCCCGATATCGACAATGTCGCCCTGGTCGATATCGGTGCCTCGAAGATGAACATCAATATTCTGTCCGGCGGCATATCCGTCGTTGCCCGCGACATTGTCGTCGGCAGCCGGCAATTGACGGAACAGCTCCAGGGGGCCTTCGATCTCGAGTACGAAGAAGCGGAGGCCCTGAAGCTCGGCCTGGTCGCGGCCGGCGACAAACAGCCACAGATCGAAAAGATCTTCGCGACGACCTGCACCCAGTGGGTCCTGGAAATCAAAAAAGCCATCGATCTCTACCATTCCAACAATGCTGACGCCCCCTTGAACAAACTGGTACTGAGCGGCGGAGGGTCAAAGGTGGCCGGGTTCGACGAATTTTTGGCGAAAGAAACCGCGCTGCACGTCGAAATCTTCAATCCTTTCATGAAAATGCGGGCGAACGATAAAAAAATAGATCCCGATTATCTGAAAAATATCGGCCCTGAAATGGCGATCGCTACCGGAATAGCGATCCGACCATCCATAATCTAGTTCAATATCCCGTCATTGGAAAAGATATGCTCAGAATAAACCTGTTACCGGTCAGACAGATAAAAAAACGCGCGAAAGCACGCAACCAGCTCATTGCCATGATCGCGGCATTCTGCTGCCTGCTTGTTTTTTTGGGCCTTATCGGTGTCCTGCAGAACGGAATGATCAACTCACTTAACGATCAAATCGCCCGGCTGAACAAGCAAAAAGACGAGTTCAAGCCAATTCTTGCGCAAATTGAAACGATGAAAAAGCAGAAAGAGGAACTTGAGCGCAAGACTGCCATCATCAACAAATTACGTGCCGAATCATCACTGACCGTGCGGCTCCTCGACGATGTCGCGAGAAACGTCGACAACAAACGCTTATGGCTCGATTCGCTCAGTCAGCAGGGGCCGACTCTCAGCCTGACCGGAGTTGCGCTCGATAACGAAACGGTGGCCCAGTTTATGGATAAGTTGAAATCATCGGAATTCATTGTCGATGTCAATCTTGCCAACTCATCTCTGAAGGTTATTGCCGGAAGAAACCTCAAAAGTTTTGTAATGACATGCACGACTTCGGCGCAACCCCCGGTTGAAGTAGCGGCGGCACCAAAAAAATAGATCTTCCTCGGACAACGGACCATTTGCCAGCATGAAAAAAAGCAACGCAGCATTTGAACAGTTCATAGACAAGAGATTTATACCACTCGAGCCGAAGTACAAGGCTGTCATTTCCATCCTCCTCGTGCTCATACCGGTCCTGCTCTTTTATTTTCTGTTCTTTCAACCAAACGCGACAAAAATTTCCTCCCTGAAAACGCAAAAAGATGGGCTGGAAAAGGAAATTGCGGCGTTGCGAGTGCAGCAGAGCAATATACCGCGGTTGCAGAAAGAACTGGCGGAAACCGAAAGGATATTCAATGAAGCGGCGGTACTCCTTCCTAAAGAGAAGGAGATCCCTCAACTGCTGAAAGATATTTCGGCATTGGGGCAGGAAGCGGATCTCGAATTCCTGACGTTCAAACCCCTGCCCGATGTCCCCAAAGACTTTTACGCTGAAATCCCGATCTCGATCAACGTTCGCGGCCCCTATCATAACATGGGCTCCTTTCTTGACAAGGTCAGCAAACTGGGCCGTATTGTCACCGTATCCAATATAAATGTGACAGCACCCACCAGAGACAGGGGAGAAATGCTGCTCAACTCAGACTGTACATTGGTAACCTACCGTTTTACCAATGTTGAACTCCCCAAACAGGACGGGAAAAAGAAATAACGCTCAAGGGATTTTGTATGAAAAAACGATCTTTGCCATCTCTGAGCCTGACTACGTCACGCTTTTTATTCTATTACGGAACTGTGTTGTTTTTTTCATTCTTTCTCTACGCCTCGGTTGAATGCAGGGCTGCAGACGTATCTCAACCATCGGCTGCCGCACAAGACGCTGAAACTGCAAAGCCGTCTCAGGCAAAGCCGTTCAATTATATCATAACCAACAGGCCCGACCCTTTCCTGCCCTTCATAACCGATAAAACAACAGATCAGGAAACGGAGGATCCCGATGAGATTATCGACAAAGATGAACCATTAACCGGGATGCAGCGGTTCGAGCCGGCCCAGTTGAACCTTGTTGCCCTCATGGAGACCGGTAATTACAAATTCGCCATGGTCCAGGATTCAACCGGCAGAGGCTATGTCCTTACCGAAGGAACCAAAATCGGCAGGAGGGGGACAGTGAAGGCCATTGCACCGAACAAGGTGCTGATCGAAGAATTGGCCGAGACTCGCGGAGGGAAAAAGATTCTTTCATATATCGATATGGTACTCAAAAAAGAGGGAGAGAAATAGAAAATGTACAATAGGTTCATTATATCCCAATCGGCCATTTTCTCTGTGCTCAGTCTGCTTCTGTTCCTGGCGACATCGGCAGCGGCGGCAACGGAAGCTGTCCCCGGCAAAGCCAAAACCTCCCTGTACCAGATTTCAAAGATCCAGACAGATCTTCAGGGTGACATCCTCAACCTGTCGATCATCGGCAATACCGAACCGGCCTATACCGTCTCCGAGCGATTTTCGCCGTTCCGGGTTGTTCTCGACATTGCCGATGCCGCTCTCGACAAATCCATCAATCTGCAGTCAAAGATCATCGCTGACAACTCCTTCGTCTCGCTCAAGACCTCCGTTCTCGCCGATCAGGATCCTTCCGTTACCCGTTTCGAGTTCACCGTCGCCGACTCCCATGATTATAAGATCAGCCGCGACGGGAACGTGATCAAAATGCAGGTTGTACCGGCAGCGAAAGGAGCTGCCGCTGAAAAGCCGGGTACGTCCCCAGGTGCCGCCGCTATCCCGGCAATCTCCGATATCGTCGTCAAGACCACCCCATCGGCAACATCAGTGACCTTCGTCAGTTCGGCTCCCATCACAAAATACACCGCCGATACCATTACCGGTAGTGCCAATGAAACACCGAAGATGTTCATCGATATGGAGAATGTCGATATTGCCCAGTTGATCCGGGAAAAGCGGATCGGGACATCCGTCGACAAGATCCGCGTGGTCCAGCAGGGCAACGGCGCCCGCTTCATTTTCGACTCGGCGACCTCATCGCTGTTCGATTACACCGTCGCCGATACTTCCGGCCAGGTCGTGGTAACCATCAAGGAAGATTCGGCGCTGCCCGGCCAGACCGCCTCCACCGGCAAAGAGCGGAATACCACGCAGACAAAGGAGGACAAGGTCCTTGATTCCCTCATTGAAGAGACGGAAAGTATCCCCGCCGCAGAGGGAAAGAAGTCGACTGAAAAGAAGGCAGCAACTGCCCCCGAGGTCGCTATCGAAGATACATTTGCATTTGCCGGATATGACAAGCAACGGATCAGCGTCGATTTTTATAAAATAGACATACATAATGTTTTCCGGCTTATCCGTGAGGTTTCCGATCTCAATATCATTGTGGATGAAGATGTTACGGGAACGCTGACGTTAACTCTCAATGACGTACCCTGGGACTTTGCCCTTGATATCATCTTGAACCTCATGGATTTGAAAAAAGAAGAACGCTTCAATACGATTGTCATCTATCCGAATAAAAAGGCATTCGTCTGGCCCGATCGACTCGAAGACAATCTGGCGGTTGAAGCAAATATGGAAATAATAGAAGAAGAAATGTTAATCACAGAACAGGCTGCTAGCGTGTCAAAAGAGGTCGCGCAGGCGCAATCAATTCTCCGCGAAGCCCAAGATGCTGATGAGAAAGAAAATTATGAAAAAGCGGCTGAACTATATGAACAGGCGAATCAGCTGTGGCCCGAAAACGCCAAGATCTCTAATAGGTTGGCAACCCTCTATCTCGTCAACCTCGGCATCAACGCCAAGGCCGTCCACTACGCCAAAGAGAGCCTCAAACAGGAACCGGGCAACAATCGCGCCGCATTGTACGCCGCGATCGGCTCAGCCAATATGCAGCGGAACGCCGAGGCGCTGGAATACTTCACCCAGAGCATCAGCGGCAATCCACCGATGAAGGAGGCGTTGATCAGCTTTTCGACCTTCTGTGAAACCAGCGGCCAGAACGAGCAGGCGATCAAACTACTGGACAAATATAACGCATCCTATGGTGAGACGGTTGACACAATGATCGCCAAGGCCCGCATCTATGACAAACTCGGGGATTCAAAAAAAGCTGACATTCAGTATCAGGCTTTGCTAGCTTCAGGATTTCCCCTTCCACCTGATCTTAAAAAATTTGTTCTTGGGCGATTAGCAAATAAAGGTTTTTAATGTCAACCTTTGTTAATTGAATTTTGTCGATCTTTATAACACTGAGATACATAATATTTAGCCCCAAGAGGTCCTTATGAAGTTCTTTAAAAGCATTTTTCTTTACAATAGTTTTTTGCTGCTCCTCATTCTTTCGTCATGCAGCTCATTGCAAAAAAACTCTACAAGTCAACAGGATTTAACTGCAAACAAGCCGCAAACAAATCCAGAGATATCATCGAGCACCATTAAATCAGATGCCACAAATTCTTTACCTGTTCGTTTCCAAACTCCTTCATATACTGTAGGACTAGAAAGCAAGGAAGATTTGAGTAGAAATGATACGTTACAATTAAAGGTTGGGGCTAAAATTACATCAAAAGGAAAACCACTTGTACTGAGAGATATTCTCAAAAAACTTGCCGAACTTAAAAGAATGAACATATCGTGGGCGAGTGATGTTAATCAAGAGTCTCTTGTTGATGTGGATATAAAAGCTGACGATGTTTTTTATTTAGCACTGGAAAACCTTCTAGCTCAGCTATCCTATTTTCCAGAAATAAATGGATCAACAATATTTATTCGTAATAAAATCACCAAAAAATATACTATTGCGATGCCCTTCATAACTCAACAATACTCTACCGACGCGGGTGGAGATGTAATGAGTGAAACTGGTGAGGGGGGATTCAAAGGAACAATAAACTTAAAATCAACCGGAAGCCCTGTTGGTGCCAGTACTTTTGGCGGTGATGGACAAAAGAAGGCGGATTTTGATATATGGGCCAATATAGAGACTAACTTAAATATACTTCTGGATATAACAGAAGAATCCCAAGTACTTGTTAGTGAATCTGAACAAGAATATGGAAGAGAGGGGAAATACACTGGTAAAGGTTCAGCCTCCAGTGTAGATGAAAGTTCTGGGACCAATAAGAACGCTAAGGTCAACGAGAGCGGAAGTACCGATGAAAGGGCTTTATTGCAAAGTCAAGCAAAATTCGTCAAATCGAGTCGTAGAATTGCAAAAGATGGTTCTTATTTTATCATCGATAAACCTGTGGGTATTGTCACAGTCACAGCTACAAGGGAACATCAAGAAAGAATTGAACAATATCTCAACTCTCTTAAAAAGGAGCTGTACAAACAGATATCGATAGAGGCTAAAATTATTGAAGTCATCATGCATGATGAATCTTCACTAGGCCTTGACTGGAGCTCAGTCTTAAAAAATTTCTCTGTTACAGGAGCTGTACAGTTTGGTTCTCAGGAATTGGGCGGGCAAGTGTACCCTTATGTTTTTGCAAACGAATCAGGAACAGACGGTAATTGGGATGACGGAACTAATCATGGCAAAATTCAAGATCCTACACGGTTCGTTTCAAAAGTGTCATTAAACCCAGCAAATTTTAGTGTTTTTCTTAATGCACTTGAAGAACAAGGTGATGCCAACGTCCTTTCTAATCCGAAAATTAGCGTTATGAACGGTCAGCCTGCCTTTATAACTATTGGAAAAAAAGTTACCTATATCGAAAAAATTGATTCAGAGGTTGATGATGAAACTGGCGATACAACATACACTGTAGATACTGCAGGCATTCTGTCGGGTATCGGGTTAGCTATAACCGGTACTATCCTTGAAAACAATAACATTGTACTAAACCTCGTACCACTTACTTCAAATCTCGAAGAACCAATTGAATACAGAGATATCGGAAACAATGGCATGCAAGTAGGACTCCCTAAAGTTCAACTTCGAGAAATGAGCACTACAGTGCGTGTTAAGAATGGTGAAATGTTAGTTATTGGTGGCCTTATTGATAATTACACCACTAATGATAGTGCCTTTGCTCCAGTGGTTGGTAAAATTCCAATAATTAAATATCTGTTTGGTAATGAAACCAAAATAAATCATAAAAGAGAGCTTATCATATTACTCAGGCCTATTATTATATAACAATATATTTAATTCTAATAACTTTAAGATAGGAGATTATTATGAATAGGCTGAGACTCTTAGCCATCAGTTTGGTCGTTCTTCTCGTTTTGTCCGGTTGCGGTCAAACGATCGTCGAGACGCTCAATGTCCCGCAGGCCCCGGGTTTCGATGCGCCGGGAAAAGGAAGAACAATTGCCATTCTTCCTTTTGCCGACTACTCGAACGCCGGCAACATTGATTCTGCGTACCGGCGTAACATGGCGATCACCGAGGCGCTGACCGACAGGTTCTCCGCCAACGGTTTTTCGATGCCGATCCAGGAGGATGTTTTCCAATATCTTGCTGCTGAGGGTTTCATCAACCTTATCGCCTACGAAGAAACTAGTTCGGTGTCTTTAGCTAATGAACTTTCGAATGAGTGGTCCGATGAAATGAAAGCGGTGATCTCTAGCTATATCGCTCAGCAGAGCACCAACGACAAAGTCAATGCAGCAAACAGCCCTGGTACTCACGCCTTGACGACAAACGCTGTCGCCAAAATAGGCAGAGCCTTCAAGGCTGATTACATCGTCCGTGGACGGATTCTTGAATACAAGTCCCGCCAGGATCCGACGTGGGAACCGTGGAAAAAAGGTATTCTGCCGTTCATCAACGGCGGCACCAGCAGGATCGTTTTCGGCTTTGCC